>ENA-UOUJ01001617-UOUJ01001617.1-activated-sludge-metagenome-genome-assembly--contig:-NODE-1617-length-11470-cov-4.319755_pt1 | contig 11470 bp, 12 predicted proteins | sample MGYA00249839_ERZ747224 | MGnify/ENA primary metagenome ERZ747224 (study PRJEB28782, sample SAMN03220277) | activated sludge metagenome | biome: wastewater; feature: sewage sludge; material... | reverse complement strand
GTCCTCGATCCGCTTGCCCACGTCGGCGTCGATGCTCTTCCAGTAGCCCAGGGCCCGCTCGAGCACCGGACTGCGAACGCCGCCGAGCAGGCTGCCCGCCACCTGTTCGACGAGCGCCGCTCGCTCGGCGTCGTTGAACACTTCACGCACCAGGATGCCCGGCTGCGTGAAGTCGTCGTCGTCCGGGCGCAGCATGTAGGCACTGCGAACCATCTCCCCGTCGGCCTCCCAGCCGTCGTCGACGGGGCCGGTATCGTCGGCCCACGGACGACCGCCGCTGTTCGGCGCATGGACCGGCGCGTTGCCGCTGTGCTCGTAGGTCATCTGGCCGTCGAACATGTAGGTATTGACGGGCACCTTTGGCCGGTTCACCGGAAGCTGATGGAAATTCGTGCCGATGCGGTTGCGCTGCGCGTCGTTGTAGGCGAAAGCGCGGCCGAGCAGCATCTTGTCGGGCGACAGCCCGATGCCCGGCACCGTGTTGCCGGGCGAGAAGGCGGCCTGCTCGATCTCGGCAAAGAAGTTCTCCGGATTGCGGTTCAGCGTCATCGTGCCGACTTCGATCAGCGGATAGTCCTTGTGCGGCCAGGTCTTCGTCAGGTCGAAGGGGTTGAGCCGGTAGGTCTTCGCTTCCGCGTACGGCATCACCTGCACCGACAGCTTCCAGCTCGGATGGTCGCCGCGGACGATCGCATCGAAGAGATCGCGGCGATGGAAATCGGCATCCTTGCCCGACATCGCCATCGCTTCTTCGTTGCTGAAGAACGCCATCCCCTGCTGGGTGTGGAAGTGATACTTGACCCAGAACTTCTCGCCCGACGCGTTGATCCACATGAAGGTGTGCGAACCGTAGCCGTTCATTTCGCGCCAGGTGCGCGGCAGCCCGCGCGGGCCCATCAGGTAGGTGACCTGATGCGCGGATTCGGGGTTCGAACTCCAGAAGTCCCACTGCATGTGGTTGTCGCGCAGGCCCGAATCGGGCAGGCGCTTCTGGCTGCGGATGAAGTGCGGAAACTTCATCGGGTCGCGCACGAAGAAGATCGGCGTGTTGTTGCCGACGAGGTCGTAGTTGCCTTCGCTGGTGTAGAACTTCAGCGAGAAGCCGCGAACGTCGCGCCAGGTATCGGGGCTGCCCATCTCGCCCGCCACGGTGGAGAAGCGGATCAGCAGTTCGGTCTTGGCGCCCTTCTGGAACAGTGCCGCCTTCGTGTAGCGGGAAACGTCGGCGGTGGTCTCGAAAACGCCGAAGGCGCCGCCGCCTTTCGCGTGCGGCTGGCGCTCGGGCACTTTCTCGCGGTTGAAGTGCGCCATCTGCTCCAGGAAGTGCACGTCGTGCAGCAGGATCGGCCCGTCTGGCCCGATCGTCAGCGAATTGCGGTCGCTGGCCGCCGGGGCGCCGGTACTCATCGTCGAACCGGTTGCTCTTTCTTTCCTGGAATCGTTCATTACCTGTTGCTCCTGTCAAGGGGTGACGTGACCATGCACTCGCCCCGAGGCGTCGGCGCACTCGAACGCTCGACGCAAACCGTGGCGTGATCGGAGCATCGTAGGCCCTGCCCGGAAGTCGGGCAAGTCAGCGCGACTCTGCAGGCCGCAGAGCCGCACGAGGGCAGCCCGCAGACAGCCTCAGGCAGCCGGCACCGGCTGTCGACGCGAAGCGATCAGGCTCGCCGGCGTGCCTCCGATTGCCCAGCGATCGGGGTGCACCAGATCGATCTGAACGCGCACGCGCTGCGGGTCGCCGCCGAGCACCCGGGCCGTGACGGCGCTCATCTCTGCCATCACGGCATGCAGCTTCTCGACCGGGCGGCCTTCCATCAAAGACATGCGGATCAGCGGGACTTCGGCGTCGGCTCGCGGCGTGCGAGCCAGCACCCCGTCGGCGGGAAGGCCTGCCAGAGCGTAGAGTTCGGGATCGACCTCGGTGATCCAGAGCTGCACCCGCTCGATCGGTGCGCCCATGACCCGTGCGAGGGTCGCGGACGCCTCCTGCACGAGCAGCTTCAGCACCGGGCGCGGATGGCCGGCGAGCACGTGGATGTTGGCAACGGGCATCTCTATTCGACCTTGATTCCGGCATCGCGGATGACCCTGGCCCACCGTGCATTCTCGCTCGCGATGTACTCGGCGAACTCTTCCGGGCTGGTCGGTTTCGGCTCGGCACCGATCTTTGCAAAGCGATCGATGACGTCCGGCGCTTCCAGGCCTTCGGCCAGCGCCCGGTTGAGCGCCGCCACCACCTGTTGGGGCACGCCCGCCGGCCCGATGACGCCCATCCACGTCGGAACGTCGAAGCCGGGGAAGCCTTGCTCGGCCACAGTCGGCACGTCCGGCAACAGCGGCGACCGGGTCGCCGAAGTGATCGCGATCGCTTTCAGCTTTCCGCTGAGCACATTCGGCACTGCGCTCGTGAGCGAGCTTTCGACGCTGACCGGCACCTGGCCGCCGAGCAGGTCCTGCATGAGTTGCGCTGTTCCCTTGTACGGAATATGGGTGAGCCGAATGCCGGCCACCGACGCAAGGTACTCGCCCGCCAGATGGTTCGCGGTGCCGATGCCCGAGCTTCCGTAGCTCAGCTTGCCCGGGTTGTCCCTGGCGTAGGCGATCATGCTCTTCAGGTCGTCGAAGGGTGCGCTGGGGTGGGCCACGATCGCGCCCTTGGCGATCCCCAGCAGCGAGATCGGCGTCAGGTCGGTCTTCACGTCGAAGGGCTGTCTGGGTCCCAGCGCCGGTGAAATCGCCAGGCTGCTGATCACACCGATGCCGATCGTGTAGCCGTCGGCCGGTGCCTTGGCGACCAGGTCGGTGCCGAGGTTGCCGCCGGCACCGGGCTTGTTTTCCACGACCACCGTCTGCTCGAGCTTGTCGCCGATGACCTTGGCGGCCACGCGACCCATGATGTCGGTGGGACCTCCGGGCGGGAACGGCACGATCAACCTGATCGGCTTGCTCGGGTAGGCATTGGCGGCCAGCGCGGCCGGAGGCGCCAGCGATATTGCACCGGCAAGCGCGGACAGCAGCGCTGAAAACAGCAACGCGGTTCGTGGTTTCACGGTCTCTTCCTTGGTTCTCGAACAGGCGACGATTCAGCCGAAGCGCACGCTCACGCTGCCCAGTTGCTGGAAGCGCGCGCAGACCCGGTCGCCCGGCTCGATGGCAATCGCCTCGGTGATCGCGCCGCTCATCACGAAACTGCCGGCAGGCAGCTCCCTGCCGAGTTCCGCCAGCACGCGGACCAGCAGCGCCACGGCATCGGCGGTGTGGCCCATGACCGCGGCCGAGTTGCCTGCCGCAACTGTCGCGCCGTTCTTTTCGAGCAGCACGTCGAGGGTGTCGAGCGCCAGCGCCTCCGGGCGCAGTGCACGCGCGCCGCGCACGAAGCGCGCCGCCGAGCCGTTGTCGGCCGCCACGCTCTGCAGGTCGAACTTGAAACCCGCGAAGCGCGAATCGATGATCTCGAGCGCCGGCACGACGTGGTCGGTGGCCGCCAGAACTTCGTCGCGGCTGCAATCACGCCCAGCCAGAGGCGCCTTCGTCACGAAGGCCAGCTCGCATTCGACGCGCGGATGCACGAGTTCTTCGGTGCTTACGACCGAGTCCTCTGCCTGCTCCATATCGGCAAGCAGGAACCCGATCGACGGCACGCGCACGCCCATCTGATCCATTTTCGCCTTGCTGGTCAGGCCGGCCTTCCAGCCGACCTGGCGGCTGCCTTCGTCGAGCCAGCGCTGAAGAAGCGCCAACTGCACCGCATAGCCGTCTCCGAGAGTCATGCCGGGAAAGTCGTCGGTCAGCTTGCGGATCGCCCGGGCGCTCCTTTGCGCGGCCTCGATCCGGTCGGTGAGCAGGCGCAGATCGGCTTCGCCGAGCGTCGTGCGCATGTCGGCCGCCGGGGTCGAAGTGATCGTGTTCACGATGTCGCCTCCATGAAGTCGAACCTGGACGGGCTCAAAGCTTCACGCAAACGTTGCGTGTCTCGGTATAGAACTCGAGCGAGTGCACGCCGCCTTCGCGACCGATGCCGCTTTGCTTCGAGCCGCCGAACGGCGTTCGCAGGTCGCGCACGAACCAGCTGTTGATCCAGGTGATGCCGACCTCGATGCGCTCGGCCATCAGGTGCGCGCGCGCCAGGTCGCGTGTCCAGATCGTCGTCGACAGGCCGTAGCCGGTGTCATTCGCCAATCGGACCACTTCGTCCTCGCTGTCGAACGGGCGCAGATGACAGCAGGGGCCGAAGATTTCTTCGTTGACCACGCTGGCGTCATCCGGAAGCCCGGTCCAGATCGTCGGCTGGACCCAGGTGCCGTCCTGCAGTTCGGCCGGCACTTCGGGTACGCCGCCGCCGGTCACCACGGTGGCGCCCTCCTCGACCGCGCGGCGGTAGTAGCGCAGCACCTTGTCGCGGTGTTCCTGGCTGATCAGCGGGCCGTAGTTGCTGTCGTGGTCCTCCGGCCGGCCGTAGCGAACCGACTCGGCGCGTGCCTTCAGCGCATCGCGGAAGCGCTCGAACAGCGGCCGCTCGACATAGACGCGCTCGGTGCCGAGGCAGACCTGCCCGGTGTTCATGAAGGCAGAGCGGAAGATGCCGTCGACCGCCGCGTCGAAATCGCAGTCGGCGAAGACGATGCCGGCGTTCTTGCCGCCGAGTTCGAACGAGACGTCGCGCAGCCCCTCGGCGGCCGCCTTCATGATCGCGGTTCCGGTGCGCGTCTCGCCGGTGAAGGTGATCGCATCGACCAGCGGGTGCGCGGTCAGGAACTCGCCGGCCGACTCGGGCCCGAAGCCGTTGACCACGTTGTAGACGCCCTTGGGCATACCGACCGCGTTCATCACTTCACCGAGCAAGGCCGCGGTCAGCGGCGTCTCCTCGGAGGGCTTGACGACCACGCTGTTGCCGCAGGCCAGGGCGGGCCCGAGCTTCCAGGTCATCAGCAGGAACGGCGCGTTCCATGGGCAGATCACGCCGATGACGCCCTTTGGCTTGCGAATGGCGTAGTTCAGCGCACCACGGCCGTCGGGCGTGCTGGTGCGGAAGCTCTCGGTCGGCACGTTCTTCACCAGGTCGGCGAAGATCTTGAAGTTCGCCGCGCCGCGGGGATGAAGGCGTGCGTCATCACGTGGTGCGGCTGGCCGGTGTCGGCCATCTCGGCGGCGACGAAATCGTCGAAGCGCCGAATGATCTCGTCGGCGACCGCATGCAGCATCGCGCTGCGCTGATCGACGCTGAGCCGCCCCCATTCGCCCGACAGCGCGACGCGGGCCGCGCGCACCGCCTGATCCACTTCGGCCTGCGAGGCCTCGGCGATCCGGGCGATCAACTTGCCGTCGACCGGGGACCGTTTGTCGAACAGACGCGCGCCTTCGGCCGAGCGGAAGCTGCCATCGATGAAGTTGGTAACGATGCGGGTCATCTCTTGAACCAGTAAGGTTGCATGCGAGCGGGCTCGCCGACGTCTGGATGCGAGCGGGCGCGCCGGCGTTCAGGTCACGACGGTCAGGAAGGTCTCGTGCAGCTTGCGATGCGCCACATCCAGCCCGCCGCCCTCACCCAGGCCTTCCCAGCTCCACTCGATCGGGGGCAGGTCGGGGTAGCTGGTGTTGCCGCCCGAGTAGGTCTCGAAACGATTGCCCGACGGATCCCACGCGTAGATCGTGCCGCCGCGCGTGATGCCGTGGCGGGTCGGTCCGATGTCGACCTTGACGTCGTTGGCCGCCATGATGTTCGCCGCCCGCATCACGCGCTCCCACGACTCCATGTAGAAGGACAGGTGGTGCAGCTTGCCCGGTTCGGGGTGGACCACGAAGGCGATGTCATGCGCCTTGTTCGAGCAGCACAGCCACAGCGCGCCCTTCACGTCGCTGTCGGGCAGCGTGACGAACTCGGCCAGGTGAAAACCGAGCACCTTGGTGAACAGGTCGAGCACCTTGTCCACGTTCGGACCGTAGAGCAGGGCGTGGTCGAAGCGCATCGGTGCGATGCCCTTGTCGAACTTCGGCGAATACGGCTTCGGGTCTTTCCGGCCGAGGTCGCTGCCGACGTAGGTCTTGTGCGCATACAGCTCGATCAGGTGCCCGCTCGGGATCTCGAAGCGCACGCGCTCACCGGTCTCCAGCAAGTCGCCGGCCGGAAGACGCTCGGTCTTCACGCCGTAGGCGCGCAGGTCGGCTTCGAGCTTTTCGAGGCTCGCATCGTCGGCCACCTTGAAACCGAAGAAATCCATGCCGGCCTGGTCGGCCTCGCGCAGGATGATGCTGTGGTGGTCGCGCTCGTCCCAGCCCTTCAGATAGACGCGGCCCGAAGCGTCGCGGCCGCATTCCTCGAGGCCGAGCACGTCGCGATAAAAGCGCACGCCCTCTTCGAGATCCATCACGCGAAGCTGAAGGTGTCCTGGGCGCAGTACGCCGGTCAATGCCATGGTTCTGTCTCCTGTCGTCGAAACCAGTGTTCAGCCGATGCGCCGTCGCAGCGGGCCGATGACCTCGACCTGAAGGTCGCAGCGCGGGAAGACGCGGCAGGCCAGCACTTCACCGGCGAGCCGGTCCGCAGCGCTGATGTGCGCGCTGCTCATCGGCCGCGTCGCGTACTCCCCGCTGCAGATGCGTACCCGGCACACGCCGCAACCACCGCCTCGGCATCCCACCGGAATTCCCTTGCGGCCGCTGCGATGCATGCCGGTCAGCAGCGACTCGTCTTCGCGGCAGGGGAACTGCTCTCCGGATTCGCTCAGCGTGATCCGGCGCACGGTGTCGAGGCGCGGCGCTGCGGTCTCCATCGATCCCGTCTCCGTTTGATCGAACTCCGGCGACAGAGTCTATGGAGCTGCCATCATTCGGTCCAATACCATCGAACTAAGTCTGCGATACCCCGCGAGCATGGTCCGACAGGAAAACGGCATGGAACTGCGCCATCTGCGTTATTTCGTATGCGTCGCCGAAGAGCAGAACATCGGCCGCGCCGCGCTTCGGCTGCACATCTCGCAACCGCCGCTGACGCGGCAGATCCAGCAACTCGAGGAAGAAATCGGAGCGCAGCTTTCAGACGGACCTCGCGCGGAGCCGAGCTGACCGAAGCGGGGCGCGTGCTCTACGAAGACGCGCGCGCCATCCTGGCGCAGACCGAACGGGCAGCCGAACGCACGCAGAAGGCGACCTTGGGTCGCCTCGGGCGCATCGACGTGGCAATCTTCGGATCGGGAATCTTCGGCGTGATTCCGCGATTGCTGCGACGCTTTCGCGACGCCTGTCCCGAAGTCAATATCGTGCTGCACTCGATGACCAAGGACGAACAGATCGACGCGCTGCGCCAGAACCGGATCACGATCGCGTTCAACCGGCTGATGCGTCCGATCGAGGGCCTGACCTCCGAATCGATCCTGACCGAGCCGGTCTACGTGGCCGTTCCGGATGGCTCGCCGTTGGCGGCGCGCACGGCGATCGCGATCGAAGAGCTGCGCGATCAGCCGCTGGTGCTGTTCCCCACCGGATCACGCCCGAGCTTCATCGACAGCGTGCACGAAATGTGTCGCAGCGCCGGCTTCGCGCCGCGAGTAGCGCAGGAAGTGGGCGACGTCGTCCACGCGGTCGCGCTGGTCGCCACCGGCTTCGGCGCCTGCCTGGTCTCCCGCTCGGCCTCCTACGTGTGCATCCCGGGCGTGATCTACCGACCGCTGCACCACCCGACGATGTCGCTGATCGACCTTTGCTGCATCTATCGCAGCGACGATGCGTCGGAGATTTTGCAGGCCTTTCTCGCATCGATGCGCCAGGCGCTGGATACCTCCGGCGGCATGCACCGATGATTTTCGACTACCGCGGCAATTGCACCGGCTTCAACGCTTCGAGCGCCGGTCCTTCGATGACGGCTCCGTTCGCGGCAAAGCGGCTGCCATGGCACGGACAATCCCAGCTCTGTTCGGCGCCATTCCAGGCGACGATGCAGCCCATGTGCGTGCAGACCGCTGAAACCGCGTGCAGCTTGTTTTCGCCGTCGCGGCAGACGGCCACGCGCTCGCCGTCGAGTTTCACGACGCGTCCGTCACCGGCCGCGAGCGCTTCGGCCTTTTCGAAGGCCGAAGCGGCGCCGAGATGGCCCAACGCATACTCCTTCGCCACGTTGGCGCTTTCGACCACCAGCTTCTTGCCCGCCTTGGCCGGGTCGACTCGAGCGGGCCGAAACCGCTCGCCGAACGGATTGTCCACGCCGGCGATCTCGTCGCCGATGACGAGGCCGGCGAGCGTGCCCCAGGTCAGGCCGTCGGCAGCAAAGCCGGTTGCGATATACACCTTGTCCGACCCTACGCTCTTGCCGATGTACGGAAGCTCGTCCGGCGAGTAATAGCCCTGCGCCGACCAGCGCATGTCGACACTCGCGACGTCGAAGAATGCGCGTGCCCATTCTTCTAGCCGCGCCTGACAGGCGTCGGTGTCGTCGGCCTGCCCGGTCTTGTGCTTCTCGCCGACGACGATCAGGTAATCCTTGCCGTCGAAACGATACGAGCGAATCGAACGGCGCGTATCTGCGGCGCTCCAGAAGATCCCCAGCGGATAGTCGGCGGAGCCCAGCCGCAGGGCCAGCCCATACTCGCGATACGGCGCCACCTGCAGGTTCGCCAGGTCCGAGCCCTTCGGCGTATGCGTGGCCATGACGACATGCGCTGCACTGACCTGCCCCCGATCCGTATGCACGACCCCGGCGTTGCCGTCGATCCGCGTGACCGGTGTGTCCTGGTAGATCGCGCAGCGCTCGGATGCGATCGCCGCGGCGAGACCGCGCACGTATTTCAGCGGATCGAACTGCGCCTGTCCGCCGATGACCAGGGTCGGCCCGGTCGCGAACGGCAAGGGCGCGTTCGGCTCGAGGCGCGCGGACAGGCCGGCCGCGACCGCCGCCGCCCTCTCCCGTTCGAGCGACGATTCGTCGGGCAGGGTCTCCGGCGGCGTGTACAGATACCAGTCACGGCGCGCGAAGTCGCAGTCGATGCCGAACTCGGCAACGCTCTTCTCGACGAAATCGATGGCACTTGCGCGCGCGCGGACCACTTCGCGAGTCGTCTCTTCGCCCCATTTCTCGCACAGCGTCGAGAGCCGGCTGCCGATCGTCGCGTAAAGGTTGCCGGTCGACTGGCCGGTCGTGCCGTCGCCGATCTTGCCGGCCTCGAGCACGGCCACGCGCCGGCCCGAACGCGACAGCCTCAGCGCCGCCGTCAACCCGGTGATGCCGCCGCCGACGATCGCGACATCGACGTTCGCGTCGTTTCGCAGCGCCGGCAGATCGACTTGCCGCGCCGCTGCCTGCCAGATCGATCGCTTCATTGCCTCGCCTCCGATGAACCCGGCGTCGAACGCCAGGCCCGCGTCGACCGCCTTCGGGCATCCAGCAAGAAGCGGGCCTTCGAACGCGAACGCCCCCTCGTCTCCGACAGCTCGCTAGAGGTCGAGAATCGGCCCCGCCGGAACGATCCGGTTCGGATTGATCGTCGGGTGGCTGCGGTAGTAATGCTCCTTGATGTGCTCGAAGTTCACCGTGGCCGCCACGCCCGGCCAGTGGTAAAGCTCACGCGTATGGGTCCACAGGCGCGGATAGTCGACCAGCCGCCGCAGGTTGCACTTGAAGTGGCCGTGATAGACGGCGTCGAAGCGGATCAGCGTCGTGAACAAGCGCCAGTCGGCTTCGGTGAGGCGATCGCCGAGCAGATAGCGCCGATCGGCCAGGCGCGCTTCGAGTTCGCCGAGCATCGCGAACAGCTCGGTCACCTGACGCTCGTAGACGTCCTGCGCGGTCGCGAAGCCTGCCTTGTAGACGCCGTTGTTCACCCTGTCGTAGATCCGCTCGTTCAGCGCATCGATTTCAGCGAGCAGTTCCTGCGGCGCGTAGTCGCCTGCTTTCGCCCCGATGCCGTCGAAGGCCGAATTCAACATCCGGATGATCTCCGACGATTCGTTGCTGACGATCGTCTGCTGCTCGAGGTCCCAGAGGATCGGCACGGTCACGCGCCCGCTGTAATCGGCCTGCGCTCTCAGATAGACCTGATACAGGTACTGCGCATGGTCGACCGGATCCGCGACGACGCCTGGGGCCGGGTCGAAGGTCCAGCCGTTCTCGGCCATGTACGGATTGACGACCGAAACGCCGATCATGTTCTCCAGGCCCTTGATGGCGCGAAAGATCAGCGACCGATGCGCCCACGGGCAGGCCAGCGATACGTACAGGTGGTAGCGCCCGGCTTCGGCCGCAAAGCCGCCTTCGCCGCTCGGCCCCGGTGAGCCATCGGCGGTGATCCAGTTGCGAAACTGCGCGGTGCTGCGTACGAACTTGCCACCCGTGGACGTGGTGTCGTACCACTTGTCGACCCATCGGCCGTCAACCAGCAATCCCATCTCTGCTTCTCCCTGGCTACGCTCCGGCGGCAGGCGCAGCCTCTCGTTGGACCGGAAAGCCCTTTTCGCGCCATGCGTCGAAGCCGCCTGCCAGCGGGCGTACACGCGCATGACCTCGCTTCTTCCACTGCAGCGCCACCTGTGCCGCCGAGGCTTCGTTCGGGCAATCGCAATAGACGACCAGTTCGGCCCCTGCCGGCACCTCGATGCTCGTCGTGGTCTCGTCGACAAGCAGCGCTCCGGGGATCCAGCCTTCCGTGCTGCGCTCGACGGGATCCCGGATGTCGAGGATCAGCGGCGAGCCATCCTGGCCGAGCCTGGACTGCAGTTCGTCGACCGAAATGCGCGCGATCCGGGTGTCCCGCACGAAGCGCCGGCGCTGCAGCCAGCGGTGCAGCAGATAGACCGCAACCAGCAGCGCAACCAACAGCAGGCCTTGGCGGCCCCAGGCTTCGAACAGCGCGAGCACGTCGGCGACGGCGTCATGGAAGCCCACACCCAGCGCCACCGCGACCGTCGCCCACAGCAGCGCGCCGATGCCGTCATAGAACAGGAATCTGCCCACCGGAAGCCGCATCTGCCCGGCCATCGTCGTGGCGACCGCAGCCAGGCCGGGAACGAACTTGGCAACGATCAGCGTGGGTGCGCCCCAGCGCGTGTAGGTGCCGCGGGCGCCGCTGACGCAGGAATCGGGGGACAGCGACAGGCGGCACATCAGCCGCAGCATCCAGCCGCCGAAGCGGCGTCCGCCGGCGAACCAGACCAGATCCGCCATCAATGCGCCGGCGACGGCCGAGGCGACGATCGGCCACAGCGACTGGCCGCTCTCCCAGGCCAGTGCCGCGGCGACGATCAACAGCGGATAGGCGGGCAGCGGCAGGCCGCCCTGTTCGAGCAGGACTCCGACGAACACGACCAGCAAGCCGTGCTCGCCGATCAGCTGTCGAAGAAGATCCATGTCGTCGGTTCCTGTGCCGGTGGGGCCCGCACGAACCGCATGCCGGCGGCCTCGGGCAAGCCCCAAGCTTACGCAAGCGCGGGGCTCCGCACTAGACAGGATCGGCGGCATTCAGCATTCCACCCCCGGAACGAA
>ENA-UOUJ01001616-UOUJ01001616.1-activated-sludge-metagenome-genome-assembly--contig:-NODE-1616-length-11476-cov-6.642938_pt1 | contig 11476 bp, 10 predicted proteins | sample MGYA00249839_ERZ747224 | MGnify/ENA primary metagenome ERZ747224 (study PRJEB28782, sample SAMN03220277) | activated sludge metagenome | biome: wastewater; feature: sewage sludge; material... | reverse complement strand
AGGTGCTCGCCTGGGCGGCCGCGGCCGCCGTCGGGCACGCCGAGCCGGCAGAGATCGACCGGTACGGGATCACCGCGGCCCTGGCCCTGGCCGGACGCCGGGCCTGGCACCGCGTGGTCCAGGACCTGGGGGCACCGCCGGACGTGGTGCTGCTGGACGGCCGGGACGACTTCCTGCCCAGGGCGCCGCTCGATGCGTGCCGCGCCCTGTCGGCCGGGCCGGGCCGGGTGCACCTGCAGGTCAAGGCCGATGCGACGTGTGCGACCGTGGCCGCCGCCTCCATCCTGGCCAAGGTCGAGCGGGACGGACTGATGATCCGGCTGGCCCGGGAACATCCCGTCTACGGCTGGGAGGGCAACAAGGGCTACGCCGCGGCCGGCCACCGCCAGGCCCTCATCGAGCGCGGTCCGAGCCCGCACCACCGGCTGAGCTGGCGGCTGGTGCCGGAGCCGGTGGCCGCCGAGCAGCCCGTCCTGTCATGGGACGTCCCCGGTGAGGGGACCGGGGGAGAATGGACGGCATGAGCGGCGACGAACTCGAGAACTACGAAGCCGAGATGGAGCTCCAGCTCTACCGGGAGTACCGGGACGTGGTCAGCCTGTTCCGCTACGTGGTGGAGACCGAGCGTCGGTTCTACCTGGCCAATGCCGTGGAGCTCACGGCGCGGTCCGAGGGCGGGGAGGTCTTCTTCGAGGTGCTCCTGGAGGACGCCTGGGTCTGGGACATCTACCGGACCGCCCGGTTCGTCAAGCGCGTGCGGGTCCTCAGCTTCAAGGACGTCAACGTCGAGGAACTGCCGCAGCGCGACGACCTCCAGTTGCCGCAGGACGGTCCGGCACTGGGCTGATCCGCTCCGCCCGCTCCTCCACATCCCGCCCCCTGCGGGTCTCCATCCCCAGTCGGGCCCTCCCGGGGCCCACACCGCCCCCGCCCGCGTCAGGCTGGGTGGTGGAGGTGGAGCAATGGAACACTCTGCAATGTCGCGCACCGGATCCGGGGCATCGGCGGCCCACACGGCGCTCGGCCGGTTCGGCGAGGACGTGGCCGCCCGGTGGCTCGAGGACCAGGGCTACCAGCTGGTCGACCGCAATTGGCGCGGCACGGGCGGTGAACTGGACCTCGTGGCGATCCACCAGGGCTGGTGGGTGGCCGTGGAGGTCAAGACCCGGCGAGGCACGGGGTTCGGCCACCCGTTCGAGGCGATCAGTCCCCGCAAGCTCAGACGCCTGTACCGGCTGGCGCACCAGTGGGGTGCGGCCCATCCGGAGGCGGGGAGGCTGGCGGGCTGGCGGGTGGACGCCGTCTCGGTGCTGCTGCCCTCCGGCGGGGGACTGAGCGTCGAGGTGCTCCGGGACGTCCGGCCATGAGCAGGACACCGGTCATGGGCCGGACCCTCGCCGTGGCCCTGACCGGCATGCACGGCCACCTGGTGGAGGTGGAGGCGGACATCGGCCAGACGCTGCCGGGGTTCGTCCTGCTGGGCCTGCCGGACCAGTCCCTGCAGGAGAGCCGGGACCGCATCAAGGCCGCCTCCCGGAACTCCGGACTGCCCCTCACCCGGCGGCACCTCACCGTGAACCTGGTGCCCGCGGCGCTGCACAAGCGCGGGCCGGGCTTCGACCTGGCCATCGTCATGGCCTCGTATGCCGCGGACGGCCAGGTGCGCCACGTCGACGGCGCCGTGTTCCTGGCCGAGCTGGGCCTGGACGGCCGGCTCCGCCACGCGCCGGGCATCCTGCCCAGCGTGATGGCCGCCGTGGACGCCGGTTACCCGGAGGTCGTCGTGGCCGAGGAGTCCGTGGACGAGGCCAGCCTGGTCCCCGGGGCACGGGTGCGGGGGTACAGGACGCTCCATGACGTCATCCGTGCCTTCGGTGGCGTCCCGGAGGCGCCCCCGCTCACCGCCGTGATGCCCCCGGGGCCGGCGGCCCCGGTCGAGGACCGACCGGGCACCGGTGCGGACGCCGCGGACGGGGCTGGGACCTGGGCCGGTGCGGCCGCGGACCTGGCCGACGTCTCGGGGCAGTACGAGGCACGGTTCGCCCTGGAGGTGGCGGCGGCCGGGGCCCACCACCTGTTCCTGGAGGGCAGTCCGGGTGCCGGCAAGACGATGCTGGCCGAACGGCTCCCCGGGATCCTGCCGCCCCTGGACGACCGCACGGCACTGGAGGCCACCGCGGTGCGGTCCCTGGGCGGGGGAGCCCGGGAGGCGACGGGCCTGGTCCGCAACCCGCCGTTCCAGTCTCCCCACCACTCGGCCTCCATGGCCTCGCTGGTCGGGGGCGGCTCCGGGGTGGCGCGGCCCGGGGCGGCATCCCTCGCCCACGGCGGGGTGCTGTTCCTGGACGAGGCCCCCGAGTTCGACCGGCGTGTCCTCGACGCCCTGCGCCAGCCGCTGGAGTCCGGGACGGTCACCCTGCACCGTTCCGGCGGGACGGTGCGCTACCCGGCCCGGTTCCAGCTCGTGCTGGCGGCCAACCCCTGCCCGTGCGGGTGGGGAGCCGGCCGCGGGAGCCGGTGCCGGTGCACCTCTCTCCAGCGCCGGCGGTATTCCGGCCGCTTGTCCGGTCCGTTGCTGGACCGCGTGGACATCCAGGTGACCGTGCCCGCCGTGGATGCCTCGGCACTGACCTCGGGTCCGGCCGGGGAGGACTCGGCCACCGTGCGCGGGCGCGTGCTGGCGGCCGTGCGGCGGCAGCACGAGAGGCTGGCCCCGCTGGGGCTGACCCGCAACGCGCACGCTCCCGCCACCCTGCTGAGGGACGGCCCGCTGGCCGTGGACCCGCGAGCGCGCGCCGCCGCGGATGCCGCCGTGGACCGGGCCGAGCTCACCGCACGAGGTCACGCGCGGGTCATGCGCCTGGCCTGGACGGTCGCCGACCTGCGGGGCGCGGACCGGCCGGGGGCCGGGGACGTGGACACGGCCCTGTACCTGCGCCGCCGCACCGAGGGTGAGGAGGCCGCGTGAGCACCGAACGGGCCGGACACGCCGAGCGCATCGCCCGGGCCGCCCTCACCCGGTTGGTGGACCCCGGGGACGTCCTCGGCCTGTCCGCGGTCCGGGTATGGGGTGCCGTGCGGGCCCTCGACCTCCTCACCGGACGGGACCAGCCGAGCGCGGACGAGCGCCAGGAACTCTCCCTGTCCGTGCAGTCCGCCGGGACCCCGCTGACGAGCCGGGGCTGGCGGAACGGGCGGGAGCGCTGGAACGCCCGGTCGGGGACGCTCGCCCCGGAACGCGACCTGGAGACACTGCACCGCCTGGGCGGCGGCCTGCTCATCCCCGGCGACCCGGGGTGGCCCCCGGCCGTCGAGGACCTCGGGCCGGCGGCACCCGTGGCGCTCTGGTACCGCGGGACCGGGGGGATGCCCCGGGCGGAGAGGACCCTGGCCGTCGTCGGCAGTCGGGAGGCGAGTGCCTACGGACGGACGGCGACCCGCATGCTGACCGGGGGGATCGGTGCACGGGGGATCACGGTGATGTCCGGTGGCGCCTACGGGATCGACGCCCTCGCCCACCAGACGGCCCTGGGCTCCGGCACGGGGGAACCCGCCACGGTCGCCGTACTGGCCGGCGGACTCGACCGCTTCTACCCCGCCGGCAACGAACAGCTCCTGCGGGACGTCGCCTCGAGTGGACTGCTGCTGTCCGAGATGTCCCCGGGGACCAGCCCCACCCGGCACCGCTTCCTCCAGCGCAACAGGCTCATCGCCGCGCTGTCCGGGGCCGTGCTGGTGGTCGAGGCCCGCTGGCGATCCGGCGCGCAGAACACCGCGGGCCATGCACTCGGACTGGGCCGCGACCTCGGTGTGGTGCCCGGCCCCATCACCTCGGCCACCTCGGCCGGGTGCCACCGCCTGCTGCGGGAGTCGCCGGCGGTGATCGTCACCCAGGTCGAGGAGGCCCTGGAACTGCTGCCCGGAGGCCTGGTGGCCGGATCCGGTCCGGGCACACCGGGGCAAAGGACCCCGGGGACCGGGCCCTCCGGTGGATCCGGTGGCGCAGCGGACGACCGGCCGCATGACCACCTGACCGTGGAGGAGCTGCTGGTGTACGAGGCGTTGCCGATGCGCAACGCGGCACCGGTGGACCGGCTCTGCTCGGTGGCCGGGCTGGGTCCCGGGACCGTCCTGGGAGTGCTCCAGAAGCTGCACCGTCAGGGTCTGGCCGACCAGCAGGCGGCCGGGTGGCGGCGGCGATCCGGCTAGTCCGGACCTGTCGGTGGCAGAGTGGGACCATGTCCGCCACGCCAGATGCCGCCACCCCGGAACGCTCCCGCCCGCCACGGCTGTCGCAGCGGGATCGGTCCTGGGTGGAGGGGTTCGCCGAGTATCTGGTGCATGAGCGGAACCGGTCCCCGCAGACCGTCCGCGCCTACGTCTCGGATCTCGAGGGACTGGTCCGGGACATCGCCGGGCACGCGGGGCTGCCGGTCCAGGACGGTGCCCTGCCGGACGTCCTGGGGGAGATCGACCTGCCGGACCTGCGCGGGTGGCTCGGACGCCTGGCTCTCGCCGGGCGGTCGCGTTCCACGCTGGCACGGAAGGGGGCCTCCGTGCGCGTCTTCATGGCCTGGGCGGTGCGCGAGGGGCACCTGGACCAGGACCCGTCACTCCGGCTGACCTCCCCGAAACGGACCGGCACCCTGCCGGATGCCCTCAGCGCCGACCAGGCCGGACGGCTGCTGGACGCCGCGGGCCAGGCCGCAGGGGCAGGAGGGGGTCGGGCCGCGGGGCAGGAACCACACCGGACCGCGGGACAGGCCACTCAACGGGCGGCAGACCGACCACCCGGGCCCGGCCCGGGGCGGGCGCGGGCTGAGGAGGCGCAGGTCACGCACCGCTCGGGACACCTCACCGTCGAAGAGGCCCGCCGTCGCGCCGTCGCGATGCGTGACGCCGCGATCCTCGAACTGCTCTACGCCACGGGCCTGCGGGTCTCGGAACTGGCCGGACTGGACCGCGCGGACGTGGACCATGAGCGGCGCACCCTGAGGGTCACCGGCAAGGGCGGCAAGCAGCGCACCGTGCCCTTCGGGGTGCCGGCCGGGACCGCCCTGGGCCGGTGGCTGGACCAGGGCCGGCGACACCTGGCGGAGGCCACGGGTTCCGAGGGGCCTCGCCACGAGGACCCGCTGTTCCTCGGCGTGCGCGGGGGGCGCCTGGGCGTGCGCCAGATCCGGGAGATGGTGAACACCTCCCTGGCCGCCCTGGGGGACACCTCCGCCAGCGGGCCACACGTGCTGCGCCACACGGCCGCCACCCATCTGCTGGACGGCGGCGCAGACCTGCGCAGCGTGCAGGAGCTGCTGGGCCACTCCTCGCTGCAGACCACCCAGCTCTACACCCACATCTCCATCGAACGGCTGCGCGAAGGATACCGCCAGGCACATCCGCGGGCGTGAAGCGTCGACCGGCGGGTCGCCCACACCGCGGTATTGGCCCACGTGACGTCGATGATGCACAATGGTGCGGAGGAGCACACGAGGGACAATCGCAAGGCTGACCTCGGACGCTTTCCGAGAACTGAACATCGAGAGGACATGCGGCGCTGGTCGCATCCTCCGGGAGCCGGAACAGGCTCCCCCGCCTGTGGGGTCGTTGGGGAAGACGTACCGCACAGCACTGGGAGGAACGTATGTCTGAAACCATGGTCCGTGGAATTCTGTACATCCACTCGGCCCCTGCCGCACTGTGCCCCCACATCGAGTGGGCCGTGGGGTCGGTTCTCGGTGCGCAGGACCGCCTGGAATGGTCGGCGCAGCCGGCCGCCCAGGGAGCCTACCGTGCCGAGATCGGGTGGACGGCAGCCCAGGGCAGCGGTGCCCGGTTGGCCTCGGCGCTGCGGGGATGGGCCCACCTGCGGTACGAGATCACCGAGGAGGCCTCGCCGGGCTGCGACGGCAGCCGCTGGTCCCACACCCCCGAACTGGGCATCTTCCATGCCACCACGGACGTCACCGGCAACATCATGGTCTCCGAGGACCGGATCCGGTACGCCTACGAACAGGCCAACGGCGATCCCTCGGCCGTCTTCCACGAACTCAGCCTGGCCCTGGGTGAGGCCTGGGACGAGGAGCTCGAGCCCTTCCGCCAGGCCGCCGACGGCGCCCCGGTGCGCTGGCTGCACCAGGTCGGCTGACCGACCGCACCCCACCACCCCTTCCAGTCACGACGAGGCCCGCCAGGTGATCCTGGCGGGCCTCGTCGTGTGTGCCGGTCGGCGGATGTGCCAGACCGTCCGGTCGCGGCGGGATCAGACGCTGCGGAAGACGGAGACGGCGTTGTGGCCGCCGAAGCCGAAGGAGTTGTTCACGGCGACCCGCTGGCCCTCGGGGAGCTGGCGGGGGGTCCCGGTCACCACGTCCAGCGGGATCTCGGGGTCCTGGTTCTCGAGGTTGATCGTCACCGGCGCCTGGCCGTGGTAGACCGCCAGGACCGAGAGGACGGACTCGATGGCCCCGGAGGCGCCCAGCAGGTGACCGGTCTGGCTCTTCGTGGCCGAGACGGGCACCGCGTCGAGATGCCCGGCGAACACGGACTTCATCGCCAGGTACTCCGGCCGGTCACCCACCGGGGTCGAGGTCGCGTGGGCGTTGACGTGGCTGACGTCCTCGGGGGAGGCCCCGGCGGACTCGAGGGCTGCCCGGAGGGCACGGGCGGCACCCAGGCCCTCCGCCTCCGGAGCGGTGATGTGGTAGGAGTCCGAGGTCACGCCCGAGCCCGCCAGTTCGGCATAGATCCGGGCGCCGCGGGCCCGGGCATGCTCCTCGGACTCGATCACCAGGGCACCGGCGCCCTCGCCGAGCACGAAGCCGTCGCGGTCGCTGTCGTAGGGGCGGGAGGCGCGCTCCGGTTCGTCGTTGCGACGGGAGAGCGCCTGCATGGCCGCGAAGGCGGCGATCGGCAGCGGGTGGATGGCGGCCTCGGTGCCCCCGCAGACCACCACGTCGGCCTGACCACTGCGGATCAGCTGGAGGGCCAGGTCCATGGCCTCGGTGCCGGACGCACAGGCCGAGACGGGGGTCCGGGCGCCGGCGCGCGCACCGAGGTCCAGGCTGATCGCGGCCGCGGGCCCGTTGGGCATGAGCATGGGCACGGTCATCGGCAGCACGCGGCGCGGACCCTTGTTGCGCAGGGTGTCCCAGCCGTCCAGCAGGGTCCAGACGCCGCCGATGCCGGTGCCGAAGGCCACGGCGAAGCGATCCGGGTCCACGGTGCCCTCACCGGTCAGGCCGGCGTCTGCCCAGGCCTCGCGGGCGGCGACCACGCCGTACTGCGTGGTGGGGTCCATCCGCTTCATCTCGACCTTGGTGAGCGAGTCGGCCACGGGCGAGCTCAGCTGGGCGGCGAACGTCACCGGCAGCTCGTACTCGGCGACCCAGTCCTGTTCGAGGGGGCGGGCACCGGGCGTTCCGGCCAGGGCGTTCCGCCACAGGGTGGGGACGTCGCCGCCGATCGGTGTCGTGGCACCGAGCCCGGTGATCACGGCTGTGCGGTTCATGTGTCTGCCTTCGGTCGTCAGGGTCGGTGGACCCGGAAAGTGATTCGGGGCCGGCTGGGTCGCAGGCGGCCGGGGTGGTGGCGACGGCCGGTCAGGGGGTCTGGTCCACTGGGGACTGGACCCCCTGACCGCGGCCGGCCGGTGTCAGGCCTGTGCGGCCGCGATGAACTCGACGGCGTCGTTCACGGTCTTGAGGTTCTTGACTTCCTCGTCCGGGATCTTGACGTCGAACTTCTCCTCGGCGTTGACCACGATGGTCATCATGGAGATGGAGTCGATGTCCAGGTCATCGGTGAAGGACTTCTCCAGCTGGACCTCTTCGGTCTCCAGGCCGGTCTCCTCGTTGACGATCTCGGCCAGTCCGGCGAGGATCGCTTCCTTGTCTGCCATGTCAGGCTCCTTTCGGGACGCACTCGTCCACTGGGGTGGTAATCGGTGGTGTTCGGGATACTCCGTCGTCCGGCGGACGAGGAGGTCTGTGGGGCGGTCCCGGGCTCAGGGGAGCCGGACCACCTGGGCGCCGTAGACGAGCCCGGCGCCGAAGCCGATCTGCAGGGCCAGGCCGCCGCTGAGGGAGGGGTCCTCCTCGAGGACGCGGTGCATCGCCAGCGGGACCGAGGCTGCCGAGGTGTTGCCGGTCTCCTTGATGTCCCGGCCGATGGTGACCGTGTCCGGGATCTTGAGCTGCTTGGCCAGCTCGTCGATGATCCGCTCGTTGGCCTGGTGGGGCAGGAAGGCCGCCAGGTCGCCCGGGGCGACGCCGGCCTTGTCCAGGGCCTCCTGGGCCACCTTGGCCATGGACCAGACCGCCCAGCGGAACACGCTGGGGCCGTCCTGGCGCAGGGTCGGCCAGAGCCTGTCCTCGGGGTTCGTCAGGGCCGAGGTGTCCCCGGTCCGCCGCGCGGTCTCGGCGGCGTCGCGCAGGTCCAGCAGGGACCGGGTCATGCTCACGGTGTCCCAGCGCTCCCCGTCCGAACCCCACACGCTGGGAGCGATCCCGGGCTCGTCGGACGCGGCGATCACGACGGCGCCGGCGCCGTCGCCGAGGATGAAGGAGATCGAGCGGTCGGTCTCGTCGATGATGTCCGAGAGCTTCTCGGCCCCGACCACCACGACGTTGCGCGCCATGCCGGAACGGACCAGGGCATCGGCCTGGGCCACGCCGTAGCAGTACCCGGCGCAGGCGGCGGAGATGTCGAAGGCCGGTGCCGGGGTCGCGCCGAGGTTGTGGGCCAGGGCGGCGGCCACGGAGGGCGTGGCATAGGGGGAGGTGACGGTGGAGACGATGACGGCGTCGATGTCCGCTCCGGTCAGCCCGGCCTTCTGCACGGCCTCCTGGGCGGCCTCGGTGGCCAGGTCGAGCAGGGAGGTCTCGGCGTCGGCGCGCCGGCGGGTGACGATGCCGGTGCGCTTCTGGATCCACTCGTCCGAGGAGTCGATGGGACCGGCGATGTCGTCGTTGGTCACCACCAGGTTGCCGCGCGCGGCCCCGACGGACAGGATCCGGCTGCCGGTGGCCGGCACGTACTGGTTCAGGGTGGGGGTGGTCATCTGGTCCTCGACGTTCTGCTGGAGGTCTGGGCGTGCGGTGCGGGCGGGAGCCCGGTCACTCGTGGGTGGTGGTGTGCTCGGCGATGAACGCCCGGGCGGCGTCCAGGTCCTCCGGGGACTTCAGCGCGAGCGTGGGCGTGCCCTTCAGGGCGCGCTTGGCCAGTCCGGTCAGGGTGCCGCCGGGCAGCAGTTCCAGGATGCCGGTCACGCCGGAGGCCTGCAGGGTCTGCATGCACAGGTCCCAGCGCACGGGGCGGGTGACCTGGTCCACGAGCCGGTCCACGACCTCCCGTCCGGATCCCACGGCCTCGCCGTCGCGGTTGGACAGCAGCGTCACGGCAGGATCGGCGGGGGACAGCCCGTCGGCGAAGGCCTTCAGGTCCGGCACGGCCGTGGCCATGTAGGGGGTGTGGAAGGCACCGGCCACCTTCAGGGCGATGACGCGGGCCTTGGCCGGCGGTTCGGCCGCCAGGGCGGCCAGGGACTCCAGCGAGCCGGCGGCGACGGTCTGGCCGCCGCCGTTGGCATTGGCCGGGACGAGCCCGTGGGCTGCGAGCGCGGCGAGCACCCCGTCCGGATCGCCACCGAGCACCGCGGACATGCCGGTCGGCTCGGCGGCCGCCGCGGCGGCCATGCCGGTGGCACGGATGCGGACGAACTCGAGGGCCTCGGCGGCGGGCAGCACGCCGGCCAGCGCGGTGGCGGTGATCTCGCCGACGGAGTGCCCGGCCGCGACCCACCCCTGTGCGGGCAGATCCTTCAGGCCGAGGGCACGGGCGGAGAGCAGGCCGGCCGCCACGATGAGCGGCTGGGCGACGGCGGTGTCCTTGATGGTCTCCTCGTCGGAGACGGTGCCGTGGCCGGTCAGGTCGACGCCGGTGGCCGTGGACCACTCGGCCAGCAGGCCGGACATCCCGTCCAGTTCCAGCCAGGGCGCCAGGAACCCGGGGGTCTGGGAGCCCTGTCCCGGGCACACGATTGCAAGCATGCCCTCTACTGTGTCAAAACCGTGACCTGGTTCCGGGGCGGTAGCGGTACCAAGCTCTGCGCGTCGTTTTGGAGGTTTCCTACAAAAGCCATGGGCCGCTCCCGCCGCCCGGCCGGGGCACCCGCGGCGGTTCGTCGCTAGCCTGCCTCGTCAGGAGGGTATAGCCGGCCCACCGCGAGCGCGGTCTGCAGCACGTAGGCGTCCCGCGGGTTCAGGGGGTCCCAGCCGGTGATCTCGCTGACCCGGCGCAACCGGTAGCGCACCGTGTTGGCGTGGATGAACAGCTCCCGGGCGGTGCCCTCCAGGGAATGACCCAGCTCGCAATAGGTGTCCACGGTCTCCAGCAACGAGTTGCCGGCGGCCCGCAGGGGGGCGTGGACCCGCTGCACCAGCGTCTCGACGGCGGTCCGGTCGCCGTTCAGCGCGCGCTCCGGCAACAGGTCCTGGGCGTGGGTGGGCCGCAGGGCGCGCGGCCAGGCGGCGGCCGCGGCCAGTCCGGCCAGGGCCTCCCGGCCGCTGCGGTGCGCTTCCACGAGGGAATCGGTCACCGGGCCGTAGACCACGGGCCCCTCGCCGAACCAGGGACTCAGGGCACCGGCCGCCCGGGTGGGGTCGCTGACCCCGCCGAGCACCAGCACGAGCCGTTCGGCCTGGACGCCGACCAGGATGTCGAATCCCGAGCGCGCGGCGGTGCGCCGCATCCCGGACAGCCGGGTGGGCAGCTCCGCCTCCGGAGTCCGGCCGGCCATGACCATGACGGAGTTCCCGCCCTTCCAGCCCGCGGCCGCGGCCCGGGAGAGGATCTCGTCCGGTCCCTCCCCGCGCAGCACGGCGTCGAGCAGCACCGCCTCGTTGCGGCTGTCCCAGGCGCCCCGGGTCTCCGCGGCGCGGGCATAGACGTCGGCCAGGGCGAAGGCGATCTCCCGGGAGTACCGCAGCACCGCCTCGCGAACCAGGGTCTGGTCGCGGTCCTGCACGATGCCCGGCACCTGGGCCTCGACCACGTCGACCACGGTGCGGATCAGCTGCAGGGCCCGCTGCAGGCTGATCGAGCGGGTCAGTTCGGTGGGCGCCCCGCCGAACACCTCGCCGAGCACCGTGGTCATGGTGGTGGAGGGCCGCTCGAACCAGGACAGGAACCCGGTCAGGCCGCGCTGGGCGATCAGCCCCAGGGAGGACCGCTCGTCCGGGGTGAGCTGACGGTACCAGGGCAGCGTGTTGTCCAGCCGCTGCAGGGTGGCGGTGTTGAGTGCCCCCAGGTGGGCCCGGAGACGGCGCAGGGACTCCTCGGAGACCTTGCGGGGTGGGGTGATGCGCGTCTCGGACATGCTGACGAGCATAGGCGGGACCGGCGCCGCCGGGCGGCCCGTGACCGGCTCGTCGTTGTGGGGAACCGACAACGACGGCGGCCGGTGAGGTGCGCTGTGCACCTC
>ENA-UOUJ01001614-UOUJ01001614.1-activated-sludge-metagenome-genome-assembly--contig:-NODE-1614-length-11498-cov-4.545137_pt1 | contig 11498 bp, 11 predicted proteins | sample MGYA00249839_ERZ747224 | MGnify/ENA primary metagenome ERZ747224 (study PRJEB28782, sample SAMN03220277) | activated sludge metagenome | biome: wastewater; feature: sewage sludge; material... | reverse complement strand
GGGAGCGAATCTGCGCAGCGTCCAGCTTCTCGGCACCGGGCTGTGGGACAATCCTCGCGTATTCGCCAACACGACGCTGCAGGGCGGTCTCTATGCCGCCCCGGACCCGGCGGGCTTTCGCGCCTTCGCGGGCCGCTACCGCGCCAAGTTCGGCGGCGAGCCGGTGCGCACCGCGACCCTTGCCTATGATGCGGTCGCGCTGGTGGCGGCCCTCGCCCGCACTCAGGGATCGCAGCGCTTCTCGGCGGAAACGCTGACCAACGCCTCCGGCTTCGCCGGCATCGACGGCTTGTTTCGATTCCGTTCCGACGGCACCAACCAGCGCGGCCTCGCCGTGATGCGCGTCGCATCCGGCGGCGGCCAGCCGGTGGCAGGCTCGCCAAAAAGTTTTGGCGCCTGATCTATAGCGTTTTCGAGCGAAGCATGTCCTCGGGCTTGACCCGAGGATGGGCACCGGTTCGCGTGAAGAAAACGCGTTAAAACAACAATCTTGAGCTTCGTTTCTGATTCAATCAGAAGCGAAAACGTCAGGCGGCGAGATCGGCCACCACGGCATCGAGAACCGGGAAGCCATCCTGCGTAACGCGCAAGCGGCCGTCGGTACTGATCATGATCGCGCCTTCGTCACGGAGGATCGCGATGCGCCGCGGATCAAGAGAGCGGCCCGACAGCGCCGCGTAGCGCTGCGGATCGATGCCTTCGCGCAAGCGCAGTCCCATGAGCAGGAATTCGTCGGCGCGCTCTTCGCTGTTCAGCAGATCGTCGGCAACAATTCCATTGCCAATCGCCTCGACGCGCATGAGCCACGCCTCGGGCCGCTTTTCGGTGGCGATGGCGTGCCTGACGCCGTCGATGTCGAGGCGGCCGTGCGCTCCGGGGCCGATGCCCGCATACTCCTGGCCGCGCCAGTAGACCAGATTGTGCCGACATTCCGCGCCCGGCCGCGCATGATTCGAAATCTCGTAGGCGGGCAGGCCATGACGCGCGCAGACGTCCTGCGTGACATCATACAGGTCGCGCGCGATCGCCTCATCGGGGGTCTTGAGCTTTCCGGCCGCATGCAGGTCGAAAAACGGCGTCCCCGCTTCGATCGTCAATTGATAGAGCGACAGATGCTCCGCCGCCTCCGATATCGCGCGGTGCAATTCCCCGGCCCACATCCCAGGCGTCTGGTCCGGACGCGCATAGATCAGATCGAAGGAGTAGCGATCGAAGACCGAGCGCGCGATCGCAACCGCATCCTGCGCCTCGCGCGCGGTGTGCAGCCGGCCGAGCGCCTTCAGCGAGGAATCATCGAGCGCCTGCACGCCGAGCGAAACACGATTGACGCCCGCCGCGCGGTAGCCGCGGAATCGCGTGGCCTCCACGCTGGTCGGATTGGCTTCCAGCGTGACCTCGACGTCATCGGCAACGCCCCAGTGCTTTGCGATGGCGTCGAGAATGGCGCCGACGGTCTGCGGCCGCATCAGGGACGGCGTGCCGCCGCCGAGGAAAATCGAGGACACGGTGCGTCCGCGCGAGCGGGCGGCGGTGGTCTCGATCTCGCGCGCAAAAGCCCGCGCAAAGCGCTCTTCATCGATCGGCGCGTGACGCACGTGACTGTTGAAATCGCAGTACGGGCACTTCGACAGGCAGAACGGCCAGTGGATGTAAACGCTGAACGCAGCGGCCGGATCAGCGGTGCTCAAGGGCAATCTCCGCCAGTTTCACGAACGCGCGGGCGCGTGCGACAGGCCAAGACCGCGCGGCGGAAGTCCGTGCTTCTCGATGCCGGCCATCTCGCCGAAGGTGCGGCTGTGCCCGTCCGGCAGAAACACCGGATCATAACCGAAACCGGCCGTGCCCCGCGGCGGCCAGACCAGCGTGCCGTCCACGCGTCCTTCGACTTCCTGGAGATGGCCGTCCGGCCACGCGACGCAGAGCGCCGAAACGAAGTGAGCCTTGCGCCTGTCCGCGCTGGTCGCGCCGCGCTCCTGCAGCAGGCGCTCGATCCGCGCCATGGCTGCGGAAAAATCCGCAGGTTTGCCGGCCCATCGCGCGGAGTGGATGCCCGGCGCGCCGTCCAGCGCCTCGACGACCAGGCCTGAATCATCGGCAAAGGCCGGAAGCCTTGCGCTCAGGGCCGCGGAGGTCGCCTTGATCCGGGCATTGGCGCGGAAATCCTCGCCTGTTTCCTCGGGCTCGTCGAGACCGAGTTCGCCGGCGGAGACCGCTTCGACGCCATACGGCGCGAGCAGCTCGCGAAGCTCGGCGAGCTTGCCGGGATTATGGGTGGCGATCACGAGCTTGCCGGCGATTCGACGATGCATGACCGATGGGCTTCAGCTTCTTGTTCTGAAAGGTTTTCCTGACGCGACGGGAAGCCCGCCCCGCCGGAAAACGCGACAGGACGCGAGTCCTGCGGACGAACCGCGCAGGCGGCGAATCACGCCACCGCCATTTTCTGCAAATCCACCAGCCGCGCGACCCCTTTTTTTGCCAGCGCCATCAGCGCCAGAAACTCGTCATCGGAGAAAGGCACCTTCTCGGCGGTTCCCTGCACCTCGATGATGCGTCCCTCGCCGGTCATCACGAAGTTTGCATCGGTATCGGCTTCCGAATCCTCGGCATAGTCCAGATCGAGGACGGGCGTGCCGTTGTAGATGCCGCAGGAGATCGCCGCGACATTGCCCCGAAGCACGCTGGCCTTGAGCATGTTGCGGGCCTTCATCCAGCTGACGCAGTCGGCCAGCGCCACCCAGGCGCCGGTGATCGATGCGGTGCGCGTGCCCCCGTCGGCCTGAATGACGTCGCAGTCGATCGTGATCTGGCGCTCGCCGAGCGCCTCGAGGTCGACCGCCGCACGCAGGGAACGGCCGATCAGACGCTGGATTTCGACGGTTCGGCCGCCCTGCTTGCCGGCGGAGGCCTCGCGCCGGGTCCGTTCCAGCGTGGCGCGCGGCAGCATGCCGTACTCGGCCGTCACCCAGCCCCGGCCCTGGCCCTTGAGCCATGGCGGCAGCCGCTCCTCAAGCGTCGCGGTGACCAGCACATGGGTATCGCCGAATTTCACCATGCAGGAGCCTTCGGCGTATTTGACCACGCCACGTTCCAGCGACACGGCGCGCAGTTCATCCGGTGCACGACGGCTAGGTCGCATGGGAACCCCTCCAGCTGTTCATGAGAATCCTCGTGCCGTGCTTTTAGGGGTGGGGAGCCGCACCGGCAAGGGTCAGGCTTGCAATTGCCCTCAGGACCGCGATCGCCCACAGCCTGCTTGTAACTGGCGCGCCGGAGAGACAAATTATTAGAAGCAGTCGCAGGCACGACACACATCATGCGCGGGAGATGACAGCGTTGGCCCATCACGATCCGATCGGTCTGATTGCACCGAACACCGGGCTTGCCCAGTTGAACGAGCGCTCGCGCGACATTTTTCGCCAGATCGTCGAGAGCTATCTTGCAACGGGCGAACCCGTGGGCTCCCGCAACATTTCCCGGCTGATCGCGGTGCCGCTCTCGCCGGCCTCAGTCCGCAACGTGATGTCGGATCTCGAACAGCTCGGGCTGATTTATGCGCCGCACACCTCGGCCGGGCGCCTGCCGACCGAGCTCGGCCTGCGGTTTTTTGTCGATGCCCTGATGCAGGTTGGAGATCTCACCGAACCGGAACGCCAGTCGATCCAGAACCAGCTCGCGTCGGTCGGCAAGGCGCAATCGGTCGAGGCCGCGCTGGAGGAAGCTTTGATGCGGCTGTCCGGATTGACCCGGGCGGCGGCGGTGGTCCTGACGGCGAAATCCAACGTACGCTTGAAGCATATCGAGTTTGTCAGGCTGGAGCCCGACAAGGCGCTGGTGGTGCTGGTCGCCGAAGACGGGCAGGTCGAAAATCGCGTGCTGACGCTCGCGTCCGGCGTTCCGGCTTCAGCGCTGACGGAGGCGTCAAATTTTCTGAATGCCCGGATTCGCGGCCGGACCCTCGCCGAGGCGCGGCTCGAGCTGGAAACCGCGTTGACGCAAAGCAAGGCGGAGCTCGATCAGCTTACGCAAAAAATCATCGCGGCCGGAATTGCGAGCTGGTCCGGCGGCGACAGCGCCGACCGGCAACTGATCGTGCGCGGCCATGCCAACCTGCTCGAGGATCTGCATGCGATGGAGGACCTCGAACGCGTGCGGCTGTTGTTCGACGACCTCGAAACCAAGCGCGGGGTAATCGATCTGCTTGGCCGCGCCGAGCGCGCCGACGGCGTGCGCATCTTCATCGGCTCGGAAAACAAGCTGTTCTCGCTGTCGGGATCCTCGACGATCATCGCGCCCTACAGCGATGGCGCCGGCCACATCGTCGGCGTTCTCGGGGTGATCGGACCGACCCGGCTGAACTACGCGCGCGTGATCCCGATGGTGGACTATGCCGCCCGCATCGTCAGCCGGATGCTCGGCAGATGAGCCAGGAACGCCGCGCTTGATTTCTACGCCTGAAGCACGATATCCCGCACAACCATTCCTTTCCATTCGAGACAATCGCGAGAAGGCTGCGTAATGACCGATTCCGACGGCAAAACAGACAAGTCCGGCGAACCGGCTGCGGAGGTCGAGCCGGTGGTATCCAAGCCGTACATCATGCCGGACGATCCCGAGGACGACGCGCTGGACGCGCTGAACAAGCAGCTCGCAGAGGCGAAAGATCGGACGTTGCGCACGTTGGCGGAGATGGAAAATCTGCGCAAGCGCACGGCGCGGGAGGTGTCGGACGCGCGCACCTACGGCATTTCGGGCTTCGCGCGCGATGTTCTGGAGATCGCCGACAATCTGCAGCGCGCACTTGATGCGGTGCCCGCGGATGCGCGCGCGGCGCCAGATCCCGGCCTGAAAGCCCTGATCGAGGGGGTGGAACTGACCGAGCGCTCGCTGCACAACGCTCTGGAAAAACACAGCGTGAAAAAGTTCGATCCGGCCGGCGAAAAGTTCGATCCCAACGTCCATCAGGCCATGTACGAAGTTCCCGATCCGTCCGTCCCCGTCGGCACGGTCGCCCAGGTCATTCAGGCCGGCTACATGATCGGCGAGCGGGTGCTGCGTCCGGCGCTGGTGGGCGTCGCGAAGGGCGGAGCCAAGGCGGCGGCGCCGGAATGAAGCCAGCCGCGCCGGAATAACGGCCGCCTCGGTTTGAGGGCTTTGCTGCTTACCGCGGCCGGATCCCGTCACGAACCGCGCGGAAGCGCGGAAAAACTTCCGACCATTCGCTCCGCGGCGTGCTCCCGATCAGGCGCATGGCCGTTTTTCCGCTGCCGAACACCAGCCACTGCACCACGGTCACCGGCGTATTGGTTCGCGTGTTGGTGGCGTCGATTCGCGTTTCAAAGCCGGGCGATCCGTTGATCCGAATCGGCTCCGACATGGTGATGCGTCCCTCGCGCAGGTTCGGGATCGTGGCGGCGACATCGCGCGCGAACCGGCTCCGATCATCCGGCCGCTCCGGGACCGAACCGATCGGGCTGATGATGATGAAGGCGCTGCCGTCGATGTTGTTTTCCGTTTCCGCATCCGACAAAAGGATGACGGCTCCCGGCGCCAGCGTGCGGATCAGTTTGAAGGAGCTCAGCTCGCTCAGCTTGAAGGGCAGCAGGCCCAGTTGCTCCTCGAGCGGGACTTCCTTGCGCAGGGCGACCGTTGCGAACATCTTCTGCACGGCCTCGTCGGAATAGATCTTCCCGACGTTCTCCGGCACCTGCGCCGCGACGTATCCGGAAAAGGTGCCGCCCGAAATCACCATTGAATAGCGCCGGACATTGTCTTCGCCGTTCTTGGCGGTCTCGACGATGAAATAACCCTGCCCGCTCGCGGTCTCAAGGCCTTGCGGCTTTGGCCCTCGAGGGTCGACGACATTCGATTTCGCGACGATTTCCACGTCCCTGAAAGCGGCGACGGGGAGCTCGGCGACGACGACCTTGACGCGCTGGTCCGCAGTCTCGAACCCCGGAAATGTCTTTGCCGGATTGAGTCCTATCAGCGGAACCAGCCCGATCCGACTGCCCGGCGCATAGATCACGTCGTCGGCGAGGGACGGGTTAGCCCCGCTCAGCAGGCAGAGAATGGCAAATACGTGCAGAAAATGTCTCATGCGCGCTTATCTGGATTTGCATTGAGGCCGTTCAATGATCGTCAGGCCGACGGTCCGGGAAGATGATTCAGAGGCTGCATTCTACGAAACCTGGGTGCCGCATCAAGCGCATGAGCCGTCGGCGCGCGACGCAGCGACCGTCTCCACCATGGCCCAAGGCGGCTGGTCCGGCTAGGTTAATTATCGGCTTGTCCAGACCGTCCCCTGCTGGCTGGAGACGCAAAAGAATTGGGTTTTCAGCCGGCGGAGGGATGTCCGGTCCTTGCGGCCCCCACCCCCCCTCCTATATGAGGCTCACCGTCGCTATATCGCGAGTAATTGATATCTGGGGGTCTGGATGAGGGTGCCGTCAGGGCCTGGCCGGACTGCCGCAACAAGAGGGATATGAGGACCATGGGAAAGGTCATTGGGATCGACCTCGGCACCACCAATTCGTGCGTGGCGGTAATGGACGGCAAGACGCCGAAAGTCATTGAGAACGCGGAAGGGATGCGGACCACGCCGTCCATCGTCGCCTTTAGCGATGATGGCGAGCGTCTCGTCGGGCAGCCGGCCAAGCGCCAGGCCGTCACCAATCCCGAGCGGACCATTTTCGCCGTCAAGCGCCTGATCGGCCGGCGCTACGACGACCCCACGGTTGAAAAGGACAAGCAGCTTGTCCCTTACAAGATCGCCAAAGCCGGCAACGGCGACGCCTGGGTCGAGGCCGATGGCAAGACCTATTCGCCGTCACAGATTTCGGCCTTCACGCTTCAGAAGATGAAGGAGACCGCCGAGGCTCATCTCGGTCAGAAGGTTGATCAGGCCGTCATTACGGTGCCCGCCTATTTCAACGACGCACAACGTCAGGCGACCAAGGACGCCGGCAAGATCGCCGGCCTCGAAGTGCTGCGTATCATTAACGAGCCGACCGCTGCCGCGCTCGCCTACGGTCTCGACAAGTCGAAGGCCGGCACCATCGCAGTGTACGACCTCGGCGGCGGCACGTTCGACGTCTCGGTTCTCGAGATCGGCGACGGCGTATTCGAGGTGAAGTCGACCAACGGCGATACGTTCCTCGGCGGCGAAGACTTCGACATGCGTCTGGTCAACTATCTCGCGGACGAATTCCAGAAGGAGCAGGGCATCAACCTGCGCAACGACAAGCTGGCCTTGCAGCGGCTGAAGGAAGCCGCGGAGAAGGCGAAGATCGAGCTGTCGTCGACCACGCAGACCGAAATCAATCTGCCGTTCATCACGGCCGACCAGTCCGGCCCGAAGCATCTGACGATGAAGCTCACGCGCGCCAAGTTCGAGGCGCTGGTCGATGATCTCGTTCAGAAGACCATCGAGCCGTGCCGCAAGGCGCTGAAGGATGCCGGCCTGACGGCGGGCGAGATCGGCGAAGTGGTGCTGGTCGGCGGCATGACGCGCATGCCGAGGGTCCAGGAAGTCGTCAAGCAGTTGTTCGGCAAGGAGCCGCACAAGGGCGTCAACCCGGACGAGGTTGTCGCGATCGGCGCGGCGATTCAGGCCGGCGTGCTGCAGGGCGACGTCAAGGACGTCCTGCTGCTCGACGTCACGCCGCTGTCGCTGGGCATCGAGACGCTGGGCGGGGTGTTCACCCGCATCATCGACCGCAATACCACGATCCCGACCAAGAAGAGTCAGGTGTTCTCGACAGCCGAGGACAACCAGAACGCCGTCACCATTCGCGTTTTCCAGGGCGAGCGCGAAATGGCTGCGGACAACAAGATCCTCGGCCAGTTCGATCTGATGGGCATTCCGCCGGCACCGCGCGGCATGCCGCAGATCGAGGTGACGTTCGACATCGATGCCAACGGCATCGTCAACGTTTCCGCCAGGGACAAGGCGACCGGCAAGGAACAGCAGATCCGCATCCAGGCCTCGGGCGGCCTGTCGGAGGCCGACATCGAGAAGATGGTCAAGGACGCGGAAGCGAACGCCGCCGAGGACAAGAAGCGCCGCGAGGCCGTGGACGCCAAGAATCAGGCGGACAGCCTGGTGCATTCGACCGAAAAGGCTCTCACCGAACACGGCTCGAAGATCGAGGAAAGCGAACGCCGCGCGATCGAGGATGCGGTCAGCGATCTGAAGGAAGCGCTGAAAGGCGACGATGCCGAGGCGATCAAGGCCAAGACCAACACGCTGGCGCAGGCCTCCATGAAGCTCGGCGAGGCCATGTATAAACAACAGGCCGAGGCCGATGCCGCCAAGGACGCCGCGAAGGATGATGTCGTCGATGCGGAGTTTACCGAGGTCGACGACGACAAGAAGTCTGCTTAAACGGCAGGACTGACATGACCCCGCCCCCGAACGAGTGCTCATCGCGTCTCGAAGGGCGGGGTCACGCTTGTTCAAGCGAGACCCTTCATCCAGCGATGAGCCAATTTTCTTATGCGTCTTCCGTAATGAAGCGACGTTCGAGCGGAATGGACTGATGTCGAACAAGCGCTGTTACTACGAAACCCTTGAAGTCGATCGGAACGCGGACGAGACCAAGCTCAAGGCGGCTTTTCGCAAGCTGGCCATGAAATGGCACCCGGACAGGAATCCGGGCGACGCGACCAGCGAGGTGCGCTTCAAGGAAATCAATGAGGCCTATGAGGTCCTGAAGGACGGCAACAAGCGCGCGGCTTACGACCGCTTTGGCCATGCCGCGTTCGAGCAGGGTGGCATGGGCGGCGGCGCGGCCGGGTTCGGCGCAGGCTTCGCCTCATCATTCTCCGATATCTTCGAGGATCTGTTCGGCATGGCCGGGCAGCGCGGCCGGTCGGGTGGCCGCGAACGAGGCGGAGATCTTCGATATAATATGGAGATCACGCTTGACGAGGCTTATCATGGCAAGACCGCCCAGATCGAGATTCCGGTCTCGGCGACGTGCGAATCGTGCTCAGGCACCGGCGCCAAGGCCGGGACCAAGCCGAAGAACTGCGCGATGTGCGGCGGCGCCGGCCGGATTCGTCAGGCTCAGGGCTTCTTCACGCTGGAGCGCACCTGTCCCGGCTGTCAGGGGCGGGGCCAGATGATCGAGGATCCCTGCCCGTCCTGCGGCGGGTCGGGCCGCGTCAATCGGGAGCGCTCGCTTTCGGTCAATATTCCCGCCGGCGTCGAGGATGGCACCCGCATCCGCCTCGCTGGCGAGGGTGAGGCGGGAGTCCGTGGCGGTCCGCCCGGCGACCTCTACATTTTCCTCTCGCTGGTCCCGCATCAGTTCTTCCAGCGGGATGGCGCCGATCTGCATTGCCGCGTTCCGATCTCAATGGTCGCCGCCGCTCTTGGCGGGGAGATCGAGGTGCCGACCATCGACAAGGGCAAGACCAAGGTGCGGGTGCCGTCGGGAACCCAGTCCGGCCGCCGCTTCCGCATTGCAACAAAAGGAATGCCCGTGCTGCGCTCTCGCCAGACCGGCGACATGTATGTCCAGGTGGTGGTGGAAACGCCGCAGAACCTGACCAAGAGACAACAGGATCTTCTGGCCGAGTTTGAAAAGCTGTCGTCGGGAGAGACTCAACCCGAGGCGGCTGGTTTCTTCACTAAGGTCAAGGACTTCTTCGGCACTCGGGCCACCCCGTAATCACCGTTTTGCTTGACCGGACCGATCGCCGGATGTACCTGTGTATAACTTAAGCCTGCCTCCCTGCCAGTATTGACCCACCTGGGTGCGAAATGCCTTTGCAATTGTCCGCGCGTGCGTCGAAGAAGCCCCTTCGTCTTGATGATGAGGTCCGCTTTCTCCGCTCGTGGATTGAAAAACCGCTCCATATGGGTGCGGTCATGCCGTCCGGACGTATCCTGGCGCGTACGATGGCGCAGTATGTCGATGTCGCATCCACCGACCCGGTCATTGAGCTGGGACCGGGGACCGGTGCGATCACCAACGCGCTGATCGAGCATGGCGTCGATCCGAAACGTCTGGTGCTGGTCGAATACGATCCCGGCTTCTGCGCGCTGCTTCGCGACCGCTACCCGCAGGCAACGATCGTACAGGGCGACGCCTATACGTTGCGGGACTCGCTATGGAACGTGCTGAGCGCGCGCGCTTCGGCGATCGTCTCCGGCCTGCCGCTCGTCACCAAGCCGATGCTCACCCGGCTGCGGCTGATACGGGACGCCTTCGCGACGCTCGCCCCCGGCGCCCCCTTCGTGCAGTTCACCTATTCGGTGGTGCCGCCCATTCCCAAGTCTCTCCCGGGCATTTCGACTGAAGCGTCCGAGCGGATCTGGATGAACCTGCCTCCCGCGCGCGTCTGGGTGTATCGCAAGCGCTGATGCGCCATGGCGTTTTCGCGCGAAGCATGCCCTCGGGACTAGAGCATCGGACCCGAAAGTGGGAACCGGTTTCGGGATAAATCCGATGCTCAATCAATTAACTGGAGCGGCGGCGCTGATTCCATTTGACCGGCCGCCGCTCTAGTCCGGGATGAATGCCGCTGTTACTCCCAAGAATTGTTACTCACAAGAGTTGTTGCTCCCAAGAATTATTGTCCGGTCGCATTTTCTCGCGGCGAACAGGTCACGACATCGCCGGAAAATGCTCTACTTTGCGGGTTGAGAAGTTTGCTTCATTTTCCATGCGCTTGCCTCAAGCAAACTTCCAGAGCCCTTCAAATCCGAAGTCCGCTCCGAAAGGCGCCGCGCAATAAGGCGAACGTCAGGTTCAGGGCGCAAGCACGACGGCAGGTGTCCCTGCAATGCGATCGACAGGTCTGTTCGCACCGAAAATCCTCATCATTCCCGGTTCGCTTCGCACCGGCTCGCAGAATGCAAGGCTTGCCGCCGTCATAGCCGAGGAATTTGTCCGAGCTGATGTTGAAGTCACCCGGATTTCGCTTGGAGACTTCCCGCTGCCGATCTACGACGCCGACCTGCAGGCAGATGCAGGCGTGCCCGCAAGCGCCGTCAACCTCAAGCAGATGATCGCCGCGCATCATGGGGTTCTCCTCGTGACGCCCGAATACAACGCTTCCCTGCCGCCATTGCTCAAGAACGCGATCGACTGGATATCACGCGTCGAGAGTCCGCATGAAGCACGCGGTCAGGTTTTCCATGAGCGCGCATTCGCGATCGCGTCGGCTTCCCCGGGCCGGTTTGGCGGCGCACGATGTCTGGCCCAGTTGCGCCTGATCCTTACGGCATGCGGGGCGATGGTGATCCCCAATCAACTGGCGCTGTCATTCGCCGGCGACGCCTATGACGATAGGGAGCGGTTGAAGCGTTCGGCGGATGCCGATGCGCTGAAGAAAATGGTACGCCAGTTGATCACGGTCGCCGGGAATACGCCGTGAGGCCGCGCTGAACGGGAACGGCGCCGCGCGGCAGATGCGGTGCCTGATTGGTTGCCGCGAAACGCAGCCCCCGCTATACCGCAGAAGCATTCGAGGACTCGGCCGTGGCT
>ENA-UOUJ01001613-UOUJ01001613.1-activated-sludge-metagenome-genome-assembly--contig:-NODE-1613-length-11501-cov-3.712039_pt1 | contig 11501 bp, 9 predicted proteins | sample MGYA00249839_ERZ747224 | MGnify/ENA primary metagenome ERZ747224 (study PRJEB28782, sample SAMN03220277) | activated sludge metagenome | biome: wastewater; feature: sewage sludge; material... | reverse complement strand
TGTAGAAGGTGGGGTGCCGGTAGGTCTTGTCGTCGGCGGGGTCGAAGAGCATGGCCGCATCATCGGGCTGGCTGCTGCTGATGGCGCCGGCGGGTACCACCCAGATGCTCTGCCCTTCCTGGCGGCGGGTGTACACGTCGCGGGCGTTCTCGATGGCCATCTGGGCGTCGGCGGCGTGCAGGCTGCCCACATGCTTGTGCTCCAGGCCGCGCTTGCTCTGGATGAAGATCTCCCAGAGGGGCCAGTTGTTCGGGTTGTCGCTCATTGGTCCGGTGGTATCAAATGGTAGGTCGACCCGGGGGGTCGACGCTACAGGTGCTGTGCTCAGGCGGCCACTTTCTCCTTCTTGGCCTTCTTGGCGGCGTGGGCCAGCGCAGCTTCGCGCACCCAGGCCCCTTCGGCGTGGGCCTTGTTGCGGGCGGCCAGACGTTCCTTGTTGCAGGGACCGTTGCCGGCCACCACGTTGTTGAACTCGGTCCAGTCGATCTCGCCCCACTCGTAGTGCTGGGTGGCTTCGTTCCACTTCAGCTTCGGGTCGGGGATGGTGAGGCCGATCACTTCGGCCTGTTGCACGGTGCGGTCGATGAAGGTCTGGCGCAGCTCATCGTTGCTCTGCCGCTTGATCTTCCACTTCATGCTCTCGGCGCTGTGCGGGCTGTTGGCGTCGGTGGGACCGAACATCATCAGGCTGGGCCACCACCACCTGTTCAGGGCGTCCTGCGCCATCTCTTTCTGCTCGGGCGTGCCCTTGGCCAGCACGGCCATGATCTCGTAGCCCTGGCGCTGGTGGAAGCTTTCCTCCTTGCAGATCCGCACCATGGCGCGGGCGTAAGGGCCGTAGCTCGTGCGGCACAGCATCACCTGGTTCATGATGGCCGCGCCGTCCACGAGCCAACCGATGGCGCCGATGTCGGCCCAGGTGAGAGTGGGGTAGTTGAAGATGCTGCTGTACTTGGCCTTGCCGCTCAGCAGGTCGTCGATGGTCTGCTCGCGGGAAACGCCCAGGGTCTCGCAGGCGCTGTAGAGGTAGAGGCCATGGCCGGCCTCGTCCTGCACCTTGGCGAGCAGGATGGCCTTGCGGCGCAGGTTGGGGGCCCGGGTGATCCAGTTGCCCTCCGGCAGCATGCCCACCACCTCGCTGTGCGCGTGCTGGCTGATCTGGCGGATGAGGGTCTTGCGGTACTTCTCAGGCATCCAGTCCTTCGGCTCGATCTTCTGTTCGGCGTCGATCTTGGCCTGGAAGCGTTCCTCAAGGTTCTGTACGTCGGTCATGGCGTTCAATGCGGGTGGCTAAGATAGGAGTAGGTGACCGCGTGATCGTGACAACGGTCATATCCAATGAACACGAACGGGGCCTCGGTGGTTCTTCCCCGGTCAGCTTGCCAATGAACCCTATTTTCGCGGCCCCAATGAACACATCCCGCATGGCCAGGTTCCATTCCCTCGAGGTCGCCAGTGTGGACCAGGAGACCCCCGACGCGATCGTGGTCGGGTTCAAGGTCCCGGCCGGCCTGCAGAGCGATTTCGCCTTCACCCATGGTCAGTACGTGACCCTGAAACTGACCGTGAACGGGGAGGAATTGCGCCGCAGCTACAGCATCTGCAGCAGCCCGCTCGACAAGGATGCGTTCAGCATTGCCGTGAAGCGGGTGCAGGGCGGCCGTGCCAGCACCCAGCTGGTGGAGAAGTTGAAGGCCGGCATGTCCATCGAGGTGATGACGCCCATGGGCAATTTCACCACGGCCCTCGACCCCGCCAAGGAGCGGCCCTTCGTGGCCTTTGCAGCCGGCAGCGGCATCACGCCGATCCTCAGCATCCTGAAGACCGTGCTGCGCACCGAGCCGAAGAGCCGCTTCACCCTGTTCTATGGCAACACCGACACGGACCGCATCATCTTCCGCAACAAGCTGGAGGAGCTGAAGGCCCAGTACGGCGACCGCCTCCAGGTGCACCACATCCTGTCGCAGGGCAGGGATGAGGACGCCCTCTTCAACGGCCGCATCACCACCGAAAAGGCATTGGCCTTGGTGAAGCGCTTTGTTTCGGACCGGAACGACATCGAGTACTTCATCTGCGGTCCCGAGCAGATGATGGTGAACGTGAGCGAGGCGTTGGAGAAGCTGGGGGCCGACAGGAAGCGCATCCACATCGAGCTCTTCACCACGCCGGTCACGACCGAGGCCAAGAAGGAGGCCGATCATTCCCATGGCTCGGTGGGGGCCTTCAGCGGCACCGCCAACGTGAAGGTGATCCTGGACGGCCGTGAGCATGAACTGCAGCTGGCGGCCAAGGGCGATGCCATCCTGGATGCGGCCATCGATGCCGGCCTGGACGTGCCCTTCGCCTGCAAGGGCGCGGTGTGCTGCACCTGCAAGGCCCGGGTGGTGGAAGGTCAGGTGGAGATGGACATGAACTACGCGCTGACCGACGAGGAGGTGGCCGATGGTTATGTCCTCACCTGCCAGGCGCACCCCCGCAGTGCCCGCGTGGTGGTGGATTACGATCAGCACTGACCCTTCTTACACAGGCTTGAAAAGACCAAGGCGGGCTTACGGGCCCGCCTTGTTGCTCTTCCGACCTTGGTTCGTGTGTGTTTGTAAGGCGGGAGAGGGTGTCGTTCACATCAGAAGGTCGCTGTGGCGTAGCCGGCCAGTCGCGTCTGGATGTGCGTGAGGTATTGCTCGCTGTGGTAGAATCCCCCCATTTCCTCGTTCCAGCGCACGATCGCACCGGGGAAATCATGGTAGAAGGGATCGACGTTCCGGGCGTTGACCGGCAACAGGTTCAGGAAGCACTCGTAGGCCTGGTACTCCACCAGCTCCTTCGGCAGGGTGGTGTCGATGTAGATCAGTTTCATCTCATAACCCGGCTTGGTCACCATCAGGGTATACACCTGGTCGATGTCCAGCTGCAGTTCGAACTTGCCCTTCTTGCCGGGTTCCACCTTGCCCAGCAGCTCGTTCTGCTTGTAAAGCGTCAGTTCGTATCCCTCGGCGTTCTTGCCATCCATCATCACATGCCCATGAACGGGCAGATACCAGCCCTCGGCCTGGGTGCGCTCGTCCACGAGGCGGCCTTGACCGAACAGCAGGTTGGCCAGGCCCCAGGTGAACATCAGGAACAACCCACGGCGCAGGTGTTCGGATGCCATGGTGGGGACCGAAGCGGTGATGGTGCGGGTAGCGGTGCTCATGGGCATTGCGGATTTCATCGCGTTGTACGGGAAAGTTGGGTGTTGGGTTACGCGGCTGCTTAGGCCACCTTGATGAAGGGGGCGATACGCTGCTCGCCGGCCACGCGGGGAAGGGAGAAGCGGATGGTGGTTCCTTCGCCCACCGTGCTTTCAGCCCACACCTCACCGCCATGCTTGGTGACGATGCGGTGTACGATGGCGAGGCCCACGCCCGTGCCTTCGAACTGGTCCGCACCATGCAGGCGCTTGAACACCCCGAAGGCTTTTTCCTTGTGCTGCGCATCGAAGCCCACGCCATTGTCGCGCACGAACAGGGTGTCCACGCCGTTCTCCTGGCGGTGTCCGATGGTGATGCGCGGCAGTTCACGGGTGCGGGTGAACTTCAGGGCATTGGAGAGCAGGTTGTGCAGCACCACCTTCAGCATGGGGGCGTCGGCAAGCACCTCAACGCCCGGATCGATCTGTAGGTCGATCTGCCCTTGACGGTCCTCGGCCACTTGCTCCTTGATCACCTCGTGCACCAGGCCCATCAGTGACAGCGGGCGCTTTTCCAGCTCGCGGGTGTTCGTCTGGGAGAAGCGCAGCAGGTCGTCCACCAGTTCGAGCAGACGCTTGGAGTTGCGCTCGATACGGTCGGCGAATTCCGAGAGCTCCTCCTGGCCTTCAGTCTCCTGCGCCATCTGTTGAAGCATCCCGCTCATGGCGGCGATGTTCTTCAGCGGGGACCGCAGGTCGTGGGCCACGGTGTAGGAGAAGGACCCGATGTCCTCCAGCGCTTCCAGCAGTTGGTTCGTCCGGGCGTTCACCCGCTTGTCCAATTGCTCGTTCAACTGGCGCAGACGGTTCTCTTCCTGCCGGCGATCGGTCATGTCCTTGATGATCGCCTGGAACAGCTGCTTGCCACCCGGTTGCTTGCCCAGGTAGGTCGCGGTCATCAACCCATCCACCACGCTTCCGGCCGGGGTCCTGATGGTGATGTCCACATTGATGAAGGCCGTGCCGTTCCGCTTGGCACGGAGCGACCGGACAAGGCCCTTCGGGTCGTCCAAGTGGTCCGTGAAGCGGGAGCCCACCAACGCCGAACGCTCCATGCCCATCAGCCGGGCACAGGCCGGATTGGCGTCCACAAGGGTGCCCTGGTGGTCCACCAGTACGATGGGGTCGCCGGACAGTTCATAGATCTGGCGGTACTGCTCCAGCAGATGCTCCTTCGACTCACGGAGCTGGTGGATCTCGTAGGCCTGCAGGATGCGCAGACGCAGGTCGTTCTCATCCCATGGCTTGGTGGCATAGGCATAGATGCCTCCTTTGTTCACGGCAGCCACCACCGCCTCCAGGTCGGCGTAGCCTGTGAGCAGCATCCGCATGGTGTTGGGATGGCGCTCCCGTGCAATGGCCAGGAACGCATCACCGGACATGCCCGGCATGCGCTGGTCGGAGATGATCACATGGACCCGCTCGCGTTCCAGGATGTCCAAGGCTTCCTGCCCGGAGTGGGCGAGGAGCACGTCCATGTCACGGCGGAAGGTGCTACGGAAGGCCTTCAGGTTCCCTTCCTCGTCATCGACGAAGAGGACACGAAGGCGGTTGGCGTTCAGTTCGCTCATGCGCGCAGTTCTTGGCGGCGTTGCTGGTGGATGGGAAGTTGGATGCGGAACGAGGTGCCCACGCCAGGGGTGCTTTCCACGGCGATGCTGCCGTGGTGGTCCTCGATGATCCCGTATACGATGGAAAGCCCCAGTCCGGTTCCCTCGCCCACCGCCTTGGTGGTGAAGAAGGGGTCGAAGATGCGGGCCTGGACCTCGGGGGTCATGCCCACGCCGGTGTCCGTGATCACGATCTCCACCAGATCGCCCAAGTTGCGGGTGGTGGCGACCACCTCACGGGGGCGACCGTCCATGCGGGCCAGGGTGGCCTGTGCGCCGTTGGTGAGGATGTTCATGAACACCTGGTTCACCTTGCCCGGGAAACACTCCACCTTGGGTAGTGTACCCAGCTCGAGGCGGATGTCCACCTTGTCCTTGAACTGGGGCTGGAGCACCGCCAGGGTGCTGCGCAGGCCTTCGTTGAGGTCGGCATCCTTCAGGTCGGACTCATCGAGGCGTGAGAAGTTGCGCAGGCCGCGCACGATCTCGGCGGTCCGGGTGGAGCCTTCCGCGATGCTGTTGATGATGTCGTCCAGTTCGGCGATCGACTCCGAGATGCCGAGGCGTTCCTCCCGGGCGCGCAGGTCGGCCAACTGTACGGCAGCCTGTGCCGGGTCCATACCGCGATACTCCTGCATCACCTCCACGATCTCGCCGATGTTGCGGCGCAGCGGGGCGATGTTGCTGGTGATGAAGTTGATCGGGTTGTTGATCTCGTGGGCGATGCCGGCCGTGAGCTGACCCAGGGAGGCCATCTTCTCCGCGCTCACCAGCTGAGCCTGGGTGCGCTTCAGGTGCTCGTTGCTCTCCTGCAGGGCGGCGGTGCGCTGCTTCACCTTTTCCTCCAGTAGCACGTTCTGTTCGCGCACCAGACGTTCGTTCTCCTGCAGGGCGGTCAGTGCCTCGGCCTGGGAGCGTTCCTTCTCGCGGCGCAGCACGTTGATGCGATCGGCCAGACCGAAGGAGAGGAGCACGCCTTCGATGGCGGAGCCGATGGGCATGGTGAACACGGTGATGTCATTGTAGGGAAGTATCCCCATGTCCTTCAAGGTGAACACCATGGTGCCAACAAGGAACACCGACCAGGCCACGAGGAAGTAGCCGGCCTGGCGCGAACCCATGCGTCTGACCTTGATGATGGTGATGAGCATGTAGCTCGCGAAAAGGCCCGCTGAGACCTGGGCCAACTTGTAACCAAGGTTCGGGGCTAGGAACATGTACGTGCCCACCACGACGAAGAACAGTCCATAGAAGTACTTGATGCCTGCGTGCAGACGAGGTACATGTGTCCTCGTGTCTATGAAGTGTTTCATGAACTCGCTAGCGGCAATTGCCGTGAGGAAGGTGAACACGATGCTGGCCTTTACGGAGAACCAGATCAGGCTTCCCCAGATGTAGTACTGGCCAATACCCCAAAAGGCCAGTTGGGTGAGCATCACGAAGAGGATGTAGGATACGTAGATCAAGTAGCTCCGGTCCCGGATGGAGAAGAAGATGAACAGGTTGTACAGGCCCATCACCAGCATGATGCCGATGTAGGCGCCGATCAGCATGTTCCGGGTGGTCCGGCTTTCCGAGAACCGTGATGGTACGTGCAGCTTGATCGGGACCTGTAATTGCTTGTCGCTCTTCACCCGAAGTAGCACCCGTTCCACTTCTCCTCGTGCAATGGGAAGTGGAAAGACGTATTCAGGTTGCGCTACCGGTCGTGTGGTAAGTGAGTAGGCCTGACCCGTTGTTGCGATCCTGCTCAGGGCATTTGCAGCGGCCAGATATACGGTGACATGCTCGACTTCGGCATGTTCCAGGTCCAGGATCACAGCATCCTCCCCTGTGTCATTTTGAATGAACAGTTCCAGCCAGTGGATATCGGACGATATGCCTAAGTTGGGAACTTTCTGACCTGACGGAGTAAATGATCCGGCGGCCGCCACCTCATCAACGGTCATCGATCCGGTGGGGTCTGCGAGCAGCCGGATGTGCTCGCCTACATATTCAGGCACATTGCTGACCCGAACAGTATCCTGGGCATTGGCCTGCGACCACGAATAGTTCAGCAGAAGCAGGAGAGTCAGAGTACGAAGCGACCGATCCATGGCGCGTTCATACGCGCCTGACCGAGCTTTCGTTACCTAGGCGGTCTCAGCGAACGATGCGCGGAGATTGAGCACCTCTCTGTATGCTCCCAGATCGATGACCTTGCCGGCCAGCCAAAGCTCATACTTCAGCTTCACCGGTTTCCCGTTCAGAATGTCGACACGCTCCTGGCTCGGCCTCAGACGCAAACTGAGCAGCTGCTGCCGATGTGCCAGGGGAGCTGAGCTAAGCGTTATCGCGTCCGGGATCACCATGGCGATGGCCTTGATGGAAGGGATGGGATAGGTGAAAGTTCCGCCATCTCCAACGCCCTCCATGATTGTGAACCCGGCTTTCAAGGCGTGTCTTAGGGTGTAATGCGCTACCAGACAGACCAATGTCCTGATCCCGATCTGGTTCGCCAACGATACGGCTGCGAAGGCCAGGAGAGTGGGCAGTCCCTTGGACGAATAACTGTTCGCGTTCCAAAGCCCGCATATCTCCGCATTACCACCTGTTCGGAGTTGGCTCAATTCCCGGTCGATCCGATGGTCCAACGAGAACAAGGCGGATTTGATGGGAAGTTCCCGGCCAACATGGTCGACCTCGATGCGGATACCACCCACCATTCCTTCGATATCGGAAATGGCAACGATGACATATGTCTCGGGGTCTTGTGTCCATGCCTCGTTGTTCGTGGTCACATTGGTGATCCCGAAATCCTCGAGCACTTTCCGGTGTTGCCGGAGGAACTCGGCGCATAGGCCTGGTTCATCGACTGCGCGGAACGCTTTCAGCGTTATGGTCTCCATGGTCAGGGTATGGTCGCGTTCACTGCGTCGTAATGATCTCTTTCACGGTGGACCGTTCCAGGGAAAAGGTCTCGTCAAAGTCGATGTACCATCTTCCTGAATGATCCATTTCGCCGATGGCCAGTTTTCGCCACAGTTCGGCCGCCATCGCTCCCCCCATGATCACATGACCTCCAAGTTGCGGCCACGTGATCAGGGTCCTGCCTAGTTCAGGGAACGAAGCCTTCATCCGGTTGCTCAAGGTCTCCTTGCCTACCATTTCGAGCATGACGTCCAGTTTCACTGGAGCTGGAGTTTCCGCATTGATCGAGTCCAGATCGAAGCCGATAAGCCGACCATGGGCCAGCGGCCTCTCCGGCTCCAGGTCATACCGCTCCACATCGATCAATCCCCGGTCGCTGGTATCCATGATCACCGGGATGCCGAAGGCCTTGGCCCGCTGCCGGGCGTAGATCTTCACGTCCACGCTGTCGCATTCCTCCACCAGCACGTCGAGCTTGCCGCCCTCGGTCAGGAACTGGTCGATGTTGGCGCGGGTGATCCCCTCTTCATAGCAGGTGACCGTCAGGAAGGGGTCGATCTCGGCGATCTCGCGGGCCACGTTCACCACCTTGCTCACGCCCAGGTGGTGAACTCCGCTGCGGATCCGGTTCAGGTTGCTCAGCTCCAAGGTGTCGAAGTCCGCCAGACGGATCTCCCCGAAACTGCGCTCCAGGGCCATGGTCAGGCTCACGCTTTGCCCCACGCTCAGTCCGATGACCCCCACTTTCTTGGTGGCCAGCAGGGCTTGCTCTTCCCTGGTGATCTTGTTGCGGTTGCGGTCCGTGCGAACCAGGGAGAACTCTTGTTCGTCCAGCAGGTGCACCAGTCGCTGGGCCCACGGGTAGTAGACCCACACGCCATACTCCTCAGCGGGGGTGCCGTTCAAGTGGGCGGTGGCCGCCGCATCCAGTTCCGCGGGGGTATACCTCACGGAAGGATTGAGCGAGCGGACCAGCTCGGTCAGTTGCCCGTGCAGGTGGTCGAACACCTGCACCCGGGGTTCGCGCTTCAGCAGGTCCACCAGGCCTTCCCGATCGGCGGGCAAGCGGTGGAACACCGGCCGGAACGAGGTCCGGTCGGCCGCTGAAGCGCCCTTGAGCGCTTCATGTAATGGGTCCATCAGGTCGGTCGCAGAGTACGGTCCAAGTAGCCCTGCGGGGACTAATGTAGTCAACTTCGACTTATTAACAAGTTTTCAACAAATCTTACAGGAAACCTTTTCAATGATCGGTCGTAATAACGGGCTGGAAACTATCCCCAACCCATGAGCGCTGCCAAGCCCCTGCCCGTTGAAGCCCCCAAACCCGTGGTGGTCTATGTGGACGACGATGCGGGTAACCGCCAGGCCTTCCGGGCCGCATTCCGCCATGCGATGGAAGTGCACACCGCAGCCACGGCGGCTGAGGTCATGGACCTGCTGGCCAGGCACACCGTGCACGTGGTCATCGCCGACCAGCGGATGCCCGTGACGCGCGGCAGCGCCCTGTTGGCCGCAGTGCGCGAGAAGTACCCCTCCGTGCGTCGGATGCTCGTTACCGCCTATGCCGACCTGGAGGCCATCATCGAGGCGGTGAACAACGGTGGGGTCACCAAGTATTTCGCCAAGCCTTGGGTGAACGAACAACTTGTCACGGCCGTGGACCAGGCCTTCGCCGACATCCAGGCCGAGGCGGACCGGGTGGCCTACACCAAACGCCTGGAGGACGCCAACCGTCAGCTGGAGTTCGCCCTTCGTCAGCGTTTGCTCTCCTGATCGCGCACGATCCTGCAACGTACAAGGCGGGCTATGACGGCCCGCCTTTTCTTTGCGGCATGCGTCAGTTGATCCCAGCTGCGGTCCTGGTAATGGCCGGTCCCAGCTTCGATACCCATGCCCAATGCGACCGTTGGCAGCAACGGGTCGCTTACACCATGTCGGTGGACCTGGACCACCGGACCCATCGGTTCACCGGGGCCTCCTTGCTCAAGTACACGAACAATAGTCCCGACACGCTTCAGACGGTGTTTTTCCACCTCTACCTCAACGCCTTCAAGCCGGGCAGCGAGATGGATGTGCGCTCCCGCACCATCGCCGATCCCGATCCGCGGGTGGGAAGCCGCATTGCCGCGCTGACGCCGGACCAGGTGGGGGACCTGCAAGTGGTCGACCTGAAGCAGGAAGGACGGTCGGCGGTGCTCACCCCCATGGGCACGGTGCTGAAAGTGGACCTTCCCAAACCGTTGCTGCCCGGCCGGAGCACCGTGCTCACCTACAATTTCACCGGTCAGGTGCCGGTGCAGATCCGGCGCACCGGCCGCGACAATGCCGAAGGGGTGGCCTACAGCATGAGCCAATGGTACCCCAAACTGGCGGAGTACGACCACCGGGGCTGGCATGCCTACCCCTATGTGGGAAGGGAGTTCCATGGGGTCTGGGGGGATTTTGACGTCACCCTGACCTTGGACAGCGCCTATACGGTGGCGGCCACCGGTGTGCTCCAGAACCCAGAGCAGGTGGGGCATGGCTACCCCAGTCGCAAGCCCATCAAGCGGCCCTCCGGTGACCGCCTGACCTGGCGCTTCGTGGCCAAGGACGTGCACGACTTCGCCTGGGGGGCTGACCGGGACTTCAAGCACGTGGTGCTACCGATGGCCGATGGGCCTGAACTGCACTTCTTCTACAAGGACCAGCCCGAGCTGGAGGCGGTGTGGAAGGAACTGCCCACCTACATGGAGCGCTGTTTCCGCTACATGAACGAGCACTTCGGGAAGTATCCCTGGCCGCAGTACAGCTTTGTACAGGGCGGTGATGGCGGTATGGAGTACCCGATGCTCACGCTGATCACCGGCAAGCGGCGGCTGGGCAGCCTGGTGGGGGTGAGCGTGCACGAGTGCGTGCACAGCTGGTACTACGGGGTGCTCGCCAGCAACGAAGGGCGCTTCGCCTGGATGGATGAGGGCTTCACGGAGTATGCCGGCAGCCAGGTCATGGAGCTCCTGTTCCCGCGGGGCGAGGACCCGCATGCCGGGTCGATCGCGGCGTACCGTGAGCTGGTGGAGAGCGGACGACATGAGGCGCCCAGCATCCATGCGGACCACTTCCTCACCAACCGCACCTACGGCACCACGGCCTACAGCTTCGGGGAGATGTTCGTGCACCAACTGGGTGCCGTGGTGGGGGAGAAGACCCTGGCGGCAGGGCTGAAGCGGTACTACGCCACCTGTGGGTTCAAGCATCCGGAACCCATCGACTTTGAACGCGTGATGGAGAAGCAGAGCGGGGTGGAGCTCGACTGGTACTTCGACCAATGGGTGAACACCACACGCACCTTGGACTATGCGATAACGGAGATGCTCCAAGTGGGCGATTCCCTGCGGATCACGCTGGCCAGGAAAGGCGATCAGTGCATGCCGGTGGACCTTGAGCTGCCCGAGAAGGACGGTCGCTCCATGCTCTACCATGTGCCGCTGTCCCTGATGCGCGGCGCGCGGCCCGCTGACGGCGACCGCCAGCCGTTCACCACCCTGCCGGCCTGGCAATGGACCAACCCCACCTACCAGTTCACCGTGCCGGGGCGTCTGGCCGACCTCACCTCCATCATGCTGGACCCCTATCGGCGCACCGCCGACATGGACCTGACCAACGACCGGGTGTACCTGGGCGGTGGTGTTGGCGGCATGGTTCGTCCGTGAAGGAAGAACGCCCGCTGCATCCCGCGATCGAACGGGATGCAGCGGGCGAACGCCATCATT
>ENA-UOUJ01001611-UOUJ01001611.1-activated-sludge-metagenome-genome-assembly--contig:-NODE-1611-length-11502-cov-4.173670_pt1 | contig 11502 bp, 9 predicted proteins | sample MGYA00249839_ERZ747224 | MGnify/ENA primary metagenome ERZ747224 (study PRJEB28782, sample SAMN03220277) | activated sludge metagenome | biome: wastewater; feature: sewage sludge; material... | reverse complement strand
ACATGATCTCGCTACGATTCGATGACCGTGATATCTATGATCGTACAAATTACCCCGGACGCGGTATCAAGAATCCGACGACACGTTGGATTGTTGTTATTGATATGCTCGGTGGGTCGGCTGAAGATGCCATCAAGGTCAGTCAGAAGGAGGCTGAGAAGTTCCAAGATGTTCCGGGTGTTGAAGAGGCTATGAAGGCTGTCCAGGCCGATCCAGGGATGTTTGCCAAGTTGTTGAGCACCCTAACAGGTGGATACATGTGAATGAAATCCGACTAGTTTAAACCTATAGGTTTAAACTAACCATCTCTCTTCCAAAGGATGGTATGGCGATATTGGCATTCCACATTGGTAAATGGGAAGAACCCATTGTTAGGGAAGGGACGTCAAGTTTCAAGAGACTCGTTAATCATCTGTCGATGGTTAGAGTACCGTAACTTCTCGATTTATTATCCGTTTTACACCTTCATTCAAGAATCATATCAAGTCCCCGTTCAAGATCGATGTTTCTTCGAGTGCATTCTTGGCTCTCAACCACAGAAGCCATATTTTGATATCGATTTCAATATGAAACGAAAGGCGATAACTGACACTGTAGAAGATGAGGATGAAGACATCGAACAAACAGGTTGGACACTTGAAAAAGCCAAGCTCGTCGTAAAAGATCTCATTCGAAGCATCTTGGACATTTCAACAACTTTTCCTGGTAGTGCCGGGATTAAGCTTGAAGATATCATGGTGTTTTCAAGCCATGGTAAGACCCCTGAAGGGGATCAGAAGCTGTCGTATCATGTTGTTGTCGATCGTTGGTGCTTTCCAGATGTTGCTAGTAACAAGTTCTTTTGTGGGAAGGTGATTGACAACATGCAGCTTAATCTGGCTGCAGCTGTCGATCATCGAGTATATAAGAACCTTCAACAGTTTAGAACGTACATGTCGGCCAAGTATCAGAAAGGACGCATCAAGATCTTAGACACCGAATTATGCTCATGGCAGCCACTTGCTTGGGGAGGGCTGTCTGATAATCCAGCTCGACGTTATTATCAAATCTTATTTGCCAGTCTTATCTCATTAACGTCAACATGCAAGATCATTGGCTATGAAGTTCCTCAGAAGTCAATACGAACTGATTGGATTGAACATGATGATTTGAGCGATGCAGTTATTGTCAACATTCGTGAGAGTGTTGACTTAATAATCGATGGTGTTTTTGACATTGCCGATGTTAAGGGACGAATGGTTATCTTGAAGCGATTGAGGCCTGGATTTTGCCCTATCTGTGAGCGAGAGCATGAACATGAGAATGCTTTCTTGACTGTTAGTGGCGATGGGTTTGTTTGGTATCATTGCCATCGAGCAGATACATCAACTAAAGTCATATTATCCGTAATAGATGCTGGGTTAGTTAATTCAGCGGTTGTTAATGGCAGTACCGTTAAGGCACTAGAGTATTCAGAACCTGATCATGAAACTAGTAAACACTCTGTGTTCAAGAGACCTAAGATTGAGTTTGATCATATCTCGAAGGAAACAGGTGCTCGTTTGTATCGCCGATTAACTGGAGTTTCTGCGGTTAAACAGCCAAAGCGGTTACGATATTTGCTTGGATGATATAATTTAGCAATTGCTAAATTATCGTGTGAAGACAAAAATCGACGATTCATATTAGCTTCATCACAATGAAACATAACAGATCTCTGTTGTTCGGTCAAAAATAGCACCAAACTGTTGAAGAACCTCCAATTGTCCAAGTTGATCCGCAATTAGAATAGGAAGCACACTGTTGGCATCAACGAGATTAGAATTAGCCGGTAATTTATAATCTAGCTAGATGGCAATGTTTGAAACGCTAACAAACTTTGAACGTAACGTTTCTTGAAGCTTTCAGAAACGGTGCTGGCCCACCATGCAACAACAAGTAGTGTGAAGGCTAAGATTACACCAAAAATGGCTCCCGCAAGAAATTTGGACATTTTTATTGATGTATATTAACATCCTGTCGATAATTATGCTTCAGCCAGAACTGGTAATTCTTGTTCTATAGAATCTTCAATTCTAACAATAGCGGTATTCAAGAAATTCTTGAACGCATATCTCAACATAAATCTGACGGGGCGATATACCTTGTAAACCCTTTCTGGATCGGCTTCATCAATTATTGGTTTCTTGACTTTCATTAAGTTGCTCAACTCTTGGATACTTAAAAGCATCATATTGGAATTTTCTAGAGTCTCTTTCTTATCATTGTTAAGGATACCCATTTGATAGCTTGATTGGTATGCATAGCATACACTAATGGCTCTTTCACGGGTCATTGTTCCTTCATGCATAAATACCATAGCGATACTTAAATCGTTGCGGTAAACCACAACGCCTCGGGTCTCAATATCTGAAATGGAATAGTTAAACATGCCTCTAGTTTCTTCCCTTGTTTCTCGGGATGCAGTACGAGACCATTTCTCACGGCGCCGGGATATTCCACCAGCATCAGTGATCTCATTGAATTTTGCATCTACCATTAGCAGGAAATATGGGGTAGAATCTTCTATGAAATATGGCACAATACCTACTCTCTTAAACATAGTTTTCTCTGGTAAGTCTTTGCCCCGACAAATTTGATATGTAGTAGTATCAGGAAGCATTGGATTCGCATTATGGCTCGCGATAGCGGTTTCTAACTCTAAAGTAGGCATAATGCTGAGATCTGGACAACATCTGTTTTGATACTAATAATTTTTAAGTGTTCGTTTTCATATTTCAAAATGCATGCCAATTGGTACTAATTTTCCTAGACATCAAAAGATGGCACTTGTTCACGCTTCTGGACGCAAAATCACTAAACGTGAAATCTTGGCAATCGCCATTACAATCGCAAAAGAATACAAAGGTCGCTGTGATAAAGGTATGGTATTCCATATCTTCGAATGTTGTGATTCTGACAAGGATCTGAAAATTAACGAGAAATATACAGCTGTTTACCCCTTAGTTGTTATCAAAAGACAATTATATTCACTAGAAAAGTCTCTTGGGAAAGGAGCTTTCGGTCAAGTGTACGCTGGACATAACTTAATGACAGGTGAAAAAGTAGCCGTTAAATGTCAGCGATATCAATGCTGTCCTGATCCAATGGTGCAAAAACAAGTCTGTGTGACCAAATGTCATGGTATTGGTCTTTGTAATCCAGATATTACTTCCGATCCAGCATATTTGTCGGATGGTAATGTTTATTTCGTATTACCTCTCGCAGATACAGTGTACTTCAAATGGGCGGCTAAAATGATTAGGGAGCATCCTGTCAATGGATGGAAGAAGTTAATCGCTGCGTATATCAAGATTGCTGATGATCTTGAACGAATGCATTCAGCGCCAGAAGGTCAGAAGGTGCATATGGACCTTAAGGTTGATAACGTCTTGATCGTTGATGATGTAGCGTATCTAGCAGATTTCGGTAAGACTGAACGAGTTGGAAAGATGCTTCCGCTAATTCCAGCCATGCATTCCCAATACCCTCATAATGCACCTGAATATTTTGTTGGCTACGGCGGCGCCGGTGTGCCATTAGGAATTGGCGAGCCGAAACGCGATGCTCGTGTAAGATTTGATCAATTGGCGCTAGCTAAACCAGCTTGGGCACCGCCTGCGCATTTGGTTAATCCAGCTGTTTGTGGACTAGGATTTGGCGCCCAATGTGGATTTGGCGGCCAATGTGGATTAGGCGGCCATGGACTGCCTCACGGGGTATTTGACGGGGCTCTTATTGGGGCATCATCTATGTACACTGTAAAGGCATCATTTGACGCTTGGAGTTTAGGGTTTATGATCAATGGGGAGATATCTAAATTCCCGTTGAAGATTCAAGGGCCTCTTAAAGCGTTGTGTAGAAGTATGATGAATTTAATTCCAGAACTTCGTCCATCGATGAGCGAAGTGAAGAAGCAGTTGGAGAACATTCTTAAATGTGAATAATAACTAGTTATTAAAATGGAGTCTAGTAAAGCTTATAGCTTCTTCCACGATAGTGTCAAGACTTGGAATACTAACGATGAAGGATTAGAACAAGGTGTGTTTTATCATTCTTACGAAGGGGTGATGTTTAAAGTTTCGGTTACTCAAAATTATGAGAGTACAGGGGTAAATTCTTGTCGTTCATTAGATGTTAAGTTTTCCGAAATATCAAAGCTTCCAGTAGATTCAGGTCTATTATTTTTCGTACCAAAGCTAAATCACGAAGAACAAAAGAAAGTTGTCACTAGTCTTGATCTTATCGGCAATGAGATAGGGAAAGCTGTTTATAAGGACACTCCAATAGACGTTCAGAACCAATCAGAATTAACGGTTCATTGGAGTGTTAACAATGTATATTTGGCATATCTACGCAAATCTGATCTGCGTTCGGGTAAGTTTATTGAAAGTGCCATTTCGGATCTTGTTAAGAAGTCTGGAGCAGATTCTATCTTCTTGATTGATGCGGCTAAAGACAAATGCAATGATGTTACCATCCCTTTATCTTTTCAACTCATGATTTCTGAGAAACATTTAACATTTTATGAGTATCTTGGTTACACTCAAACAAATCCTTCTTATAGTCGCCAAAAAATAATCGATTGTATTGATGCATTAGCGAAGTATTCTGTAAGAGATATCATCAATAGTATCAAAGAATGTTTAGCTAATATTGATAAATACAAATTGTCGACAAACGATTTATCACCTTTAGTCATTGGTGTTTACACGCTTGAACATTTCATCCCTCTTCATGACAAAGACTTGCTTACTAACTTTAACGTCTTGATAAGCGAGAAGAAACTCGGCGAGAATGCCAAATGTCAAGTTTTGGGATTCTTGTTCAACAAACTCTTCAAGGCCAATTGGTATGAAAATGTTGATTTCATTTCCACTAAAGAATCTCGAGAAATATTAAGGCCTATCTTGATTTATTATAAAATCGTTGATCTTATCAACAATAACCATGAGTTTTATTCCAAATCTCTCAACTAGATAACCAGAAATGTCTGGTTATGATCTTGATAGTGGTCTAATCGCGATCGCTAAGTGACATCAGAGGATGCGACGAGGTGTCGCTGTCGTTGTCAGACGATGTTCCGATAACAAGACTTGAGCCATGCTGAAACAAAGAAGTCGATCCTTCGAGCAGTGCTGAACACGTGATGGAACGAGGATTCCCAACTCTCGAATCGTGAACATCACCGAGATACTCCCAATCGTCGTCGTCGTCGATGTAGTAACTCGGCGGGTACATCAGATCGTATGCACTCTGAAGTTTCTTAACGATGAATGGTCCTCCGCGTGCTATGGCTTCTTGTCCGGTAATCTTCCCTTGGCGAACAACTGCTCCACCAGCCAACACCGTAACACTCCACAAAATTTGTGAAAGACCAATAGTCACCGAAACAGCACCAGTGCCTATAGCAGCGGTACCAACAGCTGCAACAGCAAAACCCTCGAGAATATCAGTATCATGAATCATCTTCATAGCATCTTTATGAGAGATGCCAAGATGACGAAGAATTTTCGTTAAGGAGTACATAACGAGTCGGTATTATTTAAGAATGGCGGTGTTATTGAATTTCAATCTTATGACAGTAATAACTGTCATATTAGAACATAGGACGAGAGTCCTTTCCTGTGATATAATCGAGCGCAGATGCAGCTCGTTTATACCAGTTTTCGTTACGAACACGCTCTTCATGAGTCGCGTTGTAGTTACGATCTGGATGAAGCTTGAGTGACAATTGTCGAAATGCTTTCTGGCACACTTCGTGTGTACTTCCCTTGGGAACACAAAGAATTTCGTATTCATTCTTTGATTCCCAAGGCGGGACTAAACCACTGGTGTTATGTTTTGATTCTGCTGAATTATACTCTTCACTGCTTCCCTGATCGCCGCCAAACTCTGCTGGGAGCGGGCCTTCATTACGATCTTTGAGATACTCTTCCTTGAATAACTCACGATACTTAGCAGCTTTAACTGGATCGATATCAAGACTCTTCAACAAAAGGTAAGCTCTGTTAAGTTCCTTTCTTTTGCCTTCAATGATTCCTCGTAACAACGAGTCAGCAGAAGGAACGTTATCACCTGGTGCTAGCTTGTCCATCGGGGGCTTGATCAAAACCAAGCGATGAACATCAACAAACCGAAACTCCTCTGCGAGGAGTTTATGACTTCCAATACGACAAGCACGTCCTTCAACCTGCTCTTCAGAAGCTGGGTTCCATGACGGATCGATGAAGATCACTTCACGTGTCTCCTTAAGATCTAGACCTAAACTTCCGGCTTTAGAAATTAATAGCACATTGACATCAGACTTACGATCATTGTACAGCTTCACAGCTTTAGCACGAGTATCTTTATCAAGTTCACCGGTAATAACACGGTATTCTACTCCACGCGATTCTAAACCTTTCTCAAGAATTCGGATACCATCGTCGATAAAGCCAGAGTAAATAATCGTTTTGAGCTTTAGGTCGGCGACCCGATCAAGAGCCCATTCGATCAGGTTGAATGCTGTTCATAGCATGACGAAGTCCAGTAAGGAAGGCAAATGGATCCTTCTTCTTGCCTTTAGCGTTGAGAGCTGCAGCTTCATCATTAGCTGAACGCTGGATTTTCAAGTACTCACGGTAATAGTCATCGTCCATTTCGAACACATGATCATGATAACGCTTAGTTGGTAAGTCTGGACTGAAGCCTCCATCTGTTCTAGCAGGATCATCATTCTTCGATGTTGCCATCGTATGGAAAGCGAAGACTCCCTTAAGATAATCAACTTTTCCAGCAAGAGTAGGTGGCATAGCCAAAGGGCTTTCACCACGAATCATGGCCACCAGATTGGTGACATCCGAAAAGCTGTTAACCAAAGGCGTTGCCGTGAGACACAGCACTCGTTTAGCACGAATGCAACAATTGATCATCGCGTAAGCTGACTTACCAGAACCATCATCCTTGATGTTAGTCCGATATTCAGCAGCCTCGTCAATGATAAGTAGAGCATCATCACAGTAGTAAGGATTGCTCTTGAAGTTGTTGATAAAGCTTGTATGAGTGTAATTCTCATAAGCTTCGTCAAAGTCAAAATCGTTGTCACCAATGAAAGCATCGAGTTCCTTGTTAAAGTTATCGAAGAGACTCTTTGGTGAGACGACGATAACCTTCTTGACAACACCAGACATGAGAAGACAAACGCTTGCCGTAGCAGCTGTCAATGTCTTACCAGAACCAACATCGAAAGCAGCAACAAGACCATGATGATCTTTCAACCACTTAACAGCCTTGACTTGATAGTCGCGAAGAGGCATGGAAGAACGATCAATGATCTTATCCCAATCGGTTTCGAAACGTCGCTTGTTCTTCGGCTCGGATTCAGATCCAGAGTAATCTTCGCTATCAGCTACAGATTCGCTACAAGTGTCTCCGAAATCACTGTCCGAATCGTTGGAAGCAAAGTCAGCTAGCTCCGGTAGATCAAATGGGCTACCAGCTGCTCGAGGGGCGTCAACATACTTCAATCGAGTTCGAGCTTTCGCTACCTTTGCAGGATCGCGAACACGCTTCTTAATCTCCGAGTCGCCATAAGCATCGTTAAACTTCTTCGCTTTAATAGCTGCTCGTTTAATCGAAACTATCTTCTGTTCATAGGACATAATACGCCAAGTGAACAAATCGAGAATTCCAAGAGCTCGAACCATTGCGTGCTTAACACGATCATCGGTTTCATCTTCGATGAGTTTTAGTCGCTCGTCTAAGATAGCCTTGGTTCTTGCAGCCTTCTCTTCTTTACTTTCTGTGGGTAACGTTTCGTTGAGGCGATTCTTCGGAGTATCCTTGATAATCCGATTAGTTCTCTTGCTACGAAAGTAACCTTCAGGAACAGGCTTCAAAGAGTCTTTGTATTCCTTCTCCATCTGCTTCTTAATCTTCTTGAGACTAGCTTCAAATTCACGAATAATACGTCGTCTGAAAGTATCTTCCTCTTTGTGATGTCGAGCGATATTACGCCGCATAGCAACAGTGAACCTTTCGAAAGTTTTGGTAACGTTCGCCTTTTTGTCGGACTGTTTTGGCGGCGTTATAGATCGATCGGGGTTATATCCCCTAACAATCGATGTTCGGATGGGCATTTTTCTATGATATTTCCGAGAGAATGTTTTCATTTATCCCATATGGTATCAAACAAATTTTGAGAGTCTTATCCAAAGCCTATCACTTGACAACAACGAAGCCATTTAAAGACTTGCTCTGATATTTTCTACCAGGCTCGATTTTCAAATTGAACATAACATCTGTTTTTTTCGAGAAACAAAACATTCATTGTCCATCATGAGATCCGTACTTGTATTTCTCCGAGTTAGTACCGAAGACCAAAGTCTTACTAACCAGCGTTTTGAAGTGAGTTCATATCTTACGAAACGAGGTATTTCACCAACATGTGTAAAATATGTAACCATGAAGGGTTCTTCTTTTAGACGAGTCCATCCAGTTATGAAGCAACACATTGATGATTTATTGGCTCTACCGAATAAAGAGCGACCATCTGAAATTGTCTTTGCTGCTGTTGATCGATTTTGTCGAGACTGCACAATCGGAACTGAGATAATTAATACGCTAATGAATATGGACATTACAGTGCGTTTTGCACGAACTCCACATCTTGATATCTTAACATCAGAAGGATGGGGAGAGTTTCAAACTCTTCTTCAAGCCGCTGAGCTTGAGAGTATCAATAACTCAACACGAGCAAAGATTTATTGGGAGCGTCGCCGTATTGAATTAGCCGCTCTGGGGGATGAAACATCGACGATAAAGAAGAGACCACGAGATGGTGATAGTTATATGGCACCACCAGATGTCAAACGCATCAGGCCATCGTCATATCTCTTTTCAACGATGACTCAAGAGAAGAAGAACGAATATGACCGAGATCTACTGTATTTGATTTACATGTTTGGACATGATTCAGCTACTGTGTTAGATTTAATGAGACAAGTGGAAAAAATTCATAAGACATATTCTCCAGAATTGCAAGAATCTACTTATGGTATTCGCACCGGTAAACGACATTGGCAATCATATGAGGTTTTTGTTGGAGACGATGAAGATTTCTCTAATATCCTCAATGTCTATCGTTTGAGTCCATCAGGACCTGGTGCTTATGATCGTTGGTCTTCAGACGCTATTAATGAAGTCTTTGAGACTCTACTGCCGAAAGTTGTACCTCAAAATCGAACACTGTTAAACCAAGAAAAGTTTCTTGATCTTGTCAAGATCTATGAATTTAGTCGTCGTCTAATAGATGTTCCAATAACTGTCTAAAATTATGCCTATGGGCATAATTATACCCATGAGTATAATTATAAGTCTATCGCTTAATCTAAAAACTATGGAGTTGCCGTATCGTAATAAGATAACTAGTGCTGAGATCAACCCAGTGTTGATAGATTTCTATCGCTGTAATTCCGGGTCATTTAAGCCATTAGGGTTTTGGTATGCTATCAATGATGGATGGAAGAAGTTTTGGTATGACGACGAAAAAATGGATATCATTGACAACAAGTTTATTTATGAAATCTTAATAAATTCACGGGATTTTACAACTGATCTTACTCGGAAAAATCTTGATAAGATCTTGATCATCAAAGATCCTCAACATTTGGAAGCTTTCGTTAAGAAATATGGGGCGATGTTCGATGAAAAATATAACCTTATTGAAAAAAGCCTTAAGAAAGACTTTGACATTTATTCTTTGACTGATCTAGTTAAGATCGGTATAAATTGGAAGTTGTTGGAATCACATTATGCAGGATTCGAGTTAAATTTTTATGATGAGCGTTTCAGACCAATGCTTTGGTATGGGGCGTTTGATTGTGCTTCTGGTAGTATCTGGAAACCTTCGAAGATTGTTAAATTCAATCTTATTACATCGAATTAAGCTTAAAGAGTTCATTCCTCAAATGTGCTCATACAATAGTCGATCTTCCGATCAATGAAATTAACCAATCGATCCCATTTCTGAGAGTCGGTATGTTGTTGGAAACGATAACCACTTGGGCTCTTATGGCATTCAACGCAGGTGTCAATGTGATAAGGGACGTTGATCAAACAGATACCACGTTGATTTAACAACGCACGCTTCATTCGATCACGTCTGACGGTGTCAATGTACATGCGTTCGCCTTCGAGCGTATTAGGATGAAACTTATTGGGGAATACATAATGTTGAATTCCGTTATACTCAAGAGCTATCTTCCATTCAGGATAATATGCATCTATTTCTAGATTCTTCCCTGTTTCTGGATTGAGAAGAAAATCGGGTCGATAACCAATTTTTAAGTGTTCAAGATCAGCACCTCTGTTTCGAAGTAGTTGTGCAAAGGCGTTAATTGCCAGTGTTTCCGATTTACTACGACCTACTAATGGAACACTATTCCTAAGTGATATTCCAGGGCGTGGAATTTTGGGGTTTTCGCTAAACCATTGCTGCCACTGGCATGACTTCGTCATGTCCTTGATCTTCTTCACCATCTTACCGGATTTGTCTCGTGACAATATCCATGTTGCAATTGCGGCAATAATGATAATCACGATCCATACTTTTAATGGAATTATAGACAATAACACTTGAAGCATGTTTTATTCGAATTGAATTACTTCTTTGTACCTATTCTTGAAACAGTAATATTGTCTTGGTCGACATCAGTTTAACCCACTGGATATTATTAGTCTGAATTCATCGAACACTGTGAGGTATTTTTCATAAAAATATGATCTGATTTAAGTGTCGGGCCAAACGCGATTTTTTCAGATTACAACTATAGTTGTAATCATCTATATTAAGTTTTGTCGAACATAAGCCCGTAAATTCTCAGGAACATACATAAAAATATCCCCATTCTGTTGAACGGCAGCTAGATAAAGTTCAGGCGTCATTAACTCTTCCGGGACATACTCAAGAGCGTATCCATTCTGTTGAACGGCAGCTAAACAAAGTTCAGGTGTCTTTAATTCTTCTGGGACATATCGGAGAGCATACTCATTTCGTTGAACGGCAGCCAGACAAAGTTTAGGTGTCCTTAACTCTTCTGGGACATATCGGAGAGCACCCCCGTACTGTTGAACGGCAGCTAGACAAATTTCGGGTGTCTTTAACTCATCTGGGACAAACTGAAGAGCATTTCCATTTCGTTGAACCGTATCTAGACAAAGTTCGGGTGTCTTTAACTCTTCTGGGACATGCTCAAGAGCATCCCCATTCCGTTGAACGGCAGCTAGACAAATTTCAGGTGTCTTTAACTCTTCTGGGACAAACTGGAGAGCACGTCCATTCCGTTGAACGGCAGCTAGACAAAGTTCGGGTGTCTTTAACTCTTCCGGGACAAACTGGAGAGCACGTCCATTCTGTTGAACGGCAGCTAGACAAATTTCGGGTGTCTTTAACTCTTCTGGGACAAACTGAAGAGCATCCCCATTCCGTTGAACGGCAGCTAG
>ENA-UOUJ01001610-UOUJ01001610.1-activated-sludge-metagenome-genome-assembly--contig:-NODE-1610-length-11507-cov-4.150629_pt1 | contig 11507 bp, 9 predicted proteins | sample MGYA00249839_ERZ747224 | MGnify/ENA primary metagenome ERZ747224 (study PRJEB28782, sample SAMN03220277) | activated sludge metagenome | biome: wastewater; feature: sewage sludge; material... | reverse complement strand
TGTCCGGGGCCGCGGCCAGCAATGCGTCGCGCTCCGCCTCCACTATCTTAACCTACTCGAGGAGCAGTTCGAGCCGATCAAGTTCGCGACCGATCTGAGCCTTGATATGCTTCGGCAGCGCCCGGCCGTCGCCGGTGCGAAGTTGATCGAGTTGCTCCCGCCGGTGGCGATGAAGCGGCTCGTATCCGCAAATGCCCTGCGCGAACAACAGCCCCTTAATCCGGTTGACGTGCTGGATTCGCTCGTTGGTCAGCACCTTGCGCTCGCGTGTGATCCGACGGCGATCTTCATCTTCGGGGTTGGGTGCCTTGACCATGGAGCACACCCGCGGCTCGCCGCGCTTGTAGGTCAGCAACGCACGCACCAATGTTTCGCCATCGAGCTTGTCCGTCTTCGCCCGTCGGCGTCGGCGTGGTGTCGCGATCGAAGCAGGATCGACGATATGGCTTTCGATCCCTTCAGCCTCCAGCACGCGGTGGATCCAGAACCCGTCGAGGCCTGCCTCCTGGATCACGATGATCGGAAAGCGCCGCTCCGTGCGCGCCTTCGCCTTGTCTCTGAGGTGCGAAAAACGATCCAGCAACCCGGCGACGTCCCCGCCGTGCACCGTATGCTTCGACATCTTCTCTCCACTGCCAGGCGATAAAGACGTGATCAGCCACTTCGAGCGGCTCAACTCCATCGAAACGAAAATCGCGCCAAGATCGGTACGGATGGCGGTCGGCTCTTCAGGTAGGTCAGCAAAAGGCATGGTCGTCTCCAGAGTGGTTGGTGAACAACTCCACTCTGTCAAAGAGCGGGGCGCTTTCCACCCGCCCATGGGATCTGACGACGGACACCCCTGCCCCCAGGCGGTAGCGCACTCAGGCTCTCTTCACTATTTTGTATTGCTCGACGGCTTGTCTCGTCGTCGTGGCGCTGCCGTGTAGAATTTGTCCTATAGCGCATCCCTCCATGCGGAAGGAAACAATGCACCATCAAAATCCAGGATCAAACATCTAGCGTTTGCACGTCCCCAGCGATGCTTTCACTAATCCTCCTGCCGATTATTTTCAAAGTCGCTAACGACGGACGATCGCCGTGCACCGCCGTTAGCGCCATTGCTTCTCTTCAATAGTCCATTGGCTCCCAGGCAACCGGCCATCTTTGATGAACGCATCGACGACGTTCTTCAAGAGCTTGGATGCGCTATTGTCGAAGCCATTGGCGGGGAGTGCCTGTCCGAAGCCTATCGAACCGGTGCTGAAGACCGCACCGTGGTTCCAGCTTGTGTAGTAAGTTATATCGGCACGGATTCGGTAGTCGATCGAACCGACCATGCCAGCGTAGGCATAAAGAATCTCTTCCGTAACCAGCACGTAATTGTCGGAATGGCCGCCGGAAGAAGCGATGATCTTGGTATGAGGCGGCGTGCCCAAGCTGAGATCGTAGCGATCGATTTCAATGCCTGCGGCGGCTCCGTAAGCAAGCCCCCTGTCGCCAATGATCTCGCCGTCTATGCCTTCAGTGATCCAGGAAACTGTTCGGTGAAAAGCGTCCGGCATCTTGCGATAAGGAGCGGCGGTTTCGAATCCTTCCGAGATCATTCCAACGCCGAGAAGCTTCTGCGGTGCGCGCCCACGATTGCGCCAGAGGCCGCTCTTTTCGCCCGTGGTTTGCAGATAATGTTCGCCCGGCTTGGCGGCCCAGGCACGCATGCCGGAATCGAGCTTGCGGACTTCCATGCAGGCTGGGTCGTCCTGAGCGAAGCCGACGCACCAATAGTAGCCGTTGCCCCCCATATAGATGAGACGGCCGCCTTGCGAGACGAAATCTTCCTGGGCGTCCAGCATGGGCTCTGAAACATATTCGGGATGCGTGCCCGTGAGAACGCAATTATAGGGTTTGAGCGCGTCGAGCCCCTCGCGATGCAGGTCCTCATCGGTGATGAAGTCGCAGTCATAACCCATGTGATCGATCCACGCGACGATCGACAGATCTGCGGGAAACTGCCACGTGATGTTCATGCTCGACATGCGGTATTTAGGCCGCATATTGATCAGCGGCCGCTTGTAGGAACTGAAGCAGACACCCGCGCCGTCTTCGAAATCGTTGTAGGTCGACAAACCGAACTCGCCGTGTTCGTAAGTCTCGATGTCGATGTCGGTGACGACTGGCGGCTGGCCGGTCATCGGCTGGATGATCTGCGCATCAAAACTGAGCGTTTCGTTGCCATAGGCAAGATAGCTCGCGATCGGAACCAGGAAGCACAGTTTTGCGCTGGGCCGGGAGGGTCGCACGACGAAGACGATATATTCCTCGCTTAGGCCTTTTCCAGCCCCGATTCGCAGCCGAATGGCGTAGACGCCGCTCCTGAGGTCGTCAGGGATTTGCATCGTCCTGGTGACGTCCCACTTGCAGTCCGTTATTGCATCCGCGTGGAACTCGATGCCGCCATACTCATGCGGCGCCAGCCGGAAGCAATCGTTCTTGCCGCTCCAATTCCACCCCGTCATGCCGCGCACAGGGTGGTTCATGCCAAAACCCGAAAGCTTGTGCGGTCCTGTATCGACCACGAGATCGGTGATTCCGTTTTCGGTATAGCCCTCACTGGTGTCCCAGTAGGCCACGAGCCCGGAGGCCGGAGGCTTCTTGCCCGCGCGGATCTCATCCATCTCCTCACGTGCAAGGACGCGGCTGAACACACCCGGCCGGTCGATCTTGCCTGAATACAGATCGTTTACGAAATCTCCGCGCAATTCGTGATTGTCACGCGCGCCACCGATGATGAATTGCAGATCGTCGCGGTTGTGCTGGCGGAAACGGAAGGTCGTACGCATATGGGAGGCGAATTTGTACGGGACAACCGGGCCGATCAGCGAATTGTAGCGGTTGAGGACGCTTTCCTGGTAAAGTGTTGCCTTTCCGGTGGCAGGGTCGAAGGAAACGCCGACCAGATACCAGACCTTGCGGATCAGAGGCAGTTCGGCAGTCACATAGTCCACTTCCTTGCCGTTGCCCACCCAGAATTCCAGATAGCCTTCCGGATTGATACCGAGCGCAAAGCCCTCATTCGTCAGCGAATCCCAGCGCCCGACGATTGTCTGGCGTTTGCCCTTCTTCGGCATGGTGGGCCAGATGAAGGCGAACAGCGAAAGTGCACCGTCCAGCTTCAGCCGCCGTTCGGGATCATCGATAGGAATGAAGTTCCCAAGTTGCGTGAACTGCTTCTTGACCGCCCATTGCCCATTGATGGAATGCGCGATTTCGCGCTCGACAAATCCGGGTCCGTCCTTGTGGTTATCGCCATGGATAAGTTGAACAAGCTGAGCGTCAGCCGTGTTCGATCCGTCTGCATTGACGTGAAACGTGATCGTTTCGCCCTGCTTAACCGAGAACTTGTTCCCGTAACCGAAGATCTTCTGCTCAGCCATTATCCGCTTCCATCATATCTTTGAGCTTTAATAGGAAAATGCCGTGATATCCGGCCTCGACCGTGGCAAAGACCTCGTCTCCCACCCAATCGATCGGCCCGTTCCTCACCACGGCCATCCGCACGCTGCGGTAGCCATCGCCGACTCGCCGCAGCAGATACTGACGTTCGGGCGGCAGACGCTTGAAATAGGCCAAGATCCGCTTGAGCGCTTCGCTGCAGCAACCCGAACCCGACGGTTGGCGGCGATGCTCCTCGATCAGTTCATCCGAAACCAACTGGCGCAGATAGCTCCGAGTGATCTTGTCGAAGGAGGCGCGACACACGCTGTCCTTGTCGAGAGGTGAGGCGAGGATATCCGTCATATCCTGTTTACCGAGCGAGGCAGCCATTCTCAGGACTCCATAAGATCGTGGATTCGACGCATGAAGATGGCGTGGTAGGCGTCGTCGATCGATTCATATTCGCGATCCTCGACTACGCGGGGAGACACGCCGCGCTTTCCCGAAAAAGCTATGATCTTGTAGCGGTCGGTCGCCTCAATAAAGTGAAGCGCATATTTGTCCTCCATCGGGGAGCGACGAAAGTAATAGAGCACACGCTCCAGTGCTTCGCTGTGCTGTCCGAGCGGGCGGCGGCGATGCTCCTCGATGATTTCGGGACAGATCATCTTCTTCAGGTGGTCGCGCTGCATCTTGTCGAAGCGGCGGAAAAAGAGGGCGTCCTTATTGTCTTCTTCGGTGGCCTCTTCAGGAAGAGCCTCCCCGCCCTTTTCGGCGCGCTGGGAACGCCACTCGCCGCGTTTCTTGTTCCGCCAGGCCGTGAATTGCTTGCGGATGCCGAAATAGCCATTGTTGAGGAACAGCACCACGCCCAGCATGAGCCCCCCGATGATGAAATAGCGAAGCGGGCCGATCTCGATGAGCACCCTGTCAAGAAAGGTGACCACAAGTGTTCCGAGTATGGCGCCCTCGGCCCTGCCGATGCCGCCAATCGTCAGCATGGCCAGCCCCAGCAGCACCGTATCGAAGCTGAAGATGGAAAACGCCACGCCGCGATATTGGGCTGCGTAAAAGCCGCCGATGAAGCCTAATGCCGCCGAGGTTATCAGGAAGATCGTCACGCGCGCAGTCCGGTAATCGACACCGCATGCTTGGGCAAAGGCCTCGCGCTTTTCAGGAGCCATGCGCAGAATGCGCCCCAACCGTTTGCCGTTGATAAAGCGGAAGAGGAAAAGTGCCGCGATCAACAGTGCGAACGCGCCATAGTATCCGACGAGCGATTGGGTGACGGGATCCAGATCCTGTGGAATGTAGGTGTCAGCGCCATACAGGCCACCTGAGGCCGAGCCGAACGCCTTGGAGGTGGTGAAGAAGACTCGGCAAAGCTCGTTCAGGCCAAGGGTCAGCAAGGCATAGTAGAAGCCATCCAGCCGCAGCGCTGGGAAGGCGATCAGACCTCCCATGACTAGGCCGAGCACGCCGCCGATAAGCGGCATCGTATACCAGGGCAACCCATATTGCATGGACAGCCATGTGGTGATGAAGGCAGAGACGCCGACGACTGCATAGGTGGCAAGCGAAAAGATGCTTGCGGTGCCGACGATCAGGGTCCAGCAGACGTTGATTGCGGCAAAGATGCTGAAGATCGCACCGGCCGACAACAGCGTATTCTGCATGCTGGCAGGAAAGAACAAGGGGCCGAGTGCGATCAGCAGCAGGCAGATCGCCCAGTAGATCGGGCGACGATCGTTGATCTTCTTTTCCGCTTCGAGCGTCTTGCGATTGTACAGGCCGTGGATATCGAGAGCGTTGCGGCGCGTCGGCCACCAGCGGAAGCGCGACCAGAGCTTATCGCCATGCGCCGGCCAGACGACATGATATTTGAGGCGGCCGACCTTGTGGGTTTTTGCCTTGTAGGCGGTGTTCGCGTCCCAGACATCTCGCGGATTTGGTGTTGTGACGGAATTGACCTCGGTAAGCCCCTCGTCAGTATCCCAGACAGAGAGCGGATTGAGCCAATGCTGAGGCTTTCTTTGGAAGGTGTCACTCATTGTTCGCGCGCCTTGTCGAGTAGGCCCGAAATGCCACGGGGCCGGACGATTAGAATGCAGATGATGACGAGGAATTGGGTTATCAGCACGTATTGGCCACCCAACAGGTCCGATGTGACGGCTTCGGTAAAACCGAGAATGATTGCCGCGATCATGGCGCCCTGCACGCTGCCAAGGCCACCGCAAAGCGCGATCGACACGCCTTTGATGAGGGGTGTCAGGCCCGAAAACGGCGCAACGTAATAGGTTTGCGACAGAAGCACCGCAGCCAACCCGGCCATGGCGCCTGTGATCGCCATCACATAAATGCCGGTCTTGCGAATGCCGATGCCGACGATGGAAGCCGCGTGCGGGTTCATCATCATTGCGCGAATCTCAAGGCCGCGCCGGCTGCCTTTCATCCACATCACCACGAAGCCGAGCATGGCGACCGAACACAGGACGATGCCGATGCGATCGGCCGTGAGGACAGTTCCGCCGATATTGACGCTCCAATTGCCGAAGAATTCGGGAAGCGCTTTTGCCCGCGGGCCAAACTGCATCAGAAGGGCCTGCGATCCGACAAGGCTGATGGCAAGCGTTCCGATCATCCCGCGCGTGGTGAAATTGGGTTTGTCGTGCAGCGGGATGAATACGATAAGACAGATCAGGACGCCGCACAGCGCGCCGGCCAGAACGCCGGCCGCCATCACGACAATCGACATCTTCGTTATGTATGTGGCTGCAAGCCAGGCGCCATATCCCGCGAAGGAGAACACGAATCCATAGCCAAGGTTTATCAGACCGAGGCTGGACCATGTGATCGAGACAGCGACCGCAATCAGCCCGTAAATGCAGGCTATGACCAGGGCGTTCAACAAAATGAATGCAATATCCATGATGGTTCCAGTCAAGCCGTGGCGAAGTTGAAGGAGGACGAAGCCTCGCCCTTGAGTTTGCCCGCATGCATGTTGATCACCCGGTCGACGCGCCCTTCGAGCAGCGCGACATTCTGCTCGGCGATGAACATGGCACTGTCCTTGATGTCGAGGGAGAGCAACGCCTCCATGACGCTCTGGCTGATCTTGGGTGCAAGGCCGAGAGAGGGTTCGTCGACGAGATAGAGCTTGGCGTCCGTCATCAGTCCGCGGCCGATGGAAACCATACGCCGTTCACCGCCCGACAACCTGCCGACAGGGGTCTTCATCAGCTTGGCAAGCGGCTGAAAGAGATCCAGGATCTTTTCCTTACGAGCCTTGCGGTCGCGCCAGGCCTCAGGCGTGAAGGCGCCGCTGTCGAGGTGCTCCTCGACCGTCAAGCCGTTGAAGATCTCATCGCCCTGCGGCATGATCGCCAGCCCCTGGCGAACGATCTGATGAGTGTAGCGACCTGGCCCCTGACTGCGTGTCCGGCCGATCTCGACGCCATTGAGGCGGATGGACCCCCGCTGCCAACCGGTCAGCCCCGCAATCGCATAGAGAAGGGTGGTCTTGCCATGGCCGTTAAGTCCGACAATGCCAACACGTTCGCCCGGCTTGATGATAAGGTCCAGATCGTGAATGACGCGCAAAGGACCATAACCGGCCGAAAGGCCGTCGATGACCAGAACTTCGGTCATATCTGTCTCCGGTGTCAGTGAGCTTCGAAATAGGCGGCGCGCACGGCAGGGCTCTTGATGACGTCTTGCATCAGCCCCTCCGCGATGACCTCTCCCGCATCCATGACAATCACCCGGTCAGCGATTGACTCCAGCAATTCCATGCGATGCTCGACGATGACCACCCCGATGTTCATCTCCTTAGAAAGCATCCGCAGAATCTGGTCGATCTGGTCGATCTCCGCGTTGATCAGCCCTGCCGCCGGTTCGTCCATCAGCAGGAGGTTCGGTCGACGCATCAGAAGGTTGGCCAGCAGCAGCTTTCGCCGCTCAAAGGTCTTGAGTTGCGCGTTGGGCGTGGAGTGGGGCGTGACGAAGTCGACAAGGCCTGCGCCATACTCAGCGTCGAAGCGCGTCAGATAGGGTTTATAGGCCTGCCGTGCCGCCTTGAAGGTCTCGCCGACATTCAGTTCCTCACACACCAGCGGGGTCTGATATGTGCGCCCAAGGCCAAGGCGTGCCCGCTGGAACAGGGGCAGTGTGGTGACGTCTTTGCCCTTGAATAAAACCCGTCCGGTTTTCGGTGCGTAGCGACCGGACAGGATTTCGAGCAGACTCGTCTTGCCGGCTCCATTCGGGCCGATGATACCCAGGACTTCCCCTTTTTCGAGCGAGAAGCCGATCTTTCTGAGAACCTCGCGCCCGCCAAGATCGAGCGAAAGGTTCTCACACGTAAACAACGGATCCCCGTTGGCCCCTCCCAAAGCCATTGCTCAACCCCACCAGGGAGCGGGGCGCAGCTTGGATTCGGCGATTTCGTTCGGCCATATGATCTTGTGCTGACCATCCTGGACCTGAACGAAAAGCTGGCTCATGCCGTCCTCCAGTTCGGTAGCCTGATTGCCGAACCCGTTGTCGGGGTAGTGTAGGGCTTCCTGGTACTCATTGTTCATGTTCATCATGCCGCACACGCCGCGGTACGGATTTTCGCGAATCCATTTGACGTTGGCTTCGAAGTCCTCGGGGTTCTTCGTGGCTTCCCAGGCAAGCTTAAGATACTGGATGATGTCGTAGCCATTGCCGGTATAGACGAGACCCATATTGCCTTCGAACTCGGGGAACCTCTCAAGATACTTCTTGCGGTAGGCCTGGCCGCGCTCGTCGCCGTAAATGCCGATCACCGTGCTCCAGCAGAAGCCTTCCGTCGAAGATCCGCCAAGCTCGAGGAATTCCGGCTGGGAAGGACCATACTGGAGATAGACTAGCGAATCGCGCACCGGATTGGCCGCAAACTGCTTGCAGAATGAAGCGAATTCGGCAGCAATCCAATGATTGATCATGATCGCGCCGGCATCTTCCTCCTGCAGCCGCTTGATAACGGGCGTCCAGTCATTGACCGGGTACTGAATATCGGTCAGCGCCGGCGCATCGAACCCGTGCCTTTCGAGCGACTCCACGGCGGCCTTGAGAATGGTCTGGTTATAGGCGACCTGCTCGGAAACGATGTGAACCTTGCGGTTCTTCGGCTTCCAGGCGCCCGTCTCCTCCATCTTCTTCAGCCAGAGCGGATAGGTCCAGCCATAGTTGGTTTCGGAGGGGTCCGTCTGTAGGACATGGCTGTATTTGACTGGATCGGCCTTATAGGCCTCGGTGGCAGCGCGCTGGGTATTTCCCTGGAGATAGGGGCATTTATACTTGGCGGATTCATCCAGGGCCGGAATCGGCGCGAACAGGAACGAGTTGGAAATCGCGAGCACCTTCTTGTCGATACAGGCCGCGATCGCCTGGCGGCAGCTCTCGGGAGAAAGCTTATCCACGTCCGGGACGAAGAGCTCAAGTTCGCGCCCCAGCACCCCGCCGGCCGCATTGATCTCCTCAAGGGCGAGCGTAGTGCCGTTGAGGTGGTCGGTATCGTCGGCCACGCCGTAAGGGGTGGATAAGGAAGAGGGTACGCCGATGAGAATTTTGCTGCTGGTCTGTGCGCGCACGATCGCCGGCGCGGCGAGGCTGGTTACGGCAAAAGCTCCGGCCGTGAGCTTAAGCATCGAACGACGGGTAGGCCCCGCCCCCATGCCGGAACTGGACATGCTGAAGAATCCGGATTTTTTGCCGGTGGCCATATAACCCTCCCTGATTTCATCAGCGCTTGGCGCGCTGTTCCCAATATCTAGCTATTATTATTCATCTAGTTTGTCTAGACGTTATTATCATAATAATCTAGATTCTTCGGTTGTCAAATATATTTTTTTGTCTAGCGTAACCTCTTTGGCTTACGTAGCGCCGGCAGCCGCCTGACCGACCGAGCGGTTATGATAGATTTTCGCCGAAGCCACGGCATCGACGGCTTGTTCGTTGCGCGGTGACTTCGTTTGGCCTAAAGCGTCCTTCTGCCAAAGGTGAGATCATGACGGACCCCCAACTGGAAGATGATACCGCGCCCGAGATGACCATCTTGATTGCGGATGATCACTGGGTGGTGCGCGAGACACTCAAGCAGGTTACCCGCAGCCTTAGCGAGCGGTTCAAGCTTGAGGAGGCGTCCAGTTTCGAGGAGGCGCTCGAAGCCATCGATCGCAATCCGACGATCGGCCTGCTGCTTGTCGATCTCGTTATGCCGGGCTTTGCGGAGTTCGAGGGGCTGCAGCTTCTGCGCCGCCGCTACCCTTCCATTCCCGTGGTCGTGGTCTCCATACATGAGGACCCTGCCTACGTTATGGAGGCCATCCGTCACGGGGTAATCGGCTACATCCCCAAATCGGCAAACGCAGAGGAAATCAAGCGGGCCCTCGCCCGCGTCGTATCCGGTGAAGTGGCTTTCCCGCGTGACATCATCGCCCGCGGCATGAGCGAGCATCCGGGCCTTCCCCTACCCGCCAGGCCGGCTGACGAGGAGTCCAGGCTTTCGCTACTGACGCCAAGGGAAGTCGAGATCATGATCCGGCTTGGCCGGGGGACACCGCCATCCGACATAGCTGACGAACTGAATATTAGTCGGCAGACGGTGCGCGTGCATCTCGGCAATGCGATGAGAAAGCTCGACATTTCCACGCGCGAGGGCGCTGTCCATTTCGCTACCGAACATGCTAAGAGATTAAAGAGTATCGCACAATCGATTAGATAAGGTATCTAGAATTGTCGCCAAACGAAGCCGCCGATGACCTTCTTGCCGGCGAAGTGTTTCGATATTTCGGACATGCTCTCGCGCTTTGGTCGCCGGACGGCCTCCTCAAGCTCTTCAACCCAGCCTTCAAAGAGCGATTTGACTGCTTCGCGGGATCCATTCCAACCGACCTTTCCCAATCGCGCTTCCTGGAGATCCTGGAACGCAGCGGGTCGGTCATGCGCAGTGAAGCGCCAAGCGAGGACTACGCGGTAGCGGGCGACCTGCTGATCGGAAGAATGCTGACCTTTTCCGACGGAAGGGACTGGACCATAGATGGCTGGAAGATGCCGGACGGCGCCACCATCACATTGTGCCGTGATGTGACCGATGCCGTTCGTAATGCGCGCGAACTTGAGCGCGCGAAAGACAGTGCTCAGCAGGCGGACCACATCAAATCCAGATTCCTGCGCGCGGCCAACCACGATCTGCGCCAGCCTCTCGCCTCGCTCAAGATCTTGATTTACACCTGCGCTGCCGCCCGCAATGAAGAAGAGCGGCAACAGGCGCTTCATGCGATGGACGTTTCCGTGCAGATCATGGAGGATTTGCTCGGCGCCCTGCTCAATATCGGCCAACTCGATGCCGGTCGCGTCAAGCCGAACATCCAGACCTTCCAGATTTCATCCATCCTTGAGCGTCTTAAGGTCCAGTTCGATCATCAGGCACAGGAAAAAGGACTGGACCTGCGGATTGTTCCCTCAATGGCAGCGGTCGAGAGTGACCGCGCGCTGCTGGAACGAATCCTGGCCAACTTCGTGGGGAACGCCCTGCGGTATACGGATGTCGGGCGAGTGCTGATCGGCTGTCGTCGCCATGGCAAGCTGCTCAAAATCAGCGTGCACGACACGGGCTGCGGTATCGACCCCAAATATCATGACGCAATCTTTGACGAATTCTTCCGCGTGGCAGACAACCAGTTCGACCGGCAACATAGCCTGGGGCTGGGGCTCAACATCGCCAAGCGGCTTGCCGAAATCATCGACCATCCGATCAGCATTGCAAGCAAACCTGGAAAAGGCTCCGAATTTGCGATTGAAGTGCCCATCGGGGACATCCTCCACAGCAATGTCGGCGAGCCTGAAATCAATGAACGCATCGGCGGCGAATTCACCGGCCTAGTGTGCCTCATACTGGAAGATGACGTACATCTGCGCAACGCGCTTTCTGCGCTTCTGGAGCGCTGGGGTATCGATGTCGTCACCATCGATTCCTTCGACGACATAAAAGCCGGGGTCAGCGCCCTGGCCTGCTGTCCCGACATAATCATATCAGACTACCGGCTGCACGGGGACGCCAAGGGGCC
>ENA-UOUJ01001609-UOUJ01001609.1-activated-sludge-metagenome-genome-assembly--contig:-NODE-1609-length-11521-cov-3.164661_pt1 | contig 11521 bp, 11 predicted proteins | sample MGYA00249839_ERZ747224 | MGnify/ENA primary metagenome ERZ747224 (study PRJEB28782, sample SAMN03220277) | activated sludge metagenome | biome: wastewater; feature: sewage sludge; material... | reverse complement strand
CCGATTCCCCCGCGCGCTCATCCCGGCGAAAGCCACGACCGAACTGAAAATGGACTTGAACTTGGATTCCCGCGTCGAGCCGACCAAGAAATTCGATCCGAAGGATCCGTATGCGACATCCCACTATTCCACGGGCGTCGAAGTTTACGATTCACAGGGGAACAAGCACTTGGTCACTTACTTCTTCAATAAAACGGCCGATCGCAAGTGGGAATACCGCGGATTGGTCGACGGCAAACAAGTCACCGGCGGAGAACCGGGTGAACTGTCCCAGGTTTGCAAAGGTTCTCTCGAGTTCACCGTCGACGGGAAATTGAACTCCCACAGCCTCGACGAGAGCGAGTTCAACTTCACCGGCGGTGCTTTGCAGAACCAGCAGATCAAGCTGAATTTCGGCGATGCGATCGCCGACGGCGGCAAAGGAATCGACGGAACCAAGCAGTATGGACGTCAATCCGACCTGATCAGCTGGAACCAAGACGGTGCGGCGGCCGGAACGATCACGGGCCTGTCCTTCAACGACGAAGGGATCCTGACCGCGGTTTACTCCAACGGTCAGTCCGCGGATCTCGCTCAGATCACCCTGGCGAAATTCGAAAACCCCGAGGCGATGTTCAAAGTCGGTAACAACCGCTTGAAAGAATCCCGCGATTCGGGATCTCCCGCTTTGGGGGCTCCGGGCAACAACGGCCGCGGTAAGATCTTCGCGAAATCCCTCGAGCGTTCCACGGTGGATCTGGCTTCCGAATTCGTGAACCTGATCCAGAACCAGCGGAGCTTCCAGGCGAACGCCAAGACGATCACGACGACCGATGAGCTTCTGAACGAAGTCATCCAGTTGAAACGATAATTCGTCCTTAAAGCAAAGGCGGCTCTGAAAAGAGCCGCCGCAAGATTCCGATTTTTTTCACGCCTCGTTCTTCTCTCCATGGGAACGGGGCGAACCCCTGGGACTAGGGGTTGACGTAGTATGAAGTGCCGGACGTTTGCCGGTTTCCCGCCATGTCGTAACCCACGACGCACAGAAATTTTCCCTTTCCGCCGTCCGTCGAAACGGATCTTCCGCCCCATTGAATCGGAGGATTCTTGTATCCTTTCGAGGACTGACAGTCGCTTTCTTTGTCCGCGAATTTGTATTGAAAAGCCTTGATCGGATCTCTCGGGTCGCTGCCGGAGACTTTCAAATGATTTCCTTTTCCGACCGGAGAGAGCTGCACTACCGGCGGAGTCTTATCCAAGCGGATCCCGCGTCCGGAGGCGTCCTTCGGGCTTTGCCTTTTGCCGTTTTGATCCTGACCGTAACTGCAGACGACATAAGCTCCTTCGGGGTAATTCCCTTTCGGCGGCTGATAGCGGAAGTCGCTGACCTCATTGTAACCGGACGGATCCGAACAGTTCGTACTGCCCGCCGGTCCGATTTTCACGCGGTAGGCTTTGAATCGCCGCCCCGTGATCGGATTTTCCAGATTGATCGGTTCCTCCAGGGAGTTCGTCGGGGATCCGACCATCGGTTGCACTTGCGGGGAACCGGGAAGAGGACATGATCCCTGGGTCGGATCGAGTTCGCAGGTCTTCGTGGCGCACTGATGCAGAAAGCTCAGGTCGAATCCGTAGCGAATATCTTTTTCGGGATGAACCCCGTCGGAATCCACGGAACAGGGACCGTTGTACCGGCAGGGCAGGGACGGCTCTTTTTCGTTGATGCCGGTATTGAGAAGCCCCATGAGTTCACCGGTCTTTTCGCTGAAGATTCCGGATCCCGAAGAGCCGCCCACGGCCGGGCAGTCGAGGGAGACCTGTTGCCGCCATAAAAAAGTGTCTTCCAGGACGTCGCGCTTCGGTCCCGAAGAGCAATCGTTGCCGCGCAGATACCGCTGTTCTTTCGGAACGCCGTCCGTCGGAACCGCCACGTTGCGAAGCTTTCCTTCTTCGAATTTCTTCGCGACTTTGAAGGGCCTGATGCCTTTCCTTTTCAATTCGCCGTAGGTCATATTCAGTCGCAAAACGGCGATGTCTTTGGTGTTCATGTTCGCATAAAGGATGCGGTCGACTTTGGCGGGAACATGTTTGTTCTGAGTGTCCTGGAAGTGATTGAAACTGACGTCCGCCGAAAACTCCTCGTTCATTCGAACGTTCGATCCTTTGGGAAGACCGATGCAGTGTCCGTTCGTCGCGATCATCGCCGGAGCGTCGTCGGAAGGTTCGCAGCCTCCGGGCGGTTCGATCAGGTTGACCGTGCAGGTCATCGGTCCGTTGAGCAGGGCTCCGACGCCCATCCACTGGCGATTTCCCCCGTCGGCGTTGTTCAGAAGCGGGCCCAGATCGTGATCGAGAGAGGACCTTTCCGAAATGGATTTCGCCTGAGCTTTCAGGGAGTCCATGAAAGAGGGCTCGCAAGTGACGGTCTCCGCGACCGCGAACGATCCCCAGGTCAGCGCGACAAAGACGAAAAAGTGAGGTTTTCCCATGGAGGCCTTATCGGCTCACCGCTCGCCTTTGATGAACGAAAACGGTCAGGACGAGAGTCCGGGTTCCTTCGCGAGTTGGAACTGGGCGAAGCGAGAGAGCTCTTCTTCCAGCCCTTTCAATCTTTTTCTCTGAATGACCAGATCCTTCCTTCGCACTTTCGATTCGATCCGCTTTGCGATTTCCGTTTTCAGGCCGGGTCGCAGGTGGCAGATGGAGTCCAGGCTGACGACGGCCTGGGAGCGCAGGGATCTTTCGAAGAGGCCTTCATCCGCGGCAGAAAATATCTGAGATCCTCCGTCGGCACGTAAGCCAGCGCATGAGTCCAATGTTCGAAAACGGTCTTGTCCCGGCTTTGCGCGAGACGGGGATCCGAGCGTTTGTAAGAGGGAATGCGGGTAAAAAGAATATGATGATGACATCTTTCGATCACGTTGATCGTATCGATTTGAACCTATCCCAAATGCCGGAGGGCTTTCGTGGTGGACGAAGACCCTTTTCCGAAAGGCTCGGGCTCATTCAGTCCTTGAGCTTGAATGAAGAGATTTTCGACCTGTTTTCGGGTGAGTTCGACTTTCAATCAAATTCCGAGATAGCTGCGGCGAACTTCCTCGTCGGAGAGAAGGTCTTCCCCGCGACCCGAAAGAGTGATGGAGCCGGTCTCGAGAACATAGGCTCGATGGGAGATTTTCAGCGCCATCTGCGCGTTCTGCTCGACGAGAAGAACGGTCATGCCTTCTTTGTTGAGCTTTTTCACGATCTCGAAAATCTGAGCCACGATCAAAGGAGCGAGTCCCAGGGAAGGTTCATCCAAGAGAAGCAGGCGGGGACGGGACATGAGAGCGCGGCAAATCGCGAGCTGCTGCTGCTCGCCTCCGCTCAAGGTTCCCGCCATTTGTTTTTCCCGTTCTTTCAAGCGAGGGAAAAGGCCGTAGCAGTTTTCAAGGTCTTTCTTGATCCCGTCCCGGTCGGAGCGAGTGTAAGCGCCCATGTCCAGATTCTCGCGCACCGACATGGCGGGGAAAACGCCCCGTCCTTCCGGAGATTGCGACAGGCCTTTCAGGATCCGTTTATGGGAAGGGATCGATCCGATGTTTTCGCCGCGAAGGCTGATCAGGCCCCTCGAGGAAATGAGCCCGGAGATCGCCCGCAGGGTCGTCGTTTTTCCGGCGCCGTTCGCTCCGATCAAAGAAACGATTTCGCCTTCGCGCACGTCGAAGCTGATCCCTTTCAGGGCTTGAATGGAACCGTAAGAAGCTTCGAGCTGTTCGACTTTCAAAAGGATTTCGCTCATACGGGCTCCTCGACGCCCAGATAGGCCTCGATGACTTTCTGGGAAGAACGGACGTGCGGGGCGTTTCCTTCTTCGATCTTCACGCCGTGATCGAGAACGACGATGTTTTCGCAAATGCCCATCACGAGTTTCATGTCGTGTTCGATCAGAAGGACCGTCAGGTCGAACTCTTTCCGGATCTGGGCGATGGTTTCCATCAGTTGGTGAGTTTCGCTGTGGTTCATGCCCGCCGCCGGCTCGTCCAAAAGAATCAACTGAGGTTTCGTGGCGAGGGCGCGGATGATTTCGAGCTTTCGTTGTTCCCCGTAGGGAAGCGAAGAGGAGACTTCTTCCGCCTTGCGATCCAGGCAGAACACTTTCAACAAGGAAAGGGCCTTCGCGCGAAGCTCTTCTTCCTCGTCGAGGAAGCTCTTGGTCTGGAGAATCGCGGACCAGGTCCGCGATTTCACATGCTGGTGAAAGGCGATGAGAACGTTTTCCAAAACCGTCAGCTCCCGGAACAAGCGGATGTTCTGGAAGGTGCGCGCGATTCCGCGTCGCGAGATCTGATAGGGACGCAGTCCCACGATCGAGCTTCCGTTGAAAAGGATGTCCCCGGACGTGGGACGGTAAACTCCGGTCAGCATGTTGAAGGCCGTGGTTTTTCCCGCTCCGTTCGGACCGATCAATCCGACGAGCTGTCCTTTCTTGATCTGAAAAGCCAGGCTGTCGACGGCTTTCAGTCCTCCGAACTGCATGGTGATCGAGCGGACATCCAGCATCACGTCGCTCATTTTTTCCTCCAGAAATCGCGGAGTTCCTTGTTTCCGAAGATGCCTTGCGGACGCAGGATCATGACCAAAACCAAGGCCAGGGAATAGATGACCATACGGAGATCGACGCCGGTCACCTGCTGAACCGTGCGAAGAAGCTCGGGCAGAACCGTGATCAGAACGGCCGCGACGATCGATCCGGTGAAGCTTCCCATTCCGCCGAGAACGACCATGATGACGGCGTCCACGGAGCGGAGGAACCCGAAGGAACTCGGATTGATGTAGCGGACGAAATAGGCGCTCAGAACCCCGGCGACGCCCGCGAAGAAAGCGGAAACGACGAAGGCCCGTACTTTCATGCCGGTCGTATTGACCCCCATCGATTCGGCGGCGATCTCGTCCTCGCGCACGCTCAGGAATCCGCGTCCCTGATTGCTGTGCACGAGTCTCCAGAGGAAGAAAAAGCAGACGATCACCCAGAATGATCCGAAAAGATATTGCGCCATGAAGCGCGACAGGCCGAATCCTTCGGGGACGGTGGGAATCCCGTGGATTCCGCGAGCCCCGCCCAAAAAATCCATATTGAGAAGAGCGACGCGGATGATTTCGCCGAACCCCAGCGTCACGATGGCCAGGTAATCGCCCTTCAAACGCAGCGAGGGTTGCCCCACCAAAAATCCGAAAACGGCGGCGAGCCCTCCGCCCAAAACGGTATAGAGAAGGAAATTCAGCGCGCCCAGACCCTCGGGAAACAGGGTCCAATGCTGGCTCAGGAAGGCGCCGACGTAAGCTCCGACCGCCATGAAGCCCGCGTGACCCAATGAGAATTGACCGCTGGTTCCGTTCACGAGATTGAGGCTCATCGCCATGATCATGTTCACGAGAACGAAAAGGGCCGTGATCTGAATGAACGCGGAAAAGCCGAACTCGAGGACGACACCGAAAACGACCATGCCGAGGAAGCTCAAAAAGGGAAGTTTCAACGTCCGCAGCATCAGACTTTTTCCACCTGATAACGACCGAGGAGTCCGGCGGGCTTGAACAGGAGGATCACGATCAGAATTCCGAAGGCCAGAGCGTCACGGTAGGTGCTGGAGAGATAGGCGACGACCATTTCCTCGGAAAGGCCCATCAGCAGGCCGCCCAGGACGGCGCCCGGAACCGAGCCGATTCCTCCGAGCACGGCGGCCACGAAGGCTTTGAGTCCGATCATCATTCCCATGAGAGGTTCGATCTTCGGGTATTTCATGCCGACAAGGACGCTGCCGACTCCGGCCAGGGAAGAACCGACGACGAAGGTCATCGCGATGATTCGATCCGGATTCACGCCCAACATGGCGGCGACGGAGCTGTTTTGGCTCACGGCCCTCATCGCGCGCCCGATTTTCGTATGATGAATCAGGAAGTGAAGTCCGACCATCGCGATCAGCGCGACGATGAGCACGGTGATGTCGGAGCTGCGCAGGCTGAGATTGCCCCATTGCAGGAGGGTGAGATCCGTCATGACTTCGGGAAAGACTTTGGGGTCGGCGCCGAAGATCAGTTGCCCGGAGTATTGGAGGAAGAGACTGACCCCGATCGCCGTGATGAGGATGTTCAGCTTGGGCGCCTTGCGAAGAGGGCGATAGGCGAAGCGCTCGATGGTGAGACCCAGGATCGCGCAGATCACCATGGACACGACGAGAAGAGTGGCGAGAGACATGAGGCCCGGCTGATTTTCGATGCCGAGCCACTTGGCGGCGTAGTAAGCGGCGAAGGCGCCCACCATGTAAACGTCCGAGTGGGCGAAGTTGATCATCTGCAGGATTCCGTACACCATCGTGTAACCGAGAGCGATCAGAGCGTAGATGCTTCCAAGGCTGAGGCCGTTGACCAGATGCTGTACGAAATCTTGCATGCCGCGAGGATACGTCTACGGATGAATCGTGGTCACGAATTTATTGATTTTTCCTTGCACTTGGACCACGACGGCGGATTTCACGGCGTCACGGTTCTCATTGATACTGATCTTTCCCGTGGCGCCCGCGAAGTCTTTGGTTTTCGCGATCTCGTCCCGGATGAGATTCGGTTTGATTTCCGGCGCGCGCTCCATGGCGAGAAGGAGGATGCGAGCGGCGTCATATCCCATCGCGGCAAGTCCGTCCGGAGTGTCTCCATATTTCGCCTGGAAACGTTTGATGAAGTCCTGGACGACGGGATCCGTCGATTCACTGGTGTAGTGGTTCGAGAAGTAAGAGCCGTCGATCGCTTCTTTGCCGATCTCCGAAAGTTTCGAGGAATCCCAGCCGTCTCCTCCGAGAAGAGGGACTTTGATTCCGAGATCGCGGGTCTGCTGGGCGATCAGACCGACCTCGGTGTAGTAGCCGGGAATGAAAATCGCGTCGGGGTTCTTCGAACGGATTTGAGTCAGTTGAGCTTTGAAGTCGACGTCTCCCGCCTGGTAGCTGAGATCGGCGACGATCTCTCCGCCCATTTTTTTGATTTCCGAGATGAAAACATCGGCGAGACCGACGGAGTAATCGTTTTTCACGTCGCGAAGGATCGCGGCCTTTTTGACCTTGAGGTTTTCAGTGGCGAATTTCGCCATGACGAAGCCCTGGAAGGGATCGATGAAGCAGACGCGGAAGATGTAGTCGCCGATCTTGGTCACTTCAGGGTTCGTGGAGGAGGGCGTGATCATCGGGATCTTATATTCCTGAGCGATGGGGGCCGCGGCTTTGGATCGGCTGGAGGCGACCTCGCCGAGAACGGCGACGACGTTTTCCTGGGTGATCAAACGGGTGACGACCTGCACGGCTTCCGTGTCGCGGCCTTGGTCGTCCAGAGTGATCAACTTGATCTTTTTGCCTTTGATTCCGCCTTTTTCGTTCGCCTCGTCGATGGCGAGACGGATCCCTTTGTTGGTGGAAAGACCGAAGGTCGCGTCATTTCCGGTGAGGGAGCCGAATTCGCCGATCCGGATTTCATTCCCCGACTTCGTGCAGCCGGAGAGAAGGGGAAGCGATAAAAGAACGGCAAAAAGGAGTTTTTTCATTCGGATGGACCTCCGTCTCGAGATTGTGAATATCCCGGTCATGTTCATGGACCAGGGTGGGATGGTCAACGATAAATGCGTTGCCGGGAGTCGATAGGATCTATGTCGCGAGCTGGTTCGCGAGATGAATGTAGTCGAGCGGAGTTTTCTTTTCGTGAGAGGTGGCTTCCTCGAGAGGAACGAGCACCAGCTGATGGCCCTCGGTTCCCACCATGACGTCGCAAACTCCCTTGAGAAGAGTTTCGATCGCCGCCCCGGCCATGCGACTCGCGAGGATGCGGTCATTCGCCGTCGGAGAACCCCCGCGCTGTTGATGACCGAGAATGCAGACTTTCGCGTCGAGCCCCGATTTTTTCCGGATGGCATCGGCCAGATCGTAGGCTCGACCGGGTTTTTGCCCTTCGGCCGTGATGATGATCGAACTTTTTTTGCCGCGTTTCTGGGCCTCGCGAATGCGGTCCACCGCTTTCTCCACGGTGGTGTTCATTTCCGGCGTGAAGATTTCTTCGGCACCGCCGGCGAGTCCCACCCAGGCGGCGATGAAGCCGGAATTTCGCCCCATGACCTCCACGATGAAGAGCCGGTCGTGGCTGTCGGCCGTGTCGCGAATTTTATCGATCGCATCCAGGGCGGTGTTGACGGCGGTCTCGAAGCCGATCGTTCGATCCGTGCCGAAGATGTCGTTGTCGATGGTTCCCGGAATGCCGACGACGGGAATCCGATGCTCTTCCCAGAGCGCGTGAGCGCCGCGGAAAGAGCCGTCCCCGCCGATGCAAACCAGCGCGTCGATTCCCGCTTTTTGCAAATTTTCGGCGGCGATCTTGCGAACGTCGGGCTTGTGAAAATCGGGAGCGCGGCCCGTTTTCAGGATGGTTCCCCCGCGCTGGATGATGTTCCCCATCCCTCGGGGATGCAATTCGATGAAATCGCTCTCCAGCATGCCGAGATAGCCGGACAGGATCCCGACCGTCTCAAGATTTTTGGCCGCCGCCAGACGGACCACGGCTCGAATCGCCGCGTTCATTCCCGGAGCGTCGCCGCCACTGGTGTAAATGCCGATCTTTCGAATCTGCTTCTGAAACTGAGCCATAAAGCCGACTTTGCCAGTTTTGCGGGCGGGAGACTAGGGAAAAGGGTTCCTCTCAGGGAACCCGGCCCGCCGCTCCAGTCCCACTCGAAGCGCACCCTTCCTGAAAAAGAAAAAACCCCGCACCGAAAGATGCGGGGTTCATAAAAAGCCCGATTCCTCAAGGAGAGGAAAGGAACTTACTTCACCATGGATTTGAATTCGGAACCGGCGCGGAACTTCGGAGTGAAGGCGGCCGGGATTTTGATCGCTTTGCCGGTTTGTGGGTTGCGACCGGTGCGGGCTTTGCGTTTCGCTTTTGTGAAGGTGCCGAAACCGACGAGTTTCACGTCGTCGCCTTTTTTAACGGACTTTTTGATGTTCTCGATGGCTGCGTCGAGGATCATCTCGGCCTGCGCCTTGGAGACTTTCGTTTCAGTGGCGACTTTCTCGATCAATTGAGCTTTGTTCATTGTCGAATCCTTTCAATGATGTCGATTGTTTAGGTTTAGCCCATTTCAAAACGATCGAAATGAAAAAACAAATCCGTTCCGCCGTCAATCGGAATTTTCCGATTCCCAAGCTTCGATGTCGTCGGTGGAAGGGGTTTGGTTTTCCGCGGGGACCTTGTATCTCTCGTCCGCCCATTGCCCGAGGTCGATCAGTTTGCAGCGTTCCGAACAAAAAGGACGAGCCGGGTTTTCAGAGGAGAAAAGCGCCGGTTGCCCGCATTGCGGGCAACGAACCATGCGTTGTTTTGAAGGAGAAGAAGACCCATCCATTGGAACGGATCCTATGTCGGCTTAGTACAAGAGTCCACAGCTTGGAGTGTTGCAGCGAACCATCTTTCCTTGGGCGAAAACCCCGCCCGCTTTGCCGTTGTAGGCCAAGTAGTAGTCGAAAGACGGGCTTTTGAGGCTGCCGTCCAGCACGATGAGCTGGATGAGCTTGTTCTGAGAAATCGTGCCGGTCGCGCCGTAAGCGCGCATTTCAAAGCCTTTGTTCTCGTTCGTGATCGAGTGGCTCACGTTCAGCGGAAGAACGTTGCTGTGGTACCACTGGTTTTGGTACTGGTTCGGGGTCATGTAGCAGCCGCCGAAGAAGAACGAAGTCAGGGCGCAAGTACCGGCCTGTTGCCAGGACGGAGTGGAGATCCAGTAATTCGTTCCGCCGTAATTGTAGTTCGGGTAGGCTTCCAGAGTCACGCGGGCGCTGGAAGAATCGACATGAGTCGCTTGGATCGAGACCATGAAATTCGTGAAGTTCATGCAGCTCGCGGATCCGCCGTTATAATAACCTTGGTCGCAAATCCCGAAGCCTTCGCGAAGAAGTTGGTTATAAACGTTGCGGTTGGTGATGCTGAGCGCCCCGGCCGTCGAGTAAGGCATGCCGTAAGAGTTCGACGTGGTTTTCGATTGGAAGGCCACTCCGCCCGTGTTGACGACTTGGCCGTCGCTGGTGACACAGTATCCGAGATGGAAAGTCGTGCCGGCGGGGCAGTCCAGATTGGAGCTTCCCGCGTCGGAATTGCTGTTCTTGCTACTGCAAGCCACCGTGGCGATCAGAGCGTAAGCGGCAATCAGTGTCATCAATGCGTACTTCATAAAAACCTCTCGTAAAAACGGAGTTCTTCCACGAACGAAGGAGATTCATGAGACGTGCCAGGAAGAACGGTGGCTGAAGACGCTTTCAGTGCGTTCTGAGCGGGGAAACTCTGTTGAACACTTTTTGGATGCCGCCCTTTTCCGTCACTTCGAAAGTTTTGTCGGAATTCCGCGGGGATGCGCGGAAATTCGTCTCAAAACGAGACAGGATAAAACGAGGGCGCAAACCGAGAGCCACTGTGAAATGGAAAGATAAAAGACGGGTCCCCTGAAATCATCCCGAACGAACTCGATCAGGAACCGGCCGATGCCGTGAAGAACGACCCAAGTCAAAAACAAGGCTCCCGCCGGGCGCAGAAAAGACGGCCGGTTTTTGGCGGGGATCTTTTCAAGACCCAAAAGAATCGCCAGCACGCCGAGTTCCCAGAGAACCGAATAGAGCTGGGTGGGATGCCGGAGAAGGGACAGCCCCTTGTCGTCTTGGAAGGGAAAGGCCCACCGCAGGAAACAGACTTTGCCGTAACAACAGCCCGCCAGAAAACAGCCGATCCGTCCCAACGCCGTTCCGAGAGAAGCGAGAGGAGCCGCGAAGTCGAACCAACTTCCCGTCTGGAACGCCTCGCCCCGAAGCTTCAGGAAAAAAAAGCCCGCGAGAAGGCCGGCGATCAATCCTCCGAAATAAACGTAACCTCCGTTCATGAGATGAAAAACGGCGGTCGGGTTCTCAAGATAAAACCCGGGCGTTTCCCACAGCACATGAAGAAGGCGTCCTCCGATCAGCCCGGAAACCAGAACCGTTAAGACGAGATCCAGCGCCACCCGCGGCGAGAGGTTCAGTCGGAGAGCTCTTGATCTCGCCCAGGCCAACAGGAGGACGGCATTCAGACTTTGGACGAGGAGGAACGAGGGAAGGGAAACTTCACCGATCCGGATCCATGGCAACACAGGTCCTCCTTTCTTGTTGAGACTCCGAGTTGATGATGCGGCCGTTTCGTCGATCTCTGTACAGCATACGGAAATCTTGGACGTTGGACCATTTTTTCGATCGGCGTGGGGCCTGCTCAAGACGAGGCTGGTCAAAGCCTTTTCTCGACGTCAATATCTGAACTGGAAGGGCGCTTATGAAGTTGCATCCCGTTGATATCGCGAAAGAGCTCAAAGCCTATTCTTTTTTTCAGGCCTTTCCTGACGATCTGCTTATTCAGATCGCGACGATCGTGGAAACGGCGCAGTTTCCCAAAGACGCCGTCGTTCTGAAAGAAGGGGATGCGAACAGCAGCCTTTCTTTCATTCGAAAAGGACATG
>ENA-UOUJ01001608-UOUJ01001608.1-activated-sludge-metagenome-genome-assembly--contig:-NODE-1608-length-11530-cov-4.212288_pt1 | contig 11530 bp, 10 predicted proteins | sample MGYA00249839_ERZ747224 | MGnify/ENA primary metagenome ERZ747224 (study PRJEB28782, sample SAMN03220277) | activated sludge metagenome | biome: wastewater; feature: sewage sludge; material... | reverse complement strand
CACGCGCGGCCCGCCCGTCCAGCAGACCGCCAGCGCGTCGGAATCCCGAAGCCTCGCCGTCCGCCACCCGGTGCCGCGCGCCCTGTCCGGCGACAGGATCACCGCCGCAATCATTCGTCGCTGTCCGGCGGATCGGCCACGATCCGGCCGGCGGCCAGATCGACCGTGGGGACTGCCGCGCGGGTAAAGGGGATCAGCAGCACGCCTTTCGGACCCGTGATTTCCAGAATGTCGCCGGCCCCGTGGTCATAGATGGCACGCACGCGGCCCAGCGTCGCACCGCCGGGGTCCATGACCTCAAGCCCGATCAGGTCGGCGTGATAGAATTCGTCATCGGGCAGTCCCGGCAGCGCGGACCGGTCAGCCCACAGGGTCACGCCCTTCAGCGCCTCGGCCTGTTCGCGGGTATCCACCCCCGACAGCCGCGCCCCCAGCCCCCCCGCGACCGGGCGGGTCAGGGTGACGGCAAAGCGGCGCGTGCCGTCCTCGGTGCTCAGGGGGCCATAGGCGGCGATATCCCCGGCGTCCGAGCAATAGCTTTTCAGCCGCACCTCGCCCCGCACGCCGAAGGCGCCGGCGATTGCACCCACGCAGACCTTGTCGGTCATGGTCTCCACTCCCGGCTGAACTTCACGGCGCATCAAGGATGTTCGGGATCGTATTGGGGGTCACTGTCGTCCAGGCCATGGCCGATATCCGGGTTGGCCCGGTGAAGATGCGCCCGCCACCGGGAGCATACCGGACCCATGTTGCAGGCACGGACAGCAGGATCGGCAAGGCGATTTTCCAGATCATGCGCCACCCCAGTTGAATCGCCTCGCCGAGGGACGGACGCCGGACCAAGGCCCGACGCCCGCATCAGGGCTCAGGGCGATTCGGTGCCGCTGGTGGCTTCCGAGGCGTCCAGCGCAGTCTCGTCGGTCGCAACGGCCGCGGCGGCGCGTTCGGCGCGCTTGGCGGCGCGTTCCTTGGCGGCCTTGCCGGGCTCGCCCTTGTTGGGGTTCGCCCGCTCGGTCTTGGGGCGGGCGCCGGCGGCTTCCAGGAAACGGGCGACGCGGTCGGTCGGCTGCGCGCCCTGGCCCAGCCAGTATTGCACGCGCTCAAGGTCCATCTTGATCCGGTCTTCGGAATCCTTCGGCAGCAGCGGGTTATAGGTGCCCAGCTTTTCCAGGAAGCGACCGTCGCGCGGCATTCGCGAATCGGACGCCACAATGGCGTAATAGGGGCGTTTATTGGACCCGCCGCGGGCGAGCCGGATCTTCATGGCCATGTGGTCTTCTCCTTTGATGGCATCATTTCTGGAACTGCTCGTGATGGCGGATGACTTCCGAGATCACGAAATTGAGGAACTTCCGCGCGAAGGCGGGGTCCAGATCGGCCTCGCGCGCCAGGCTTTCCAGCCGGGCGATCTGCTGGGCCTCTCGCGCCGGATCGGACGGGGGCAGCGCATGATCCGCCTTCAGCCGCCCGACAGCCTGGGTGCGCTTGAACCGTTCGGCCAGGGTAAAGACAAGGATCGCGTCCAGACGGTCGATGCTGGCGCGGTGTTCCTTCAACAGGGCCGCGGCCCGGACGGCTTCGTCGCTCATGACCGTGTCCTTGAACGGAAATCGGGGATGGGACGGTGATGCGGCAAGGCCGCCCCGAAGGCGGGGCAGCGAAGGCGCCCGTTCCCGTGGCGCGCCAGCGGTCCGGTCGGCGCCGTCATTTCTTGCCGAACAGCCCGCTGAGGCCGCCCGGCAGGTTCAGCCCGCCCAACTGCCCGCCCAGGCCCTTGGGGTCCTGCAGCATCTTCGTCGCCTCGGCCATCCTGGCCGGATCGGCCTCGGACAGGTCGGGCAGCCCGCCGCCCTTGCCGGACATGGCGCGCATCGCCTGCTTCAGCATCGCGCCCTTGCCCATCTTGCTGACCTTCTTCATCGTGTCGGCCATCTGGCGCTGCATCTTCAGCAGCTTGTTCAGTTCGGCCACGTCCATGCCCGCCCCGGCGGCGATCCGCTTTTTCCGGCTGGCCTGCAGCAGGTCGGGATTGGCGCGTTCCTTCTTCGTCATGGAATTGATCAGCGCGACCTGACGGCGCAGCATCTTGTCGTCCACGCCCGCGGCCTCGGCCTGCTTGGCCATCTTTCCCATGCCGGGCATCATGCCCATGATGGACTGCATGCCCCCCATCTTCTGCATCTGTTCAAGCTGGCCCCGCAGGTCGTTCATGTTGAACAGGCCCTTGGCAAAGCGCTTCATCATGCGCTCGGCCTGCTCGATCTCCAGCGTCGCCTGGGCCTTTTCGACCAGGGCCACGATGTCGCCCATGCCCAGGATGCGGCCCGCGACGCGTTCTGCGTCGAAGCCTTCCAGCGCGTCCATCTTTTCGCCAAGGCCCACGAACCGGATCGGCTTGCCGGTGACGGCGCGCATCGACAGCGCCGCGCCCCCGCGGCCGTCGCCGTCCATCCGGGTCAGCACCACGCCGGAAATCCCGACCTTGCCGTCGAACTCGGACGCGACGTTCACCGCGTCCTGCCCGGTCAGGCCATCGACGACCAGCAGGGTTTCACGCGGCTGGGCCACGTCGCGGACGGCCTGCACCTCGTCCATCAGCACTTCGTCGATGTGCAGCCGGCCCGCAGTGTCCAGCATATAGACATCGTATCCGCCCAGCGTCGCCTGCTGGCGCGCGCGCTTGGCGATCTGCACGGCATTCTCGCCCGGCACGATCGGCAGGGTATCGACGCCGATCTGGCCGCCCAGGATCGCCAGCTGCTCCATCGCCGCCGGGCGGTTGGTGTCCAGCGACGCCATCAGCACGCGTTTCTTCTCGCGGTCCTTCAGGCGCTTGGCCAGCTTGGCGGTGGTCGTGGTCTTGCCCGACCCCTGCAGGCCCACCATCAGGATCGGCGCAGGCGGGCTGTCGATGCGCAGGGCGTCGGGCGCGTCCTCGCCCTGCAGGACGTGGATCAGTTCGTCATGGACGATCTTGACGACCTGCTGGCCGGGGGTGATCGACTTGGTGACGGCGCTTCCGGTGGCCTTGGCCGTCACGCGGCGGACGAAATCGCGCACGACGGGCAGCGACACGTCGGCATCCAGCAGCGCCGCCCGCACCTCGCGCATGGCGGCGGTGACATCGGCCTCGCTCAACGCGCCCTGCCTGGTCAGGCGGTCGAATACCCCGCCAAGGCGGTCAGACAGGTTCTCGAACATCGCGGGCCTCCGCAGAAAAACCAGTATTGCCCCCGTGGGCGCGACGCGCTGACGGGGGGCGATCCCCGGCAGGCGGGGACCGGAAGGGGATGGCCTTCCGGGAATCCGGGGGTGAGTATCACGTCAGCCGTGAATGTCAACTTTAAGGTGACGACCGTGACCGACCAGCCGATCAGCCGCTTTGCCGTGCCCGACCTGTCCGCCCTGCCTGCCGACATGCAGGACATGATCCGCACCGTGCAGGAAAAATCGGGCTTCGTGCCCAACATCTTTCTGGCGCTGGCCCACCGCCCGGCCGAGTTCCGCGCCTTTTTCGCCTATCACGACGCGCTGATGGAAAAGGACGAGGGCCTGTCCAAGGCCGAGCGCGAACTGATCGTGGTCGCCACCAGCGGGCTGAACCGCTGCCAGTATTGCGTGGTGGCCCATGGCGCGATCCTGCGCATCCGGGCGAAGAACCCGCTGATCGCCGATCAGGCCGCGGTCAACTGGCGGAAAGCGGATCTCACCGACCGGCAGCGGGCGATGCTGGACTATGCCGAGAAGGTGACGTTGCGCGCCGATGAAATCGGGGATGCCGACCATCGGGCGCTGGCGCAAGCGGGCTTTACCCCCGACGAGATCTGGGACATCGCGGCCATCGCCGCCTTTTTCGGGATGTCGAACCGTCTGGTGAACGCCTCCGACATTCCGCCGAACGAGGAATTCTATCTGCTGGGCCGGCTGCCGCGGTAAGGGCCGCTACTCCCCCGATCCCGGCTCCGGCGGCACGGCATCGCGCAGCGCCCGTGCCGCCTGCCCCGCAGCCCGGATCGCGGCGGCATAGGTGGTCACGTCGATGCAGGTGGCGACGAAGCGCGCCCCGTCGTCCAGACATTGCCGCGCGAATGCGGGGTCGGTGGTCAGGATGCCCGGCGCCTTGCCCGAGGCCGCGATGCGGCGGATCGCGTCACGGATGGCGGCAACCACCGGCGCCGCATGGCTGTCGGCGCCGAAACCCATGTCGGCGGCCAGATCGGCGGGGCCGATGAAGACGCCGTCCACGCCCTCGACCGTCAGGATATCGTCCAGCGCCGCCAGCCCCGCGCGGGTCTCGACCTGCACTCCCAGCCAGATCTGGTCGTCCGCCGTCGCCAGATAATCCGGCACCGCCGAAAACCCCGAGGCCCGCGCCAGCGCCGCCCCCACACCGCGGTTGCCGCGCGGCGCGTATCGGGGGGCGCGGACCAGCCGTTCCGCCTGCGCCGCCGATTCGACCAGCGGGATCAGGATCGACTGCGCGCCGATGTCCAGCGCCTGCTTGATCGCCCAGGTCTCGTCCATCGGCAGGCGCACGACCGCGTGGCTGCCCGAGGCCCCGACCACGCGCAACTGCGCCATGATCGACCGCAGGTCGTTCGGCGCATGTTCCCCGTCGATCAGCAGCCAGTCGAAACCCGCGCTGGCCGTGATCTCGGCGGCGTAAGGATCGGCCAGGCCGACCCATGCGCCCATCTGCGCGCGCCCCTGCGCGAGCGCGGCCTTGAAGCGGTTCTCGGGGGCGGGCATCGGAACTCTCGCGTTGTGGACAGGCGGCAGGATGCCCCGCGCCCCATGCGGGCACAAGGCAGGGGCTTCTTTCCGGCCCAGACAACCCATGCGGCCGTGCCCCGGCCGGTTCCCCGGACTCGCTCGCGCGCCCCGTGCAGGATGGGCGCTCCGGCCGCCCCGGTTGTCCGTGATGGTGCGTGCAAGCACGCACCATCATCGCCGTCACGCGGCGACGGCCTCGGGATCGACCAGCGCCACCAGGTCCATCATGATCCGGTTCAACTCGAAGTCCTTGGGGGTATAGACCCGCGTCACCCCGTAACCCAGCAATTGCCGGGCGTCCTCGTCCGGGATGATGCCGCCCACGACGACCGGAACATGGCCCACGCCCGCCGCGCGCATCCGCTCCATCACGTCGCGGACCAGCGGCAGGTGGCTGCCCGACAGGATCGACAGGCCGACGACATGCGCGTCCTGCTCGCGCACCGCCGCCACGATCTGTTCGGGCGTCAGCCGGATGCCGTCATAGGTGATGTCCATGCCGCAGTCGCGCGCGCGGAAGGCGATCTGTTCGGCCCCGTTGGAATGGCCGTCCAGCCCCGGCTTGCCGACCACGAACTTCATCCGGCGGCCCAGTTTCGCGCTGACGGCATCCACCGCCTCGCGGATCGGCTCCAGCCCCTCGGTGCGGTTGGACGGGCTGGCCGAAACGCCGGTCGGCCCGCGGTATTCGCCGTGGACCTGCCGCATGACGCCCGCCCATTCGCCGGTGGTGGCGCCCGCTTTCGCCGCGGCGATGGACGCGGGCATGACGTTGCGCCCGGCCTGCGCGTCCGCGCGCAGCCGGTCCAGCGCGTCCTGCACCGCACCCGCATCGCGGGCCGCGCGCCAGTCGTTCAGGCGGGCGACCTGATCGGCCTCGACCGCCGGATCGACGACCATGATCCCGCCGTCGCCTGCGGTCAGGGGCGAAGGCTCGCCCTGCTGCCAGCGGTTCACGCCGACGACGACGGTTTCGCCACCTTCGACCCGGTTCAGGCGGGCGGCGTTCGATTCGACCAGCCGCGATTTCATGTAATCAATGGCGGCGATGGCGCCGCCCATCTCGTCCAGCAGCTTCAGTTCCGCGCGCGCGCCGTCCTTGAGTTCCTCGACCCTGGCCGCCACGACCGGGTTGCCGTCGAAGAGGTCGCCATATTCCAGCAGATCCGTTTCATAGGCCATGATCTGCTGCATCCGCAGCGACCACTGCTGGTCCCAGGGACGCGGCAGGCCCAGCGCCTCGTTCCACGCAGGCAGTTGCACGGCGCGGGCGCGGGCGTTCTTGCTGAGCGTGACCGCCAGCATCTCGATCAGGATGCGATAGACGTTGTTTTCCGGCTGCTGTTCGGTCAGGCCGAGGCTGTTCACCTGCACGCCATAGCGGAAGCGGCGGTATTTCTCCTCCTCGATGCCATAGCGGTCGCGGCAGATTTCGTCCCACAGCTCGGTGAAGGCGCGCATCTTGCACAGTTCCGTGACGAAGCGGATCCCTGCGTTCACGAAGAAGCTGATGCGCCCGACCATGGCCGGGAAATCCGCAGGCGCGACCTTGCCCTTGAGGTCGTCCAGCACCGCGATCCCCGTCGCCAGCGCATAGGCCAGTTCCTGTTCCGGCGTCGCCCCCGCTTCCTGCAGGTGATAGGAACAGACGTTCATCGGATTCCACTTGGGCAGGTGCTGCGCCGTATAGGCCGCCACGTCGGTGATCATCCGCAGGCTGGGCTTGGGCGGGCAGATATAGGTGCCGCGCGACAGGTATTCCTTGATGATGTCGTTCTGCACCGTGCCCTGCAGGGCGGCCACGTCCGCCCCCTGCTCCTCGGCGACCGCGACATACAGCGACAGCAGCCACGGCGCCGTGGCGTTGATCGTCATGGACGTGTTCATCTGCTCCAGCGGGATCGAATCGAACAATGCCCGCATGTCGCCCAGATGGCAGACGGGGACGCCGACCTTGCCGACCTCGCCGCGCGCCAGCACGTGATCGCTGTCATACCCGGTCTGCGTCGGCAAGTCGAAGGCCACAGACAGGCCGGTCTGTCCCTTGGACAGGTTGGTGCGGTAAAGCTCGTTCGACTTGGCGGCCGTCGAATGGCCGGCATAGGTGCGGAACAGCCAGGGTTTGTCCTTCTGGGCCATGCGGCGCCCCTCTCGCAAGAATCTGTCGGTCGTGGCCAGTTAACGGACAGATTGATACGTCGTCAATTCGCCGCAGTGCGGCGCAAGCGGCAGGCAGCCGCGGAAGATCATTTCACAAATCCGACATATTCTTGCGCCAGATGCCTTCGCATCTATTGCAATGTTGCGCATCCACGCATAGCAATCGGCTGGATAGCCGGGCTTCTGCGCTGCGGCATGATTGTGAAGGACGTGACCATGGCACTGGACAGCCCCAGCCCCATCGCCCCCTATGACGCGCCGGAAAAGGATCTCTACGAGATCGGCGAGATGCCGCCCCTGGGATACGTTCCCAAGCAGATGTATGCCTGGGCCATCCGCCGCGAACGCCACGGCGAACCCGACAAGGCCATGCAGATCGAGGTGGTCGAGACGCCCCCCATCGACAGCAACGAGGTGCTGGTCCTCGTGATGGCGGCGGGCGTCAACTATAACGGCATCTGGGCCGGCCTCGGCGTGCCGATCAGCCCCTTCGACGGCCACAAGGCGCCCTATCACATCGCGGGGTCCGATGCCTCGGGCATCGTCTGGGCGGTCGGCGACAAGGTCCGCAACTGGAAGGTGGGCGACGAGGTCGTGATCCACTGCAACCAGGACGACGGCAACGACGAGGAATGCAACGGCGGCGACCCGATGTATTCGCCCACCCAGCGCATCTGGGGATACGAGACGCCGGACGGCAGCTTTGCCCAGTTCACCCGCGTCCAGGCCCAGCAGCTGATGCCCCGCCCCCGCCACCTGACGTGGGAGGAATCGGCCTGCTATACCCTGACGCTGGCGACCGCATACCGCATGCTGTTCGGGCATGAGCCGCACGAGCTGAAGCCCGGCATGAACGTGCTGGTCTGGGGCGCGTCCGGGGGCCTCGGGTCCTATGCGATCCAGCTCATCAATGCGGCGGGCGCCAATGCGATCGGGGTGATTTCCGACGAGGACAAGCGCGACTTCGTGATGGATCTGGGCGCCAAGGGCGTCCTGAACCGCAAGGACTTCAAGTGCTGGGGGCAACTGCCCACGGTGAACACCCCCGAATACAAGGAGTGGTTCAACGAAGTCCGCAAGTTCGGCAAGGCGATCTGGGACATCACCGGCAAGGGCAACAACGTCGACATCGTCTTCGAGCACCCCGGCGAGGCGACGTTCCCGGTCAGCACCTTCGTCTGCAAGAAGGGGGGCATGGTCGTGATCTGCGCGGGCACCACCGGCTTCAACTGCACCTTCGACGTGCGCTATATGTGGATGCACCAGAAGCGCCTGCAGGGATCGCATTTCGCCCATCTCAAGCAGGCCGCCGCCGCCAACCGGCTGATGCTGGAACGCCGCCTCGACCCCTGCATGTCCGAGGTCTTCCCGTGGGGCGAAATCCCGCAGGCGCACATGAAGATGATGCGCAACGAACACAAGCCGGGCAACATGGCCGTGCTGGTGCAAGCGCCGCGCACCGGCCTGCGGACCTTCGAGGACGCGCTGGAAGCCGGGCCGCGGGGCTGAGGCGCGGCCGGGTGGGCGTGAGATTACGCCCTCGGCCCCAAGGGTGCGTGCGAGCACGCACCCTTTTTCCTGTTTTTTCACCAGACGAAGCCCCTGCAGGCAGGCACGGCATCAGTGGCGAGGTGCGTCTGTGTTGGATGGGACGCCAGCCCCGCTCAGTCCAGTCCGGTCAAGTCATGTCTGAAGCGCTCTGGCCACCATGCCAGTGAGAGCCCGGACCCGGCTGCTGAAATATGATGACGACAGGCTGACGCAGAGCATCTGACGCAGATCACCGAGCTGCCGCTCGCACCATTTGCTACGCATGCGCACGCGCTGATGTTATGCTCAAGGCATTGGCCGGGATGAAGCTGATGTCCGACGTTGACGAACGGCTGCGGTTCGAGCGGGAAAAATGGGAAGACGAGCGCACCCTTCGGACGCACCCTTCGGACGCAGGTGCTCGCCCTCAGGACGCGCGAACAGGAAAAGACATCCTGGCGAAGCCCTCTTTTTGCCGCGATTGCAACGGCTGCGCTTGCCGGGCTCATCAACGCCGGCATTGCCTGGCACAATGCCCGGCAGCAGATCGCGCTTGAGGATCGCAAGGCTGAAGCAGCGCGCATCCTTGAGATGATCAAGATCGGCGGCGATGGCGAGTCAGTCCGCAACAACTTTCAGTTTCTGCTTGATGCAAGACTCATCAAGAACCCGCTTCTGCGCACCGATCTCGCAAATTTCCTTGCGGAAACGCCCAATGCGCGGCTTCCGCGACTCCCCTCGGTCATCGCTCCCGGCGGCGCAATGGGAAGGCAGCTATTCGTGCTCGCAGTCAGCATCAACAAGTATGGCTTAGTGTCTCTGAACTCCGCCGCTGCAGACGCCCGCGCGATGACCCGAAGTGTATCAAACCAACGAGGGGCGCTCTATACAGAGGTTCACGCCCAGACATTGCTGGACGGCGAGGCGACCCGGGAGGCGGTGCTTTCGGCCGTCGACAGCCTTGGCCGCCGCGCCTTTGCCGTACGCGGCGACGTGGTGATCGTGCACTTCTCAGGTCACGCGGCCGCGCACGAAGGGCAAATCTACCTTATCCCTGTCGATGGCCTCTCCGTCGATGGTGGACCAGACCTGGATTCAATGTCAAACGCGATCTCGCTTCCTGAACTCCGCGAGCGACTGCTGCCGCTGGTCGGCTCGACCTACGTCATCTTGCTAATCGATGCCTGCCCCGCGGCACCGCAGTCGATGCTAGAGCCCTTGGGCGCGCTTGGCATGACCGTGGCTGTCGGCGGTGGGCCAGGCATGGTTTGTTACGAGCCCCCGGAGCTCAACCATGGCGCCTTCACCGCCGCACTGCTGCGCGGCATTTCCGGAAAAGCAGATGCGAACGCCGACGGGATGATCGCCGTCGCCGAACTGCTCGATTTTGGCAAGGACGAAGTGCCTCGCATCACAAACGGCGCTCAGGTGCCTGAGAGCGTCCTTGGCTTCGACGGCCCGATCCTGACAGTTGATGCCGCTGCGGACGACACCGTCGGTGCGCCGCCCACATCAGCGCCACAACCAAGCGCCAACAACCTGAAGATGAGCCAGGATCATGCCGATGCTGCACCCGGCGATTAGCTCACTTGGCGTAACGCATATGCGTTATTATCGTGAACTCTTGGCGGCATTCGCACCCGAGCGCAGGTAGAGGCGTGGCCCTGCCCTTTTTCCAGCAATGGCTCCCGAGCGCAGCGATCCACAGCGGGGCAGTTGCACCGGTTCTCCTGACCACGGAGCATTTGAGCGCGCAGCGCCAACGCTATAGACGGTTCGCAGACCGGAGCTACTGAAATGCTTGCTCCGTGTAAGCTGAGTGCCGCGCGCCCGCGGTGTTTCGCCCGCGCAGGCACATCTGGATAGCATGCATCGGCCTCGGACAAAGGATCGCCGCGATGGCCGGGCTGCCCAGCGATACGATCATACCGGAATCGGCGAATTCAGGATCGCCACGGTTCAGTGCTCACGAAGAAGAAGGCGGCGATCAGGATGTCCGGCATCTGCTCGCGCTCTGGGTATCCCCATGCCGCGCAACCGCTCGGCCGCGCCAGATAATGGCCAAAGAGTGACAGCAGGTGGGGATGAAAGCCAGAGCCGGGCCAGGACAGCCGATGAACGGGCTGCCATGGGCGAGGGCCGGACAGGGCCGCACCGGCAAGCTCTGCACCTTGGCCAGTTGCACCGGCCTGCGGGACAACGCGAAGCCGACCGGTATGACAGCCGCGTCGCGTCGGCGAATCGGCGAGGATGCCGGTCTCGGCCCCCATAATGGCAATGCAGGGGCGGCCGCCCTGCTGCAGCGCGGCCGCCGGAGAAGATACGGTTCAGTAAGTTCCGGGCGGATCGCTGGCCGGGAAGGATTCGTCCGAGCTTTCGTCCACCATGTCCCAGCGCCGGGGCGGATCGCGCATGGCGCCGCGCCCCGCAGGACGGACGAAGTCGCAGTCCGGGTCGCTCGCCTCGGCCGCAGCCCTGGAGGAAATCGCTGCCATCCGCGGCGCGTCCCTGCTGCCGGGTTCCCGTCCGGGACGGCCTGGACGGCCACTGCCGGCAGCCTGCGGCGGCGAGTCGCGCCGGCATATCACAAGAGCCGCCAGTGCCCCGGCTCCGGCAAGCGCGAGAAATGGAAGAAGCGATCCCGGGCGTTTTCGATGGTTTGGCATTTGCTTTCCGTCTCCTTGGCCGTGATCATCGTTCTGCCGCGCCTTGTCCGGCCGCAGGGCCGGGACAGGCACAAGGGAAACAACAGTCAACGCTTTGCTGCATTGAAAGGATCCGGCCGGACCGAACCGGCGCCACGCGGCCATCGCACTGGCGGCTTGCCGCGGGCTGGCGAAACGCTAGGATGCCGCGATGCAGCGCGCCCCTGCCCCCGACATCGCGACCGAGCTGTCCCCCGACCAGTCCGCCGCCTGGAATGCCCTTGCGGAAACCCTTGCCGCAGCGGGCATCGACCTTGCCGCGCACGGGGTTGCCCCGGCCCAGCCCGGCACGGGCCGCGTCATGGCGGTTCTGGGCAAGGCGGGGGCGGGCAAGACGCTGCTGCTGGCCGAACTGACGCGGG
>ENA-UOUJ01001607-UOUJ01001607.1-activated-sludge-metagenome-genome-assembly--contig:-NODE-1607-length-11531-cov-6.014378_pt1 | contig 11531 bp, 10 predicted proteins | sample MGYA00249839_ERZ747224 | MGnify/ENA primary metagenome ERZ747224 (study PRJEB28782, sample SAMN03220277) | activated sludge metagenome | biome: wastewater; feature: sewage sludge; material... | reverse complement strand
ATCGACCGATTATGTCCTCGGCGGCCCGAAAAAGGGCCCGCACGACGAAACTGGAGCGACGCTTCCGTGCGGTGTCTATGCCGCTTCCAAGCTCGCCGGCGAGGAGGCGATGGCGCGCGCGAACCCGCGCCATGTCATCTTGCGCACGGCGTGGGTCTACAGCCCGTTTGGCAAGAACTTCGTCAGGACGATGCTGAAGCTGGCAAACGAGCGCGACACGCTCACGGTCGTAAGCGACCAATGGGGCAGCCCGACCAGCGCGCTCGACATTGCCGACGCGATTCTGATCGCTGCGACCGCAATGCATGAAGGATGTGGACGCGATGTCCACGGTCTCTATCATTTCGCCGGGACGGGCGAGACCAACTGGAGTGGCTTCGCGCGCCATATTCTTGCGACCAGCAGAAAATATGGCGGTCCTTACGCGGAAGTAAGCGATATAACTACCGCCGACTATCCGACAAAGGCAAACAGGCCACACGATTCTCGCCTGTCCAGCGCCTGGTTTGCTGGCGCTTTCGGTTGGACGGCGCCTCATTGGCGAGAGTCGAGTGAGGTGGTGGTAGCACGCCTGCTGAATTCAGAGCCGCTGCTTTAGCCCGGAAATAAATTCCGCAGGCAGGAAGCGCTTGAGCCAGAAGATCAGCCTAGGGCGACGCCGGACCTGATCGACGACGAAACGGGTAAAGTCGCTGCGCGGTTCGAAACGTGTGAGCCCTTCCGATTGTGTCAAGTGGGGGTTTCGCTGTACCCACTCTCGAAAGCCGGGTTCGCTGTAAGGGTTCGGGAAAGTGCTCATGAGATCCGCGGCTTCGCGATAGGTTACCCTCCATTCGCGCTTGATCCGTTCGCCAGCGGAAAAGAAATCGTAGGTGCCGGGCTGACGACCAAGCCGCTTTTGTCCGTTAGCGACCTGCTCCCCAACATACCAGTCGGTCATCTCTCGCAGCAACGCATGTCCGGGCGCATGTTTGTTCAGCATGAACTCATAGGTGCCGAGATCAAAACCCGAATAGTGGAAGAAACGCAGCGGAAGCGTATCGTTGACGACAATCTGCCCCTCCTTGGTCTTTCCCAGACGGCGGTAGTAAAGGTTCCATGTTGCGACATTATAACCTGCATGGCGCAGTATAAATATTGACGAAAAAAAGCAGGGGGCGAGATCAATCCAGCGCTGATCAGTGAAAAGCCCCCGCGAGGCGTCGTCATAGCACCAATTGAGGCATCGCTCGGCCCACCAATCGAGAAAAGCTGGTCCTTCGCCGTGCTTGGCAAGAGCGAGAAATCCGAGATTGAACACACCGTGTCTCAGACAGCCGAGCATCTCGCCATCCAGCAGCGTCTCTTCGGTTGTTGCCGGCACCGTGACGTGCGGTATCAACACGATCGGGCTTTCAGGCAAAATGGCATAAATCTCGTCGAGCGGACTATAGGCGACGGTGTCGGGATCCATATAGAGCACGATCTCGGCACCGTGACGCTCAAAGATTTTCTTGAAGGCCCATGGCTTGACCGCAGTGCTCAACTCCACCACGGTATGCTTGAAAATCCACGCCTCAACTGAGGCGACCGGCAAATCGAGCTCATCGATTGTCAACACTTCATCGAAGGCAGAGTAATCGATATCCCTCCTGCGCGCATCCGATAGCATGCAGGTGACATGCACATCCTGTCCATAAACTCGCCTGAGTGACTGAGCAAGTGTAATGGCCTTTGGTATATAAGCATTGTTGATAGATGTAAAAATATACTTCATCTTCTTCTTTCTCTAGCGAAGACGTCTCTGTTTAAACTTGCGCAGCGTTTCGCCGATCCCTATCCAGTCACAAATGGCGATCAATTTTTTTCGGGTAAGATGTCGAAAATAAGTTGCTTCACCAGCGCGAAGGATTTCAATTTCCTTGCGCAACATAAGAATCTCATTTTGCAGCTTGATATTCTGTTTCTTGAGCAAGACGGGATCGGTCGTACTCCACTGGGACGACATTTCCTTGAGGTGGGATTGGTAGTAGAGATCTTCTTCAGTCGGCCGACTTGTGTCCGCGTACCAAGGCAGATGTCGCGCCGCTAGAGGCATTGCCGTACGCAACGAACGCCACCAGCGCTTATCTGAAGGCTTTATGCCTGGCCGATAATAGGCAAAGGTAGTATCGATTGCCGCCTCGTAGAGCGCGCGGCCTTCGAGCGAGTGATTCCAGTATGGCGCTTCCCATTCCAGAACCGACGCTTTGAGAGCATAATGGTCCGGAATATCATCGATGCGCAGGCAGAGGCCAACTTTGGTAAAGTTCGGATAACGATCCAGAATTTCGGCGAGCCGCGCGATTACATCAGGTGGGCAGCTTTCTACGGGAAGGATATCGCAGTCGCTCAAAACGAAATTATGATGATCGATGACATCGTCGAACTCGCCCGATTCCCAAAGAACCAGATGCCCGTAATTCCGCTCCATGTTGTGAACCGTATGGGGGCTGCTCTTCAGATATTGGAGCAGCGGCGGATAAGTCGATGCATTGTCGATAATATGGATATTCTTATAGCCTGACGACTCGAGCCAATCGACCAGTTGCCGAAGTGCATCCAGCCTGTTGAAGACGATCAGATAAATAGGCGTTTGATAAAAATCCATTTTGGAAGACGCGCCCATAATCAGGTCTCTGGAGGCAGTTCAGGTAGGTCGTCCACGCCGCCTACATAATAACCCTGGCCGGCGACCAGTGCGCCAAACACACGTTCAAACCCATGCTCCAGTGTGCTTTCCACCGCGCCCAACCGTGCCGGATCGAAATCTTTCTGGGTGAAGCCAGCATCGCGCAACCGTGTCAATATGTTTCCGCGAATCCAGAACATGGTGCCGCCGAAAAAGCATATCTCGCGAGATATTTCCAAGCGCTCACAGAGTTTGGAATACGCGACGGGGTCAGCGTCGGGCGCTGAGCAGATGAATTTTGCAGCTCCCAGCATCCCTAGCTCCGGGTCATCGGCAAAGGCCTGGAAAATCTGGCCTATGCGCTCGGGACTACCTGCTATCGGAGAAATAAGCTTGCGGCGCCAGTCATCACCGTCAACGATATCGTTGCCGAATAGCGTCCTGACGACGCTCAGGTAGCTTGGGTCGTTCCGGCTTTTCTTGCCATGGAGCTTCAGAACGAGATCGTAGCGATCCAGTTCGTTATGATTGAGAGTATCGATAAACGGACCAATATCCTTTCCCTGATTTGGGCATTGGCGGACCTGTGCTTGCGGATAGTGTTTCGTTACCGTTGCATGCTCCGTCTCAAGCATGTTGGTTGTGGTGACAAACAGATCGAACGGCGCAGGCAGATTGGCCAGCGTCTTGAGCAACTCGGCAAGCGGATCGAGGTAATGAACGTGCAGGTGCACAGCTATCTTTGGTTGGATCGATGCGCTGGTTGGGGGTAGCGACAGCCTCCGAAACAGACCCTTATCTATGGCTTTCGACTGTATATTTGCACGGGGTGCCTGACGTTGAGCCAGATGGGTTCTTGTCCATCTTACCGGGCTGGTCAGGAGATGACCTATGCGATAGCTTCTGGAGCAACGGATAGCAGCTAACTCCGACAATGCAGCACCGAGCTTGTCATGGGTTTCATCTGCTTCCTGACGAGTGGCGACCCAGCCTCGATTCGCTTCCTTCCAACCCCGATGCGCCTCCTGCAGCAGGTTGTCCCAATGGCTGTCCCGGGCGGCAGCCAATTGTGCCGCCTGCTGACGCCGGATGAGCCGATAGTGGCGGCGTAAACCTGAAAGCGCTGCTGCGGGGACCTTATAATGCTCCTGCAAAGTGCAGTATAATAAATGATTGGCTTCGAGCGCCGATAAAGGCAGGCCCCGCAGAATTGTGTTGTTGCCATGCAGTCGGTACCCTAGCAGATTGAGGTCTGCTAGCCAGGCAAAGCGATCAGGTGCGTGGAGCAGGGCACGTAGCGCATAATCCCAATCCATTGTGTATCGAAATGGACGAATGCCTCCCAACGCCTCGTAGATGGAACGCCTGAAGAAGAAGTTCGACGTCGAAATCGCGAAGTTCCGCTCAAGCAGCGCGGCCAATAGGCCGTCTTCATCAGCCCTGCGCCGCATCGCGGCATACTCGTCGAGCCACGGGTGGTCAGTAATAGGAACGCCGTGCCGATCGATCAACTGGACGGATGTGAGAAGAAAATCCTTTCCGTCAGCGGCTTCGGCGTGGGCGAGCAGCGTTGCAATCCGATCGGAGTGGAAGAGATCGTCAGAATTGAGGATGGCCAGAAAATTACCGCGTGCTTCTCGCAACCCGGCATTGATTGCAGTGTGAGCGCCTTGATTGCGTTGCGCCATGGCGCGAATCCGCGGATCATCCTTGGCGAACTTTTCGATCAACGCCCAGGAATTGTCGCGTGAACCGTCATCGACGATGATCAGTTCGAGGTCTGCTCCACGTTGCGACAAAACACTCTCTATCGCAGTGGGCAAATAAAGAGCGTGATTGTAGGATGGGATAACAATGCTGACGCGAGGTATGCTGCTGGTCATGACGAACTCGACCGCGTCTGCCTGCGTAACCATCGATATAACTTACAGAATCGCCATGCCCATGATTGTTCGATGGCCGCAAGCCGAGCGAGAGCTTCATCGCGCTCAACCATCAAGGATGCGATCCGGGAATGGAGGTCCGCATCACCTTGTTCGTTCCGACCCAGGTCGGTGGCGCTAGGCCACTGCTCCAGCCACTCGCGATTACTCGTGCTGATGTCGTCGATATAGGACAATTCGGTAGCGGTTGGAACCGCGCGGACAATGATCTGGTAGGCTGCTCCTGCAGGGTTCGTGGCCAGCCAATCGACGATCGGGCGCGGCAATTTTTCCCAGAAGCGCCGGAATTCCTCATGCCATCGTCCGGCGTTGATCGGCAGCATTGCTTCGACGGCAAAGCCAGTTTGCGCCAGCATGCACTCCAATGTCCGGGAGGTAAAAAAATGGGTATGGGTGCGATCCAGGAGGCCCGTGTCCCTGTAGGGGAAATCATTGTTGAACAGCGCTGCGAGCACACCGCTGTGAGCAATGTTGGGAACGGAGATCACGACTTGCCCGTCGGCGGTCAACATGTTTCTGACCTGCCTGAGGCAGGTGGCCGGATCACGCAGGTGCTCCAGCACATCGGCCGCTACCACGGTGTCGAAACGTTCGCTGCTGATAGCGGAGATCCATAGCGGATCGTTCAGATCGGCCATTATGACGCGTGCGCAATATGGCTTGGCGACCTTGGCGGCCAGCACGTCACATTCCACTCCGGTGACCTCGCATCCGTAATGCCGGCTCAACACCTGTGTCATCGTTCCGGCCGCGCATCCGAGTTCAAGGACTTTGCCACCTCGCGAGCCCGCCAACCGGCACACCTGGGCTGCGGTGCCGTTATCGTCTGGATCGAACTGGTAGCTATAGCGATGTGCCATGTTGGCCTGGGTTCTATGCAGTTGCTGCTTTCGGCATAATTGCCTCTTTACCTTCAAGGGCAATATCAAGCATGGGAATGCCGACCAGTCCGGCGGCCACTGCGCTACAATGGGAGCGGAATACGACAGCATCGTGGATCCAGTGGTGTTGGACATGATCGGTCTGTGTCCCGTCAGCAACAGCTATCGCGATCGAATAATCGCCGACAGGCAAGAGCGGCATGGGAAAACGGAAACGCGCAAACAGGGTTTCGCCGGAGTCGATCAGGCGTGGGCGCTCTGCATAGGTGAGATAGCTGTTATCGCCAAAAAGCATCTGGCCCAACCGATCCTTGACAAAGAAACCGACAATCGGCTGGTTGAGAGGTTGAACGGCCTCGACCCGCACGTTCAGGGTGCAGATCTCCCCGCCCACGATAAAGGACATGCGCCGCCCGTCATCATCGGAAAGATAGACGTCGGTTATGATTGCACCACCGCTTCCGAAATCGGCTTTGTCCGGATCGAAACGAAAAACCTCGACATCATTTCTCAAATTGCTCGCATTGATGAACGCTTGGCGTCGGTCAAGCCATTCCTCGGGCCGCGCCAGATTGGTCTTTGGCTTTTCGGAGGATCGGCTCTCGCTCCCGAAAAGGGAGGCAAGATAGGCTTCGGAAACGGCTTTGGCGTCTCCATGTTCGGCGATTTCCCCATGGCGCAGCCAGATAGCCCTCTGACAGAGATTGGTCACGGCGGCGCTATCGTGGCTGACGAACAGGATCGTGCCGCTTTTCTGAAAATTTCTCAGGAAACGCATGCACTTCTGGGTGAACAGCGCATCGCCTACGGCTAGCGCTTCATCGATCACCAGAATATCGGCGTCCACATGTGCGATGACGGCAAAAGCAAGCCGGACATACATGCCAGACGAATAGGTCTTGACCGGCTGGTCGACAAACTCGCCGATATCGGCGAATTTCAGAATCCGAGGGAGTTGTTCATCTATCTGGGCGCGGCTCAATCCCAGTATGGCGGCGTTTAGATAGACATTCTCGCGACCGGTAAATTCCGGATTGAACCCCGCGCCGAGCTCGAGAAGGGCGGCGATACGCCCACTGGTGGATATCTTTCCCATGCTCGGGGTAAGGGTGCCGCATATCAATTGCAGCAATGTGGACTTGCCCGATCCGTTACGCCCAATGATCCCGACCGTTTCGCCGCGCCGAACCTGAAAGCTGATGTTCGAAAGCGCCTTGAACGCCTTGTAGCGCTTCTTGCGGGGGGGCAGCCATTCCAGCAGCCTATCCCAAGGCCGGTCATACATCCTGAAGGTCTTGCCGACGCCTTCCACCGACAAAACGACATCAGAGGACATCAGCGAACTCCCCCTTCAGCTTCAAAAAGACAAGCAAGCCAGCCCAGGCGGCGGCGATGGAGAATACTGAATAAAGCCCAAGCGTTACCGGATCGGGAAGACGACCATAAAGCACGACGGCACGCACTTGTTCTATGATGGCCGTGAGAGGATTGAACGACATCACCACCTGCCATTGTACCGGCAAAGCCGAGACGGGATAGAAGACCGGCGAGAGGAACAGAAGCAGGGTTATCACGAAACCCGTCATCTGGCCGATGTCGCGGATAAAGGTCCCCATGGCTGAGACAAGCCATGCGAGGCCGGCCAGAAAGACCGCATAGGGCAGGATGATGAGAGGCAGGAAAAGGACTGTGGCCATGACATAGCCATGAATGAATACATGGAACGCTATCAGGATGATCAGGCTTATGACGCCGTGAAAGAGGGCCGACAGGGTGATGATGAGAGGAAGCACCTCCACGGGAAAGACGACTTTCTTGACGAAGCTCGCATTGCTTGCGACCAGCCCAGGTGCGCGGCTCACGACGTCGGCCGCAATTGCGTGAACAATAAGGCCCGCGAACAGGTGCAGTGCGAAATCCGTCGGATTGTCGCTTCCGGTGGACCAGCGTGCCTGGAATATCCCGCTGAAGACAATCGTATAGACATAAAGCAGCAGGATCGGCGTGATGAATGCCCAGACCAACCCGATCGTGGCTCCCCTGTACCGGCTCGTTATGTCGCGCCATGTCAGAAGCCCAAGCAATCGCAGGCGACCGAGAAGCGAGAATCTTGACTGCGTGGTCAGGTTTGGCAAGGAAGTGGTGCTCATGTCAGAACTGTCTGGATCTAAGCTGGATGAGGTGGCCGCTAATGCTCAATACCTGCGCTCGGCCACAGGAAAGTTGGAAGTCTGCGCCTTTATCTCACTTTAGCACTGAAATTGTGGCGCTCACGCTGTCCTGTATCCGCCTGCTGTAATCTGCGGCCGATCAATAGAAGAAAACGGCCACCGGGGCTCAGTGATTACCACTACCGAGAGTAAAGCGCCCTATATCCTCGACGGTCTGCTCATGAATGATGCCGGTACACTACATCCGCGAGCAGTTCGCCATCACAGCGATTTTGACGCACAAGACAGCTGGGCTCATGGTCTTCAAACTGGTCATGATCTTCGCCAAACGTAGCGATGCCTGAGGAGCGAAAATCAGTTGCCAATGGTCATCGCTGGCGTCATCATCACTGCAACATCGGATCAACGCACCGCAGCCGTAAAGGGGAAGCGCATAGCGATATCGTCGGTCATGTGGATAGGATGATAAGTATAAAGTCTATGGTAAACCGTTTTCTGTTCCGATCACGTTCAGTTCAACCGCCGTTGGCATTTCAGTGAACCGCGGAATGATAGGTGGGGAGGAGTTGACTTCGCTCATCTGATGGAATGGTTTTCGAATTATCCGCCACTGTCTGCGTAGCTTATGACTTCACCTGCCTCTATTAAGGCAGGCCCTGCTATATACAATCCGCCTCCTTCAAGAAAGAGACATGTCGGCCCCGCCGGATCATTTCTTTTAGGATGTCAATCAGGTTGCTCGATCCGAGATCCTGACGGAGGATGTTGATCCTTTCAGTTTTTGGCTTTTGCTGCATGACCTGTATCGGAGCTTTGGTGCTACCCGCCGCCTTTAGCCGCACTCAGGCTGGGAGCACAAGCGGACCCTCTGCGCCCAAAGGATTTTTGCTTCATGCCTGTGCCTTGCCTTCATCTGGACGCTGGTAAAACCCTGACCAGCACATTAACGATAGTCAACTCACCGATAATGATATCGGTGCAATGTTTTAGTATGCCTTAAAAGGACGTTCCCACCCATTCCTGGAAGGATGAGGATGACGGAACACGACCCCAGGACGGTCTTCATCAGGACGTCCCTGATCAGGACAGCTGACCACAACTACATTCTCAGCCGTCACGCCTTCCTACGAGGGATGACGCTGGATGGATTCTGGATGGCGGCCCATGCTGCCGAGAAGTATCTGAAGGCGAGCCTACTCCTGAATGGTCATGACACCCGCTTCTTCGCTCACGACCTGGTAGCGCTCTGGAAGGCGCACGCAAACATGGCGGCAGAATTCATGCCCGATCGGTTTGTCGAGCCATGGAAAGCGGGCAGGACGTCGCTGGATGCCTGGGGCGACCAGACAATTGGCCGGTTTGTCGAATATCTCGCCCGCTTCGGCAGCCCGGACAACCGCTACCAGCTAGTTGGCTACCTGTATGACAGCATCGTACTCCAGAAGATCGATCAACTGATGTTCTTTATCCGCCGGACGTGTCGTCCTCTCGCAAAGGAGGGTCAGGTTCTGCGGGACAGGAAAGCCTGGCGAATCTGGGAACGGCTGCCGCTGGAGGAATGCGTTTCGAAAGAGGGGCACGAACTGCAACCCTTCTTCATAGAGGCTAACCCGTTCTGGGTCTCGATCCTGACCGCCAAACCTGCGGCGACGCCTTACCGAAAGAAAGTCGACTTCCAGGCAGGCTCGCTGCAGGTTGCCATCGCAACTGCCCGAGAACTTGGTCCGGATCGGGCGAAGCCCGCGGTCATCGATCTCCTCCGTTGGCTTCTGCGCCATGTGAGGCTTTCACGGGCGAATCAGGGGAAGGTACGGCGGGCTCTTCGGCGTCTGACAGCTCCGGACGAAAAGGTGATCGAGGAGGGGGCGTCATGACATCGATCTGTGATTGCAGATTGGAATGAGGCGTTCCCCCATTTACTCCAAACCGAATCGGGTCTGGAGGCCGTTTTGCGGTATCCGATCGATCGAGAGGTAGAAATGGCAGATCTACATGGACCAGCGATGGAGTGCTCCGCTTCTCAATGGCGAGCGAGCTCTTGACGCCGAGAAGATCGGTGGCACTGGCACATTCCGGCCGCTGAACGGCCCCATGGCGGGCGCGTCCGGCGGGCAGATTCAGGCTTCCTTCTTCGACAATCCAGCCTCGTCGCTGCATGGCCGACTAGCGACCTTAGCCATCGTGCGGGCCGACGGCTCCGTAGCGACGACTATTATGCCGCACAACGCGACTATGGCTCGACCGACCCCTCCGATCCCTTCGGGTCCGCTCAGGATCCTTCGGCCGCGAAGGAACACTTCGCGCGGGAGGTGTTCGCCTTCGGTCTCGGCCAAGAGGCGCTGGATAATTTCGCGAAGAGCTTCGGGGCAAACAGCTGGGAGGCCTTGGACTGGATCGTGGTGCAGAATGCTAAGAGCAGCTCGAATCTCCTGCAGGGATAACTGGATCGCGCGGCACAGCGTGAGAAACCACGCGGACTGAACGGCGGCGATCACGTCCGGGCTTTCCTCCCGGCCTCATGATGATCGAGCAGATTGGCAACCAGTTCTATCAGGAATTCGTCGCAACTCGTCCGCCTTCCGGATTTGCTTCAGCGGTCGTTTACAGGTCGGCCACACCGCATCTAACTCGGCTTGGAACGGGATCGCCGACGCCCCCTCGCTGTCAAATTATCAAGGCATCGGCCGGCGTGGCTTGAGCGCTCCTGTCCCTCCTTGGTGGGGGGCGCGCTGCGAGCGATGGGGCTCTGCCGAGAGGTGGAAGATAAAGGCTCCTGACAGCGCGGGGCTTGCCGCACCTCATCGGAATACAATATGGTCAGTGTCCATTCTAAGCCTAACGGTCAAACCAGACCGCATACTCGCAGATCACAACACCAGACGGAAGGTGGGAATGGGACACCGCTTACGGTGATTCCACGGCATTGGGACAAAAAGACGGTCAAGGATATCGTCTCGGACATCGCCAAGGATCACGGCCTCACAGCCAAGATTGACGGCAAGGTCGGCGCTCACACTTACGAGTGGTTCGGGCAGGAAGATGAAAGCGACATCACGTCGTCGAACGCCTGGCGCGACGTCACAACGCTCTGTTCTCGATCAAGAATGGCAATCTGGTTTTCGCCGCGAGCGGGCGCTCCGCTGATCTATGCCGGCGTGCGGCCTGAGCTGGATGGCATCCAGTTTATCATCAAGACCGCGACGCGCACGATCTCGAAGAATGGGTACACCACGCAAGTTGAAGCAAAGCTCGGCGACGAAGAGGAGGGTGGGTTAGGCAAGCTGCCGCGCAGCCGTGACCGTTAGCGAGCAGGATATCCCGCTGACTACAGTACGCGCGGCACGTCGATCACAAACTGATGCCGCTCCACGCGGCCTGAATCGGAGATCACAACAAAGACGATCTGGTCGGTGCCAGAAAATCCATCTTTCGGCCGGTAGAAGAAGGCGGCAACCTTCGCTTCCAGTGCCGGACAACGGGGTATTGTTCCTGCCCGCATCTTTGCTGGCTTTGAGGTAAGGGTCCCGTTTCTTGGCTTCTGGGCTACTGCGATCGTTGCTTTTCCGTTGGTGCATTGCGGCGTTACACGACCGAAGACGACGACCCTCGTGTCCTGGCCGCTCAGCGCGGTCACCTTCTTGGTGACGATCTTCTCCTGCGCCCCAGCTGGCGCAGCGAGCATAACAGAGGCGAATAGAATGCAGCGGATGATCATCCAGCATCTCCGTTTGCGAAAGATTGATCACTCATAGTAGCGCGAACGTGCTCTCGCAAACCACTCATACGAAGCCCAACCAACCTCTTTTCCGGGGACGAGAACCTATTCTTTATCTGTAACCGCGATTATCCTTGCACGTTGTCGCCCGCGTTTTGACGGATGACCTTC
>ENA-UOUJ01001606-UOUJ01001606.1-activated-sludge-metagenome-genome-assembly--contig:-NODE-1606-length-11544-cov-5.332579_pt1 | contig 11544 bp, 11 predicted proteins | sample MGYA00249839_ERZ747224 | MGnify/ENA primary metagenome ERZ747224 (study PRJEB28782, sample SAMN03220277) | activated sludge metagenome | biome: wastewater; feature: sewage sludge; material... | reverse complement strand
GCGAGCGGATGAAATCCTTGAAATGCTGCTTGGTGACGCCGGCCTGCGCCAGGACGGCCGCGACCTGCCCGCGGAATGGCTGCAGCGCAATCCCGGCGGTGCCTACGTCTGGAACACGCGGCAGCTGCGCGATGCCAAGGACGCGACCGCCGTTCTCGGCCTGTTCGAGCATGACCACATGCAGTACGAGCACGACCGCGACCAGGGCACGGACGGCGAGCCCGACCTGGAGGAAATGACCCGGTTCGCGATCGACAGGCTCTCGCGCAACCGCGATGGCTACGTGCTGCTGGTCGAGAGCGGCCGCATCGACCACGCCCACCACGAGGGCAACGCCTACCGCGCGCTCGATGAGACGACGGCGATGTCGCGCGCGGTCCGCGCCGCTGCGGAGATGACCTCCGCCGACGACACCCTGATCATCGTCACCGCCGACCACTCGCACACCCTGGGCTTCGTCGGCTATCCCAGGCGCGGCAACCCGATCCTCGGCAAGGTGATCGGCGGTCTCGGCGAAGATGCCGATCCGAACGACTACGCCCGCGACGCGTTCGGCCTGCCGGTGACCACCCTGGTCTACGCCAACGGTCCCGGCTACACCGGCGCCAGCGATCGCCAACCGGCGGGAACGAAGCGCCACATGCACGTTCCCCGTCGCTTCGAACCCGCGACCGGCCGCCCCGACCTCACCCATGTCGACACCACCGACCCGGACTTCATGCAGGAAGCGCTGGTCCCGCTCGCGTCGGAGACCCACGGTGGCGACGACGTCGGCATCTGGGCACGCGGCCCCGGCAGCGAAGCATTTCGCGGCACGCTCGAACAGCACGTGATCCATCACGTCATCGTGCAGGCGATGCCGAAGCTGCGTGAACGCCTGTGCGCGATCGGCACCTGCAATGCCGACGGCGTGCCGGTGGATCTTCCCAGGGCCACGGATTTCCGCCCCGTGCGCGAATAGGGCAACGCTGATCAAGTCGCTTTTGCTCGTCATCCCCGCCTTTGCGGGGATGACGAGCAACTGGGGTCGGTGCGGCCCGGTGCGACGCGTTATCCTGCATCGCAACCATTGGGCCGAACCCGCCATGCCGCCCCGTCTCGACGACATCTGCAAACGTGTCAAGCGCTATCCCACCATTGCCCTGGTGCTGCAGGGCGGTGGCGCGCTCGGCGGCTACCAGTGTGGTGTCTACGAAGGCCTGCACGAGGCCGGCATCCGTCCGAACTGGTTCGCCGGCATCTCGATCGGCGCGATCAACGCAGCGATCCTCGCCGGCAACGCGCCCGAGGAACGGATCGATCGCCTGCGCGGCTTCTGGGAGCTGATCTCCGAACCCGGCGGCACCTTGTCGTTGCCGGCGGTGGCAATCCGCAGCGCAGTCGCGGCGTTCCCCCAGGACACCGAACTGCTGGCCTGGGCCCGCGGCATGAGCGCGCTCGGCGCGATGATGCAGGGCCAGCGCGGCTTCTTCGAACCGCGCCTGCTCTCGCCCTTCCTGTTCTCGGACGGCAGCGCACAGGCGACCAGCTTCTACGACACCACGCCGCTGCTGCGCACGCTGGAACGCTTCGTCGACTTCGAGCGCATCAACCGCGACCGCAGCGTCCGCCTGACCGTCGGCGCGGCGGCCGTCACCAGCGGCAATTTCCGCTATTTCGACAGCAATACGGAGGAACTTCGTCCCGAGCACATCCTCGCTTCGGCCGCGCTGCCGCCGTCATTCCCCGCGGTGGAGATCGATGGCGAGTGGTACTGGGACGGCGGCATCGTCTCCAACACGCCGCTGGAGTACATCCTCGACTGCCACCCGCACGAGGACACGCTGGCGTTCCAGGTCGACCTGTGGAGCGCGCGCGGCGAGCCGCCGCGGACGATGCTCGACGTGTTCGAGCGGATGAAGGACATCCGCTTCTCCAGCCGCACCCGCCACGGCACGCGGATGGTGGAAATGGCGCAGGCGCTGCGCAGCTCGCTGAAGGAACTGATCGGGCACCTGCCCGGGCGCAAGCTGCCGGCGCACCTGGAGGCCTCGCTGGCGCCCTATCTCGACGACCGGGTGTTCAACATCATCCACCTGATCTACCAGACCAAGTCGCACGAGCAGCAGCACAAGGACTACGCCTTCGGCCGGATCCCGCTGCGCGAACACTGGGACACCGGCCTGCACGACATGTCGCTGACCCTGCAGCGGCCGGAGTACTTCGACCTGCCGGACCGCGACATCGGCGTCGCCACCCATGACGTCCATCGTCAGTCCCACTCCACGGGCTGAGCGCACCAAGGGCGCATCCCGCGCAATGGATCCTGTCATCCCGAGCGTAGCGAGGGATCTGCTTCACTCTTCGGTTCGTGCAAAAGGCAGATCCCTCGCTGCGCTCGGGATGACAATCTTCCGGGTGTCCTGGAGTCGCCTCAGAACGGCTTCGCGATCACCAGGAAGATCACGCCCAGCAGCAGCAGCACGGGGATCTCGTTGAACACCCGCAGCGCCTTCGACGAGGGCAGCGCGCGGCCCTTGTCCACGCCCTTGAGCCAGCGCCCGGTGACGATGTACATCGCGAACATCAGCGCCACCAGCGCCAGCTTGGCGTGCATCCAGCCGGTGCCGATCCCGACCATGGTCCGGAAATCCGGGATGAAGCGGTAGCCCAGCCACAGCACCAGGCCGAGCACGAACGCCAGCCCGAACATCACGTGCCCGAAGCGGTACAGCCGCCGCCCCATCAGCACCAGGCGCGCACGCACCGCCGCCTCGTCGCCGGCTTCGGCCAGGTTGATGAGGATGCGCGGCAGGTAGAACGCGGCCGCCACCCAGGCCATGACGAACAGCAGGTGGAAGGTCTTGACCCATTCGTAGGACTGCATCGTTTGGCTTCCCTCTCCGCGCGAAGGCTTCGCGCAACCGTCCCATTGTAGGAGCGCGCCACGCGCGCGACAGCCCCGGATGCACGGGAAAAGCTGTCACGCGCATGGCGCGCTCCTACAATGCCGGGACTTTCCCGGACGATGTGCCCATGGCAAAACGCTACGACCAGGCCTACTTCGACAAGTGGTACCGCCGCCAGGGCATCGGCGGTGCGCAGCGGCTGGCGCGCAAGGTCGCGCTCGCGGTCGCCACCGCCGAGTACCACCTCGAACGACCGCTGCGCAGCGTGCTCGACATCGGCTGCGGCGAAGGCGCCTGGCGCGCACCGCTGCTGAAGCTGAGGCCCAAGGCGCACTACCTCGGCTTCGATGCCAGCGAATATGCGGTCGCCCGCTTCGGCGCGCGCCGCAACCTGCACTTCGCCCGCTTCTCCGATTTCGCCAGCCTGCGCCCCTGCCCGCCGGTCGACCTGCTGGTGTGCAGCGACGTGCTGCACTACCTGCCGCTGAGCGAACTCGACCGCGGCCTGCCCGGCCTGGCCGAGCTGTGCGGCGGCGTGGCCTTCCTCGAAACCTTCGCCCGCGAGGACGAGACCGAGGGCGACGATGTCGGATTCCATGCCCGGCATGCAGCGTTCTACCGGCAGCGGTTCGACGCGCTGGGCCTGCGCCAGGTCGGCTCGCACTGCTGGCTGTCGCCGGCGCTGGCCGGGAGCGCGGCCGCACTCGAGCTGGCATCCTGAACGGCAATCCCGGGTCCCGTTCGTCCGGAAATCACGGCGATTTGACATGCGGTCCGGCCGGATCGGTTATGCTGCACCGCAACAACCATCACCCGTGACGTCGATGCTCCTGTATCAGTCCCACGAACTCGTCCGCTCCTGGATGACACCGCTCACCTACTGGGCGGAAGCCAACGCCAAGGTCTTCTCGACTGCCGGCAGCTGGCTGTCGTCGATGCCGGGGGCCGAGCGCATCGCCGCGGGCAACGAGCTGCTCTACCGCGTCGGCAAGGACTACGAGAAGCCCGCCTTCGACATCCACTCGCTCGAGTGGGAGGGCGAGGTCTATCCGGTGGTCGAGAAGACCGTGCGCTCGACGCCGTTCTGCAACCTGCTGCGCTTCAAGCGCTACACCGACGACGCCGGCACCATCAGCGAGATGCGCGGGCAGCCGTCGGTGCTGGTCGTGGCGCCGCTGTCGGGCCATCACGCCACCCTGCTGCGCGACACCGTGCGCACCCTGCTGCGCGACCACAAGGTCTACATCACCGACTGGATCGATGCGCGCATGGTGCCGAAGGAAGCTGGCGCGTTCACGCTCGACGACTACGTGCGCACCATCGAGGACTTCATCCGCCATATCGGCGCGAAGGACCTGCACGTGATGAGCGTGTGCCAGCCGACCGTGCCTGTGCTGGCCGCGGTATCGCTGATGGCGGCGCGCGGCGAGGACACACCGCGCTCGCTGGTGATGATGGGCGGCCCGATCGACACCCGCCAGTCGCCGACCTCGGTCAACAACCTCGCCACCCAGAAGCCGTACTGGTGGTTCGAGCACAACGTCATCCATCCGGTGCCGCGCAACTACCCCGGCGCCGGTCGCCGCGTCTATCCCGGCTTCCTGCAGCACACCGGCTTCGTCGCGATGAACCCCGAGCGGCACTTCACGTCGCACTGGGACTTCTACCAGGACCTGGTGAAGGGCGACATGGAAGACGCCGAGTCGCACCGCCGCTTCTACGACGAGTACAACGCCGTGCTCGACATGCCGGCCGAGTACTACCTCGACACGATCCGCGTCGTGTTCCAGCAGCATCTGCTGCCGCGCGGCCTGTGGGACGTGGCCGGCGAGCGGGTGAATCCCGCCGCGATCCGCGGCACCGCCCTGCTGACCATCGAGGGCGAACTCGACGACATCTCCGGCCTCGGCCAGACCCGCGCCGCACACGACCTGTGCACCGGCATCGCCGCGGCGCGGCGCGGCCACATCACCGTGGAGGGCGCCGGCCATTACGGCATCTTCAGCGGCCGCCGCTGGCGCGAGCAGGTCTACCCGAAGGTGCGCGACTTCATTGCCGCCAACATCGCGACGAAGGGCGCCTCCAAGCCGGCCAGCAAGCGCGTCGCGAAGAACGGGAAGGCGACGAAGGCTCCCGCGAAACGTCCGACGCGTCGCTGACCCGCCGACCCGTTCGGGCGCCCCGTGCAGGAGCGCGCCGTGCGCGCGACCCGGCCTCCCTGTACAAGCAGGTCGCGGCCATGGGCCGCTCCTACGAATACTGCGCCGTCTTCACCAGCAGGTGCTTGGCCAGCAGGCCGTGCATCCGGCCGACGCCGCGTGCGATGTGCAGGGTGACGAACAGCAGCACCGCCCCGAGCACGCTCAGCAGCGGCAGCAGCCACGGCGCCTCCGCAGGAACGTCGATTCCGAACATCCAGACATTGAGATGCACGCCCGGCAGCAGCGCCAGCGGGCTGAGCAGGAACGACAGCGACACCGCCAGCAGCGTCACCGCGATGCTGAAGTAGGCGATCCCCAGCGGCAGCATCAGCACCATGTACAGCAGCGTGCTCCAGGTGCGCGGGTCGGTGAACATGTCGCCGATCCGCTGCCAGATGCCGCGGCCGCGCGCAGTGTACAGCGGGCGCCGCGGCATGCGTTCGCCCAGCATCACCTCGATGATCCGGCCCTCGACCAGCGACAGCACCCGCACCGAGCCGAAGAACAGGATCAGCAGCGGGATGCCGACGATGGTGACCGACAGGCCGAGCGACACCGAGAAGCCGGCGACCACCCAGGTGAAGTAGAAGATGCCGGTCGCCAGCGCCAGCAGCATGTAGAACAGCGAGGCGTAGGCGCGCGGGTCGGCGAACACGCCGAAGAAGCGGCCCAGTGCCGATTCGCGCGGCCGCGGCGGTGGCGCGCGCAATGCGGTCTGCACCGTCACCTCGGTGTCGCGGTAGATGTCGGCGACCTCGTCCGGCGCGCCGTAGCTCGAGGCGACCGCGGCAATGACCTCGGCCTCGCTCCTGCCGGGGTTCTCGGCGAGTTCCGAGCGCAGGTATTCCTCGGCGTCGTACAACGCGTCCTGGATCATCGCCGGGTCGGCGCCCGCGAGCGAGCGGCGCAGCTGTTCGAGGTACTCGGGGATGGTGGTCGGCAGCTTTGCGGTGTTCATTCGCGTGTCCCCTCCAGGACGGCATCGACGGAATCGCGGGTCGCGCGCCAGGCCGCGGCCCAGTCGCGCAGGGCGGCGTGCCCCGCGGCGGTGATGCGGTAGTAGCGCCGCGGCGGGCCGGCGTCGGACGGTTCGACGAAGCTGTCCAGCAGGCCCGCCGCCTGCAGGTTGCGCAGCACCGGGTACAGCGCACTCTGCTTGCCGCTGAGCACGCCCTCGCCGAAGCGCTCCAGCGTCTTGGCGATCTGGTAGCCGTACATCGGCTCGCCCGACGCGGCCAGCACCGCCAGCAGCGCCAGCGAGACCGTGCCCGCGCTCAGCTCCTTCTGGAACTTGCGCAGCTGTGGATCGCCATGGTCGTCGCCTTCGGCCACGCCCGTTCCTCCTGTTGCCACAGGAGGAATACTATTACTGACTTCGCTATAGCGAATGTGCTGTTAGTCACCCTGGGACGGGCCGGGAGCCGGGCCGGGCGGTGCCTTGATCACGGCACCGGACCGTGGACCGCGACGGACCATGCCCGCAAATACCCCGTCGCGGCGGATCAAGGCGTGCCACAGCGCAGCCCCCAGATGCGCCAGGAACGCCAGCGCCAGCAGCCAGGCCAGCCAGCGATGCAGGTGCCGCAGCGCCGCGTAGTCGCCAGCATCAACCGGCCACAGCGGCGGCAGGTGCATGCCGCCGGCGATCCACAGCGGATCACCGGCGGCCGACAGCATCGCCCAGCCCGCCAGCGGCAGGGTGAGCATCAGTGCGTACAGCGCGATGTGCGAAGCGGCCGCGGCCATCCGGATCCAGCGCGGCAGATCTGCCGGCAACGGCGGCGGCGGGCGTCGCCAGCGCACCACCAACCGGACCAGCACCAGCCCCAGGATCACCACGCCGATGGCCTTGTGCGACGCCAGCAGCCACGGCCGCGCCGCCGAGACCGTCGACACCATCGCCATGCCAATGAACAGCATCGCGATCACCAGCGCCGCCACTAGCCAGTGCAGGACGCGCGCGGGCGCGGAGAAGTGCGTGTGCGTGGATCGATCAGTCATGGCCGTGACTCCTGTCCGCCTGCGCCGCCCCGGTGCCTTCACTGGTCCGCCGCAGGTGCGAGACGGCGTACACCGCCGAGCGCGCGGGCAACAGCGGATCGTCGGATGCCTGGATGCCGTCCGGCAGCACCAGCGGATCGAAGTTGAGGTCGCGACAGGCACCGTGGTCCTGCGCCTCCACGCGCGTGAGCACGATTTCGCCCGCGACAATGTCTGGCCGGTCGGCGGGCCAGACCCGGGTCGCATCCGCGGTCGGATCGCCGGGTGCGGCGAACACCACGTGCAGCGTCCAGCGCAGCGGGCCCTGTCGCAGCCGCGCGACGAGATCCTGTTCGAGCGTCTCCTCCGGTGGCTCGTCGACCGGGGAAGCCTCGGCCACCACCCGCCATCGCACCGGCTGCCGCCTGCCGTTGGCATCGACGAAGACGAACGCGTTGAGGCCGTAGTAGTCCTGGTCGGCATAGCTGCGCGAGGGTGCGGTGGATTTCGCCCAGGCACGGAATACCGCAGCTTCAGGGTGCGCGGCGAAGAATGCGGCCTGCTTCGCGGGGTCGGGCTTGCCGGTCGCCGGATCGGGACGGTTGGCCAGCAGCTGTGCGCGGAATGCCGTCGGCGTCGACACCGGGAACACCGGCATGTTGTTCATCCCGGTACGCCATTGCTGGCCGTCGGCCTGGGTCAGGCGCAGCGCCAGGCTGCGCACGGGACCAGCACCGTCCGCCGCGGCGGGATTCCCGCCGCCGATCGCGAAGCGCCCGACCAGCGGCGTGCGTCCCGGCGCGAACAGCGCCGCGCGCGAATGGCGCGCCGCCGCACCGGTACTGTCGAAGTGCCCGACGACGCAGACGCCCTTGGCGTGGTTGCGGCGATAGCCCGGTTGCAGGCCGGCGTTGCGCTGCAGGTCGTCGACGATGACGGCAGGCGTCAGCCGCGCCGGATCCAGCCAGCCGCCTGCGTATCCGAACGCCGCCGCGACGAGCAGCGGAACAATGCCCACGACGCCCCGGCGCAGGATGGTCGAAGCGCGGACGCGCGGTGGTGGATGGTCAGGTTCAGCTTGCATGGCGGTTTCCGGTGATCGGGATCCAGTGCTGGACGCCCGCCACCTGCGCTTATTCCCCGCAAGCGGAATAATCCCCAGCCACAGGCGTCCCACGTTCATGACCACGTCCATGCCCGATCCCCGATCCACACGCGAACTCGACGAGGCATTGCGCGCGCTGCTGCCCTCGCTGCGCCGCTTCGCGCGCTGGCTTTCGCGCGACGGCGACGCCGCGGACGATCTCGTGCAGGCCACGCTCGAGCGCGCACTGGTCCACTGGCGCCAGAGGCGCGACGGCGATGCGCTGCGGCCGTGGTTGTTCTCGATCCTGTACCGGCAGTTCCTCGACGGCAAACGTCGCAGCGGGCGCATGGCCAGCCTGCTGTCGCGGCTCGCGCCCGAACCGGAGCCGGCCCCATCCGCCGAGCGCGAGACCATCGCGCGCTCGAGCCTGGATGCGCTGCGTCACCTGACGGTCGAACAGCGCAGCCTGCTGCTGTGGGTGTCGGTGGAAGGCCTGAGTTACCGCGAGGTCGCCGACATCCTGCAGGTGCCGATCGGCACGGTGATGTCGCGCCTGTCGCGCGCGCGCGACGCCCTGCGCCGGATCACCGACGGCGAAATGCCCGCGCCCATGCTGCGAGTCCTGAAATGACGACAATCCCGGACGAACATGACCTGCACGCCTACGTCGACGGCCGCCTCGAAGGCGAAGCCCTGGCCACCGTCGAAGCCTGGCTGGCGCGCAATCCGCAGCGGGCTGGCGAGATCGAAGCCTGGCGCCGCGACGCACAGGCGCTGCGAGCAACTTTCGCCGGTGCCACGCCGCCGCCCGATGCGCCTTGGCTGGACCCGGCGCGCCTGCGTCGCGAACTCGCCAGGCGACAACGCCGCTGGCTGGGACTGGCCGCCAGCGTGGTGGTCGCGCTAGGTCTGGGCATGTTCACCGGCTGGTCGCTGCACGATCGCGCCGCGACCGACGCGCTCGCACGCGAACCGATGGCCGATGCCGTGCAGGCGCACCGGATGTTCGCGCTGCATGCAGGCCTGCGTGCCGACATCGACGCAGCGCCGGGCGCCTCGCTGCAGTCGTGGCTGGCCACCAGCATCGATCCGGCGATCCGCATGCCGGACCTGTCGGCTGCAGGCTACACGCCTTCCGGCGGTCGCCTGCTCGCCACCGAACAGGGGCCGGCCGCGCTGGTGGTCTATCGCAACGCGCAGGGCGACGCGATCAGCTTCTACGTGCGGCCCGTCGGCCCGTCGCGGGCGCCGCTGGCGGACGGGGAGCGCCACGACCCCGGCCTGCTGACGCACTACTGGTCCGCGGCCGGCTACAACCACGCGATGGTCGGCAACCTCCACGGCGACGGCGCGCGCATCGTCCGCGATCTTGCTGACCGCAGGGTCTGAACCGACGCATCGCGCACACGCCAGCGCGCTTTTGCCAAGGCAGGCACCTTCCCCGCAGAATCGGGGTTCTCCCGACCGACCGTATGCCAATGACCCCTCTGCGCCTGCCCGCCGTCCTCGCCGCACTCGCCGTGTCCTCGTCGCTGGCGGCCGCCGCGCCGGACGCCACACCGAAGCCGCGCACCACCCAGGAGATCCTCGACGCCTCGCAGCCGTCAGACTGGCGCAACCTGGATCCGGCCAACACGCTGTACATGGACCTGGAAGCCGGACGGGTGGTGATCGAGCTGGCGCCAGCGTTCGCGCCGGAGCACGTGGCCAACATCCGCACGATGGCGAAGGAAGGGTTCTGGGACGGCACCAGCATCTACCGCTCGCACGACAACTTCGTGGTCCAGTTCGGCGACGCCGATGCCGACGATCCCGCCAAGGCAAAGTCGACCGGCAGCGCGAAGACGAAGCTGCCAGCCGAGTTCGAACGCAGCGCGAAGGGCCTGCCGTTCCACGCCCTGCCCGACCGCGACGGCTGGGCGCCGCAGTCCGGCTTCAGCGAGGGTTTTCCCGCCGCGCGCGAAGGCGCCGACGGCCAGGCGTGGATGGCGCATTGCTATGGCGCACTTGGCGCCGGGCGCAACATGGAGGCCGACAGCAGCATCGGCGCCGAACTCTACGTCGTCACCGGCCAGTCGCCGCGCCAGCTCGACCGCAACATCACCGTGGTCGGCCGGGTCGTGCAGGGCATGGAACTGCTCAGCGCTGTCCCCCGCGGCCCCGCGCCCATGGGCGTCTACGACGATGCCGCGCTGCGCACGCCGATCACCGCCATGCACCTCGCCTCGGAGGTGCCGGAGGCCGAACGCATGCCGATCGAGGTGCTGCGTACCGACACGGCCACGTTCGATGCGATGGTCGAATCGCGCCGCAACCGCCGCGACGCCTTCTACAAGCGCCCGGCCGGGCACATCGACCTGTGCAACATCACGATCCCGGTGCGCACGTCCGGCGACGGGTGAACAAAAACAGGGGTCAGAGTCCACTTTCCCGCCGGATCTGTCGCGATCGGACAGCTATCGAGGGAAAGTGGACTCTGACCCCTGTTTTTTCCCCTACGGCAGCGCGTCGATGAACGCCGCCATGCGCCGGCGCTGGTCCGCATCCGGCAACCTGCCGCGGGCCGCACCAAGGTTGTCGACCATGTTGCGCGCGCGGCTGGTCGCCGGGGTGATGCAGGTCACCGCCGGATGCGCGGCGACGAACTTGAGCATGAACTGCGCCCAGGAGTGGACGTCGAACTCCGCCGCCCAATCCGGTAGCGGTCGCTCGCCGATGCGGCTCCACAGCCGCGTGCGCCCGAACGGCGCGTAGACCAGCACGCCGATCTTGCGCTCCAGCGCCAGCGGCAGGATGGTCTCCTCGACATCGCGGTTGTCGACGGCGTAGTCGATGCCGATGAAGTCAAGCGCGTGGTTCTCCATCGCCTCGATCAATCGCGGATAGGCCGGCTTGCTGGTCGAAGTGACGCCGACGTAGCGCACGCGCCCGGCCGCCTTGTACTCGTCGAGGATCGCGAGCTGGGTCGGGATGTCGGCCAGATTGTGCACCTGGATCAGGTCGACCTTGTCCTTGCCGATGCGCCTGAACGAGGTCTCGATCTGCTCGCGCGCCTTCACCGGATCGGCCTTCTCCTCCCCGCGCGGGACCACGTTGACCTTGGTCGCCCAGAACAGCCGGTCGGTGATCCCGAGTTCGCGGGCGATCTTGCCAGCCACTTCCTCGGACGCGCCGTAGCTGGGCGCGGTGTCGAACACCGTGCCGCCGCCGTCGACCAGCGCCCTGAGCACCTCGCCCAGCGCCGAAACGTCCTCGCTGCGCGCCACCTGCGAAAAAGTGGCCGAACTGCCCAGGCCGACCAGCGGCAGCGACTCGCCGGTGGAGGGAATCGCGCGGGTCAGCAGCGGCGCCGCGTCGGCGGCGAACACGCGGCCTGGCGGCAGGATGG
>ENA-UOUJ01001605-UOUJ01001605.1-activated-sludge-metagenome-genome-assembly--contig:-NODE-1605-length-11547-cov-6.872085_pt1 | contig 11547 bp, 13 predicted proteins | sample MGYA00249839_ERZ747224 | MGnify/ENA primary metagenome ERZ747224 (study PRJEB28782, sample SAMN03220277) | activated sludge metagenome | biome: wastewater; feature: sewage sludge; material... | reverse complement strand
CAAAAAGTAGCCGAAACCAAAACGACCCTGAAGGGGTCGCATGATTATAACACTAAAAGAAGCCGAAACCAAAACGACCCTGAAGGGGTCGCATGATTATAACACAAAAAGTAGCCGAAACCAAAACGACCCTGAAGGGGTCGTATGATATAACATAAAAAGAAGCCGAAACAAACACGACCCTGAAGGGGTCGCATGATTATATCTTAGCCTTATTACGCAGTACCCGAAAGGGTTAAAATTGACTCACATGATATCATTTCCCCCGGGGATACTTCGTATCCCTTCCCCCTAAATCTAAAATAAGGCATTTAAAACACTTAAGGCGTTTTTAAACATTTAAGTATGGATAGGTACCCCCAATCGAACCCCTCTGGGTGTATTTGTCCGCTATCATGTCGATTCTTTTGATCTCTTGAAATGTGTCCCTTTGTACTTTCGTTTGAGCAACCTTTTTCAACAACCCAATCTTACGAATAGCCGTCAAAGGCTGTTCTTTCGGCACTTTCCCGGTTGAACGTTCATCTTAAACAAAGAATATTTACCGTCTTTTTAGTATTATTTATCAATGAAACCCTTCCGGATATTGGATTTTAATCATATTTTTATCCCTTAATCTGCTTTATACATGGAAATCATCCCCGGTGCCCTTTTACAACAAATCAATTCCCCGGCCGATTTAAAGAAGTTTGATAAAGATAAACTCATTCAGGTTTGTCAGGAATTACGCCAATATATTGTTGACGTAGTAAGTGTGCATGGCGGTCATTTCGGTGCCAGCCTGGGTGTAGTGGAATTGAGTGTTGCGTTGCATTATGTGTTCAACACACCATATGATCAACTCGTGTGGGATGTAGGACATCAGGCATACGGTCATAAAATTTTAACCGGTCGTCGCGATAATTTTCCAACCAACCGAAAGTACAAAGGCCTCAGCGGCTTCCCTAAAAGAACCGAGAGTGAATATGACACCTTTGGTGTTGGCCACTCTTCTACCTCCATTTCTGCTGCACTGGGCATGGCGATGGCTTCGCATTACAAGGGCGAGCACGACCGGCAACATGTGGCAGTCATTGGTGATGGTGCCATGACGGCCGGTTTGGCGTTTGAAGCCATGAACCACGCCGGTATCGAAAAAAGCAATGTGCTGATTATTTTGAATGATAATTGCATGAGCATCGACCCCAACGTAGGTGCCCTGAAAGAGTACTTAACGGATATCACCACTTCGCATACCTACAACGAATTCAGAGACAATGTGTGGAAGGCTTTGGGTAAATTACCTATTGGTAAAAATTTCACCCGCGAAATGGCCAGCAAGCTGGAAGCCAGCCTGAAAGGGATGGTGAATAAAAGCAGCAACTTGTTTGAAGCTTTACAAATCAGGTATTTTGGTCCGGTAGATGGACACAACGTGGAGAAGTTGGTAGATGTACTGAGCGATTTAAAAAATATTGCAGGTCCAAAAATTCTGCATATTAAAACCGTCAAAGGCAAGGGCTACGATTTGGCTGAAAAAGATCAAACCAAGTGGCACGCACCCGGTTTGTTCGATAAAGTAACCGGCGAAATTTTTAAGAAGAAGTTTGATATTCCTCAACCACCGAAATATCAGGATGTATTCGGGCACACCATCATTGAGCTGGCTGAAAAAAATCCCTTGATTTTGGGTATTACACCCGCCATGCCCAGTGGTTGTTCGCTAAAATATATGATGGAGAAAATGCCAGATCGTGCCTTCGACGTGGGCATTTGCGAACAACATGCGGTAACGTTGAGTGCCGGCATGGCTACCCAGGGGATGCGTGTGTTCTGCAATATCTATTCATCGTTTATGCAACGTGCGTATGATATGGTCATACATGATGTGGCGATTCAGAAATTACCGGTAGTGTTCTGTTTAGACAGGGCCGGTTTGGTGGGAGAAGATGGCCCCACGCACCATGGTTGCTACGATATCGCGTACATGCGATGCATACCGAACATGATTGTTTGTGCTCCCATGAATGAAGCAGAGTTGCGCAATATGATGTACACGGCCCAATTACCTTCTTTGCAAATGCCTATTTCTATACGCTATCCGAGGGGTGAAGGCGTAATGCCCGAATGGCAAACCCCATTCGAAGAAATTCAAATTGGTAAAGGACGCAAACTGAAGGATGGAAAAGACATTGCCATTCTGAGTTTCGGACATCCGGGCAACTTTGCCGCATCGGCCATTCGTGATGTTCGTGCGGATGGTATTCAACCGGCGCATTACGATATGCGTTTTGCCAAACCACTGGATGAAGAAATGCTTCATGAAGTATTCTCGAACTTCAAGAAAGTAATTACCATAGAAGACGGCACCGTTGTAGGTGGCTTCGGAAGTGCGGTACTGGAGTTTATGAACGCACAGGGTTACCACGCCGATGTACGCGTACTGGGCATTCCGGATGCATTGATAGAACACGGCACACCCAAACAACTGTATGAGGAAATAGGGTTAGATCCGTATTCCATTGCACAATTGCTGCGTTCCATGGCCGGCGTGAAGGCAAAGCCTGTTACTGCTTAATATATTCCGAACTTTTTTTCAACGGCCAAACGGCGGAATTCGAAAATAGATTCCAGCTGACGGCGAATGAACAGGGTGTTTGCCAGTTGTCCCAGCATACCTAACGGTGGCGCGTACGTTACAATGTCGGTCATGAGTACCCCACCTTCAATCGGTTCAATTTTATGCTGATGGTGCCAGAGTTTGTATGGCCCGCTGCGTTGCTCATCTACAAAGTATTCCATTTCTTTTACATGGGTGATTTCTGTCATCCAGTTCAGTGGTATGCCCATTAACGGACTCACCGTATAGGTGATGATCATACCGGGGTACATTTTACCCTGGCCACTTTGGTTCGTTACCGTAAAATTCATATAGGACGGAGTAATGTCTTTCAAATTCATGGGCGATGACATGAAATCCCAAACGGCTGACATAGTAGCCGGTATTTTTTGCGTTTTAATGAATTGATAAAATGCCATAATGAATTCGTTTTTAAGTTTTTAAAGTAGATAGGCCACCATCCACATGAAAAATCTGTCCGGTAATCCAGGAAGATTGTTCAGACAAGAGGAATGTGGCCATGTGGGCTATATCGTTGGCGGTACCGATTTTTTTCAGCGGGTGTTTTTGTGCATTGGCTTCGCGTTTTACTTCCGAGTTGAGCAAGGCATGTGCTAATGGTGTATCTGTAAGCGATGGTGCGATTGCATTGACACGAATGTGGGGCGCCCATTCTGCTGCCAGCGATTTAGCTAACCCTTCCACCGCCCCTTTGGAAGCGGCTACCAGCGTATGAAACGGAAGTCTGGTTTGAACGGCAACGGTAGAGAACAGTACAACCGATGCACCGGGTGATTTCTTTAATCTCGGCAAAACTGTCTGCAGTACACTAACGGCACCGGTTACCTGAAGTTGATAGTCGCGTATGAAATCGGTGGGTTTAATTTTATCAAACGGACGAAGCAGGATACTACCCGGGCAATACACCACGCCATCTATGCTCTCAGGTAGGTAGTTCAAATCCAGAGTGTCGTCGAGTACGTTCAGGTAATGAAAGTACATACCGGTAGGATTGGAAACAGGTTCTTGTTTAAAATAGGTGCCAAAAACCTGATGGCCCTGTTCCAACAATTGAGCAGTTATTGCGTTGCCGATACCACCGGATGCACCAATGATCAGGTAATTACGTTTCATGCCGTAAAGGGTTTAAATGTATAGGATGTATTAAGTGTTTTTAAATTGCATAATGGATGAATACGTGTGATGCGAAATTTTTTTCTGATTGGGTTGTTGGCTGATGAATACCATTCCTTTGGCCAGGTCAGCGGCGGAGATGGAATGATAGTGCATCCATTTTTTGGGAAGGATTCGGTTAATCAGTGGGAAAAGAGATGCTGCCAACTTTTCAAGCGGCCGCTTTTCTTTTCTCTGTCCGGTTAATAATGAAGGTTGGTAAATATGAAGGTGTGGTATATGTAATGATTTCAGCGCTTCCTCTGCTTCTGATTTAATCCGGATATAGAAATTGCCGGAACCGGGTTGTACGCCCACCGCAGAAATGAAATGAAAACCCTGCAAATTTTTGGTGAGTGCTACGGTTGCATACTGAACGGGTATGCCAATTTCTATATTTCGGTATTGTTGAAGGTCAGGTGTTTTTTTACGAGTGGTACCCAGGCAGGAAAAAATGGTATCAATCGATACGAAAGGGGCTAGGTCTTTTTCGGCATTGAACTGACTGATGATTTCCGTGAGTTTGGGGTGATGGATACCCGAAGGTTTTCGATTGATGGTAATGACACTTTGAAAGGAATCATCCTTCAATAGAAGATCGAGAATATAGCTTCCGGTTAATCCGGAGCTTCCTAAAATCAATGCTGTTTTCATACCAGGGTGTGTGCAAAAGTCGGAAAAAAATAGGGCAATCAGCAAAGACATATTAGTTAAAGCAATTAAAAAGTTCTTTTCGCATTAAGCATATCAATAGGGTGTATGGGCCTTTCATACCTGTTTAAAATGGGGAGAGGCATTAAAAATGCAGCCATTTCCAGCCGGTTTACATCTATTGTAGCATTCTCCAGGACATGTTTAGATACGAAAGTTCATTTCAACTCCCCCAAAATAGTGGGGCACTGCGTGCCCGCCCTATAACAACTTTCGCGATTTTATTTGAGGTAAGTTGTTTTTAAACGTTTGTTTACGAATGAATATGTTTGGGGGTGATTCTTTTTTGGTATACATTAAAATAACGTTTTCCGCCGTTATTGGTTTTCACTCGTGTGTTTGCCGTTGTTGCGACATATGACCAACAACACTGGGTGGGCAGCAATACTGCAACTTACAGAAATTAAAAGGTCGCACACGCCCTAAAGAAGAGAACAATGAAATAACATTTATGTATGATTATTTTATAAAAGATCATTTAGGGAATGTAAGAATGGTGCTTACGGATGAGGATAAATCAATACCCTATCCTCCTGCAACTATGGAAGTTGCCAATGCAACAATTGAAGAAGCTTTGTATGCTAATGTAAACACTACAAGAGACGATTTGCCAGCAGGTTATCCAACTGATGAATTCATAACTCCAAACAATAAGGTGGCCAAATTACAAGGCAACAGTAACCCTATTGGCCCATCCATTACACTTAAAGTGATGGCAGGAGATAAATTTAATATTCATGTAAGTAGCTGGTACAAAACAAACAGTGAATCACCGGGAAGCCCTACCAACATTTTGAATGATTTGATTTCATCTATTACCACAGGTGTATCAGCTCAATTACCAGGAATTCATGGAGGTGTAACAGCAATTGATTTACAAAACACAGGAATATTTACAACATCCATGACGGAGTTTGTAAACAGCCATCATACACCTGATGTAAACCGACCCAAAGCTTATATCAACTGGATTTTATTTGATGAACAATTCAAGTATGTTGGAAGCTCCAGCGGTGCGGAACAAGTTCCTGATGAAGCAGTGTTTGGTACTGCACCTAACAATGATGTACATCATCATGTTTTAACGGAATTACCTATTACTGAGAACGGATATTTGTATATTTACATAAGCAATGAGACCCCCAACATTGCTGTGTTCTTTGATAACTTACAGGTAACACATACTCCGGGTCCTTTATTGGAAGAAACACATTATTATCCTTTTGGGTTGGTTATGTGCGGTATCTCTTCAAAAACTACAGGTTCATTAAAAAATAAAGAGAACACATTTCAAGACCAAAGATTTGATGATGATTTAGGATTAAACTGGGTTCAGTTTAAATGGAGAAACCATGACCAACAAATAGGAAGGTTTATGTCGATAGACCCATTATCTGAAAAGTATGTCTACAATAGCACATACGCATTTAGTGAAAACAAAGTAACAAACCATATAGAATTAGAGGGTCTAGAAGCTGTACCCGTGGGAATGATTAATTTTATGCGGTATAGAGAAATGGCAGTTAGGACAGGAGTGAATTTTTCTGGCTCAATGACAAATGGGATGGTAAATAACCCCATGGTAATTCAAAAGCAAATAAAAAAACTTGAAAAAACTAAAAGTTCTGAAAAAAAATCTGCTATAATTCTCCATAGAACTGTATCTACTACTTTAGGAAGCGCTATGGGAAGTTTTGAGAGTTCTGGGGTGGGGACACACTTTATAATAGGAAAAAATGGTGCTATTTATCAAACTGCAAGTTTGGATAAAAAGACTTTACATATAAGAGATGGAGAGCTCTTAGTTGAGGGAATCTCAAATGCCAACACAATAGGTATTGAAGTTGTAGGTGCAGCATTGGATGCAAATGGAAATCCTACATTAGATGACAAAAAAGTTGTGAGTTGGGAGCCTCTTACTGATGAGCAAGCAGAGTCAACCGCATTTATAGTAAATAGTTTAATAAATACATTTGGGTTAACGAATGATGATATTCTAAACCATGAAGATGTACAGCGTAAAACCCCAGGGGAGGGTAAAACAGTTTATGATGCAATCATGAAATTTTTAAATCAGAAAAATAATACTTTTCAGAAATAAACTATTAATAATAAATATGTTTAAAAATTTTATATTATTTCAAATTATAACAGTTTTATTATCATGCAACAATGGTAATGAAGTTATAGAGTCTAAAAATCAATACAACTTAATTGACAGCCAGGACTTATTTCTTAATGATAGTTTTGTTCAAGATATTCCTTCCCAGACGAGTCTCCTCCACCCGGTTCATCATCTGAGTAGATAGTCAGCAAAGAGGGACTCGTCGTTCCTGAGGGTTTTTCTCTTTCTTTGGCACCGCCCCCAACAACGATGTACACCATCATGTTTTAACAGATTTACACATAACTAAGAATGGATATTTGTATATTTATGTGAGCAATGAAACGCCTAACATTGCTGTGTTCTTTGATAACTTACAGGTAACGCATACACCGGGGCCGTTGTTGGAAGAGACTCATTATTATCCGTTCGGGTTAGTTATGAGTGGAGTAAGTTCTAAAGCAGCAAATATATTAGAGAATAATAGGAAATGGAACAAAGGTTCAGAGTTACAAAACAAAGAATTTAGTGATGGTAGTGGATTAGAATTATACTCTACATTTTATAGAAGCCTTGATCCTCAAATAGGGAGGTTTTGGCAAATTGATCCAAGAACAGATTATACAAAGAGTCTATATTCCTCGATGAGTAATAATCCAATTAGTTTTAATGATCCTTTAGGAGACTCGATTAACAATTCAAATGATAAAAGAATCGCTAGTAGAATTGAATCAAGCCTTTTGAGTAAAACAAAAAGCAACAGAAAATTAATTTCTAAGTATCAAAGTAAGAGATCGAAAAACAATTCAAATCTTGCTAGAGATCGAACTAGTGTAGCATCAGGACAGTTGAGTGGGAAAGATTTAAAAAAGGCTAACAATAATATAAATAAACTTGAAAAATCAAATTCAGTTCTAAATAGTAAAATTAATGAACTTAAAGACCAAAACATTCAATTAAATCAATCACTCTCGGATTTAAATGTTTTGCGAGCTGATAAAAATTACAATTTCTCATTTAAAAGACCTGGTGCTAGCACTATTGAACATGGAGTATTAAAAGGAAGTGGAAATAATGTTATTATCCAAGGTAGTGATGATGGGCTATTTGTACATGAAATAAGACATGTAAATCAAAGTCTTGAAAAAGGAGGTTTAATTTTTTCTATTGACCCAGAAACTATCGATAGATTGTTAAATCCAGGAATTACTAAACCAGAAAGAAGGGCGAATGAAATTGATGCTTATCGTGCAGGTTTCTCTTATGATAATAATAGTTATCCAGCTCCAACTAGAGCAAAAAAATTAGCTGATATTAATGATGATAGTTTAAGAACTATTTTAGGAGATGATAATAAACCAGTTTATGAAAATTTATATTAAATTATTAACAACCCTAGCAATTTCTTTAAGCAGTCTAACATGTAGTGCCCAGAAAGAGCTCTTTAATCCATCTGAAAAAGTTCAGAGTATTGTAGGAGTTTATCAAAAAATAGATGACTCGGAAATATTGATGATGAACTCGGATAGCACGTTTTACTCATTACGTAATATGTCTATTCATCATTCTGATTTAATTGTTCCATTATGTGATACTTTGGCAAATGGTTATTGGAAAAAGCATAACGGATTTATAGAATTGAGAAACTATAGTATATCAAACGATATTGATTATACAATTATCGAAACTGAATATAAATCTAAGGATTCTCTATATTTTCAAATTATACTACCAGAGGAGGATGCTGTTAATTCGACCAAGTTTTTGTACTCGATAACAACATCTCCTTTATTTGGTACTCAAATGAAAACTGAAAAATCTAGATTTGTAATTTTTGCACCTAAAGCACGATACTCAACTTTTAACTTGAGTATTCAAAACATTAGTCCAAACTGCGACTATAACACAAAGTGTTATCAAAAGATCTATTTTAAAGTATTTGAAAACTATAGACCCAAAAATGCATATTCAAATTGTTTCAAAATAATTCTAACTAAGTTTAATCAATGCTTTTATGAAGCATTTGATTTGAATGGGGAAATAATAGGCATTGAAGGTGAAACTCTTTATTGGAGAGGAAACTTGTATAAAAAATTAAACTAAACTATACTATTATATGCGCTGGGAGTGGAAGATATTATAATTTCTTCCCAGACGAGTCTTCTCCGCCCATAACAAAATCTAATCGAAAAGTCATGCAAGAGGGACTCGCCGTTCCTGAGAATTTTTCTCTTTCTTTGGCACCGCCCCCAACAACGAAGTGCACCATCATGTTTTATCAGATTTACCCATAACTAAGAATGGTTATTTGTATATTTATGTTTACCCCCAACTTGTTGGTGGGTGAGTAATCAAACGCCTAATATAGCTGTGTATTTCGATAATTTACAGGTTATAAGCCATTTTAAAACGATAGAAAACAAGCGAATAGACCTGAATATTTTGTAAATTTGGAAAGGATTAATACTTAAAAATATGTTTAACACAATAGAAATAGACAGAAGCAATCTGACAATAATGGGAGTTAAGTTTTCGGACTTGAAAATTTTAGAAAACACAGCAAATGCCTTGGGAAGTAATATGTTTGAAGGATTTAAACCTACTCCTAAGGGTATTGAAATCATAAGAGACTATGTTACTGGCAAAATATCACTAACAGAACTTGTGGCATTTGCCAAACAAAAAGCCTATGTCTAATTCTTACAAATATATTGACCCTGACTTCACCTATACTGACCCGAAGACAGAACTTTTAAGGAACTTACAAGACATTACAGATCCCGATGTATTGCTTTTTGTTGAGAGTGGTGCAGTAACAAAACGACTTCAAGAACTTTACGAAAACCCTATAATAATCAAGGGCATTGACACCCTTTTTGAAATTCACAGACATTTATTTCAGGACATTTACGTTTGGGCAGGCAAAAAGCGGACTGTAGAAATTAGCAAAGACGGTAAGCAGTTCTTCCCTACTACAAACTTTGACAACGCCTTCAGACACATTGACCAAACAATTGCTGAGTTCAAGAAAATTACGAAAGACAATAAAAAACTGCTTGCCGAGAAATTAGCTGACATTCTAGATAATGTGAACTATTTACACCCATTCAGAGAAGGAAACGGGAGAACACAAAGAGAATTTATAAGACTGTTGGCATTAGAAAAAGGCTTGACACTAAATCTCAACCCACCAGACAACAAAAGTGTTTACGAACGATATATGAATGGAACAATTGAAAGTGACGTAAAGACTTTGACAGAATTAATTTTTGAACTAATTGACACAGATGACAAATAGAAAAATAGCTTATAACTTTTCCTTCCCAGACGAGTCTCCTCCACCCGGTTCATCATCTGAGTAGATAGTCATCAAAGAGGGACTCGTCGTTCCTGAGGGTTTTTCACTTTCTTCCCCGACGAGTCTCCTCCACCGAACACTTCATTGGAGTGTATGATCACAAAGAGGGACTCGTCGTTCCAGAATAGGGAAGCGATGTTCTTCCTTCCCCGACGAGTCTCCTCCACTCAGTTCATCATCTGAGTAGATAGTCAGCAATGAGGGACTCGTCGTTCCTGAGGGTTTTTCTTCTGAATTCCTGTTTGTTTAACCAACATAGGTATTGGTACGCAGCGTAGCTTTCACCCATGTCTGTTCATACCGTCGTTAATAAAGAAGGCATTTATTTCATTACATTCACCTGCTATAAATGGCTGCCATTGATCGAGGCCTTAGGAGGTTACGACATCGTGTATAATTTCTTCCAGGTAATGACACGCAAAGGACATACTTTACTGGCGTATGTGATCATGCCCAATCACTTACATTTTATTATGCACTATAAAAGTGATGGTGAAACACTTAATGCGGTTATAGGCAACGGCAAACGGTTTATGGCATATGAGATGATTAAGCGATTCCAGGAAAAAGGCAATAGAAATTTAATTCGAAAGCTCCAACAGGCTGTTGGAAAAACAGACCGTATTCGCGGGAAGAAACACGAAGTGTGGATCAGCGGTTTTGATGTGAAACAATGCCGGACAGAAAAGTTTGTTTTACAGAAACTAATTTACCTTCATGAGAACCCGGTTCGTGGTGCGTGGAAGCTGGCAAAATCGTCTTTGGATTATTTGCATAGTTCTGCGATGTACTATTTTAGCGGGAAGCAAAGACTGTTTGAAGTTAGGGATTACCGGGATTTTATTGCACCGGAAACAACAGGGGAGTGATGACGACGAGTCTGTCACGTAAATTGAGTCTTTGTGATGTTGGTTAAGATGAGGAGAGTGACGACGAGTCCCTCACGGTAATTGAGACTTCGTGTTGTGGGTCAAGATGAGGAGACTCGTCTGTGAAGAGACGACGAGTCCCTCACGTAAATTGAGTCTTCTTGTTGTGGGGTAAGAAGAGGAGACTCGTCTGGGAAGAGTGTTGACGACGAGTCCCTCACGGTAATTGAGTCTTCTTGTTGTGGGTTAAGAAGAGGAGACTCGTCTGTGAAGAGACGACGCGTCCCTCATGTTATTTGAGAAATCGTGTTGTGGGTTAAGATGAGGAGACTCGTCTGGGAAGAGTGTTGACGACGAGTCCCTCACGGTAATTGAGTCTTCTTGTTGTGGGTTAAGAAGAGGAGACTCGTCTGTGAAGAGACGACGAGTCCCTCACGGTAATTGAGACTTCTTGTTGTGGGTTAAGAAGAGGAGACTCATCTGGGAAGAACGACGAGTCCCTCACGGTAATTGAGACTTCGTGTTGTGGGTCAAGATGAGGAGACTCGTCTGGGAAGAGACGACGCGTTCTTCAAGTTGATTGAGTCTTCGTGTTGTGGGTTAAGATGAGGAGACTCGTCTGGGAAGAAGAGGAGACTCGTCTGGGAAGAGACGACGAGTCCCTCATGTTATTTGAGACTTCGTGTTGTGGGTTAAGAAGAGGAGACTCGTCTGGGAAGAGACGACGCGTCAC
>ENA-UOUJ01001604-UOUJ01001604.1-activated-sludge-metagenome-genome-assembly--contig:-NODE-1604-length-11548-cov-7.175846_pt1 | contig 11548 bp, 10 predicted proteins | sample MGYA00249839_ERZ747224 | MGnify/ENA primary metagenome ERZ747224 (study PRJEB28782, sample SAMN03220277) | activated sludge metagenome | biome: wastewater; feature: sewage sludge; material... | reverse complement strand
CCCGAGCTGCGGCCGGGCGCCGCCTTGCGCGAGGCGGCGCTGCGGCGGACCAACGCGCTGCGCCAGCTCAACGACCGTGGCGGTCTGCTCGGCGATCTCTCCGAGCGGCGGTTCATCGTCGTGCGCGGGGTCGATCCGGTCACCGGCGGCGATCTCGAGCGCGCCACGCTGAGCGTGCAGGCGGTGGTGAACGACGCCCCGGCGCTGGCGACCGATGCCGACCGGGCGGCGATGGCGGCGGCGCACGACAAGCTGCTCGACCGCGTCAACCAGGCGTCGCGGACGCAGGCGGAGAAGGCGCCCGAGGAGCTGGCGGCGCTGCTCGCCGAGGCGCGGGCGGCCGAGGCCGCGGCGCAGGCGGTCGAGGCGGCGGTCGCCGCCCGGCTCGACGGGACGGGCGAACGCGTGCTGCCGCAGCTCGGCACCTTCCTCGGCCGGATGGTCGCGACACTCGCGCGCGTCTCGGCGCTGCGCGCGGCGGACGCGGCGGACGCGGCCGCGGCGGCGCCCGGTCCGCCGGCGCCGGGCCTTCGCCCCGAGCCGCCGCTGCACGCCACGGCCGCACCGGCCGCCGCAACCTCAGGAGGCGCCGCCGTGCCGGACCGTCTCTCCAACCGGGCCGAGGTCATGGCCTGCCTCGACCGGATCATCGAGTTCTACGACCGGACCGAGCCGGCGAGCCCGGTTCCCTACCTCGCCCGCCGGATGCGCCGGATGGTGCCCATGGACTTCCTCGAGCTCATGGAGGACCTCGCCCCCTCGGGGCTGAAGGAGTTCCGGTCGCTTGCCGGACTGAGTGACGACCGCAAGGCCCCGACCCGCACGCAAGGTGACAAGACATGAGCGAAAGCAAGGCGAAGGTAATCGAACGCAACCGCGCCCCGCGGGTGCAGATCGCCTACGACGTCGAGCACTACGGCAGCCCGACCACCATCGAGCTGCCGTTCGTCATGGGCGTGATGGGCGGCCTCGCCGGCGCGTCCGAGACGCCCGAGGCGGCGAAGCCGGTGGGCGACCGCAGCTTTGTCGACGTGGACGCCGGCCGCTTTCCCAAGTTCATGGAGGCGCTCTCCCCGCGGGTAAAGGCGCGGGTGAAGAACACCCTGCCGCAGCTGGAGGGCGCCGAGCAGGAGGAGGAGCTGGCGCTCGACCTCAGCTTCCGCTCGATGGGCGATTTCGCCCCCGACCGGATCGCCGAGCAGGTGCCGCAGCTCGCCGAGCTGATGAAGATGCGCCGGCAGCTGGTCGAGCTGCTCGGCTTCATGGACGGCCGGGTCGACGCCGAGAAGCGCATCGCCCAGCTCCTCAACAACGAGCCGCTCCTCGCCCAGGTCGCGCAGACGGCGATCGAAGCCGAGAAGGAGAGCTGAGATGGCCGAGCAGGAGAAGGTCGCCGCGAGCGTGGCCGAGGCCGAGGCCATCGACCTCGGCGACTATATGGAGCACCTGGAGAAGGACTTCCGGGTCAAGAAGGACGACAGCGAGCGGCTGCAGGCGCTGGTGAGGAACCTGGCGCTGGCCGCGCAGGCGCGCTCCGAGACGACGGCGATCTCGTCGAACGCGATCAAGTCGGTGAAGGCGCTGATCGCCGGCATCGACCGGATGCTGACCGAGCAGATGAACGAGGTGCTGCACGCGCCCGAGGTGCGCGAGATGGAAGGCACCTGGCGCGGCCTCTGGTATCTCGTGAACAACACCGAGACGGACCAGAAGCTGAAGATCCGGGTGATGAACATCTCGAAGACCGAGCTCGCCGATACGCTCGAGGACTTCGAGGGGCAGATGTGGGACCAGAGCCCGGTCTTCCGCAAGGTCTATACCGACGAATATTCGATGTTCGGCGGCGAGCCCTTCGGCTGCCTCATCGGGGCCTACGAGTTCTCGAACCATCCGAAGGACGTGGGCCTCTTGCGCAACATCTCGGGGATCTGCGCCTCGGCGCACACGCCCTTCATCGCGGCGGCCTCGCCGCGGCTCTTCCGCATGGACAGCTGGCAGGAGCTGCCGAACCCGCAGGACCTGCAGCAGATCGTCTCGAACCCGGCCTATGCCTCCTGGCAGTCGCTGCGCGAGAGCGAGGATGCGCGCTACATCGGGCTCGCCATGCCGCGGGTGCTGGCACGGCTGCCCTATGGCGCCGAGACGGTGCCGGTGAAGGGCTTCGCCTTCGAGGAGGAGGTGGCGGGCGATCACGAGAAGTACGTCTGGATGAACGCCGCCTTCCCGATGGGGGTGAACATCAACCGCAGCCACAAGCTCTTCGGCTGGGGGACGCAGATCCGCGGGGTCGAGAACGGCGGCGCGGTGCTGAACCTGCCGGTGCACACCTTCCCGACCGACGACGGGTCGGTGGCGATGAAGTGCCCGACCGAGGTCGCGATCGACGACCGGCGCGAGGCGGAGCTCGCCAAGCTCGGGCTGATGCCGATCCTGCACCGCAAGAACACCGATATCGCCGCCTTCATCGGCGCCCATTCGCTGCAGGACGACGAGGCACGGGCCGGGCGGCTGGTCGATCCGGACGCCCAGTCCAACGAGCGGCTGAGCGCGAACCTGCCCTATCTCTTCCCGGTGTCGCGCTTCGCGCATTACCTGAAGGCGATCGCGCGGGACAAGATCGGCTCCTTCAAGGAGCGCGCCGACATGCAGGTCTGGCTGACCGAGTGGATCAACCGCTACGTGCTGGCCAATCCCGCCTTTGCCGACGACAAGGCGCGCGCGAAGCGGCCGCTCGCCGCCGCCGAGGTGCAGGTCGACAGCGTCGAGGGCCGGCCGGGATATTACGCGGCGCGCTTCTACCTGCGCCCGCACTACCAGCTCGAGGGGATCAACGCCTCCTTGAGGCTCGTTTCCGAACTGCCGTCGGTGAAGCAGTAGGGGGCCGGGGACCAAGTCTGAGAATGCATTTGTGACGTGAGTTCTTTTGGGAGATCAACGATGAAGATCGACGGCTTTCTCAAAGTGCCTGACATTCCCGGACCGAGCGAGCGCGACGGTCACGAAGAGGAGATCGAGATTCACGGCATCGATTTCCGCATGGAGGCCCCGCACGATCCGAACAGCCTGTCGCGGCGGGGCCGGGTGGCGCTCGATATGATCGTCTTCACCAAGTACTATGACATGTCCTCGCCCTATCTGAAGAAGGCGCTGTTCGACAATACGCTGATGGACGAGGTGGTCTTCTCGGCGCGGCGCACCATCGAGGGCGAGACCTCGGACTATCTCGTCGTCACGCTGACCAATGCGTCGGTGATGAAGTACGAGATGCACCAGGCGAGCGACGAGCCGGACCTGATCGAGGAAGAGGTTGGCTTCGCCTACCACGCGATCAAGTTTGTCTACGACAAGGACCACGAGATCGAGATGAGCGTGCGCGTCGGCGTCTGACGCGCGCGGGGGGATCGTCCGATGCGGGAGCCGATCGCCGTCCTCCGGGCGACGCGCGAGGCCGTCCAGCCGTCGCTCTGGGACCGTCTGGTCAACGACCTGCCGGGGGTCGCCTCGGAGATCGCGGGGCTGTGGGCGGCGCTGGCGCAGGAGCTCGGCGAGGAGCCGCTCGAGGCGCTGCTCGCCGGTAGCGTCCGGGCCGTCGAGGCGGACCCGCTGCTGACGCCGGCACAGAAGGAGCGGCTGACGCGGCTCCTCGCCTGCGAGCGGCGGCGGGCGGAGCTCGAGGCGCGCGGCATCGTCGTCTCGCCGGACGTGCTGCGCGAGGCGGTGCGGCGCGACATCGAGGTGCTGTTCAACAGCGAGCGTTTCGAGAGCGTGCCGCTCGTCACCCCGCGCGAGGCGGAGGCGGGGGCGGATCATCCGCCCTCGCTCGCCGACTATCCCGAGGTCAGGCGGAGCGTGGTGAACTTCGGGGTGCCGCCCTTCGCAGGGCGATCGGCGCGCGACTTCGACCGCGATGCGCTGGCGCGGGAGATCCGGGCGCTGCTCGCCGTCTTCGAGCCGCGGCTGAAGGAGAAGGCGACGCGGGTCGCAGTCAGCCTCAGCGAGAAGACCGGGGTGGCGATCGAGATCGAGGGGCTGCTGATGATGTCGCCGGCGCCCGAGCGGCTGCGGCTGCGCACCCTGGTCGACCTCGAGACCGGGCGGGCCGAGACCCGCCTCCGGGAGGCCTGAGGTGGACCGGGCCTTTCTCGAATACTACGAGGACGAGCTGGCGCACGTCCGGGCGCTGGCGGGCGAGTTCGCCGAGATGCATCCGGCGGTGGCGCGCAACCTCGCGCTCGACACGACGCCCTGCCCCGACCCCTACGTCGAGCGGCTGCTCGAGGGGGTGGCCTTTCTCGCCGCGCGCACGCGGCTGAAGCTCGATGGCGAGGGGGCGCGCTTCGCCCGAGCGGTGCTCGACGCGCTCTATCCCGACCTGATCGCGCCGACCCCGGCGGTGGGGATGGCGGTGCTGCAGCCGGGGCAGCAGGTGCAGACGATGCTGGCCGGGCACGTGGTGGCGCGCGGGACGCGGCTCGTCGCCGGCCTGCGGCCGGGGCTCTCGACCCGCGCCGTCTTTACCACGGCGCAGGACGTGACGCTCTGGCCGGTCGAGATCCGGGCGGTCTCCTATCACCAGGACCGGAGCGCGCTGGCCGCGGCCGGGATCGGCAGCCTGGCGGGAGAGGCGGGCCAGGCGGCGCTCAGGCTGACGCTGGCGCGGACCGGCGCGGCGCCCGGGCCGCTCGCCGAGCTGGAGCTCGACCGGCTCGACCTGCATTTCGCCGGGCGGGCCAAGGCGCCGGCGCTCTTCGACGCGCTCTTCGGCGCGGTGTCGGCGGTGGGGGCGCGGCCGGCGGCGGCGCGCGAGGCGCTGGTGCCGGTGCGTGGGCCGTCGCTGGTCGGGATCGACGACCGCGAGGCGCTGATGCCGCGCACGCGGGCCGGGTTCGAGGGCTACCGGCTGCTGCGCGAGTATTTCATGATGCCGGAGCGGTTCCATTACGCGCGGCTCGACGGGCTCCGCCCCGTCGTGGCCCGGTCGGCCGGCGGGATCGAGGTGGTCTTCCTGCTGCGCCGGCCGGTGCCGGAGCTCGCCGACGTGCATCCGGCCGACCTGCGCCTCTTCGCCACGCCGGTCGTCAATCTCTTCGAGCGCGACTGCAACGTGGTCGAGATCGACCCGCGGCGGCCGCGGCAGATCCTGCACGCCGACCGCACCCGGCCGCGCGACTTCGAGATCTACCGGGTGACCGAGGTCGAGGACGCGGACCGCGAGGGGCCGGAGGCGCGCATCCCGCCGCTCTTCGGCTTCGCGCCCGAGCGGGGCCGGCCGGTCTGGTGGGCCGAGCGCCGGCCGCGCCGGCCCGGCGAGGACGAGCGGCGCGAGGGGCGCATGCGCACCTCCTATGCCGGCGACGACCTCTTCCTGACGCTCTCGAGCCCGCCGGGCACCGCGCTGCCGGGCGAGCTGCGGCGGCTCGAGGCGCGGGCGCTCTGCACCAACCGCGACCTGCCGCTGCTCGACGACCAGCCGTCGCTGACGCTGGAGAGCGGTGACCCGGTGCAGGCGGTGACGCTCCTCGGCGCGCTGCGCCGGCCGCGGCCGGCGCTGGCGGCGGTGCCGGCCGGCCGGCCGGGCGAGAGCCGCGCCGACGAGCTGGCCTGGCGCCTGGTGGCACAGCTCTCGCTCAACTACCTCGGGCTCGCGGTCGAGGGGGGCGCGCTCGAGCCGCTGCGCACGACGCTCGATCTCTACGCCGACCGCGGCGATCCGGCGCTCGCCCGCCACGCCCAGGCGCTGGTCGGGGTCGAGGCGCGCCCGGTCGTCGAACGGCTGCCGATCCCCGGCCCGCTCTGCTTCGGCCGCGGCACCGGGGTCACGCTCGAGATCGACGAGGCCGTCCTCGCCGGTCACAGCGTGCTGCTTCTCCCGGCGCTGCTCGCCCGGCTCTTCGCGCGCTACGCCGCCGTCAACGCCTTCGTGCAGACCCGCACCAAGCTCCTGCATGGCCAAGAGGAGGTGCCATGGCCGATCACCCTCGGCAACCGCAGCCTGGTGTGAGCGGGGGCTCCGTCCCCAGCGCCGAGGCCATGGATTTCTTCGAGCTCCTGCGGCGGCTGGAGCGCGCGGGGAAGCTCTTCGGCCGCGGCGGCCTGCCGGACCGCGAGCCGGCGCGGCTCGGCCAGGAGCTGCGCCTCGGCTTCGCGGTGCGGGACGTCGCGCAGCTTGCCCCGGGCGGCGAGCGGACGCCGGCCCGCGTCTCGGCGACCCTCTTCGGGCTCTTCGGCCCGGAGGGGCCGATGCCGCTCCATCTCACCCGCTGGATGCTCGACCGGCTGGCGCAGCGCTGGTTCACCTCGGGCGTCGAGGGCGCCACCAGCGACCGCACCTTCCTCGACTTCGCCAATGTGCTGCAGCACCGGATGTTCGCCCTCTTCTACCGCAGCTGGGCCGACCAGAATCCGGCGGTGCAGGAGGAGCGCGCCGAGGGCGGGCGGCTGCGCACGATCCTCGCCGCCATCGCCTGCGCGAGCGGGCCCGCGCTCCAGGCCGAGAAGCTCGACCAGGCGGCAGCGCTCGGCCACCAGGTGCTCGGCCCCGAGCGGCTTGCCCAGCTCGTCGGCGCCGCGGTCGGCGCGCCGGTCGAGGTCGAGGAGTTCGTCGGGGCCTGGTCGGAGCTGCCGCGGCGGCTGCAGACGCGGCTCGGCGCCGCGCACGCCGGGCTCGGCCGCGGCGCGACGCTCGGGCCGCGCATCTTCTCGCGGCAGGGCCGCATCGAGATCCGCATCGGCCCGCTGCCGCTGGCCGACTACCTCGATTTCCTGCCCGGCGGGGCGCGGCTCGAGGCGCTGCGCCGGGCGGTGCTGCACGGCATCGGCGAGACGCTCGACGTCGATTTCCGCCCGATCCTGCGCGCCCGCGACGTGCCGGCCGCGCGCATCGGCGCGGCGCGCATCGGGCGGACGGCGTGGGTGGCGCCCGCGCGCGCGGCCGACGCCCGCGACCTGCGGCTCCGGGCGATCGTCGGGCTCGCCCCCGAAGGCGCGAGGGCGGCTGCATGAGCCTCCTGATGACGCTGGTGCGATCGCCGAGGCCGCAGGCCGTGCGGCAGATGCGGCTCGACGAGGGCGAGCTGGTGATCGGACGCAGCGCCGAGGCGGACTGGCGCATCGACGACCCCGACCAGTATGTCTCCCGGGCGCATTGCACGATCTCGGGCCGCGGCGGGGCCTTCTCGGTCACCGACACGTCGAGCGGCGGGCTCTTCGTCGACGACGCGCGGGCGCCGCTCGGCGCCGGCCGGTCGGCCGCGCTCGGCGACGGGATGCGGCTCCGGCTCGGCGACTATGTGATCGAGGTGGAGCTCGAGGCCGGCCGCGGCGCGCGCGACGCGCCGGGGGCCGCGGCCCGGCCGGAGTTCGACGCCGACGCCTTCTTCGCCGCGCCGGTCGCCGAGCCGGTCCGGCCCGAGCGCCCGCCCGACCTGCCCGATCCCTTCGAGCGGGCCCCGGGGTTCGCCGCGGAAGCGGCGCCCGAGCGCCGGGCGCCGCCGCTCTTCGACGATCCCTTCACGCTCGATCCTGCCGACACCGGACGCCTGCGCGAGCGGCCGCCGCCCGGAACCTTCGACTGGGGAACCCCGGCGCCCGCGCCGCCGCCGCCGCCCGCACCTCCGGCACCTGCCGCACCTGCCGAGAGCTTCGCCTGGGGCGAGCCGGCCCCCGCGGCGACGCCGGCGCGGCAGCAGCCGCCGCGCGTGGCACCCCGCCCCGCCGATGCCGATGCGGTCGCGGCCTTCCTGCGCGGGCTCGGGATCGACGCGGCGGACGCGCCGGCCGATCCGCTGGCGCGGATGGAGGCCTTCGGGCGGGAGTACCGGATGATGGCCGAGGGGCTGATGCGCCTTCTCCGCATGCGGGCCGAGGAGAAGGGCAACGCGCGCATCGCGCAGACCGTCGTCAGCGCGCGGGTCAATCCGCTGAAGTTCATGCCGACCGTCGAGGACGCGCTCGCGGTGCTGCTCGCGCCGCCGAGCGGCGGCTTCACCGACGCCGAGACCTCGATCCAAGGCGCGGTGCGCGATCTCGCCCAGCATCAGGTCAACACCTGGCGCGGCCTGCAGGCGGCGCTCCGGCGCATGGTCGACCGCTTCGATCCCGCGGCGCTGGAGAAGGAGCTCGAGGCGCTCGGCCTGCTCGAGACGCTGCTGGCCGGCGGCCGGCGCGCCAAGCTCTGGGAGCTCTACGAGAAGCGTTTCCGCGAGATTGCCCGGAGCGCGGAGACCCGCTTCCTGGGCGAGGTCGGGGCCGATTTCCGCGACGCCTACGAAACCGAGAAGGAGTGAGCCATGCAGGACCCCAAGCTGAACCGGCGCGCGTTTCTCGCCACCGCTGCCGCGGCGGGGCTGCTCGCCGCCTGCGGCGGGGGGCCGAAGCCCGCCACGGTGACCGTGGCCGCGACCGGCGGAGCGGGAATGAACGCGAGGGGCGGCGCGGATCGCCCGGTGACCGTCTCGATCCTGCGGCTGAAGGACGCCGGCGCCTTCAACTCGGCCGACTATTTCGCGCTGCAGGAGGATGCCGCGGGGGTGCTCGGCGCCGATCTCGTCGGCATGGACCAGATCGCCGTCGCGCCGGGGGGCGCCGCCTCGAAGACGGTGACCATGGAGCCCGAGGCGACGACGCTCGGGCTCATGGCCGCGCTCATCGACCCAGCGGGCAAGACCTGGCGGACGGCCGTGCCGGTGCAGCCCGGCAGCAACGTGACGCTCAACGTGGCGCTGGGGCCGTCGGGCCTCTCGGTGACGACGGCATGACGCGGGAGCAGAGGGGATGAGCCACGGTGACAGGGTGCTCTGGTCGGAGGGGCTCTTCCTCCGGCCGCAGCACTTGCAGGAGCAGGACCGCCACACCGAGACGCTGGTGCGCGGCGCGCTCCAGGCCGGCTGGCTGCAGAGCTGGGGCTTCCGCTCGCTGGCGCTCGACCAGGCGCTCGCCGACGCCGGGCAGATCGCCGTGACCGAGGCGCGCGGCCTCTTCCGCGACGGGACGCCCTTCGCCATCCCCGAGACCATGGACCCGCCCGCGCCGGTGGCGATCGGCCGCGATACGCCCGCCGGCGCGGTGCTGCTGGCGCTGCCGCTCGAGATGCCGGGCGGGGCGAGCTTCGACCCGGCCCATGCCGCGCCCTCGGGCGCGCGCTTCCGCGGGCGGATCAGGCGCGTCCGCGACGCGGTGGCGGGGGGCGGGGAGTCGGAGGAGATCGAGATCGCGCGCCCGGTCGCGGCGCTGATCGCGCCGGGGGGCGATGCGGGCGGCTACACGACGCTGCCGGTCGCCGGGCTGACCGGGCTCCGCGCCGACGGGGGCGTCGCCTTCGACGAGGCGTTCCTGCCGCCGGCGCTCGCCACCGCCGCCTTGCCCTTCTACGGCCAGCTGCTGCAGGAGGTCGTCACCGGCCTCGACCGGATCGCCGAGGCGCACGGCCGGATGGTGCTGGGCGGCGCGGGGCGGAGCGTCGAGAACCTGCTGGTGCTCGAGCTCGCCAACGCCGCGCGGCCGCGCCTCGCCCACATGCTGGCGCAGGACGCCTTTCATCCGGCCGATCTCTACCTCGAGCTCGCCGGCCTCGCCGGGCGGATGGCGACCTACGGCTCGGGCTCACGCCGGCTGAGCGAGCTGCCCGCCTACGACCATCTGGCGCCGGGGCCGGCCTTCGCGGCGCTGACCGACACGCTGCGCTCGCTGATCCTGTCGCTGCGCTTCGTCGAGCCGAAGTCGCGGGCGCTGCCGGTGATGAAGCATGCGACCAACATCTGGAAGGTGCGGATCGACTCGCCCGAGGTGCTCGAGGGCAGCCGGATCGTCGTGCGCGTGGGATCGGAGCTGTCCGACGACGCGCTGCGCAAGATTTTCGTCAACCAGGTCACGGTCGGCTCGGCCGGCGAGTTCGACGCGCTCTGGAAGTCGCGCCTGCCCGGCATCGCGCTCAAGCCGCTGCACTCGCAGCCGCGCGAGATCCCCTACGACGGCGACCGGCTGTGCCTCGAGCTCGACCGCAAGAGCGAGCATTGGACCAGCCTGCGCGACGCGCCGGGCTTCGTCATCGGGGTCTCCGGCGTGCTGCCGAGCGAGCCGCAGCTCGACTGTTTCGCGGTGCACCGATGATGCGGGGCAGGTGATATGGCGTCGCGCGAGGATCCCTTCGGGCTCGACGAGGACAGCGGCCGGACCCGCATCCGCCCGCTGCCGGCGGCCGGCGGGGCCCGCGGCCCGCGCGGCGGCCGCCGGTGGCGCTGCAGCCGCGCGAGCATCCGAACCCGCTGATCGCCGCCTTCGGCGCGCTCCTCGCCTTCGCCCCGGAGCTCGAGTCGGCCACGGCGCCGGGCGATCCCGAGACGCTGCGCACCCGGCTCCTCGACGGCCTCATCGCCGCCCGCGACGCCGCCGTCGCCCGCGGCGTGTCGCTCGCCAAGGCCGATTCCTGCGCCTGGGCGGTGGCGGCGCTGCTCGACGACCTCGCGCTCAACACCCCCTGGGGCGGCACCAGCGCCTGGCCGCGGCAGCCGCTCGTCTCGACCCTCTACGGCGATGTCGACGCCGGCGCCCGCTTCTTCGACCGGCTGGAGGAGCTCGAGGCGCATCCGAACCGCGACCCGGACATGCTCGAGCTCTTCTACTTCTGCCTCTCGCTCGGCTTCCGCGGCCGCTACCGGGTGCCGGGCCGCGCCGGCGCGCGCTCGCTCGCCGCGGTGCGGACCTCGACGGCGCGGCTGCTGCGCGACCCCGAGGCGGCAACCGCACCGCTCTCGCCCAACTGGCAGGGGGTTGCCGCCGCTGACGAGCCCCGGCAGTTCACCGTGCCGCTCTGGGTGCTCTTCGCCGCCGCCGTCGTCGCCGCGGCCGGCGTCTACTTCGCCCTCTCGCTGCAGCTCTCCGGCCAGTCCGAGCAGCTCGGCGTCCTCGCCCGCGCGCTGCCGCCGGCCGAGCGCGCCGAGATCTACCGCCCGCCGCGCGATACCACCCGGCCGCCCGCGCCCCCGGCCGAGGCCGCCGACTTCGCCCTCGTCCCCGCCCTGGAGGCGGCGGCCCCCGAGGGCCTGCGCCCGGCGCTCAAGGGCAGCGAGACCGTCTCGCTCGCCACCCTCGTCGTCCAGTGGACCAACCCCGAGGTCTTCCGCTCCTCGCAGGCCGAACTCACCGAAGGCTTCGAGCCGCTGATCGCCGCGCTCGGCCAGGCGATCGCCGAGAACGCCGACCTGATCGGCAACGTCACCGTGGTCGGCCACACCGACAGCATCCCGGTCGGCGGCGCCAACCCCTTCCACGACAACCAGGGCCTGAGCGAGGCGCGCGCCGCCACCATAGCCCGCATCCTCGTCGCGAACGGCGCGCCGCCCGACCGGGTGCGCTCCGAGGGCCGCGCCGCCGCCGAGCCGGTCGCGTCGAACAGGACCAGGGAGGGCCGCGCGCTCAATCGCCGGGTCGAAATCCTGGTCGAGAAGAGGCTCTGAGATGGTGGTGCTGCGCTTCCTCTGGGCGGTCCTCACCTCCCGCTGGCTCTGGAGCCTGATCGGGATCGCGCTGCTCGGCACGATCGTCTGGCTCT
>ENA-UOUJ01001603-UOUJ01001603.1-activated-sludge-metagenome-genome-assembly--contig:-NODE-1603-length-11559-cov-3.372653_pt1 | contig 11559 bp, 8 predicted proteins | sample MGYA00249839_ERZ747224 | MGnify/ENA primary metagenome ERZ747224 (study PRJEB28782, sample SAMN03220277) | activated sludge metagenome | biome: wastewater; feature: sewage sludge; material... | reverse complement strand
TGGTGATGTCCTGCAGGACCCGCCGCGCCTCGCCCTGGGCGGGGACGACCCGGACCGCCAGACCGGTGACGCGGCCGACCGTCAGCCCCTGGAACTGGACATCCGCGCCTTCGGTCAGGCCGCGCACGGCCTCGTCCATCAGCACGGTCAGGCGCAGTTCGTCCTCGGGCGCGGTCGCGAACAGGCTGCTGCGGGCGGTGGCCAGATCGGGCTGCAGGCGGAACACATGCCCCGCCTGGACCGGCTGCCCGCCGGAAGCGAGGGTTGCGAATTCCGCCCCCCCCTGCAGCAGGGACGAGACTGAGTTGACGTTCAGCGCCAGCCCCTGCGCCCCCAGCGTCACCGAGAATCCCGAGGTGTCCCAGAACATCGTGGCCGTGGTCAGCCGCTGGTCGTGGGGCGCCTCGATGAACACGTCGGCGATCACGGATTCGTCGCGGTCCGACAGGCGCAGGTTCTGCATCCGGCCCACCGCCAGCCCGCGATAGAAGATCGGCGCGCCTTCGGTCATGCCCTTGGCCGTGTCCGACGCCAGCACGACCCAGGTGCCCTTCTGGGTGCTGAGCGTCAGGGGCGGGCGGTCCAGTCCGGCATGGACCGTCTGCGTGGCAGGGCCGGGGGCGGCGTCCCACCAGCCCTCGATGAAGGCGCCGGTCAGCACCGTGTCCAGCCGCGAGATGCCCTGTGCGGACACCTGCGGCCGCACGACCCAGAACTGCGCCTCGTCGTCGATGTATTCGGCGATCTCGGGGTCGACGCGGATGTCCACCACCACCTTCTGCAGATCGGTGGTGAAGCGCACGGCCTCGACCTTGCCGACGGGGATTTCGCGGAACCTCAGCGTGGTTTCGCCCGGCGTGATGCCGGTGGCGTCGTCGAAGGCCACCGACACCAGCGTGCCGCGCCCGCTATAGGCGTTCCACGCCAGCGCCAGCGTGACCAGCAGCGCGATGACCGGCACCGCCCAGATCAGCGACACGCCGGCGCGGGCCGCGCGGGCGGCGGTGCGGCGCACGGGACTGGCCGGCCGCAGCGGAGGCGCGGGGCTCGGCGGCGGCGTGTCGGTCATGCGTCGGCAGTCCTGTCCCTGCGGCTGCGCAGCGGCAATCCGCGCCAGATCAGCCGCGGGTCGAAACTTTGCGCCGAAAGCATCGTGAAGGCGACCGACAGCGCGAAGGACACGGCGGCGGGACCGGGATGGATCGTGGCGACGAAGCCCAGCTGCACCAGCGCCGACAGGATCGCGACCACGAACACGTCGATCATGGACCAGCGCCCGATGAATTCAACCACCTCATAGATGCGCAGGCGGGTATGGGCGGCCTCGACCGTGGCGGGGCGGCCCGCGACCGTTGCGAGCCAGGCGATGGCCACGAACTTGCCGATCGGCACCACGACCGAGGCCAGGAACACGATCGCCGCGATCCCCCAGTTGCCATAGCGGATCAGCTCGACCACGCCGCCGAGGATGGTGGCTTCGCTGTTGCCCTGCAGCCCGGCAAAGGTGCGCGTCTTCAGCATCGGCAGCACATTGGCCGGGACATAGAAGATCATCCCCGCGGCCAGCCAGGCCCAGACCGCCTGCAGGCTGCGCCGGTCGGGCCGCACCAGCGCCGCGCCGCAGCGGGCGCAGACCTCGGTCCCTTCGGGCCAGACCCGGCCGCAGCCACGGCAGCCGACCAGACCGGCGCGGTGGGCGGTCAGCACCGGCGCATCCTCGGGCGGGGCAAGGAGGGTCATTCCGCGGGCCCCTGCGGGTCGGGCACGATCTCGCGCCCGTCGGTGCGCTGGCCGCGATCCTCGAGCACGTCCCAGATCGTGGTCGCGCAGGTGAAGACATTGCTGGCCGCGCCGACCAGGATCAGCGCGCAGAAGGCCCAGAAGGCGGGCCCGAGATTGACGCTGGCCAGCCCTGCGACCTTGACCAGCGCGATCGAGGTGCCGATCACGAAGATTTCCGCCATCGACCAGGGCCGCAGCAGTTCGGACAGGCGGAACGCCTCGGCCGCAAGGGGACGCGGGCGTCCGCCCCCGCGCAAAGGCAGCAACACATAGATCAGCAGTCCCGCCCGCAGCACCGGCAGCCCCACGATGAAGGCCAGCACCGCCACCGTCAGCGGCATCAGCCAGCCTTGCGAGAACGCCAGCGCGACCCCGAACAGCGAGGTGGCATTGCCGATCCCCATGCGCGAGATTTCCAGGAACGGAAAGAATACCGCCGCCACCATCAGCACCATCGAGGCAAAGGACAACGCCACGATCTGGGTGAAGGCGCCTTCGCGCGGGCGGGCCAGGACCGTGTGGCAGCGGATGCAGCGCGCGGTCTCGCCGGGCTGCAGTTCCTCCTCGACATGCAGCGCGTCGCAGCGCGGGCAGGCGATCAGCCCCGCGCCGGTCGCCAGGTCGTATTGGCCCTCATGCAGCATGGCGTCAGGATAGACTTGCCCCCGTCAGACGCAAGGGTGCCTTGCGCGCAGGCGCCGCGCTTGCCGAGACCGGACGGGATGCTAAGCATGTGCCTGAAGGGGAGGAACGGGATGAGCTTCGATGTCGTCATTGCGGGGGCGGGCAGCGCCGGCTGCGTGCTGGCCGCGCGCCTGTCCGAGGATCCGCGCCTGCGCGTCCTGCTGATCGAGGCGGGGGGCAGCGACAGCTATCCCTGGATTCACGTGCCCATCGGCTATCTCTATTGCATCGGCAATCCGCGCACCGACTGGATGTACCGGACCGCACCCGAACCAGGGCTGCAGGGACGGTCGCTGCTGTATCCGCGCGGGCGCGTGCTGGGCGGATGCAGTTCCATCAACGGGATGCTGTATCTGCGCGGGCAGGCCGCCGATTACGACCACTGGCGCCAGATGGGCTGCACCGGCTGGGGCTGGGACGACGTGAAACCCCTGTTCCTGAAGTCCGAGGATTACTTCGCCGGCCCGTCCGAACACCACGGCGCAGGCGGGCCGTGGCGGATCGAACGCCAGCGGCTGCGCTGGGACATCCTCGACGACTGGGCGCGGGCGGCGCAGGCCGCGGGCATCCCCGCCAGCGACGATTTCAACACCGGCGACAACGAGGGCGTCGGTTATTTCAAGGTCAGCCAGCGCAACGGCTGGCGCGTGTCGGCCGCGCGCGCCTTTCTCAAGCCCGCCATGAAGCGGCCGAACCTGACCGTGATGACCGGCCGCCAGGTCCGCCGCGTGGTGTTCGAGGGCAGCCGTGCCGTGGGGTTGGAACTGTTCGCCGACGGCGCCGTGGAAACCGTGCGCGGGACCGAGATCGTGTTGTCCGCGGGCGCGATCGGGACGCCGCAGATATTGCAGTTGTCGGGGATCGGCCCCGGCGCGCTGTTGCAGGACATGGGCATTCCGGTCCTGCGCGACGCGCCCGTGGGCGACAATCTTCAGGATCACCTGCAACTGCGCTGTGCCTGGAAGGTGTCGGGCGGGCGCACGCTGAACCAGCTTGCCCGGCGCTGGTGGGGCAAGGGGATGATCGGCGCCGAATATCTGCTGCGCCGCACCGGGCCGATGAGCATGGCGCCCAGCCAGCTTGGCGCCTTTGCCCGCTCGTCCCCCGATCTGGCGACGCCCGATCTGGAATGGCATGTCCAGCCGCTGAGCCTGGAGGCCTTTGGCGAGCCGCTGCATGATTTTCCCGCGATCACGGCCAGCGTCTGCCACCTGCGCCCCGAAAGCCGCGGACATGTGCGCATCACCTCGCCCGACCCGCAGCGGGCGCCGGAAATCGCGCCGCATTACCTGTCAACCCCCGGCGACCGGCTGACGGCGGCGCGCGCCATCCGCATGACCCGGCGGATCATGGCGCAGACCCCGATGACCCGTTACCGCCCCGAGGAGTTCAAGCCCGGTCCCGGCGCCGATACGGACGAGGAACTGGCCGAGGCGGCGGGGCGGATCGGATCGACCATCTTCCACCCCGTCGGCACGGCGCGGATGGGGGCGGAGGAGGGATCGGTCGTCGATCCGCGTCTGCGGGTGCGGGGCGTGCAGGGGCTGCGGGTCGCCGATGCCTCGGTCATGCCCGTGATCACATCCGGCAACACCAACGCGCCCACGATCATGATCGCGGAAAAGGCGGCGCTGATGCTGGCGCAGGATTTGCGCGGCATTTGATCCGTTAACCCCTGCGTGCCCGTCCGGCTGCTATCCCTTCGGCGAAAGCAGGTGGACAGGCATGGCCAGGGACAACGCACCCATCATCATCAAGCGCATCGGCGCCCCCCCTGCCGCCGGCCATCACGGCGGCGCCTGGAAGGTCGCCTATGCCGATTTCGTCACCGCGATGATGGCGTTCTTTCTGCTGATGTGGCTGCTGAACGCGACCACGGAAAAGCAGCGGCAGGGGCTGGCGGATTATTTCGACCCCACCATCGTCAATACGACCAGTGGCGGCGGCGACGGGGTGGATGGCGGCCAGGCGCAGGCCCCGGCCGAGGGGCAGGACCAGGCGGCCGCCTCGGCCGACCGCGCGCAATCGTTCGAGGAGATGGCCCGCCGCGTCCAGGACGAACTGACCGGCACCGGGGCCGAATCGATGCAGCGGGTCAACCTGCTGCGCCATGTCGTGATCCGCGTCACCGACGAGGGGCTGGTGATCGAACTGGGCGATATCGTGGACGAGCCGCTGTTTGCCGAAGACAGCGCCGAACCCGCGCCGGTTCTGCGCGAACTGACCGCGATTCTGGCGATGGTGCTGGGGCGGGTCAGGAACCAGGTGGCGGTGGCGGGGCATGTGCGCGCCTATCCCGAAATGATGATGGAAAACCCGGTCTGGCCGCTGTCGGACGCGCGTGCCCATGCCGTGCGGGACCTGCTGGCCAGGGGCGGTCTTGCAGCCGGGCGGGTGCAGCGCGTGACCGCCCATGGCGACCGCCGCCCCCGCAACGCCAATCCGATGGACCCGGCAAACGACCGGATCGAGGTGATCCTGCTCAGGTGACGGATCCGGGGTGCGTTAGGGGGATCTTAAGCCCTGTCGCGCAATCTGCACCCAGAGCGATTCAGGAAGGATAGGATCTGCATGTCGATTTCCTCGTCCCTTAATGCCGGTGTGGGGGGGCTTGCGGCGAATGCGACGCGGCTGGCCGGCATCGCCGACAACATCGCGAACTCCGGCACCTTCGGCTACAAGCGCGTGAACACCGAATTCGAGGGGATGGTGATCAACCAGGCCCGGGGTGCGGGGGTCTATTCGGCCGGGGGCGTGCGGGCGATGACCTCGCGCCTGATCGATGAGAAAGGCGGGTTGGTCGCCTCGTCGAACGCGCTCGATCTGGCGATTTCGGGCCGCGGCATGTTGCCGGTGATGCCCTCGGTTCTGCTGGGCACGGGAGTGAGCGACCGGCCGATGATGATGACCTCGACCGGCGCCTTCCGCCCCGATGCCAAGGGCGTGCTGAGGACCGATTCCGGGCTGGTGCTGATGGGCTGGCCGGCGAATTCGGACGGCACCATCTCGACCATGCCGCGCGATTCGGTCGCGGGCCTGCAGCCGGTGATCCTGAACGCCAACCAGACCTCGGCCGATCCGACCACCTCGATGAGCCTGGGGATGAATCTGCCTGCGCTGGCGACCCAGGCGGGTTCGGCCATGGGCCCGCAGACGACCAAGATCGAATACTTCGGCAATCTGGGCACGTCCGAATCGCTGAACATCACCTTCACGCCGACGGCGGCTGCGGGGCCGGGCCTCTCCAACACCTGGACGATGGAAATCCGCGATTCGGCGTCGGACCCGGCATCGAACCTGATCGGCAGCTATACGCTGGTCTTCAACGACAGCCAGACCCTGGGCGGAACGCTGTCCAGCGTGACGCCCCTGTCGGGCGGCGCCTATGACCCGGCCACCGGCCAGCTGGCGCTGTCCGTCGCGGGCGGGCCGATGACCGTGAACATCGGTCAGCTGGGCGATCCGAACGGGCTGACGCAACTCGATGACGATTTCGCGCCCACGAACATCACCAAGGATGGCTCTCCGGTCGGCAATCTGACCGGGGTCGAGGTGGATGAGAACGGCTTCATGCGCGCCACCTATGACACCGGCTTCATCCGCACGATCTATCAGATCCCGCTGGTGGACGTTCCCAATCCGAACGGGCTGATCGCGCTGAACAACCAGACCTATCAGGTCTCGCCCAGTTCCGGGTCGTTCTTCCTGTGGGATGCCGGCGATGGCCCGACCGGCGCCGTCGTGGGCTATGCCCGCGAGGGTTCGACCACAGATGTGGCGGCCGAACTGACCGACATGATCCAGACCCAGCGCGCCTATTCCTCCAACGCCAAGGTCATTCAGACCGTGGACGAGATGCTGCAGGAAACCACCAACATCAAACGCTGACGGCCGTAACGTAAGGACGTGGGGAAATGACCCTTTCGAACGCCTTGTCCAGCGCCCTGTCGGGCCTGTCGGCGACGGCCCGCGGCACCGCGGTGGTGGCGACCAACCTGGCGAATGCCCTGACTCCGGGGTTTGCGCGGCGCGAGATGCAGACGTCACCGCGCCCGCCCGCCACGGGCGGGGGCGTGCAGGTGGACGGCGTCGTGCGCATCGTGCGCAATGGGGTGCTGGCGCAGACGCGGCTGGCCGCGGCGGACACGGCGCGCGCCGGGGTGCTGTCGGATTACCGGGTCACGCTGGACACGGCATTCGGCGTGCCGGGCGAAACCGGGGCGCTGACCACCCGGCTTGCCGATTTCGATGCCGCGCTGATCGCCGCGACGGCCCGCCCCGACAGCGAAACGGCGCTGGCGCGGGTGCTGACCACGGCACAGGACCTGACCGGCAAGATCAGCAGCCTGGCCGACGGCATCCAGGACGCGCGCAGTCAGGCCGACCGGGGGATCGCCCAGGATGTGGCGCGGATGAACGGCGCGCTGACCCGCGTCGCCGACCTGAACCGGCAGATCGCCGTCCAGCTGGCCTCTGGCGGTGACGCGAGCGCCCTGCAGGATGCCCGCCAGTCCGTGATCGGCGAGATTTCAGCGATCGTGCCCGTTCAGGAAGTCGCGCGCGAGACCGGGCAGGTTGCGCTGTTCACTCCGGCGGGCGGGGCGCTGCTGGATGGCACCCGTCCGGCGCAGTTCGACTTTGCGCCTTCCGGTCCCATGAGCGCGGCGAAAGAGGTGGGAACTCCGCCCGTCGGCCTGCTGGTCCTGGACGGGGTGGAACTGACGGGGCCGCAGATGCGGCTCTATGCGGGCGGACGGATCGAGGCGCAGTTCCGGATCCGCGACATCGACGCGCCTGCGGCGCAGGCCCGGCTCGACGCCTTTGCGCGCGACCTGCACGACCGGCTGGCGGGGGCGAATGACGGTGCGGGACCCGGACTGCTGACGGATGCGGGGGGACTGGCCACCGCCGCATCGGAACGGGGACTGGCCAACCGGCTGGCCGTGAACGCAGCCGCCGATCCGCAGGCAGGCGGGGCCTTGTGGCGCCTGCGCGACGGGCTGGAGGCCGCCGCTCCGGGCCCCGCGGGCACCGCGGGGATGCTGGATGCCATGCGCGCCGCCCTGGGGGACGCCCGCCTGTCCGGCTCCTCCGCCCTCGACCCGACGCCGCGGACCGCCGCCGGACTGGCGGCCGAACTCGTCTCGGCCACCGCTTCGGCCCGTCTGGGGGCGGAACAGACCCTGTCCGGCGCCGCCGCCCGCTCGAATGCCTTTGAAACCATGATGCGTCAGGACGGCGTCGACAGCGACCGCGAGATGGAGACGCTGCTGCATCTGGAACGCGCCTATGCCTCGAATGCCAAGGTCCTGCAGGCCGTGGACGAGATGCTCCAGACCCTTCTGAGGATGACATGACAACTTCGGCTTCCATCGGTGATCTGTCTCGTTCCGCGCAATTGCGCCAGTCCAGTTCATTCCTGAAATCCCGTCTGGACGTCCTGTCCTCTGAAGCCGCATCGGGCCTGAAATCGGATGTGGCGGCGGCGCTGGACGGCCAGATGGACCGCATCGCCCATGTGCAGGCCCGCCTGACCGCGCTTGCCGCCTTTCAGCAGAATGCCGCCAGCGCTGCGGTCGAACTCAGCAGCATGCAGGACGCGATGGCGGCGATGCAGGCCATTGCGCAGGACAGCGGCCCGGCCCTGCTGGCCGCGGCAGGTCAGGGCAGTCCAACGGACATGGATGTGCGGGCCGCGCAGGCGGCGGGGGATCTGCGATCTGCCGTGCGCCTGCTGAATGTCGAGGTCGGGGGCAGGTTCCTGATGGCCGGAGCGGCGATACAGACGCGCCCGGTGGCTGATGCCGACCGGATCATGTCGGATGTCCGGGTGGCCGTGGCGGGGCTGTCCACGACCGCCGATATCGTCGCTGCGGTCGATGGCTGGTTCGACACGGCCCCCGGGGGGGGCGGTTTTGCCGATATCCACTATCAGGGCACGGTGGCGGGCCGGGGATCGGTGCCGGTGGCCCCCGGCACTCTCCTCGCCACTGGCCGGACCGCGCTCGATCCGGCCTTTGGCGGTCTGTTGAAAGGGCTGGTTCTGGCGGCGCTGGCGGCCGATCCGCCGGCAGGTGGCGGGGCGGCCGACAAGGCGCAGTTGCTGACCGCCGCGGGCCAGCGCATCGCCGCCGCCGGAGACCGGCTGATCTCCGCCCAGGCAGAAGTGGGCCGCACGCAGGAGGCGGCCGAGAAGGCCAGCGTGCGCAATGCCGCGGAAATCACCACCCTGTCGCTGGCGCGTTCGGACATGCTGGCGGCGGACCCTTATGAGACCGCAACCGCCCTGACCCAGACCGAGGCCAGCCTGCAGACGCTCTATGCGCTGACTGCGCGGCTGTCCAGGCTGACCTTGACGGATTACCTGCGATGAAAGTCATCCTGCGGATTGCCGCATTCCTGATGCTGATTCCGGTTCTGGCGCTGGCCGCGCCGGTCCGGGTCAAGGACCTGGCCACCATCGACGGGGTGCGGGGCAACGATCTGGTCGGCTATGGTCTGGTGGTGGGGTTGAACGGCACCGGCGACAGCCTGCGCAATGCCCCCTATACCGAAGAGATGCTGGCCGGCATCCTGAACCGGCTGGGCGTCAATGTCGCGGGCGAAAACTTCCGTCCCAAGAACGTGGCGGCGGTCATGGTCACCGGCACGCTGCCGCCCTTTGCCCGTGCCGGCAGCCAGATCGATGTCAGTGTGTCCGCGATCGGCGACGCAAAAAGCCTGCTGGGCGGCACGCTGGTCATGACCCCCCTCAACGCCGCGGACGGCGAGGTCTATGCCGTGTCCCAGGGGTCGATCATCGCCGGCGGCGCCTCGGCCGAGGGCGAGGGCGCGCGCGTGGTCCAGGGGGTGCCTACCGCGGGCACGATCCCGGCAGGGGCACGGGTCGAACGCGAGGTGGATTTCGATTTCTCCACCATGTCCAGTTTCCGCATCGCCCTGCGCAGCGCCGATTTCACCACCGCCGCCCGGATCGAGGCGGCGATCAACCGTGAACTGGGCCAAGACATCGCCACGCTGCTGGATTCGGGCACCATCGCGGTCGATTCGGCGCCCTTGGGCCAGGTCAATCCGGCCCGTCTGGTCGGCCGGATCGAGAACATCGCGGTCGAGCCGGAAAGCGTGGCGCGGGTGGTGGTGGATCACCGCTCGGGCACCATCGTGATGGGCGAGGATGTGCGGATCTCGCGGGTCGCTGTCTCGCAGGGCAATCTGACGCTGCGGGTCCGGGAAACGCCGATGGTGTCCCAGCCCAATCCCTTTGCGCCGGGCGAAACGGTGGTGGTGCCGCGCACGGATGCGGCGATCACGCAGGAACCCGGCATCGGCTTTGCCGAGGTCAGCGGCGAATCCTCGCTGTCGGATCTGGTGGCGGGTCTGAACGCGCTGGGCGTGCGGCCGCGCGAACTGATCGACATCCTCAAGGCGGTCCATGCCGCAGGCGCGCTGCATGCCGAATTCGTGGTGAACTGAACCGGAAGCCTTGGCAGGGGGCATGTCCTTGCCTGGCTATGGCGGGTGCGACCTTCGCCGCCCTCTGGGCGCCCAGGGGATTGCCGCCAGGCGGACCATGCCGTCCCGTGCCGGTTCATGCGCGCCATGGGCGGCAAAGGTGCGGGCCGCAACAGCGGGGCAGCGCCGGCCTTGTCCTGACAGTGGAGAGCGGTGTCCCCTCAGGCCAGGGCCGCTGCCATTGTTGAACGGATGACCTTGTTCGGGGCGACCAGGCGTCCGTTCACGCGCATCAGGATCGCGCCGTCAGGATCGCGCGTCGCCTCGATCTCATGCGCGCGGCCGTCCAGCACCAGACGGGCGGTGAAACCGGGCCAGTGATCGGGCAGGCGGGGATCAAGGGCGAAGCCGCCGGGCCGGCGGGTGAGGCCCAGGATACCTTCGACCGCCGCGCGATACATCCACCCGGCCGAGCCGGTGTACCAGGTCCAGCCGCCGCGCCCCATCTTGTCGCGGTCGGCATAGACATCGGCGGCGACCACATAGGGTTCCACCCGATAGACTTCGGCCGAACGCGGGTCCAGCGCATGGCTGATCGGGTTGATCGCGTCGAACAGGCGATGCGCGCGGGTGCCGTCGCCCGACCGGGCCAGGGCATAGACCATCCAGGCAGCGGCATGGGTATACTGGCCGCCGTTCTCGCGCACGCCGGGGGGATAGGACTTGATATAGCCCGGCTCGGCCGGGGTGTTCAGGAAGGCGGGCGTGAACAGCCGCAGCAACTGGCCATCGCGGTCGAACAGCTGGTCCAGCGCCGCGTCCACCCCCATCTGCGCCCGGTCCGGACGGCCCGCCCCCGAAATCAGCGCCCAGCTTTGCGCGATGCTGTCGATCCGGCATTCGATGCTTTCGGACGACCCCAGGGGGGTTCCGTCGTCGAAATAGCCGCGCCGGTACCAGGCGCCGTCCCAGCCCGCCTGATCCAGCGCGCGGGCCACCGCCTTGCGGTGCCGGGTCCAGGCATCTGCCCGCTCGTCATCGCCGCGCATCCGGGCCAGGGGCGCAAAGGTGTCGATGGTGGCGCACAGGAACCAGCCCAACCACACGCTTTCGCCCCGGCCCTGTTCGCCCACGCGGTTCATGCCGTCGTTCCAGTCGCCCCCCAGGATCAGCGGCAGTCCGCGTTCGCCGGTGCGCGCCATCGCCAGATCCAGCGCCCGCGCGCAGTGATCGTAAAGCGGCGCGGTTTCGCCCGAAGGCTGGGGCACGAAGAAGGCGTCGTGCTGGCCCGGTTCCAGCGCAGGGCCGGTGATGAAGGGCACCGGTTCGTCCAGGATCGCGGTGTCGCCGGTGGCCCGGACATACAGGGCGGTGATATGGCCCAGCCAGACCACGTCGTCCGAGATCATCGTGCGCACGCCCGCCCCGCTGCGGGGCAGCCACCAGTGCTGGACATCGCCTTCGGTGAACTGGCGGCTGGCCGCGTTCAGGATCTGGTGGCGGCACAGCGCCGGATCCTGCAGGATCAGGGCGCTGGTGTCCTGCAACTGGTCGCGGAAGCCGAAGGCCCCCGAGGCTTGGTAGAAGGCCGTCCGCGCCCGGATGCGGCAGGCCAGCGCCTGATAGGGCAGCCAGGTGTTC
>ENA-UOUJ01001601-UOUJ01001601.1-activated-sludge-metagenome-genome-assembly--contig:-NODE-1601-length-11577-cov-3.528814_pt1 | contig 11577 bp, 13 predicted proteins | sample MGYA00249839_ERZ747224 | MGnify/ENA primary metagenome ERZ747224 (study PRJEB28782, sample SAMN03220277) | activated sludge metagenome | biome: wastewater; feature: sewage sludge; material... | reverse complement strand
ACGATATGGGCCTTGGTAAAACAGTACAAACGCTGGCGTACCTGCAACACTATAAAAACGAAAATGAGGATGCAAAGTTTCTGGTGGTTTGCCCCACAACATTGATGTATAATTGGGAAAACGAGATCAAAAAATTTACGCCTCAGTTAAAACATTTCATCCATCACGGACCCAAAAGGACTTCCTCTATAAAAACTTTTAAGAATTACGACATCGTCATTACTACGTATGGAACCATGCGCAGCGACATAAAAATGTTCAATGCTTTTGAGTTCGATTATGCAATACTCGACGAATCGCAGGCTATAAAAAATCCTCAGTCGCAGGTTGCAAAAGCTTCGCTGTTGATCAATGCAAAACACAGACTTGCACTAAGTGGTACGCCTGTTCAGAACAATACTTTTGATCTTTATGCGCAAATGAATTTTCTGAATCCGGGAATGCTCGGTAGCAGAGAGTTTTTCATGAATGAATTTGCAACGCCTATTGATAAGTTTCAGGAAGACGAAGTGAAGCAGCAATTGCGCAAACTCACTTATCCATTCATGTTGCGGCGCACAAAAGAGCAGGTAGCAAAAGACCTTCCTGAAAAAACCGAAACTATTTTGTATTGCGAGATGGGCAAAGAGCAAAGAAAAATTTACGATGCTTACCGCAATACTTATAAAGATCAGATACTGGGGATGATTGATGAACGTGGTATTGAGCGTTCGCAAATGCACATTCTTTCGGGACTTACAAAGTTGCGGCAGATTTGTGACTCACCCGCTATATTGCGCGAGGAAGAACAGTTTGGTAACTATTCCATAAAGCTGGATGAATTAGTTCGGGAGATCAATGAGAATGTTGGCAATCACAAGGCGCTTATTTTTTCGCAGTTTTTGGGAATGTTGGCGCTGATTCGCGAGCAGCTTGAGAAACTGCATATTCCTTACGCTTACTTTGATGGATCTACTTCTACATCAGAACGGGAACGTGCCATTCAAAAATTTCAGAACAATGATGATTGCAGGGTTTTCCTTATTTCGTTGAAAGCTGGTGGTATTGGTTTGAACCTTACTGCCGCAGATTATGTCTATATCGTTGACCCATGGTGGAACCCCGCAGTAGAGCAGCAAGCTATAGACAGAACCCATCGTATCGGACAAACAAAAAACATCTTTGCCTATCGGCTTATTTGCAAAGACACAATTGAGGAAAAGATGCTCATTTTACAGGATAGAAAACGTGCTTTGGCAAACGAACTTGTAGCGGATGACAGTGCGTTACTAAAACGCCTGACCCGTGACGACATAGCCTATCTGCTTAGTTAACAGCACAAAAAAAGCTGAACGAACTGTCCAGCTTCTACTTAAAAACTTTTTCTTCCTTAGTAGGTATTCCACCAATGTTCATCCTGCCATTTGTAGGAAAACGGCATGATAAGAAGTGAAATAGCAAGATTAGATTTTCCAACAAGTTTGTTATAGCCTTCAGCAGTTTGTCCGTTTCCACTACTGTTATTTTTGATGTCCATGTAGTTCAGATCGCCAATGGCATACAACAATCGCACTTTCATACAGATACCGGCAAATACACCGAGTTCGGCTTTAATATAAGGCGCTACAGCAAACGCAGGATCAATGGTAACGGGGGCACCGGTAAGAGAAGTAATAGCATAGGAAGGATACACACCTGCACCAAATGTTCCGCAGAGTCGTGGCGATCTGGTCTGCACTGCATCCGATCCAAACTTAAGGTCCAGACCAATGGGCAATGCCATTTGCACAGTAGCACCATCGAAAACGAAATTAGATTCAAAGCCAAAAGGTACTTCCGATTTCCAGGTCATCAGATTGTACATGTAGTCTATGCTAAGATTTAAAGAGCTTGCTGCCCCCATACGCTTCAAAGGGAAATACGTGCCTACGGTAAATCCCCACGCAGCTTTCGTTTTCATATCAATGGGCTTGTAAGTTGTATCTAAACCCAGCAGGTCAACCTTTAAACCTGAAGTATATTGGGCTGAGTTACTTACAAAAGAATAACCGAGTTGAAAACGACTTAAGATGCCCGGAAGTTTAGCCTGGCTTGCAAAGGGTAAGGCAAAAAGAACTGTTACTAAAAGTGCTTTAAGTTGTTGTTTGTTCATCGAGACACAATTTGTGTTGTAAACATAATAAATCAGATTTACTAATCCCAACCAAAAGAGAAGGGTTGAACCAAAACGGACAACATAAATTGGTCATTGCTTTTCATGTTCGTTTCCACCATGCCATATTGCGGAAAAATGTCGCCCCGGCTTTCAGAAAAACTTGTAGGACTTTTACCCAGATATGCGGCACGCACTTTCCAATTAATACCTGCATGAAAGCCCAGTTCCAGTTTCGCATACAAAGGAGCGCTTGCCTTCGCACCTACAAATTCATACATCGCTCCCATACTTACAAAGGGTATAAATCCAACACCCAGTGTAAATGAAAAGGGATTAGAACGGTCGAGTGTTGCTTCTCCACCACTTACCAAATCGAGGCTTACCGGCACACTAATCATAAACCCTCCGCCACCGCTTCCGGTGTAAGAATATTTGCCCGTATAATTTTGTTCTTTTACTTCAATCACAAACTGGTTTTCACTTTTCAATAAATACCAATTGGCATTCAAACCTATCCCTATAGCCAGTAAACTATTATTGCCCGCATGTGCCACCGGTATGCTCATAGAATACGCAACACCAAACCCCGATCCTTTTATATCCATTGATTTCATGGAGTCCGGTTCGTAATTTTCATCTACAGTACGATAGCTAAACGTTGCAGACACCGGCACATAAGTCAAACCCACAGAAAACCGTTGAAAAGGTTTTTTTCTCATGGTGCTTACCGCATCTCCGTAAATGTAAGACCCGTAGCCTAACCGGTTCGAACGACGACCACCCCATTGGGCTTGTGTTTCTGAGCAAAGCAGAAGAAGAGCTAACACTGCGGTGAACAGACTAAGATGTGTGAGGCGCATTGATAAGTTATAAAGAGTATTCAATGTTTTAAGAAGGAATTAATCGGTTGAAAATATCAAAAACATTTAAAAACTCAAGGTGCAGGGTAGGAACTATTTTTGTGAGACAATCGAAATAGTAAATGCGACACAGAGGTTTGTATATTGGTGAAGCCACGCAAAAAGGACGCGGCGTGTTTTGTGATAGCGATCTTGAACCAGACACAATAATTGAAGTTGCCCCCGTGATTGTGATGAGCGATGAAGACAGAAAACTCCTTGATAAAACCCTGCTTCACGATTATATTTTTGAATGGACACCCGAAGGAGCAAAGATGTGTTGCATGGCGCTTGGTTTTGTCCCTATATACAATCACTCTTACCAATCCAACTGCGAGTACTTTATGAACTACGAAGACCAAACTATTTCTATAAAAACAATGCAACACATCAAAGCAGGAGAAGAACTCACCATCAATTACAATGGCGATTGGAACGATGAAGGGAAAGTTTGGTTTGATGTGGTATAGATTTGTTGGAAGGTTGGAAAAGGGTTGGGAAGTTGAATGGTTGGAATGGTTGGAAGTGGTTGGAAGGGGTTGGAAGAGTTGGAACGGTTGAGGTTAGAGTTTCAACAATCATCAAATAATTTACAGCCATTATCAAATCATCAAATCAAAACCTCCAACCACTTCCAACAATTTCCAACCATCATCAAATCATCAAATCAACAACCATGTGGACAGAAAAAGACAACATGCTCTACCGCTCCTACACCTTTAAAGATTTTTCAGAAGCCTTTGCATTTATGACACGCGTAGCCATGCTTGCAGAAAAGCATAACCATCATCCTCGCTGGACTAATGTTTGGAACAAGGTAGAAATATGGTTGAATACACACGATGCCGGCGATGTAGTTACAGACAAGGATAGAAAACTGGCGGATGCGATAGATGGACTACAAACGTAGTTTGCATATTAAGTGAATGGCCTTAGACCTTTATTCCAGCGGCAAGCTATCCACAACCGTCCGTATCTGATGCTTGCACAAGAGGTTGAACCGAGCGCATTTTGAGGTGAGGCTTTCGCGGGTTCCTACCTGAGGGAGAAAAAACACACTTACAGGATCTCCCTCGGCTTTTAGATTGCGGATATTATGCCCACTTGCACATATTTTCACCGCGCTCACTAGTCTTTTAATGCCTGCGCTGCCTGCTGATAATTGGACATAGCCCGACCTAAAACACCCTCCGAGCACGCCGGGTGCATTAAAGGTTACCACTTTAAGGTTGGTATGCGCGCCCGCTATGATTGCAAGTGCGCCACCTAAAGAATGACCGGTGATAACAAGTTCTCTTTAGCGTGTTTGTAATCTTTGGGCTACCGCTATTGCATCTACCGCTTGCGGCGGCATAGACAAACTTGCAATACTGAAGTCATCTACAAATACATCTACCCAATCGTCTGTGCCACGAAATACTAATACAGCTTCCGGGGCGGTAAGCGGTGGACGTACAAATTCGCTTTCGTAAACGGCGTAGGCAAAGCCCAGTTGTTTGAGACTTTCGCGTTTTACCCAGGTGGTTTTTTGCCCCAGTGCGCTTGCTATCGTCACCACAGGCTTATCAAGCATATACACTTCCTCACAAAGCACAGCAAGCTCACGGTCTGAAGCCATATCGGGTTGAAAAGATTTGAAAATTAAAGGCTAAAACTAAAAAAAGAGAGGCGGAAATAAAAGGTTCCAGAGTCTGTTGCGGTATAAACCATAGCCGTTGTCAGTGCATTGCTCCTGCACCTTGCGGCATTGAAGACATATCCTGACGGAAAGCATTTTTAGGACCGAAACTTAGCACCCATTCTGCTTCGCGTGCGCCCACGCCTTCGTCCCAAAGAAATTCTGGTCCGTGGAGAATCATGTCTATACCTATTTTTTGGTTGAGCATTTTTTTAGCCTCTTCAAACAGTTTTTGTTGTTCCTGTTTTGTGGTGAAAGCCAGTCCGCCTTTCGCATCTGCTTTCGAAATGTACATCAGATCGAAATCGGCATGAATAGACTTGCCAAACCATTTTACCAATCCTACCATCGGGCCTGTTTTTTCGTAGGTGAAACCAGGTGCCATTGTTTGTTCAAATTCTTTCCATTTCTTAATCGCTGTTTCTCTGGATGATGGTAAGAAAGCTCCGGGACAAAGCACAGGATTTACTACAAGTCCTTTGAAAAAGTGAGCGGCATTGTCGGAAGTCTTTGCTTTGCAATTTGTGTTTTTAGCGGTGTATCCGCCTTTCCCAATATACCAGTCCGACAATTCGTTAGGTTCTCTGAGACCTATCCAGCAATTCAGTTTATCTGCAACGAAAAAGAAGGCTTCTTTATGAGCTTGGAGCATAAGAATGTGATTTTTCTAAAAATAAGGAAAGCATTTTTGCATACAATCGCACTATCTCGTTTCTCCGTATTTCGCAAACAACTTTTTAAGGTAAACAACAGAGGCTTGTAGCTCTTCCTCTGCCCAGTCGCGTTTTACCATTTGGAGAAATTCAGTGAGTTTCGCATCCAAAGTATCCTGATTTTGCAAAGTGGAAGTGGCTGTAATTGTAGCAGACGATGATTGCTGTTTTTTCTCACTCTTGTCTTCCGCTACCCCAACCACAAAACCAGCCGAACTTGTGTGCTTTTGTCTTTTAATGCCGTGCATCATCAGGGTGTCTTCTATGTAAAAACTCGTCAGCGATCCGTTCTCCGATTCCATCAGTTTTTGCGCCAGAGCCTTAATAGGTTTCCATGTTTCAGCACGATCTAATTTTTTAAGCACACTTATCAGCACTTCTGTTGGATAATCGTCGCTATGATCGTAAACGGCAGCTTTCAGAAAGCTCTGTATCTTTTCTATGTTTCGAAGATCAGTGGCGGGTATTTCCATATTCAACTCATCAGGCAGTTGCTCGTCATTCTGGAAAAAAGTTCCGGCACATGCTCCTGCGCAATAGATTGCCATCAGTTTTTTTGCGGTCTTCACTGCATGGTCTTTTTCCGATTCCGACATTGCCGAAGGTTTTCTACCCGACAGTATATGCTGCACCACGCTTAGATCATTTCCGGGATTTAGTTGTGCACCTGAATTTTCTCCACTGGTTCCTTCCACAGTTACCTTGTCGCACCAGTAACCATTAAGGTATGCAAATACAATGCGGGCAGATTCATGAATGGCAACAAGCGATACGGCTGTATTTTCCATAGAAATTATTTTATGGGGTGAATGAAAGCCGTTAAATATAGCTAATCTAAATTATGAAACCGTCTGCGGTAGGTTGTCTCCATCTATATAAAACAATAATAAACCCGGCTCAAGTTGTATGTGAACGGTAGTGTTTTTCTCCACTCTTAATAGCTGGTCGTCCACATGAATCAAAGACCCAGACCACTGCATGCGAATATCTTTTCCCTGAACGGTTTGAAACTGATAGCTTGCCTCCTTTCCCTGAGAGCGGAGTAGTGCATATTTTGCAAGTTTTTCCTGCTCTTCTGCACGCACCAGTACTACGTCCAGCAAACCATCGGAGGGATTTGCACGAGGAGCAAGTTCAAGGTTGGGGCCTACCGCCTGCATGTTCATAATTTCAATCAGCACATAACTTCCTGAGAAATCTTCCCCGTCAATCATCAGGTGACAGAAGCGTGGTTTATAGTTGCTTACAATTTCTGCAAACAATTGTTGTGCAGTCCTCAGTTCTTCTTTTGCATTTTCATCTTCACTGTCGTCTTGTTCTTTCATTTCTTTCATCAGTTTGGGAAAAACGCCAATGCCCAAACCTTCCATAAAAAAGTTTTCCTCCTCAATTCCGCGAACGCGCGCTATGTCCATAGCTCTTGTGTGAGGCTCTGACCATTGCGCTATTACAGCGGGTACTTCTTTATTGGCATATAAAGTGGAAGCAATGTTGTTGGCTGTGCCGAGGGGAAGCACCGCTATCGGAAAGCGTTTATCAATCAATTGTCGCCTTACCAGTTTCTTTACCAGCTTTCGCACAGTGCCGTCTCCACCTGCTACTATTATTATATCATCGTCTTCATCCCAATAATCCCAGCCTCCTTTTTTAGCGTTTGCATAGGTTATGGTATAGCCTTTATCCTGCAACAAACTAATCAGTTCATCGTTTGTATACTTACCGTCTCCGGCATTGGGGTTGTGTATAAGTCTTGCTCTGTGCATGTGTGTGCTTTTTAGAAAACGAGCTTTACAATATCATACCATGTGTATGCTGGCATGAAAAATATGGACTTTACCGTATGAGAATTCTTATAACAAACGACGACGGAATATACAGTCCTGGCATTGCAGCACTTGCTAAAGCCGCCCTTCAGTTTGGGGAAGTAGTGGTTGTAGCACCCGATGTAGAGCAGTCGTCTATGGGGCATGCAATCACCCATTCGCGTCCGCTTTCTGTAAAAAAATCTCCTGTAACTTTTGAAGGAATTGAAGCCTATCGCGTTAATGGGACACCGGCAGATTGTGTGGCGCTTGGTACGCATATCACTAAAATAGACGTGGTGCTGTCGGGGATAAATATGGGTCCGAATCTTGGTAATTCCATGTGGCATTCGGGTACACTCGCCGCTGCGAAGCAGGCAGTGTTGCTTGGGTTTAAAGGCATTGCCCTAAGCACACCGGTAGGAAAAACAGAACCAGATTTTGAGGGATTGCATTCGCATGTTACGGAGGTGCTTGAGTTACTTTTAAGAGAGCCGGGTCTGGCATTATATAATGTAAATTTTCCGCCACAGCCGCAAGGCATCAAGTACACAAGACAATCGGTAAGGCTGTATGATGGAACGGTAGTGCCGGTCACCGATCCTATGGGTAGAAAACTATACTGGATAACCGTAGAACCACTGGAAGCAGCCGAGGAAGACACAGACCGATGGGCAGTGGAAAATAATTTCACTTCTATTACGCCCCTCCGTCTCGACCTTACAGACCATGCAATGCTGCAAAGCCTAAAAATTTAATTGAAAAGCGGATCGTTTCAACCTATAGAGTTTGAAAACTAATTGAGTTTGCCGCAAAAAGAAAGCCCGAACTCCTTATTATGCAAGGAGTTCGGGCTTTGTGATAAAACAATTTTGATTTTACTGCAACAACAATTTTGTTGTACTTGTGCTATTACCTTCGGTCAGTTTCAGAAAGTAAATGCCTTTTGCCTTATTGCGTAGATCTACGGCCTTTGTTTCGTTCATTTCTTCCTCAAATACGAGCGAACCGGTTAAGTCGTAAATCTTTATAGCAGCCTTTATTGTGTGGGATTTCCGGGTAATAGTAAATAAGCCTGAAGATGGATTAGGATGTAACTTAAATGTCTCAGACAATTGCTCGTCTTTTATACCGACAGAGCCAGTGATGACATGCTTTAGCACACTGTAATCCTGCGCAGCGCTCGACTTTATTTCCTGAACCAAAACGTAAGCCTCATTACTGCCTGCAGGTATTACCAAATCGCTAATGGCACCTACTGCAAAACCATTAATGTTCACCGAATCCATGTTTTGAAGTCCGTTGTTTTCATAGAAGTAAACGCTATTATCTACATTAGCCTGCAAGGTGGTAAACACTACTTTGCCTGTACCACTTACATCTGCATTTAGCATTGTGCCTGTCGTGCTGGTGGTGTCGGCGATAAAATTCCACAATGTTCCGTTTAATTTAAAAGCGAGCACTTTAGAAGTAAGACCATTGTTAAGACAAATATGCGGCGTGCCGGCAGCATCAAGCTTTATCCGCCCATTTGTAGCCGATACAAAGATGGAATCGCCCACCACAGTACGCGTTGTGCCATCAATCTTGTTCACTATGGCATAAGATTTAGCGGTACTCATATTGAGGCCGGACGTGATGCACAGTAGTTTATTCTGCGTGTCGAAGAGCGCTGAGTTTTCGCGGAAAAGCGTTGCGTTTGTGGATGTTAGGGTCAATACATTAGTCCAGTTGCCCCCTGTGTACTGCATCATCTGCTTATCTGCAAATGGTGCGCTCACCGCACCCAGCAAAGTAGGCACTTCATTATTGTCGAGCAGGAATTCAAACCAACCTCCGCTGCCTGAGTTGCCCAGCAACATAGAGTCGCCGAGTTGTTGCCATGCAGTACCGTCATATTTTCTTACCCAGGCATACATATTACTGCCGCGCACACCAGAATAAGCGATATAATAATTGCTGCCGTGTACTTCAATATCCACGTTGTTTACTGCAAAATTACCGGGCGAGGGCAGTGGCGACCAAGTGCCTGAATTGTACTGCGCAAAGTGGAGCGCGCCTGAGTTTACCCAATAACCTATGAATATATTGCCTGCGGCATTCATCTCCATATCGGCAAAATAGAGGTAAGTGGAAGTGCTTGAATTTTGATGAATATTGGGACTGCCAACGTATTGCCAGTTTTGTGCCTGAGCCAATGAAAAATTAGCAATACAAATACACGTAAGAAGGAGCTGTTTCATATTATTTAGTTTGTCCAAAGGTCTAAAGGAGTATCCACCTTTCATATACCGTAAAACACGTATTTTTTTATGGGCTAAAACGTTCACCCAATTGTAGAATTTATGGCTGGAAAATTTTTCCTGTTCGTTAAAGAGTGCCTGGCTTGTATTCCTGTAACGCCCGATCCTGCGAAGCAGACAACTTCATTTCATTCAACGACATAAAGACCCGGCGGTGTAAATTTTAATCAGTACCTAATTGCCGAAGTAGCATTTGCAATTCTTAGAGATTTTTAAGAATTGATTGTTTGTATAATTGGAAAAAGAAAAGTGGCAGAAACACAAAATTCAACAGTAGCATACCGAGTACAAACTGAATATTGGCGGTGGGAAAATGAAACAACTTAAAAATATTTCCTGCTGCAATAAGCAATGCCGCAATTACACCGGTAGCCACCCGCACGCCCGACATAGTAGAATGAGCACGCGCATGTTTGAAACCGTTGCGTGCAATAAGAAGTATGACGCTGATAAGTGCCATGTTAGCTCCAAACAACAGGATGTTTGCCCATGGCCAGTGCATTTGTTTGAAAGTGATGCCGGTGGCGAAAAGGAAGCTGGTGGCAAAGCCACTAAAAAAGATTAGCTTTTTCATTGTAAGTTGTTTATGAAAGTGAAATAAAAAAAAACGTTCTTCTTCGATCTCATGCAATCCGCTGGGTGCGAGCAAGGCAAGTGCTTCCTCCAGCAATACATTAAAATCGTGGGTCGTACTGTTCTCTATATAAGTACAAACATGATCGAGCAGGTCTTCCTGAAGCCTGATATCACTAATGCCTCCTTCCTTCAGCCGTCTGCTGATGATTTCGATGTGTGTGTCGTGCAACGTCATGCTTTCAGTGGTTCGGCAGTGATAAGACCATATATCGTTTTCAAAAAAGCAACAAGCTCTTCAACCGAGGCTTTTGCTACTTTTTTTCCTGGTGTGGTGAGTTTATAATACCGGCGCACTCGCTTGCCAATAAATACCTCCTCTGCTACGATGAGACCGTCCGCTTCCAGTTTGTGGAGCGCAGGGTACAGCGAACCTTCTTTGATCTGTATTTTTCCGTCCGACTGTTCTTTAACTTTCTGAGAAATTTCATAGCCGTACATTTTGCCATTATCATTTAAAAGACGAAGAATGATGGGGCCGAGTGTTCCTTTTAGAAGCTCCTTGTAGTTTTTTGTTTCTTGCATAGGTTCCTAATACATCGCTAAACTATGTATTGCTTTTGAAACGACCAAATTTTTATCTGATTAAAAACTCATAGGCTCATCTTGTTGAAGAAAAGAATAGCTTTAAGAAAGCAAAATAAATGCAACTATGAGAGAGAATAATCAGCACTACAAAGCTCCTGTGCAAACACACATTGGACATGTGCATCTCAGGGTTTCAGATATTGACCGTGCCTTGACCTTTTATCAGGGTTTGTTGGGTTTCGAGATAACGATGAAGTATGGAACACAAGCTGTATTTCTTTCTGCCGGAGGATATCATCATCATATAGGACTTAATACCTGGCACAGTAAAGACCATCCTCCTGCGCCGATTACTGGTCCAGGTTTATATCATGCGGCTATCTTATACCCAACCAGGAAAGACCTTGCAGCAATACTCCAACGTCTGTTACAGGCAAATTATCCGCTGACAGGTGCAAGCGATCATGGAGTGTCGGAAGCAATATATCTGAACGATCCTGACAACAATGGAATAGAACTTTACTGGGATAAACCCCGAGAACAATGGCCTATAAACGATGACGGGAGTCTCAATATGTACACGAGGCCGTTGGATGTTGAAGACCTGCTGCGGGAACTGAAAAGATAAGCGAGGTACAGCATTACGTTGTCATACTTCTCGCAAACTTGTTCTCAGTAGTTTTGCAGCTTTGGTCTGGAAACTATGAGGTGTATTTTTCTTTTGTTTTTGATGGTAGGGAGTTGTTTTAACGTGCAGGCGCAGTTTAGCGATTCTGTGCATCATCATGTAAGGCTGGATGCTACCGGTATTATCAATACCACCAATAATGGATCATCGTATTTGCTCAATAACGCAGCGCAGTACAGGATGGTAAAGAAATCCGTAA
>ENA-UOUJ01001600-UOUJ01001600.1-activated-sludge-metagenome-genome-assembly--contig:-NODE-1600-length-11577-cov-63.639733_pt1 | contig 11577 bp, 10 predicted proteins | sample MGYA00249839_ERZ747224 | MGnify/ENA primary metagenome ERZ747224 (study PRJEB28782, sample SAMN03220277) | activated sludge metagenome | biome: wastewater; feature: sewage sludge; material... | reverse complement strand
ACGAAAACTAGCTCAAATCAAACATGCTTTGAGTTTTTAATAGCACAACACGTTAAGTATTAACTATTACACTTTACCATAGGCGAATACTATTTTGCAAGAAACACCCAAATGTTGGAAAATTATTCGGTGAATGCTACGTATAGCAACGGAGATACCGATTGGAAAGACAATGACGATGAAGAAAGAACCGTTGGAAAAATACAGATTACAGACATTTCTAAGCTGAGCGTTTGTGCATTTTATGCTGTCGGTATTGGCTTTTTAGGTAGTCTTTCAACTAATTTGCGATCAATAAAAAAGGTAGCAATTCGCTACCTTTTCAGCCTTATTATAGTCTTTATTATTTCTCAAAAGTAACGTTTACATTGCCACTTCACAATGCGGTTGCCAAACCTGTTGTATATAATGTCACTAACGGGTTAGGTTGATGTTGTATCTTTGGGTTGTATGACCACTTTTTCTTCCCGTCTGTTTTTTTTACGTTTTTTAGGCTTCTCTTTTTTTTCTTGTACTGTAAGTACTTTATCAATGGCTTTATCCGTTTTTTCCGAGGCTTCTTTTTCAGCACGCCGCTCTACGGTACGCTCAATACCACGTTCTGCTGCCTTTTACGCTTTTTCGCCTATTTTTTTTAATAACTGTGCCTGTGCCTGGGTTGATCCCAATGCTAATGCGGCGATTAGAATAAGTGTTTTCATATGATTTTAAAGTTGTTTACAGTCTTGTTATCTTAATGTTAGTGATATATACTCCCAGGTGCTTGCTGCTGTGATTTGTAATGTTTTCAAAATAGAAGGAAGTAAATTTTGCTCCTTCCGGCAGCTCATTAAATCCATTGATCGGTTTTCCGTATTTATCTAATGCTTCGATTTCTTTGCCGTTAATAAAAGCTTTTACTTTCTTTCCTTCTTTAGTAATGGAAATATGTGCTTTACTTTTTTTGTTGCTGAAATCATTGTTATACTTTAGCACGTCAGCATATCGCAAGGCGTTATTCATCCCGGTATATGTGGCTTTCAGCCGCGTATATCCGGTAGGGTTCTGTGTAAATTTTTCATTGCCAGCTTTAACATCTAAATCGATAAAAATCTGTTTGGACGCATCCTTATAATCACCATTGGGAGTGATTATTTTGTTGTGGATTCGTAGAAGAAAAGCACCACCTGTATTTTCCGTAAAATCCTTATCGGTAGCCACATCAAACTCCATTTTAAAATTGTCGGGCAAGGGTTTGTTGTCGTAATTAGGCATCAGCCGGTTCTGCTCCAGTTTTACCCATTTACCGGATTCTCCCGAAGGAGTTGTAACAACCGATGGTACGCCCACACTGGGCACATACCATCCCTGTGGTTTTTCGCCTGTGTTATTACCAGAAAAATCATCAAAAAAATAAACATTAGCTGCAAGGCTTTTAGTATCTGGCCGTTTTGTTTCTTTCTTGTTTTTATAAGAAGCCAAATGTGATTTTTGTGCTTCTTCATTCAGAATAGTGTAGGGCTTGTTCTTTATACTTTCCGGACGGAAGAAATAATCATACACATAGTTAAAGTTGAAATGGGTAACCATACTGCGGTGTATTTCCCTTTCATAAGGTTGGAATTGAATATCGGCAGGTTTCCAACTGATACAGATCCACAGCGGCTGGTCCTGTCTGCTCTTTTGCAACACTCCGTCTTCGTAAGTATAAATTCCGATTGTATTGAAGTTAAATCTTTTAGCATCTTCGTTATCAAAAATATCATCGCCGTTGAAAATGTCTGTCATATCAATATCAGCATTTCTCAATTCGGCAGGAATGGTAAGGCTGTTACGGTACTTATCCCGAAGTTTGTTCAGGTTGGATTTCACTCTCTCTACCGCCTTATGTTTTTCGTTGGGCATGAGACTTTCAATCCCTTTGGTTTCTTTAGGGATAGCCTGTTGTATCATATCCAGCACTTCACCACGGGTGAACTGGCGGATGGGCAATTTATTATTGGGTGCCAGGTAAACTGCTACCCTTGGTTGGCAACCGTCACCACTACAGCCATAGTATTTAATGATATATTTGCCTATTTGCGGGTGTTCTTCCAGTTTAAGTTGCCTTAAAAACTGATTCCAGCGTTTACTTCCTGCAAATGCTTTTTCAACACCAGGCGAAAGCCATGTAAACACTGCCCGGCCGGGAAGTGTAAGCATTGAGATAGGTTTAGCATCTATAATATTATTGGTGATGAAAAAAATTCCATTTTCAGAATGCGGCTGCCTTATAATTTTAGTACCTGCATTGTCCCACATGGCACGCCACATGGCTGCATTGATGCCCGTGCCAAAAGGTTGCACTTCCTCTTTTTTGTTAGGCTCGGCTATGGCATAGGAATAATCCAATGCGCCGACAGGGATATAGCTTTTTTGTAACCATTGAGCAAAAAACTCCGGATGCTTTATCTGTGCCGGTGTAAAGGTTCTTGGGTAGCTGGAAGCGTTTAATTTAGGAATGGCCTTCCATGTGAAAATGCTGTCCTCTAACTGAGCATCCCTGGTGCGCTGAGCGTAAGTGTATGTTGCTGCAAACAACAGGCAAAGTAAGATGGTTGCAATATTTTTCATTATAAATGTTTTTTAATACACGAATATTCCCCATGCATAAGTGCCGCTGTTGTTGGTGTGGCTCACAGCATTTTTCCAATATTTAGCCTGTATGCCGGAGTTGATATTTCCGCTGTACCCTGCCACATACACATCCTCCTGGTTCGTTACAAAAATGGATGAAGTATGTTCATCAATACTTCCATTTGAAAGAGTGGTCAATATGGCATTATTTTTCCATACCCTGGCCACATTAACGCCTGATACGTTCTCGTATGCCGCCACATATACATTGTTATTTTTTACCGTAACCCCTGTGGCATAACTGTTGTTAGAGGCATTACCGAGTAGTGTGACAGCCCCGTTTTTCCATAAAGTAGCAATGTATTTTCCTCCATTAGCAGTATTAAATTGCTGATAGCCTGCTACATACACATCACTGCCATTAACACAAATACTATTGGCAACAGAGCGAACAAAGCTTGATGATTGAGAGAGAATTGTTTGAGTGCCGTTCTTCCAATATCTTGCACTTTCCATAGGTGTGTTCATATTACCGGCCACATACACATCATTCCCAGCAACAAAAATAGCATTGGCTACAGCATGATTAGTACCATCCGTAAGGTTATGCTCCGTACCATTTACCCAGTATTTTGCCTGTCGTTGCCCGGTCGTTTCCTGCGATCCGGAAACATAAATGGTATTACCCGATACCACAATTCCGCTGGCAAAGGCATGCTTAGTGCCGTTTGACAGGTTAACAGTTTGGCCGTCTTTCCAGTATTTTGCCACATATACACCACTTGCATTATGTTCTTCTCCTGCTATATAGACACCGGTTTCATTTACGAATATGCTTTTGGCAAAGGCATGACGAGCCCCATCCGATAAGTTGACAATATTTGTGTTTTTCCAGTACAATGCTTTGTTCGGGTTTCCTTGTAACTGCACAGCCACATATACATTCGGCTCGGCGGGTGGTGCTGTGGTTGTCAATGTTTTTTCATCACCATAAGTTGTACCTATACTGTTGGTAGCGTAAGCCCGCACATAATAAAGCGTGCCGGGAACTAAGCCATCCAATGTGCTGCTAAACTGGCCAGCACCGGTTCCATCACTCGTTTTCGTGGTTAAAGTTATTGTAGGAGTTGTTGTAGTGCTCCATACAACTCCCCTGGTAGTAATGGAGGCTCCGCCATCAGTTGTTATGCTGCCACCTGATACAGCGCTGTTCCCGGTAATTTGAGAAATGGCAGTTGTGGAAACTCCCTGTGGTAGTTGGGGTACAGGTGTTGGCGCATCATCATCTTTGCTGCATGATGCTATCAACACGAGAATAGGTATGAGGTATAAAAACAGTTTTTTCATTTTATAAGATTTAAAGAAATATGTAGACTTAATGGTTATAAAATGGATTTCCGCCAATGAAAACCAATTCGCTGGTGGCAGTTACCTGATTATCAAATGCTCCATTAAATGCCTTAGTAATTTTTCTACCATCAGAATAGTTGAGTATCAGCGTATAGTTTTTTATTTCATAAGTGCCGTTCCCCGGTGCTCTTTGAGGGTCTTGGTAGGGCGTGGAAAAATTGGTAACAAATGCACCCATATCATTGAACGTACCTGCGGTGGTAAACTCGAACATCGGTTGCGGGTCATTGGCTCCATAGGGATAGTTGGGGATGGTGGACCAGTTGGGGATGGTGTTGTATTTTCCTGAAAGTTTTAAGCCTTCTACCGAAACCAGCTTATAGATATGGTTGACATAACCCACTATTCCCATTTCGGTATTACTGATTTTGTTTACCTGAAGCGTTTCATATGGATTGGTAAAGGTTCCTGAATTACCATTCATGGTAAATGTTCCCCAGGAGCCGCCGGTTTGATTTTGGGAAAAATTTAAAAACCCTTCGCTTGGAAGCTGGTTAAAGTAAGCGCCATCTGGCAAAACAACCATCCATCGCAAATTAGAGAAGTCGCCTGTTGACCCTGTTTTCTGGCCCATCCAGATTTCCAAAGCTTGCCGGTCGGGATTATCAGCATTGTCGTCTTTAGAGCAGGAAACAAATGCTGTAAATACTATTAATGCTATTAAAAGATACTTTTTCATAAAATATGAGTTTTAATGTTTAATCTGTAAAATTGAATTTGTGTTGAGTTGTATCGTATCATTAAAAAATGGATTTCCCGCATTTGGTTATGGACGGTCAACGGACATCTTTGTGTTGACAGATTTGCTTCATTTGCTAAAAAAGGGATTGGTGCCGATATAAATTACTTTACTATCAACAGCCGGGTCTTTATCCGCTACACCTGTGAATGCTTTATGTGTGTTGCGACCGTCATCATATTTCAGCAGGAGTGTAAAATTGCGAATACTGTATGTGCCTTTGCCCGGTGCCTTTGCCGGATACTGCCGGGACAGGTTCAGGTTGGTTACAAATATTCCATAGTCGATAAAGCTGCCATCCTTCTTAAATTCTATTACACCCCGCATGCCGGAACCATTAAATCCGTTTGGATTTCCATGTATCGGGTCTTTTCTCCATTCGGGAAAGCTTCCCCATTGTCCTTCTAAAGTCAATCCGTCTACCGATACGCATTTGTAAAAGCTAAAGGTGTAACCTGTCTTTTTCATTTGCGTTGCCGATATTTTTTCCACTTCTATGCTTTCATATTTCGATTGAAATTTCCCTTTGTTTCCTTCTATTGTGAAAGTGCCCCATGATCCATTTTTATTGACATTACTGAACGTGAGCAGGCCTTCGGGTGGAAAATGCGGATAATAATCGCCATTAGGATAGATTACATAAAACCGGGGTTTAATTTTTCCCATCGGGCTAAAATCATTTGATATGGATTTGTATTGCATATTCATCCATACCTCCGGTTGGGAATTATTCTCTGTTGAGTTTGTACCAGTTTGCTGTTGTTTATTGTTAGCAGTTTTTTTAGCAGATGTTGTCCCTGAGAGGGTAATACCATCGAGAAATGTCTCCATTTCTTTTTGAAACTTGTCGGTATTGGTCAGGATCAAAATATTGACCATCTTGTTGCTTTTCGAGCTGTTTATCAGAATAGCAGCCCCTTTTAATCCATCTTTTTCAAAGGGTGCAGAGCCCATAAGGGTTTTCCAGCCATTATCTGTAGTGCCAGGCTGCATGGTAACTTTCCCTGCTCCCAGGTTATTCATAGCAATGCCTTTCCAACTGTGGTTAAAATTGGTTTGGGCATCTGCTTCAGCTTCTACCGATTTGGAGAGTGTAATGGTACAGTAATTTCCACTTTTGTCTTCCTTACTCATCGTGAGCGTCTGCGTGGTGGAAGATTGTTGCCATCCCTTTGGTTTATCATAGGATATGATGTCAAAGGATTGTTTTTGCTGTGCCATCACCGTGCAGCTTACCAGCATTATAAAGCTCAAAAATTGTATCACTGTTGTTTTCATGCCTCCCGTTTTTAAAATTTTGTAATTGTTACACCACTTAATACTCCTGTTCCGGAAACGCTGACCTGTCTGCTTATAATACCGATACGGCCTTCCACACCAATGGACACACTCCTTTCTATATAGTCTTTCCCGGGAGCGCCGTCTTTCCCCGGAGCTCCATTATCAAGAACATCCGTAGTTGCTGTAACATTTACACCCCCCCACAATCGTTACTTCCTTGGTTCCTTTACGATCCCTTTCTATTTCTACGCCTACACCAGCTTCGGCTCCTATCTTCACAGGCCCCAGATCTTTGTCGGTTCCCAGTTTTTTCTTTGCGCTTATTTTTATGGTACTGCTCACATAGGTGTCGCCTTCGGCCCGTTCAAAATCGTCTTTACGGGTATATTCAAAAAAATCCACATCAATCTCGGTGGTCATGCGGCTGCAATCATGTGAAATTTTCATAAACTCCCAATCCAGCTTACTATGGTATTCGCAATGGACATCATCAAATTTTTGCAGTTTGGTAAGTCCCGGTTCGTCCTTGAAATCGTTATTGCATGAATATTCATTGAGTGTGATGGAAACAAAAGGGAAGCCTGACCCATAAGCCGGTGCGCCAAAACCTTTTTTCAGGAAATTGAGCCATTCTATCTGGTAGTCATATTTTGCCACCTGGAACTCATCGGGCCACATCATATACAGGGCATAGTGGGCCGATTCATTGATCATTTCTTTTTTGAGTGTCAATGCATCCAGGTATAAAGCCTGTAATTTGCCATTAATATCTTTGAGGTATTTATCCGTAGCGACCCGGTATTTAGGGCAATAGGCTTCATTCGTCCGGTGATCCCCGGTTTGGGCTTCATCCTCCTTTCTCAGTTTTTTCATTTCTTCATCGTAGGCTTTTTTGAGTTGCAAGGATTCCTGTGTGTAAAGCGCCAGCCGGCTGTTGTAAGCTTCCATTTTCCGTTGCATCAAATCCAGGGTCGCCTTTAATTTTTTTGTAGCTCTGATGGCGTACATGGGGACTACAAGCATTTGTCCTCCTACACCGGGATTTGCCTTCGCTGATTTAATGAACGCCAGATTTTCATTCATCCTTTCTTCTTTTCCTTTCATAGCGGCATCTTCTGCATTTTCTCTGAACTTAGACAGGCTGGTTATTTTTTCATCTATTTGTTCATAAAATGTTTTCCATTCTATTTCAGCATTGATACAGCCACGGGCAGTAGTAGGAAAATAAGGGGAACGAAATCCATCTAAATTCAACACATCAGTTTTACGGCGTGGTGGTAACAGGTACTGCGTATATAATACCTTTTCTCCCAATTTTGCCAGTTTTTCTTCTTTCTCCTGTGTATAGGCATGCTGCATGGATTTTTTAATGGCATCTTTTGCTTTTTCCTTATTTCCTTTACTTTCGGCAATAGCCGCTTTTGCCATATTGGCTTGTGGATGCAAAGGATACAACACCAGGGCTTTGTTTAAATATTCTTCGGCTTTTAAGAGTTCACCCAACCCCAGCCATGCCTGTCCCAGGTTGTTAAGTATGGTACTGTTGCCGGGAAATTTTGCGTTTAGATTATCAAGTACTGGTATAGCCAGATGTTCTCCACTCAGCATGGAAAGCATGGCGGCATAGTTACTTAGGTTATCGGTATTGGTTGGGTCATTGGCAACAACTTTTCCCAACACATACATAGCCATTTGGGGCTTGTCAATTATCCAAAGTGCAGCTGCCATATTACCCGCTTCTGCACTATTGTTACTTTTGGACTGGAAATAGCTAAAAACTTTATCACCCATTTTTATCAGTCCGGCATCCAGGGTGGTCATCATTTTCTTTTGGATAGTGGCAATATAGGTTTCCATCCGGGCGTCGGTAACACCTTTGGTTATCGTTGCAATTCTTGCGGCATCCCGCTTTGGTACTACCCGGTTTTCATCTTCCCATGCCTGCGCCAATTGCTTATCTGAAACTTTGGGCATATTTTTAAAATCGGGCATTTTAATACCCAGGCTGTCCATCATTCTTTTATCCTCCTCACTTAGTTCACCCATCATTTTCTTGGCTTCTTTCATCATCTGCTCCATTTCTTTTTGTGTGGGTGGTTTGGCTTTAGGTTTGGTTTGCGCCATTAAAGAAAATGGGATAAAGAAAACGACGACCATTATAGATAACAACTGTTTCATTTTCAGTATTTTTGAAATCAAATTTCTACCCTTGCCGTCAACATTCTTATTGTTAAAAATGATAGTTTTTGAGAATGCTAAATCATTAAAAAAGAGGGGGTATTGCGTAGCAGAAAATTTGTGCTTTTGTATAAGAAAAAGACTTTGGGATTTATGGGAATAAAGTTGACTATGATAATTTTGTTTTGTTTTTGCTGCATTGCTCACACGCAATCGCAAAAGTTGAGCGACTCCTTATTATGGAATAAACAGGCGTTAATACAAAAAATAGAACAGATCAGAAAGACCCCAGGTGACACTGCCCATGTAAACCAACTGAAAGACTTGGGTTATGATCTGTTGGAGGTTGACAGTTCCCTGTCTCGTCAACTGCTCGAAGAGGCTCTTGAAAAAAGTTTGAAACTGAAAGAAGCGTACACCATTGCCAATTGCTACCGATTATTGGGCATCTGGTATAATTATTTTAGCGACCCCGACAAATCTTTACACAATTACTACTTGTCCATACAATATGCGCAAGCGGCCAATAACCTGTACTTATACGGTGGGGTTTGCTATAATATCGGCAATGTAAAATATTATAGGGGCGAATATGATAGTTGTATCTACTATTATACAAAAGCTCAAAACGCTTTTAATGATCCACAAGTGCTTGCAGCACCGGCTGTGACCGAAAAATTGCTGGATAGAAAAAAGTCGGATCTCTACTCCAATTTTAGTGCTGTATTTAATTCGCTTGGAAACTTGCCTAAAGCGGAAGAATATATAGACAAGGCTATTGCCATCAACCAAAAGTACAATAGCCCGGCGGCGGCTGATGCATTGGCTTATTATATGCAGCAAAAAGCTGATAATTTTCATGAACAGGGCTTTATAGAAAAAGCGCTCCGGATACGGTTGGCGTTTCTGCCCCAGATGGAACAAGGCAAAGGCACCAGAGAAACGGTGCAAAGTTGTTACCAAAATATTTCGGAAGAATTTTTTTTGTTAAAAAAAATAGACTCTTCCGCAATTTTTGCAAACAAAAGTTTACAACTCGCTGCAAAAATTAATTCCGTTTCAGGCACAGCTCACGCCAATAAACAACTGGGTCATATTGCCATGCATCAACAGCAGTATAACGAAGCCAGGAAGTATATGGAAATAACCAAACCCTATTACGAAAAGAGTGAAGACCTGGCTGAGAAAAGAAGTTTTTATGAAACGATGTACCAGTTGAATAGCAAATTGGGGCTATATGAAGAGGCAATGCAGTACGCAGAAAAATTTATTACTGTAAACGATTCCATAATGATTGGAGAAAAAGCCAATCAATTCTCTGAACTGGAAGCAAAGTATGAGAATCAAAAAAAACAATCTCAAATACTATTGCAGGAAGAGCAAATCAAGAAAAAGAATATGCTCAACTACATCTTCCTGGGTAGTGCTGTGGCACTGATCATCATCTCTTTATTGGGATACCGGAATTACTGGCATAAGCAAAAACTACAGCAGGCAAAAATCGAAGAACTGGAAAATGAAAAACAACTTACAACTACTCAATCCATCCTCAAAGGCGAGGAGCAGGAGCGTACCAGGTTGGCCAAAGACCTGCACGATGGACTGGGGGGGATGTTAAGCGGTATCAAACACTCTTTTCAAAATATGAAAGAAAATCTAATACTCACGCCTGACAATGCGCAGGCTTTCGAGCGCAGCATTGACATGCTGGACAGTTCCATCAGGGAAATGCGCCGTGTAGCGCACAACATGATGCCCGAAATGTTGCTTAAATACGGGCTGAACGTGGCGTTGAAGACATTTTGCAGCGAAATAGACCGTAATGGAGCGGTGAAAACTACTTATCAATCTATTGGAATGCAAAATATGACCATAGATCAAACCACTGCCGTAACAATTTATCGCATTATTCAGGAACTCGTGCACAATGCGATCAGACATGCTAATGCTCAAAAAGTACTGGTGCAGGTAAATGCCTCGCAAGAAGACAATATGCTGTCTGTAACTGTAGAGGACAACGGAAAAGGATTTGATAGCACGCTATTACAAAACGCACAAGGTATTGGATGGAGTAATACTCAAAACCGGGTGGATTTTCTAAAGGGGAAAATCGACCTGAATTCAGAGCCCGGTAAAGGAACGTCAGTATTAATAGAAATTCCTCTGTCATGATAACGAAACTTTTTATTGTTGACGATCATTACCTGGTGATAGAAGGCATCCGTTCCATGTTACAAAATGAAAAAAATATGGAATGGATGGGACATGCCATGAACGCCGTCTCCTGCATGGCTTTCCTGAAACACCAACAACCCGATATCCTCTTCATGGATATCAATCTTCCTGATAAAAGTGGCGTTGATCTTTGTAAAGAGGTAAGTGAACAGTTTCCAGCCGTGCATATTATTGGACTAAGTACCTTTAATCAACAGCCCGTTATTCGGGATATGATAGATAATGGAGCAATGGGCTACGTACTGAAAAATGCATCCAAACAAGAAATCCTGCATGCCATTACTACAGTAAGGCTCGGAAAAACTTTTTTAAGCTTTGAAGCAGGTCAGTCTCTCCTGGAAACAGCGGATAGTACACCCGAAATCACCCGGCGGGAGAAAGAAGTGCTGCAACTTATTGCTGAAGGGCTTACCAATGCAGAAATAGCAGCCAAGCTTTTTATCAGCATTCCTACGGTGAATGCACATCGGAAGAGCCTGATTGAAAAATTTGATGCTGCTAATACAGCTGTGCTAATAGGTAAGGCAATTAAAACTGGTATTATATGATACAAAATTAAAAGTCAAGCTTCTTAATCGCGTTGCTAAGTCACCTGCGTTTTTGTTTCTGTGAGTGCAGTGCATAAATCAACTCTGTTAAAGCCGATTTTGAGCCTGTCCAATTCAGGATTGCTGGTCCTGTTTGGCTATCGCCAATCGCTGTCTTAATTAGTTGGTCACTGAGGTATTCCTCTATCAGATCATTGGCAATAATCTTTGCAACTTTGTAATCGTGGGAAGTGGAAAAGCTACGGTCGGTTTCAAAGTAAAACGTATCCAAACCTAATTTTGTATCATATTTGCCACGCACAAAATAGGTGTGGTCAAGATGTGTGCTATCGGTTCGGTAATAGCTGTAAAAAACCATATTCTTATCAAAGAAACCTTTGAGCTTTAACAATTCTTCATTGAGATAAGTCTCTATAACCTATTTTCCTCCGTGCGGTTTTTTGGCTTCTATCTTATAAACAGCATTGTAATAGATTAGCTTTGCAACAATAGCAGGTTTCTGATATTTGAAAAAACGGATTTCTTCTTCCTCGTTGCTGAACCCTGTTTTTAGCACACAGGTTTTTAGCTCGGAAAGGCTCTTCATTATAA
>ENA-UOUJ01001597-UOUJ01001597.1-activated-sludge-metagenome-genome-assembly--contig:-NODE-1597-length-11605-cov-3.278615_pt1 | contig 11605 bp, 6 predicted proteins | sample MGYA00249839_ERZ747224 | MGnify/ENA primary metagenome ERZ747224 (study PRJEB28782, sample SAMN03220277) | activated sludge metagenome | biome: wastewater; feature: sewage sludge; material... | reverse complement strand
ATGCCATCACAACGCCCGCACCGGGAAATACGGGCTCGTGGAGCTGCTCTCGCGCTTCGGCGATGTGGCCATGCCCCACGTGCTGCGCGTGGACCTCCGCGATGCCCAGCGCCGCCGCACGATGCGCGGGCACTTCACCAGCACCCTGATCGATGCCGTTCAACAGGCCCTGGACCGCCGCGAACAGGCCATCATCTTCCAGAACCGCCGGGGCTATGTGCCGGTATGGCAATGCGAGACCTGTGGGTGGGTGCCCGAGTGCGACCAGTGCGATGTGAGCCTCACCTACCACAAGCAGCTGCATCAGCTCCGCTGCCATTACTGTGGAAGGCAGTACACCCCGCCCACCGCCTGCGGCCATTGCGGGAGCCCGAGGTTGCGCATGCTCGGCTTCGGCACGGAGAAGATCGAGGAGGAACTGGCCGAACTGTTCCCCGATGCGCGTATCGGCCGCATGGACCAGGACACCATGCGCGGCAAACACGCCATGGACCGGCTGCTCACCAGTTTCGGACAGGGGGGGCTCGACATCCTGGTGGGCACGCAGATGGTGACCAAGGGCTTGGACTTCGATCATGTCAGCGTGGTGGGCATCCTGAACGCCGACCTGCTCATGCGCTTCCCCGACTTCCGGGCGCATGAACGGGCCTTCCAATTGATGGCCCAGGTGGCGGGCCGCTCAGGCCGCCGCCAGCAGGCAGGCACGGTGATCATCCAGGCGATGGACGTGAACAACCCCGTGCTGGACCTGGTGGTGCGCCACGATGTGGAAGGCATGTACCAGCGCGAGATCCAACAACGGCAGCTGCACGGCTATCCGCCCTTCACGCGGCTCATCGAGCTCACACTGAAGCACCGGTCGGAGGAACGTGTGGCGGCCACCGCACTGGTGCTTGCCACGGGCCTGCGGGAAGGATTGGGCGAACGTGTGCTCGGACCGGACATCCCGCTCGTATCCCGCATCCGCGACCGCCACCTGCGCAAGCTGCTCGTCAAGATCCGCCGCAGCGCGCACCACACGGAGAAGCAGTTCGTGAGCGCCACCATCGACCGTGTGTTCGGCGATCCGCTGCACGCACCCGTGCAACTGGTCACCGACGTGGACCCGCTGTAAGGCCTTGGTCAACGGGGGGCATCCTGCACGGTACCGCCGGCACCGCTATCCCTGAACAGTCGCCACGGACCTTGTTCCGGCAGCGGTACATCCACGGTGAGCGGGGGGTCATCGGGCACACCGGGAAGCGTGATGGAAGCAGCCTGGAGCGCGATGCTGCGGTCCTTCTCCCCGCGCCGTGCACCGTACTTCACATCGCCCTTGATGGGATGCCCCCAACCGGACAACTGGGCCCTGATCTGGTGGAAGGCCCCGCCATCGGGTTCAATTTCCACCAGGGTATAGCGTTCCGCGCGGCCCAGCACACGCACCTTCAACCGCACCGTTCGTGCACCAGCCGCCGGGTCCGCCACGGTCCGCGCCTTGTGCGACCGGGTGTCGTGCACGATCGCATGCTCCAGTTGCACCTGGTCCTCGGGACCGACCACGCCCTCCACCACGGCCCGGTATAGCTTGCGCACCCGTCGTTCGCGGAAGGCGTTGTTCAACGCGCTGAGCATGGCGCCGCTCGCGAGCACCACCACACCGCAGACCGGTCGGTCCAGCCGGTTCACCAGTTCAAGCTCCGGTGAGCCCAGCGCCTTTCGGGCCCAGGACAGAAGGTCCGGGTCGCCGGAGGGATCGGGCTGCACGGGCATGCCCGCAGGCTTGTTCACCACGGCCAGATGTGGCCCTTGGTGCAGCACGGACGGCATTGGCCGCGGCTCAGTACTGCTCGCCGGCATTGGGGAAGTCCTTGGACCGCACGTCGGCCACATAGGACGACACCGCCCCCGTGATCACCGCATGCAGGTCCGCATAGCGGCGCAGGAAGCGGGGCCGGAACTCGGTGTTGATGCCGAGCATGTCGTGGAGCACGAGCACCTGGCCGTCCACACCGCCGCCCGCACCGATGCCGATCACCGGAATGGACACACTGGCGGCCACTTCGGCGGCCAGTTTCGCCGGGATCTTCTCCAGCACCAAGGCGAAGCAGCCGGCCTGCTCCAGCAGCTTGGCATCCTCGCGGAGGCGCTGCGCCTCGGCCTCCTCCTTGGCCCGCACCACGTAGGTGCCGAACTTGTAGATGCTCTGCGGGGTGAGGCCCAGGTGGCCCATGACCGGAATGCCGGCCGTGAGGATGCGCTCGATGGAGCCGATGACCTCGCGGCCGCCCTCGAGCTTCACGGCGTGCGCACCGCTCTCCTTCATGATCCGGATGGCACTGTTCAAGGCGCCCTTGCTGTTCCCCTGGTAGGTGCCGAAGGGCAGGTCCACCACGATCAGCGCCCGTTGGCACCCGCGCACCACGCTGCTGGCATGGTAGATCATCTGGTCCAGGGTGATGGGCAAGGTGGTCTCGTGCCCGGCCATGACGTTGCTGGCGCTATCGCCCACCAGGATCACGTCGATGCCGGCGGCATCCACCAGCCGGGCGAGGCTGAAGTCATAGGCCGTCAGCATGGCGATCGGGGTGCCGGACGACTTCATCTCCTGCAGCACGTGGGTCGTCACGCGCTTCACCTCCTTCAGGTTGGTGCTCATGGCTTGGGATTGATCGGCCGCTGCCGCTCCGGGCAAAGCTACGCCCCCCGGTCCAGCCCACACGGACCGGTGGGACCAGCCGCTTCCCCTCCGTTCCCGGCCGTTCCCCGTTGCGGCCCGGCGGCTGTCCACATCCGGCTATATTTGGCCTCCCCGCACGGGATCCGCAATGCGTCACCTCCTCCTCTTCCTCGCCGCCGCCACCGTGGCCGGCTGCAGCACCGACCTTGAGATCAACGCGCCGTACAAGAACGTGACCGTGGTCACGGGCCTGCTCAACATGCGCGACTCGGTGCACTTCGTCAAGATCAACAAGGCCTTCCTCGGCGAAGGGGACGCGTTCGTGTATGCCGCGATCCGGGACTCCAACGAATACCGGGATGAGGACATCACCCAGATGGTGGTGTACCGCGTGAATGCCAGCGGACAGCCCACCGACTCCTTCCCCCTACAGGACACCCTGATCACCGGCCGCGTACCCGGCGATTTCTACTACCCCGAACAAAAGGTCTACTACTTCCGCACCCCGACCAGGATCCTCAACCAGAGCGGAACGCCGCAGATCAATTCGGGACCCACCTTCCTGCACCAGGCCGGCCTGTACAAGATCAAACTGAAGGTGAAGGGGCAGGACATCACCTCCACCACCAACATCGCCAACGACATCACGATCGCGGCGAACGACCAGGACACGATCAACAACGCCTCGGCGATCAACTTCATGAACGCCACCGGCTCCGGCTACGGCATCTACGAGTTCAACTGGACCTCCTCCGTCTCGGGCAATCCGTGGACGAACCGGCGCTTCGTGGTGACCCTGGAGTTCAAATACGACGAGGTGCGCGACGGCGTGAGCCAGCGCATCGTGAAGTCGCGCAACCTGGGCACGGTGGTGGCCACCGCCGGCGCACAGCCTTTGGCCGTGACCCTGCCCGGGGAGACCTTCTTCAGCTGGCTGCGCAACAGCATCCCCAACGACCCTTCCGTGGACCAGCGCATCTTCCGCGGCATCGACATCAAGGTGGACGTGGCCAACGCCGAATTCCATACCTACCTCACCCTCACCGAGCCCATCTCCAGCATCGTGGAGGACCGTCCGTCCTATTCCAACGTGGAAGGCGCCTACGGCCTCTGGGCCAGCCGGTACTACAAGAACGTGATCAACAAGCGTCTCAACGCCGCTTCGTTGAACGAGTTGATCAACGGCCCGTACACCGCCACCCTGGGTTTCTGCTCGGGCTTCAATGTCGGTCCGCCCTACGGCTGCGACTGACGATCTGTCCTTTTGTCAGTACAATGCGTCCGGTGCGACAGCAACGACCGGACAAAGCTGCCTTAAGTCGGGCCTGACAGGCCGCTGGCATACCCCTTGACAGGGAGGGCCGACCAGCAAACCGCAAGCAAGCAACAACATGAGCAAGATCATCGGTATCGACCTGGGTACCACCAACAGCTGCGTAGCCGTGATGGAAGGCAACGAGCCGGTGGTGATCGCCAACAGCGAAGGCAAGCGCACCACCCCCAGCGTGGTGGCCTTTGTGGAAGGTGGCGAACGCAAGGTGGGCGATCCGGCCAAGCGCCAGGCGATCACCAACCCCCGGAACACCATCTTCTCCATCAAGCGCTTCATGGGCAACTCCTATGGTGAGTGCGAGAAGGAGATCGGCCGCGTGCCCTACGAGGTGGCCAAGGGCGACAACAACACGCCCCGGGTGAAGATCGGCGACCGCATGTACACCCCGCAGGAGATCAGCGCGATGATCCTGCAGAAAATGAAGAAGACAGCCGAGGATTACCTCGGCACCACCGTGAGCGAGGCGGTGATCACCGTGCCCGCCTATTTCAACGATGCCCAGCGCCAGGCCACCAAGGAGGCCGGTGAGATCGCCGGCCTGAAGGTGCGCCGCATCATCAACGAACCCACCGCGGCCGCCCTGGCCTATGGCCTCGACAAGAAGGGCCAGGACCAGAAGATCGTGGTGTTCGACTGCGGTGGTGGCACGCACGACGTGAGCGTGCTGGAACTGGGTGATGGCGTGTTCGAAGTGAAGAGCACCGAAGGGGATACCCACCTGGGCGGCGACGACTTCGACCAGGTGATCATCGACTGGCTTGCCGATGAGTTCAAGGGCCAGTTCAACATCGACCTGCGCAAGGACCCCATGGCCCTGCAGCGCCTGAAGGACGCCGCCGAGAAGGCCAAGATCGAACTGAGCTCCACCACGAGCACGGAGATCAACCTGCCGTACATCATGCCGGTGGACGGCATCCCGCAGCACTTGGTACGCCCCCTCACCCGCGCCAAGTTCGAGCAACTCGCCGACAGCCTCATCAAGCGCACCATCGCCCCCTGCGAGAGCGCGCTGAAGAACGCCGGTCTCAAGACCAGCGACATCGACGAGGTGATCCTGGTGGGTGGCAGCACCCGCATCCCGGCCATCCAGGAAGCCGTGAAGAAGTTCTTCGGTGGCAAGGAGCCCAGCAAGGGCGTGAACCCCGATGAGGTGGTGGCCATAGGCGCCGCCATCCAGGGCGGTGTGCTCACCGGCGATGTGAAGGACGTGCTCCTGCTCGACGTGACCCCCCTGAGCCTCGGCATCGAGACCATGGGCGGTGTGATGACCAAGCTGATCGAGGCCAACACCACCATCCCCACCAAGAAGAGCGAGACCTTCAGCACGGCCAGCGACAACCAGCCCAGCGTGGAGATCCACGTGCTGCAGGGTGAACGACCCATGGCCAGCGGCAACCGCACCATCGGCCGCTTCCACCTCGACGGTATCCCGCCCGCGCCGCGTGGCGTGCCCCAGATCGAGGTGACCTTCGACATCGACGCCAACGGCATCCTGCATGTGGGCGCCAAGGACAAGGCCACCGGCAAGGAGCAGAGCATCCGCATCGAGGCCAGCAGCGGTCTGAGCAAGGACGAGATCGAGAAGATGAAGAAGGAGGCCGAGGCCAACGCCGACGCCGACAAGCAGGCCCGTGAGCGCGTGGACAAGCTCAACGCCGCGGACAGCCTCATCTTCCAGACCGAGAAGAGCCTGAAGGAGTACGGTGACAAGATCCCCGCGGAGAAGAAACAGCCCATTGAGGATGCCCTGACCCGCCTGAAGGACGCCCACAAGGCCCAGGACGTGGACGGCTGCGAGAAGCTGATGGGCGAGCTGAACACCGCCTTCCAGGCCGCCAGCCAGGAGATGTACAACGCCGCCCAGCAGGGTGGTGCCGCCAACGGACAAGGCAATGCCACGGGCAATGCCGATGCCGATGTGACGGACGTGGACTTCGAGGAAGTGAAGGACGGCAAGTAGGTGCGACGTGAACGTCGCACCGCATGGGCCGACGTGTCACACGCTACATAGCCACCAACAACAATGAAAGAGCCCCGCGCATGCGGGGCTCTTTCATTTCACGGCCATCGTGGTGCTCAGCGCACCGCATGCACCTTGCCGTCGATGTATTCCTCCTCGCGCACTTTCGTGCCCGAGGGGTCGTAGTAGGTCCAGGTGCCGATGCGCTGGGTATCCATGCGCTGTTCGTTGTACTGTGAGCGCCCGGTGGCCTTCAAGGCGCCGCCGGGGTGATACTCCTTCTGTTCGAAGATGCGGTTGCGCTTGTCCACGATGGAGAGCAGGCTGATGGGCGTGCCATCGGCTGCAAAGAGGTCCAGGCGCACGAAGTAGGGATCACGGCGGCCGCGCTCCTCCATATACCGGAGCTGCCCGTTGAGGTAGTGGTCCTCGTAGCGGAAAACGGCCCCATCGGCATAGTGGGTCTCCGAGCGCAGGTTCCCGTTCGCATGCCACGAGCGCTGCACACTGCGGGTGGCATCGATGGCCTTGTACTCCCGCTCCAGCTGCCCGTTCGGGTGGAAGTTCCTGTACACCACCAATCGTCCGTCCGCGTAGGAGCCCCGATGCTTCAAGGTGCCATCGGGATAGCGGTCCTCCACCCAGCCGATGCAGGGATGGCCGCCACAGAAGCGGATGGAATCGCCGCCGAGGGCGCCGTTGTAAACCTCGTAGTGATTCAGGTCGGGCGAGGGGTCCTCACCGGCATCGCCCACCAGGTAGTGTTCATCAAAGGCTAGGAGCAGTGTATCCGACTGGGCGTTGACCTGAAGGACGCCAATGGCCAGCACGGCGAGCCCGGTGATCTTGGAAAGGATCATGGGCCTTGAACGCCGGCCGACCTGACCAGGTTTCATTCGCCCCATCCGCCGCCTGGACTGTGAGCTCGGAAGCGCACCCGTATGCACCGGCAGGCAACCTGGTGACACCCGAAGACGAAGCCGACAAAACAGGGTTGCCTGTCGACCAACTTTATTTTTTCATCGCTTGACAATGGGGCGCTCAGCACTCTAGTTTCAAGCGCGTCGATCCCATGACCGAACGTTCCCTGCCATCTTACCACCCATCCTTGGGCGCAGCGTTCGCCCCGACCCAGCTTGGGCCCGACCGCTCCATTCTCCCATTGGACCGGGTGGAACCCATGCAACTATGACCAATAATGCCAGACCCGATCACCGAGCCGGCACAACCATCCCCAACCCTATAAACTACACAGCACGACAAAGGACCGATCCGCCCCCCCATGAACAGGCTGGCGATCAACCGCTGGCAACCGCACCCGACCCCTCCCTGACCGGTCGTACCAACGGACATGGCCCGCCATGCCATGACACCTTCCTACCAACTCACTAACCAAAATCGAACCTGATGAATTGTCGAACTACGCAAGGACCTGGATCCAGGTCAGCGCGGCAATGGTTGGGCCTGCTAGCCTGGCTGGTCCTTATTGCCGCGCCGCTTGTCTCGAACGGACAGGTGAACTACACGTTCAACTTCGATGCGAACTCCACCGGCTGGACCGGCAATTTTTCGCGTTTCACCGGCACCACAGCGTGCGGTGGCGCGGGTGGGGCCATGCGTCGCAACCTGTACTCCGGAGCCGCAACCGGTCAGCTGATCTCTCCGCTCACCGGTACCTCGCTCGGAGGCCAGGTCACCATCGGCTACACCTACAAAGCTGCAGTATGGTCGGCCAATACCACTGCGGCCCCTGTACCATGGGGATCCTTCGATGTGCAGTACGGTGCCACGGCCACAGGCCCTTGGACCACCTTCGCGACGATCACGAACGAGGCGCAACTGGGCAACCCCTGCATCAGCAAGTCCCACACGTTCAACCCTCCGGCAGGTGCCCTCTTCATCCGCTGGAGCGCCACGTGGCAGGGCGGTGACTACTACTTGAACTTTGACAACATTACACTGGCGGAAACGGTGACCCCCTGCGCCGGAACGCCTGCGCCGGGCAACACCACCGCATCGGTAGCCTCCGCATGTCCGGGTGCGAACTTCATCGTGGGCATACAGACGCCTGCCTCCGGGACCGGTGTGACCTATACCTGGGAGTTCGACAACGGAGGCGGTTGGACCGCTTTCGGTACGAGCGCCCCCACCCAGACGGTGAACCAGAGCCTGGCGACCTCATACCGCTGCACCGTGACCTGCACGGAACCGGGAGGCGGGAGCGCCACGAGCACACCGATCAGTGTGCCCATGGCCGCGCCTTTCCCGGTGGATTTCGCGCCCACCACCTTCCCCTCGAACTGCTGGACGGCCACTGCGGCGGCCACCTTGCTCCGCAGTACAGTGAACGCCTTTGGCGCACCCGGTCAGGGTGCGGCCCAGTGGAACTTCTATAGTGCCTCGACCAACACGATCCTCACCATCACCAGCCCCACCTTCACAGCGATCGGCGCTGGACAGCAGATCCGTTTTGATGTGGCCGGCACCACGTACACCGGAGGCGAGATCGACTCCATCACGGTGGAGATCTCCACGAACGGTGGCACCTCGTGGGCCGTGCTGCAAGGCATGTCCAACAACACGGGTGGCCTGTTGAACACCGTACCTCCCCAAACGGGCAACTTCGTGCCCACAGCTGCCCAATGGAACACCCTGGCCTTCCCCTTGCCTGCCGGTGTGAACATGGTGCGCTTCCGGGGCCGTTCCGCGTTCGGCAACAGCGTATACATCGACAACATCGCCATTGAGCCTGTTCCCACCTGTCTGCCAGCCACGAGCGTCGCAGCAACAGGCCTGAGCGGTTCTTCAGCCATAGTGACCTGGAGTGGCACGGGCACCTTTATCGTGGAATACGGTCCCGCCGCGACCTTCACCACCCCGGGCACTGGTACCGCCCAAGGCCCTGAGGCCACCAGCACGGTGGTCACGGGCATCACCGGCAACTCGTACACCATCCCCAACGGCCTGACGCACCCCACCCAATACCGGGTGTTCGTGCGCAAGGACTGTACGGCAAGCAATGATGGCTACAGCGCCAACTCACAAGGCGTGCTCTTCTACACCCGTCCTCCTTACGACGAATGCCAGGCCATCACTTCCATTCCCACCGTTGCACCCGGCGGCACGATCCTGCTCACGGGCAACAACTTCGGGGCAACGGATACGGAAGGCTTCGGCGCCTTGGTATCGTGGGAGGCCTTTACCCTTACGAGTTGCGCCACCACACTGAACATCGACTACTGCGGCAGCACCCCTGCGCGCACCAATGCTTTCGTGAACCTGTTCGTGGGGTGTCCGCAGTCGGCCGGATTCATCGCATGGACCGGCAGTGTGGGCCCCACCTGCCCCAATGGCAGCGTGAACATCCCTTATGCCAACATACCTGCGGGCACCTATTACATCGCGGTGATGAACCAGACGGGAGCCAGCGGCCCCTATGGGATCAATGTGACCGTGGGTCCGGCCTGTCCGCCGCCGCCGCCGAACGATGTGTGTGGCCTTGCCACGCCCATCAGCTGCGGCCAGACCTTGTCTGGGACCACGGTGGATGCCACCACCACGGGAGCCCCGGCCACCCTGTGCAACGGCTTCCTCAACAACAGCTCTGGCGGGGTGTGGTACGTGGCCAATGGTCTCTGCGGATCGGTCACTGCCTCGCTGTGCTCCACGGTAACGGCATGGGACTCGAAGCTCGCCGTGTACAGTGGCAGCTGCGGCTCGCTGGTGTGCGTGACCACCAACGATGACTTCTGTGGAGGACTGAGCCAGGTGACCTGGGCCGCCGATGCCAGCGAGACCTACTACCTGTATGTCCTGGGCTTTGGTGCGGCCAACTCGGGTGCGTTCAGCCTCGCACTGAACTGCACCAGCACACCGGTCGCAGCCACGGCCACCGCTACCGATGACTGTGCGAACAACCAGTTCAGTGTGGCGGTGAACATCACCGACCTGGGTGGTGCCGCTTCCGCCACAGTGGACTACAGCGTGAACGGAGCGGCCCAGCCCCCTGTGACCGGCGCCGGCCTGGGCGTGACCCCGCTGGGTCCATTCCCTGCCACTGCGGAGGTGAGCGTGAGCGTGAGCAACGGTACCACCGGCTGCACCGCCGACCTGGGCAGCTACTACAGCAACTGCCCGGTGACGATCACCTGTGGCAGCACGCTAACGGTGAACCACTGCTATACGAACAACGACACCCGGACCTGGACCTTCACTTCACCCGCGTTGGGTGAGACGGTCACCGTGACCTTCATCGCCGGCACCATGGCGCCGGGTGATGTGATCCGTGCGTACAGCGGCACGGACGACACGGGCGATCCGATCGTCGGCCTCACCGGCAGCTTCGCCAGCCTGGCTGGGGTATCCGGTTCGTCCACGGGGCAGAGCATCTTCATCGAGATCGACAGCGATGGCAGCGGCAGCTGTGCCGACGGCCAGGCATCCAGCTGGCAGTTCGAAGTGGAATGCACCGCAGGCTGCACCGACCCCGACGGCATTGTAACGCCGAACGTGAACTGCGCCACGTACTCCTTCACACTGGACGTGGAGGTGCTGGGTACGGGTGATGCCGCCACGACCGACCTGGTCTACACCGTGAACGGTGGAAGCCCCATCACCATTCCGGGTCTCGACTTCAATAGTGGCATCCAGACCATCGGTCCCTGGCCGATCGGCACCACGATCAACGTGGTGTTGGCCCACGAGACGGATGGGGCATGCGACAAGAACCTGGGCAACTTCCAGCCCGGCCTGGCCTGTCCTCCGCCTGGTTCGTCCTGTGCGCTGCCCTTCGTGGTGAACTCCTTCCCCTTCACCCAGACCAACACCACCTGTGGCAAGGGCAACAACGTGATGGGCACCCAGTGCGGCCTTGCCGCCAACTACGGCGGTGGAGAGGACTTCGTTTACCAGCTGAACATCGCCAATGCCGGCGACTACCAGATCAGCCTCCAGCTGACCGGTGGCGCCAGCTTCGCGGGCTGGTTCCTGAAGAGCGGTACCAACTGTAACAATGCGGGACAGTGCCTCGCCAACGCGGTGACCACGGTGGCCAACGGAACGGCCAGCGCCATCGTAACCCTGGCCGCAGGCACTTATTACGTTATCGAGGATTCACGCCCATTGCCGAACTGTGTGGGCTACAACATCAGCATCACACCCTTCGCGTTCCTGCCCGGCGATAACTGCAGTAATGCCATTCCTCTCACGGTGGGCGCCACCTGTGTACCCACGGCGGGCAGCGTGGCCGGCATGACGCAGACCATTGTCGCTGGCGTGTGCGGAGGTACGGCCGATGATGACGTGTGGTACAGCTTCGTGGCCACCACCCCCAACCAGGATGTGATCCTGGATGCCGACTTCGACGCGGTATTGGAGGTGCGCAGCGGCGCCTGCACCGGCGCGACCTTCTGGCGCCCGATGTCGCCGCCAACCGTGAGCGCACCGGCTGCCGCCGTGAGGTACTTGACGCTGTCCTGGAGCTGGTCGTAGGCGAGCGTGCTGCCCTGGACCGCGATGCCGGCCGCCTTGGCGATCCGCTGCGAGTGCATCAGGGCATCGCCCACCACCTCGTTCTGCGCCGCCACCATGTTCGTGATGCGGCTGTCGTAGGCGGCCGAGCCGAGCGCGACCGTGAGCCCGATCGTGATCACCG
>ENA-UOUJ01001596-UOUJ01001596.1-activated-sludge-metagenome-genome-assembly--contig:-NODE-1596-length-11605-cov-4.641991_pt1 | contig 11605 bp, 11 predicted proteins | sample MGYA00249839_ERZ747224 | MGnify/ENA primary metagenome ERZ747224 (study PRJEB28782, sample SAMN03220277) | activated sludge metagenome | biome: wastewater; feature: sewage sludge; material... | reverse complement strand
TGAGGCGTATTACAAAAGAAGAAGACGGAACATACAATGAGGAATCATTTCAGATGTTCTCGTTTGTGCCCATGCTGAAAGGCGTGCAAAAAAATAATTAACCGGCAAGTGTGTAAATAAACTTCCATATGAAGTTCTTTTATAAAGTGGCGATGATAGCCAATATATGTTTTGTAGTTTCCGTGGTGTTGCGCTATGTGGAGATCAACCGTACAGAAAATGAATCCGGCCCATTGATTCCGCTGGCCCCGTTGCAAAACATAGTGGTTATCCTCGGTTATAGCTCCATTCTGATCAACGCGCTTTGGATGCTCACGGCGTTGATATGGAGTTTGAGTGCTGCTAAACCGGTCATTGCACAACGTACCATGTGGGTCATCGGTTTTTTTCTGATTATTCAATCTGTTTATTTTATCTTCCTTCCCTGATTGTATGTTAACTGCCAGTTACCAAACCCGTGCTTCCCGATTGTTTGTGATATTCGCTGCATTCTTTGTAGCCAATGCACTGATTGCCGAATGTATCGGCGTTAAAGTTTTTTCACTGGAGAAATTATTGGGTGCAGAACCGCTCCATTTTTCTTTGCTGGGTGAATCCGGACTAGCCTTCAGCCTCACCTGCGGGGTGTTGTTATGGCCACTGGAATTTGTGATGACGGATATCGTGAATGAATATTATGGCCCGAAAGCCGTACGGCGCATCTCATACATTGCCGTAGCATTAATCGGGTATGCCTTCCTGATGTTTTTTATAGCTATGAAAGTACCTCCAGCTGATTTCTGGTACAGTACAGGAACAGAAAAAGGAGTACCGGATATGTCGCTGGCATTTAACGCCGTTTTTGGTCAGGGAATGTGGATCATCATCGGGAGCCTGGTAGCCTTCCTGGTAGCACAAATAGTGGATGTACACGTGTTTCATCGCATAAAGAAAGCCACAGGTGAAAAGAAAATCTGGTTGCGCGCTACGGGTTCAACGGTTGTTTCACAATTGGTAGACAGCTTCATTGTATTGTATATTGCTTTTCATGTAGGCAACAACTGGAGCATACAAAAAGTGCTGGCCATAGGTATGGTAAATTATGCCTATAAATTCCTGATGGCGATTTTGTTAACGCCTTTATTATATTTGATACACCATTGGGCAGATCAGTACCTTGGAAAAGAAACCGCTGCCTCAATGAAAAAAGCAGCTATGTCTGCTGAATAATGAACACCATGCAGCCCTCTATCCAGAAAAATATCCTCCATTTCCATCCTGTATTTTTTATACATTGCTTCATATTTTTGAACTTGTTTTTTCTGATTCAAATTGATGCAAACGCTCAGATAAAAGATAATGATACCTTTTTCCTCGCCAAAAAGAAAGGGTGGCTGGGTAAACTGGGTATGGGCATATCAACATTTGAACAGGAAACCCAACCGGTTCTTACGGTAAATCCTTTTTTAAAATATTCCGGTAAACGTATTGCAGATATAGAAATCGTAGGACTCGGGTTACACGAAGCGGTTCCGGATACGGTAACGGTTAAACGAAGTTTCTCAGATAAGGTGGCGGATGCTTTTCACCTCAATACCCGTGAAGATGTGATTCGTAAAAATCTGTTCTTTAAAAAAGGCGATCGCTTCTATCCCTTTCAGGTGTCAGATAATGAACGTTTCCTGCGTGAACAGGAATTTTTTCGGGATGCGGTGATTGTAGTGTTACCTGAAGGTACCGATACGGCTGCCGTGCGGGTGATTGTGGTTGTTCGGGATGTGTTTTCACTGGGGGGAAGTGTGAGTGGAACACCATTCAACCGGCTCGACCTGGAAGTAAAAGACGAAAACATCTTTGGGTCGGGCAACCGGATTGCGGTGCAAGGCCTGTACGACGATGAACGCAAACCCATGTATGGATATGGCTTCGATTACCTACATCGGAATATCCGGGGGAGTTTCTGGAACTGGAACCTCGGATTGAATACGTTTCAACCCGCATTCAATAGCGGCAGGCGAGAAGAAATTGATTTGTACACCGGTTTCGAAAGGCCTATGTATAGTCGTTATACCCGATGGACCGGCGCCGTGGATTTGATATTAGCGGGTACGTTTAACCGTTATGTAGGTGATTCATTGTTTAAAGAGGATTTCCGTTACAAACGACTGAAGACGGATGGCTGGATCGGTATAAACGTCGGTGCCCGAAGGGCGATGAAAAAAGATTCCTACAATCGGTTCAGGCACTTTGTGGCAGTGCGCGGTTTTTATAATCATTACTTTAAAAAGCCCGACAAATTTGAAGGAGAGTATAATTATAATTATGCCGATTTTACCGGAACACTCATGAGTTACACATTGTTCCGTCAGAACTTTTATAAAACGAATTTCATTTATGGTTTTGGACGTCAGGAGGATGTGCCCGTAGGGTTGAATGTGTCGGTTACCGGTGGTTTTAGCCGTAAGTTTCGGCGCAACCGGGCCTATTATGGATTGTCGGGCGAAGGCAGTGTATATAGTAAAAAAGGAACCTATCATACCGGATACATACGGGTGGGAGCGAACTCTTTCCGCAATCAATGGGAAGATGTAGATTTTCTGATAGGCGTTGAACAAATATCACGGTTACGCAAACCGGCAGCCAACTGGAGGCATAGAAGTTTTACCAGTATTGTATATGCACAACAGATTAATCCCTTATTGAATACACCATTATTTATAGATTCAGAATTCGGATTGCCATATTATAATTATTTCATTGAAGGTAAAATGCGAACAACCGCAAAAGCAGAAACCGTTTTTTATCACATGCGAAAATTCTGGGGATTCAGGATTGCACCATTCGCTTTTGCTGATTGGTCTATCATAACACCGGTGGGGATGCGATTAAAAGATTCACAAGGCTTCACAGCACTGGGCGGCGGATTCAGAACCCGAAACGAAAACCTGGTTTTCGGAACGATAGAAGTTCGAGGCTATTATTTCCCAAGAACCGCAGGAGATATTAAAGGCTGGAAAGTAGATTTTTCAACCAATGTGCGCTTCAAATACAATAGCCGGTTTATTCGTAAGCCTGATTTTGTAATGAACAATTGATGGGACGTGACATCACAATTCGTTCAAAAAAAATTCAATCATAAAAAACAACCGTACAGCCTAACGCGTACATCTTAATCTTTAACGTCATCGCATAGCCGATGGCGGGGTGTTAGAGCGATAAACAAACCGTAACTTGGCTGTATTTTACGCGAAGCGTTCAGTCAAGTTAACGAATTTCTATAAAGAACGATACACATCAAATACCCACGTCAACCCGTATGTACGCAAAGTACTCTGTTGTACGTATGCGGAGTTTTATTCAGGCTTTGTGATATATGTTTCAGGTGTCAAAACTTTAATAGTCGCTTTTTTATAGTCTTTGATATTTCTAGTAACAATTGTAGTCAAGTTATTTTCAATCGCACAACTATATTGTATAGCATCTTCAAAGTCATTAAAATCAGAAGTAATTGCAAGATCAATTGTCTTACTGTCAACTGAAAGAACACTCACCAATGTTTTAAACTTACCTAAGATCTGTCTGGAGCTTGCTGCTGAATACTGAGAACGAAGGACGTTATCAATGTTAGCAAAAGAAAGTGAGGATACATAAACCCTAACATTTCCAGAATCGGCAAGTGAAAACAATACTTCAGCAGCTTTGTTAAATGGCTTTCGGCCAGAAAGTAAATCTAAACATACATCTGTGTCCACAAATATTTTCCTCATATTACTTTGAATATTTGTTTAAAAGATGCTTCTTATAATCCTTCTTGGCATCAAAGTTCTTAGGCAACGTTACTATTCCGGACAAACTCTTTACCAAAGGAGTAATTTGTTGCTTATCATTTGGTTCAACCAGCAATCCAAGATAAGACTCAATCAATTTTGACAAACTGGTGTTTTTCCTTCTAGCATATATTTTAGCCTGTTCTATAATGTCACTGTCTAACTTAACTGTTAATTTCGTATCCATATTTTTTGACTTTATACGTACAAGTATAATACTTCAATACGTAATAATCAAATATTGTAAACAACCGCATACGTACAACGCTGCGGTATCAAAATTGAATATATGTACACTAAAGAAGAAGCCGCCAGGCTCCGTTCCGAATTCTGGACAACCTTCGGAAAGTATATGCAACCCGTGCCTTCTTCCAGCGGCGAACGCGTACATTGGGTGAATTATAAAACCGGTGTCAAAAAAATCAGGTTTGTACTGGATGTAGAAAATAAACAGGCAACGGTTTCAGTGTTGTTACTCGAAACCCAACCCCATGTGCGGGATACTATGTTTGAAGTGTTACAAAAAATGGTGGTGGATATGAACAGCCAATCTGAAGTGGAATGGCTGGCCGACAAATCATTCTGGAAAAATGAAGTTTGCCTGATGCGTCTATTCACCTTCTTACCCAATGTGAATATCTACAATAAAGACCACTGGCCACAAATGATAACATTTTTTAAATCCGGCATGATTGATTTAGATACAGCCTGGGTGAATTATCAACCGGTTTTAGAGATGATGCAACAAGACTAAACATTTTCTAACTTTCATTTAACATAGTTTAGCACGAAAATTTTAGGTACCATTTTTGGAAAGTTATCTTTGCACAAACCAAAAATGAACGTGTATGAAAATCTACCCTTTAGTGATAGCCGGTGTGCTGAGTACAGTTGCTTTTTCCTCTTGTGTAAGTAAAAAAGCCATGCAGGCTGAGAAGGAAAAGTACGTAGTGCTTGAAACAGAAAACACCCGCTTGCAACAACAACTGGCTGAATGTAACACCAAAAATGCCGACGAATTAATGAAGAAGGCATTGCTTGAAAGCGATATTGCCGCATTGAAAAAACAAATTGACTTCCTGAAGGAAAACAACAATCAGGCCCTGAAGCAACTGGAGAACCTGTCTGTGCTCAGCAGTTCTCAGGCTGAAAGTATCCGTAAATCGTTGGATAAAATCGGTGCAAAAGATGCCTATATTCAGGATTTGCAATCAGCTATCGCCCGTAAAGATTCCCTCAACCTCGCGCTGGTCACCAACCTGAAAGGCGCTATCGGAAATATGAGTGACGAAGACATCAACATTAAAGTAGATAAAGGAGTGGTGTATATCGATATCTCTGATAAATTGCTCTTCCAAAGCGGTAAGTATGAAATTACGTCTCGTGCCAGCGAAGTATTGGGCAAAGTGGCCAAAGTATTAAAGAACCAACCGGATATTGAGTTTATGGTGGAAGGGCATACCGATAATGTGCCGTATAACGGTTCGGGTCAATTGATTGACAACTGGGATTTAAGTGTGAAGCGCGCAACCACTGTAGTACGCTTACTTCAAAAAACATATGGTTTAGAACCTTCTAAAATGGCTGCTGCGGGTCGTGGTGAATATGTACCTGTGGCAGATAATGCTACGTCTGCCGGCAAAGCTGCAAACAGGCGCACCCGCATCGTTATCCTCCCACAACTGGATCAATTCTTTAAGTTACTCGAACCCAAGAAGTAATCATTATTATAAATAAATCGGAAAGCGGTCATCTTGTATGGCCGCTTTTTTTATGCAGAAAAAGAAGAGGAGTAACCCAAGGGGCAAATATTATGACGCTATTGTTCATTTCGTTTACGCCTAAACGTTACATTCCTGCCGTTTGTTTTACACCATTGAAAATACCTTTCCAAATCAATGCAAATATCGAACGGTTGATGTCTCGCTTTTCGTGTATTTCCACCACCACAGGGTCTTGTTTGCCGGTCGGGTTTTGATTTTTTACAATGATGTTCGCCAGAAAAGTAGCCAGTCCACGCTTTTTCAAACCACCTTTGCTTTCATCTTTCTTCAACACTTCAATTTTCAGTTTATTGTATAAAAATTGAACCGTACCGGTGAGTTGGTGGTTGTTTCCTTTGAACTCAATGTTTAAACCGTTTATTTGTCCTGCCGCCACAGAGGCTGGTCCCATGGGTTTCGTAATCGAGTTGAGTTCCGTGGCCGGCATACTGCCCAGTTGAGCCTGTATGTTAAAGGTGCCCGCAGTATCAAATAAATGAAAACGCCAGCGAACATTGAACGGTGATTTGTTTAAAAATCGAGTGGAAATATCGGCGTCCATGTAAGGATGAACTGCAGTAGAGTCACGGATATTGCTGAGGTAATGAATGTTGGCCAGGGTATGATGGAAATGAACTTTCCCTTTCATTTGGGTACGCTGATTTTTTTCCTTGTATTCAACGTATGTGTTTTTTAAAGTAAGACGATGCACATTCAGCGGTATGCCCACTTTCACCAATTGTTGGTGTGGGTATTTACCGGTACGGATGAGGCTGTCGCGCGGAGTATTCAAATCGCGGTAAATTTTTAAATCCGCTTTCTGCACTTCAATATGATCCACTAGAATTTCTTCGTTCATCAGCGCATGCATGTTTACACCGTTGAAAAAGATGTCATGAAAAGAAAAATCGAACCGGTCTGTTTGATAGGTGTGCCGTTTAGCAAATTCGTCCTCATTCCATTGGGGTTTAAGGTGAAAACCCTGAATATAAATCCACCCCGGGTCGGAATGCAGGTACAGACTGTCGGCACGCATTTGATAGGGCGTACCGGGCATACTCCAGTCAAATGCGCCACATTGTACCCACACTGATTTTGAAAATAAAATCCTGCTACTGTCGGGTACTTCATCACCCTTTACAACAATATCCTTCAAACCAATATCTACATGTTGTATGAGAAACTGTCGCCTGGTGGAATCATTCAGCATAGATGTGCTAAGACGTGCATCCACTATAAGAAATGAATCAAGTTGAATGGATTTTAAATCGCCAAGAATTTGTTCATATATTTCTTTGTCCGGACTCACGCGTGTATGCGTTCCAGTATAGATGATTTTAATTTTCGGTTGTAGCAGTTTCACCACACGTCCGTCAATTGACTGATGTATCAGTGCTTTGGGTGTTTTTACACCTTCCACTTCTAAGCTGCTGATATGTATATCCAAGAGCATTGGCGGTTTTTTCTCCAACGATTCAAATACCAGCGAATCATAAAACACACGTATGTTTTTTGCATGTAGCCTGCCGCTGACTTCATCCAGGAGCAAACTATCGTATGCAACTTGATACAAACCCTGTGATTTTTTTTCAACCAAACGTCCAAGTTCGTTGCGTATAATTTGTTTTTTATACACATTCCATGCAATAAAGGCCAATACAACCCCTCCGGTCATCCACCATATCCAGTTGCGTTTCCAAAATGGCTTTGTTTGTACTTCGGTTTCTATGCCGGTTTTTCTTTCACTCATGCCTTCATGTATTTAATATGATACCTGAAATTATTCGGTTTTCATCACATTAAAAAAACGAATACCTTTGCGGCATGACAGCAGAACAAATTAAGGATATGAGAGACCGTTTGTTGGTCTTGAGGAGGTTTCTTTGACGTCCCTAACCGTCAAGCTAAAATTGAAAACGATAAACAACTTTCCCTGTCGCCGGGTTTCTGGGATGACAACGCCCGTGCCACGGCTATTCTCAAAGACATTAAGGTAAACGAATACTGGGTGGATTTGTTTCACGATGTGGAAACATCGGTAGAAGATTTTGCCGTGTTGTTCGATTTCTGGAAGGAAGGTGAGGCCGAAGAGGAAGAAGTACGTGCCGCCCATCAACAGGCAGTACAGCTTATTGAGGATGCGGAGTTTAAAAGTACCCTCAATGATCCGGCAGATGCATTGCCTGCAGTGATGGAAATCAACAGCGGCGCGGGTGGAACGGAAAGCCAGGATTGGGCTGAAATGCTTGCCCGCATGTATAGGATGTACGGTGAAAAGCAGGGATGGAAAGTAACCGAACTCGACTGGCAATGGGGGGATGGCGCAGGAATTAAAGCCTGTACGTATCAGTTCGACGGTCCGTTTGCCTACGGTTTTCTGAAAGCAGAAAGTGGTGTACACCGCTTGGTGCGTATATCTCCTTTCGATAGCAATGCCCGTCGTCATACATCATTCGCCAGCGTACACGTATATCCGTTAGTAGATGACAGTATTGAAGTTGAGGTGAAAGAATCTGATGTAAAAATGGAAACGGCACGCAGTGGAGGCGCCGGTGGCCAGAATGTAAATAAAGTGGAAACCAAAGTGTTCCTCACACACATCCCCACCGGTATTGTGGTAGTGTGCCAAACCGAACGCAGTCAGTTGGCGAACCGCGAAAAAGCGATGCAAATGCTGAAAAGCCGTTTGTACGAAGAAGAACTCAGAAAAAGGAATGAACTGCGCGATGCCGCCAATGCCAATAAAAAGAAGATTGAATGGGGCAGCCAGATCCGGTCGTATGTGTTTCATCCGTATAAAATGATCAAAGACCACCGTACCGATTTTGAAGTGGGTAACGTAGGGCCTGTGATGGATGGTGAACTAGACGGTTTCATCAAAGCATACCTGATGAGTGAAAAGGAAGCAGATTCCGGACAGTAAAGCCGGATTTGTCGCCTCAAATAATTACATTGCAAACAGCAAAAACGAAAAAATATGTTGTACGGAGATTTTTACTACCCATTACCGGCGAATGAACCGGTATTGAATTATGCACCCGGAAGCCCTGAAAAGGCCGCATTGAAGAATGCATTGAAAGAACTGAAATCGCAGAAGATTGATGTGCCAATGTACATTGGAGGTGAGGAAGTGAGAACGGGTAAAACCATAGACATCCGTCCGCCGCATGAACTAAAACATGTGTTGGGTTCATTCCATGCCGGTGATGCATCGCATGTAAAAAAAGCCATTCAGGCAGCGCTCAAAGCGAAAGATAAATGGGCGGCCATGAGTTGGGAAAATCGTGCCAATATCTTTCTAAAAGCAGCCGATTTGCTGGCTACGAAATATCGTCCGTATATCAATGGTACCACCATGCTCGGACAAAGCAAAAATGTATATCAGGCGGAAATTGACAGCGCTTGTGAACTGATTGATTTCCTTCGTTTCAACGTTCACTTCCTGAGCGAAATTTATCGCCAGCAACCGGTGAGCGGTCCGGGAGTGTACAACCGCATGGAGTATCGCCCGCTCGAAGGTTTTGTGTTCGCACTCACGCCCTTCAACTTTACTGCCATTGGGGGAAATTTGCCCACCAGCGCCGCCATGTGTGGTAACGTAGTAGTTTGGAAATGTGCCAATACACAAGTGTACAGCGCACAAATGTGTATGCGTGTATTGATGGAGGCGGGATTGCCAGCGGGTGTGATTAACTTGGTGTACGTTGATGGCCCCACCATGGGTGAAGTATGTTTCAATCATCCTGATTTTGCAGGACTACACTTTACTGGTAGCACCGGCGTATTCAACAGGATGTGGGAAACCATCGGAAAAAATACACCCATCTATAAATCCTATCCACGCATTGTAGGGGAAACCGGCGGAAAAGATTTTGTATTGGCACATAAATCTGCCGATCCGGATGTAGTAGTAGCCGCATTGGCCCGTGGGGCATTTGAATACCAGGGACAAAAATGTTCCGCTGCATCCAGGGCATATATACCGTCTAACCTGGCGAAAGAAATTAAAACAAAACTTATTGCCGCCATGGGCACCATGAAAATGGGAACGGTGGAAGATTTTACCAATTTTATCAACGCAGTTATTGATGAGAAAAGTTTTGACAAACTCGAAGGTTATATTAAAAATGCGCGCAAACGCAACAGCGGGGCAAAAGTACTTGCCGGTGGAACGTGTGATAAATCAAAAGGCTATTTCATTGAACCTACACTGATAGAAGCTGCCGATCCGAAATATGTAACCATGTGCGAAGAGTTGTTCGGGCCAATACTCACCATGTATGTGTATGATGAAAATAAATTTGAAGAAACCCTCAAGCTGGTTGATTCTACATCACCCTATGCTTTAACAGGCGCGGTGATTGCAACAGATCGATATGCGGTTGAACTGGCAGTAAACAAATTACGGAATGCTGCAGGTAATTTTTATATCAACGATAAACCCACCGGTGCGGTAGTGGGGCAACAACCTTTTGGTGGTGCCAGGGCCAGTGGTACCAATGATAAAGCTGGAAGTGCGCTTAACCTGTACCGTTGGCTGAGTGCGCGTACCATCAAGGAAACGTTTGTGCCTCCGGTAGATTACCGTTATCCGTTCCTGCAGGAAAAATAAATTTGTATCCGGTGGAAGTTATTCTGACACATCAGGCATTTCGTAATTGTATTGAAACTCTGGCTCAGGAAATCCTTGGGCGCAGGCCCGATATGTCGAATACAGCCATCGTGGGCATTCAACAGGGTGGAGTGGTGGTTGCTGAAGCATTGTATGAAGCCATCTGTCGTTCCGTAAAAGGCGCCCAACCGGATTACGGCCAAATAGATATTACTTTCTACAGAGATGATTTACACAAACAAATTCTGCAACCCGATAAAATGAACCTGCCTTTTTCTGTAGATGATAAACATATTCTGTTGGTGGATGATGTGTTGTTTACCGGCAGAACGATTAAAGCCGCGCTGGATGTATTGCTGGACTATGGGCGACCGGGTAAGGTAGAATTGTGTGTATTGGTAGACAGGGCCGAACACCGGCAGTTTCCCATACAGGCGGATTACAGGGGCATTACGCCCTCAACCACTTCCCGTGAGAAAATAAAACTCCTGAAAGAGGGCAATACAGGCATTCAGGTTGTTCGATTTGATGATAAAATGCAATAACTTTGCTTTTTAATGCAACTATCCACACCACATCTACTGGGCATTAAAGATCTCACCTCTCAGGATATTGAAACTATTTTATCTACCGCAACCCAATTCAAGGAAGTATTACAACGGCCTATTAAAAAAGTGCCTTCCCTGCGTGAGGTAACCATCGTAAACCTTTTTTACGAAAATTCTACACGCACACGTATATCATTTGAATTGGCAGAGAAAAGACTGAGTGCTGATACCATCAACTTTTCCGCATCCGGATCCTCCGTGTCTAAAGGCGAAACCCTGTTAGATACGGTGAACAATATCCTGAGCATGAAAGTGGATATGGTGGTCATACGCCATGCAAGCAGCGGCGCACCTCATTTTCTGGCGAAGCATTTGCCCAATACCGCCATCATCAATGCAGGCGATGGCATCAATGAGCATCCCACCCAGGCACTGCTTGATGCATTCTCTATCCGCGAAAAAATCGGAACCCTGGAAGGTAAAAAGATTGCAATCATTGGCGATATACAACATTCCAGAGTGGCGATGAGCAATATCTACCTGCTCAAAAAAATGGGCGCCGAAGTTACCGTTTGCGGCCCACCTACTTTAATTCCCACCTATATACGTGAAACACATAACATTCGTGTTGAATACAATCTGAAAAAGGCATTGCAATGGTGCGATGTGGCCAATGTGCTTCGCATACAGCTCGAACGCCAAAATCAGGTATTGTTTTCCACCCTGAGGGAATATAACCGCGTGTATGGGGTTACTTCCGCACTGCTGAATGAAATACAAAAAGATATCGTCATCCTGCATCCGGGCCCAATGAACAGAGGAGTGGAAATTGACAGCGATGTGGCCGATGGCAAACATTCCATCATCCTGCAACAG
>ENA-UOUJ01001595-UOUJ01001595.1-activated-sludge-metagenome-genome-assembly--contig:-NODE-1595-length-11606-cov-3.756471_pt1 | contig 11606 bp, 15 predicted proteins | sample MGYA00249839_ERZ747224 | MGnify/ENA primary metagenome ERZ747224 (study PRJEB28782, sample SAMN03220277) | activated sludge metagenome | biome: wastewater; feature: sewage sludge; material... | reverse complement strand
ACGTGCCAACAGAACCCTTCAGGACCGTCTGATCAAGGAGATGCGTCTGGAAGGTATCAGCTCGATTGAGCAAGCTAATGCCTGGCTACCCTGCTTCATTGAGCAGTTCAATCAGAAGTTCGCCAAGATGGCTTTTAATCCTAAGGATCTACATCGGCCTATCACTGAAACAGCCGAAGAATTAGATGATATTTTTACTTGGCGTGAACCCCGCAGAGTCACGAATAGCCTGACGATTACTTATGATAAATGCGTATATCTCCTGGAAAACACCGAAGAAAATCAAAGGTTGATCGGTAAGTATCTTGAGTTCCTGGAATACCCGGATGGTACTGTAGCCCTCATGCATGATGGCCGAAAGATCAATTACAGCCTCTTCGATAAATTAAGTCAGCTGAATCAGCGAGAGATTGTTGAGAATAAACGGTTGGGTGCTGTTCTGAATCATATCCAACAACAGCATGAAGAACTGGAACAACAAAACAAACGCAATCGTTCTCAAAAGATGCCAAGCAGACGTGCACAGAAAATAGCAATCAAAGAACGAAATCTAAATCCTGTGCTTGACTTGGAATTGTCCATATAGGACATTTCTATTTGGTTATTAGGTAGGACATTTCTACTTGGGAATAACAACACTTGTATATTAATATAAATATCAAATATTTAATAAAACTATAAAAATCTAAAAATGCTCAAAAAGCCGATTTTGAAACAAGTCGGCTTTTTTATGTTCGATTCTGTAAGCTTTTGCCAATAAAAAATGGAACAACTTTGCAAAATTTACAATTTTGTATTAACATTTTTATATTAACAAAAAGCGATGCAACTATGGAAATTGAGTTTTCATGGGATGAGCATAAAGCAGATACAAACCTCAAAAAACATGGTGTAGCTTTTGAAGATGCAACATTGGTTTTTTATGATGCTCATGCCCTATATAAACAAGATCGCTTTGAGAATGGTGAATATCGTTGGCAAGCGATAGGTATGGTACATGGGCAAGCTGTTTTATTAGTGGCTCATACAGTACAAGACCATAATGGGATGGATCATATCCGCATTATTTCGGCACGACAGGCAGAGAAAAAAGAGAGGAAACAATATGAGCAAAATCGTTACCTACAAAATGGATTTGAATAAGCCTCCTGTTTTGTCTGAAGAACAAAAGGCAAGACTCGAAGCCCTAGCTAAACGCCCAGACAGTGAAATAGACTTTTCCGACATTCCTGAACTTGATGAAAGCTTTTGGAAAAATGCTGTCCAAAATCCGTTTTATAAGCCAACTAAACAAGTGACTACAGTACGCATTGATGCAGATGTCATGCAATGGCTAAAAGCACAAGGCAAAGGCTATCAGACACGTATGAATAAGATTTTACGTGATGCAATGCTGAATGATTTAAAAAATCACCCATAAAAAAACGGAGCTTAAGCTCCGTTTTTTACAAACTATTTTTAAGCTTATAGAATCTAAATTCGGGGTAAATTAAACCTATAATAAAAAGAATGGTAAATGCTATCCATAGAAACAAAGCCATAGCTCTAAGCTGTTCTTCATTCCATGAGCTTGATTCCATATCTAAGAAAAAGATACTCTTCCAGCCTTTAATATAATCAGCTCCACCCCATGAAATAATCCATTTGAACATTAAGCTAACTGCCAAATAAATAAGTACCCACACCCATGTAGACATAAATTACCTTATTATTTTTAATCACTTATTGGATAATTATAACTGATCTTAATAGTCTTATTTAACATAAAATCTCTTATGCGAAATTTCAGCTCGATGCTTTGAAATATGGCTTTAGCCATGTTTCAAAGTCGGGCAACTTTGCGCTTGCTGTAATCTGATCAGTAATAAGAAAAACCAAGCAAAGTACCGATCAACTAGTATTTTTTAGGGTCGATCTGACACCAGTCATACGTTTTTTCTTTGACACTACTCGGTTCAAACGAATAGCAATTTTTCCTTATGATTCTCACCAATGTTTCACCATCACTTTCTCTAATTTGTAGCGGATATTTTTTTAGTAAAGCCATATCAGCTCTACGGTTATCAATTTCGTCTTTGCTTGGCACGTATAAGAAGATTGCCAAAATGAATACCATCATCACAGCCACAAACGTGCTGGCAAAAATAAGGATAAGTTTTAAGTTGAGCCTGTTTGTAGCTTCGTTTAATGCCTGAATACTGTTGTTTAATGCACCTGTATGCTTCTTATTTGCGTTTTCTAGCGATTTTTCAGCCTTGTCTAGCACTCCACTAGCGACTTGGTTGTAAAACTGCTCTAATCGCTTCTTATCGTCTGCTATGGCTTCTCGATATTCCTTCATGGATGCCAATAAAATATATAACTGGTCATCTAAATCATTTTGATTACTCATAATGACATTCCGCCTCTACTTAGTTTTTGAGATGCCTTGCGGAGTGCTTGCTCGGCTCGTTGTTTATCTAATTCTTGCTGTCGTTTCATTTCCGCTTGGCGTTCCAGTTCTAGACGTTTGGTTTCTTGGTTCTTCTGCCATTGATCAAAACCTTGATCGACACGGTTTAAACCACGCTGTAAAACGCTCTCTTTCTGCTGTTTCTGTTGGTCAAGCTGTTGGGCGTTCTGCTGTTTCACATTGTCATTAAAACGGCTGATTTCAGTGTCTATGCCTTTTCTGCGTAATTGGGTGACTTTAGTGCCTTCATGGATGGTGGCTTGTAGTCCGTTATTCTGATCGGCATAGCTGCGGTGATCTATTTTTTCCTGTATGCCTGCTCGTTCCAAAGCACGATTGGCAAGGTTTGCCCACGTTTCCCGAATCTGTTTAATTTCGTCTTGGGTTGTACCCATACCAAGGCTTTTTCGTTTGGCGTTGCTGAGTTCAATTTCTGCCTTTGTGGTCAGAGTCAGATTGTTTTCAGGGTCTAATTCCGCCTTTCGGGTGGTAAGCATGATATGGGCGTGATGGTTCTTATCATTTCCGCCTTTGCTGGGTTCGTGGATGGCTAAGTCTGCAATCACGCCATAGCGATCAACTAAGGCCGTGGCAAAGGCTTTTGCCAAGTCCTTACGTTGATCTGCGTCTAATTCATCGGGTAGGGCGATTACCCACTCTCTGGCGGTTCGGGCATCTTTGCGGTTTTCGGACTGTTCCGCCAAGTTCCAAAGTTGGCTGCGGTCAATTTCAATATTGAGATTAGACACAATTTCGGTATGGGCGACTCCATCCTTTCTCGTAAAGTCATGCGTCAGCCCTGTACGTTTATCTTCTAGTTTTTCCCCTGCACGATAAGCCATAGATGCAACGGCAGTTCTTCCCGAACTGCGGTTAACGGTTTTGGTTGTACAGTGGTAAATCGCCATTAAATTTTCCTTGTGGCATCCACGTATTGATTACATTTCGGGCATTCTTTTCTAATAGTTTGAATGGATACTCCATTCATTTGCTCTATAAGAATTTTAGGTAATTTGTATAAAAATTCATTCCCACAGTTTGAGCATATAAAAATATGCTGTTCATCAATATTGTATTTCTTCATTTGCTTTACCGCTCTTGCTTTTGCTTTTGGGGTTAAGGGGTTTCCCCCTTACGCATCTTTTGACTTGAATGAAATTCAAGTCGTAAGTGCGCATTTCATGAAAAACACGATAGCATATTACCCGCTTGAATTTCAATTCATAGGGTCTTATGCTTGAGTGGTTTTCTATATTCCGAAATTAACCGTTATGACTAAATCTGCTGAAAATATCGAAAAGAAAATTGAAGCCCAGTTAGAGAAGCTGAAACAGTTAAAAGCACAGAAACAGGCTATTGAAGCAAGAGAACGTACCAAAAAGAAAGAACAGGAGCGCAAGGATGATACTCGGCGTAAAATTTTGCTCGGTTCTTACTTGATTAAGAAAATGCAGGCAAATGAAGCCAATAAAGAAAAAATACTCGCTGAACTCAACGAATATTTAACAGAAAATAGAGATCGACAGCTTTTTGATTTGCCCGACATTGAAGCCTAATTTTTCTTCGCTGTTTGGTTGTTTTGTTCGGCTTGATACTCTGGAATGAGCGTATTTAAAACCTTTTGAATATTGTCCTTGTCTTCTATCTGCAAATTATCTCGATAGTAAATTAAGTCCTGTATTTTGCTTTCCATCTGCATTTTTTCGGTGGGTTCGGCATCTTTGGATAGTCGGGATAATAGGAAGATATAACCGCATATATTTTCCCTCGCAATTTCATAATTTACGATGTCGAGGTATTCAACGGTCACATGCTTTAGATCGGTTGATAGGTTATTTAATTTAATCATGGCTGAAATCCTGATTTTTCTAAAATTGGATAAAGCTCTCTGAATTTTTCAGGCTCTAAAAGCATATCAGCGATACGAATAGCAAATTGTTGGTAGCTTTCTGTACCTTGTGAATATTTCCCCATTTCAGGCATTTCTGACATTTTATTCGCAAATAAATGGCGTTGTGCATCGGTCATTTTTATAAAAAAATCAGGCGTGTTTGGATCTCTTTTTGCTTCAACTTTTGGCTGTTGTTTTTGCTTAAATTTGAAAGAAAAACCTGAAATGATCCGTCCTTTTTTATGCTGTTCATACGTTACAGTAATATCAGTATGCTCATTAATTTGTTTAATTGATGGTTCAAGCACACGCTTTTTAAAGTCACTCATGGCGGTGTATTCACTATCAACAAGACCTAATCTGTTTCTAAACTCACTAAGTTCTAGTTGTGGAACTTTTCCAACTTCACGCCAAGCAATCAGCAATTCATAAAGCCTAGTGGCGTATTTACTGGTTAGGTGAGCAACTTGTTTAGCTTCATATTTTGTAAAGTGTTCTTCCAATCGTGTGATTAAAGGCACTACATCAGGAGCAAAAGTAATTTCTAACAATGCTAGGTCATCTACATAAAATATACGGCTTACCCAGCGAGATCGAACAATGCCGACTTTGCCTGTTTTTTTATATTCGGCTGTATAACTAAATTGACGATTAAACAGATTATTTACAGCTTCTCTCAAAGCTTTATATGACGCATCGGCAGATACATTGAATAGCTTGGCGTAGTCACTAGCATGTATTTCCAGTTTACTATCCGCAGTGATTCCTTGTCCCGATTCTCTAGCATTAATGATAGCTAGCATGATCAAACGTTGTTCCGTTAGCTCTAGGTTGTAACTGGCATTTATTAGAGCATTATCTTTCACGACTAAACTATTTTTCATAAGAAGAACTTATTATTATCTAATTAAAGGACAATGTAATCTAATATCTTTTTAAGGTCAATATTTATAATGTCCTTTAATTAAGAGCAAATGTCCGTTTATACAAGAGCAAATGTCCGTTTATACAAGAGCAAATGTCCGTTTATATAGTCTGTAACACTTACTACACAAGGGTTTCAACCTGTCTAAAAGCATTAAAAGCTTTAAAAATAATTAAAAGCCTTTCGAGAGGGGAGTGCTTAAAACTGCCCTATGTACTCGCTAAAGCTCGTACTCTATTGAAGCTCGTTCCTCGCTTCGTGGGGCAGTTTTTAGTTAATCCTGTTTGTGAAATCTAAAAGCAAAAGCATTTGTAATGTATTCGCTTCGCTCATACTTTTTGAAAAGCAAAAGCTCCAAAGTTCGCACCCATTCGGGATGCTCTGTACCTACCGTTTAAAATCGAAAGGGAGCTTGTAATCAGAGAAAAGGCGAGGGCGAAATTTTGATGATGCTCAATCGCTCGTAGACACTCGCTCGGTTCTTATTATCTAGGTTTTAATTATTTACTGGAGCTAATCAAAGTTGTGAAACATTGCTTAAATAATAGGCGTGGAACGTGAAAAATCATTAAAAAAGCCCGATCTGGAGGATACGGGCCAATCAAAATGATATATACCATTGATTAATAAAGACAATTATAACGCATTTCGTATAAGGTGTATTATGTTAATTTTAGATTACATTAAAAATAGAACCTAATATTATAAGTATTTTTCGACTAATTTATTTTTTAAGCCAAGCTTGTTTAGGTGAAATTACACCAAATTTTAGAAAAATTTATTTTACAGTCATCAATCAAGAAATTATGGTGTATTAGCGAGTTTTGAAAGATGATTGCACTACTAAAGTATTAGTTTGATATTAAAAAAAGAAGAGGAAATATTAATCATTAAAGTAATTAAAAATCAAATACTTAAATGTTTGAGTATTTGATTTTTAAAGCATAAAAATTGCCATTGTTAATATTTATTAAATACTGTATTTTTCAAATACTGATTACTTATCAGTCAAATAATAATTTTTGAAAATTGAAAAGGAATAGTAAAATGAGACATGGTGATATTTCAAGTTGTCCAGATACGGTTGGTGTTGCAGTTGTAAATTATAAAATTCCTCGCTTACATTCTAAAGCTGAAGTTTTAGAAAATGCAAAAAAAATGGCTGAAATGATAAAAGGGATGAAGCAGGGTCTTCCAGGGATGGACTTAGTCATTTTTCCTGAATATAGCACCATGGGCATTATGTATGACCATGATGAAATGATGGCGACAGCGACTACAATTCCTGGTGATGAAACTGCTATTTTTTCAAAAGCCTGTATCGAAGCCAATGTTTGGGGCGTATTCTCAATCACAGGTGAACAGCATGAAGATCATCCAAACAAAGTTCCTTACAATACGTTGATTCTTATAAATAATAAGGGTGAGATTGTTCAAAAATATAGAAAAATTCTTCCATGGTGTCCGATTGAAGGTTGGTGTCCGGGCGACACAACTTATGTGACAGAAGGTCCAAAAGGTATGAAATTGTCATTAATCATTTGTGATGATGGTAATTATCCTGAAATTTGGCGTGATTGTGCCATGAAAGGCGCAGAATTGGTTGTTCGTTGTCAGGGCTATATGTATCCGTCTGCTGACCAACAAGTGACTATGGCAAAAGCCATGGCATGGGCAAATAATATATATGTTGCTGTAGCCAACGGTACTGGATTTGATGGTGTTTATTCATTCTTCGGTAACTCTTCGATTGTTGGTTTCGATGGTCGTACACTCGGTCAATGTGGTACGGAAGTTGATGGTCTGCAATATGCTCAACTTTCAGTAAGTCAGATTCGTGATGCTCGAAAATATGACCAATCTCAGAACCATTTATTTAAACTTTTACATCGTGGTTATACTGGCGTACATAACAATGGTGATGGCGATAAAGGTATAGCAAATTGCCCATTTGATTTTTATAAAACTTGGGTTTTAGATGCAGAAAAGGCACAACAGAATGTCGAGAAAATTACCCGTTCTACTATTGGTGTAGCTGAATGTCCAATAGGTAATTTACCAAATGAAGGAATAGAAAAAGAAGCTAATTAATTAGTATAAAAATAAAGGGAGGTATTTGATATGACTTTTGCTAGCGATCGTATGCAAGCCAATCAGGAAATTTTAGACAAGCAACGTTACGATATGCAAAGCAAAGAACATATTGCACGTACTTCTCGTTTTACTTTCGACCCTAATGATGTTATGGAAAAACTTCGTAATAACATTATTGGGCAAGATGCTGCACTCAATGAAATTGAAAATATGCTCATGACAGTAAAAGCTGACTTTAATGTGCCAAATCGGCCATTAGCAGTCACTCTAATGCTTGGGCCAACAGGTGTAGGTAAAACAGAAACAGTTCGACTAATTGCTCAGGCGATATATGGTAAACCGGATGCTTTTTGTCGTATTGATATGAATACACTAGCTCAAGAACATTATGCTGCAGCGTTAACTGGTGCACCTCCGGGCTATGTAGGTTCAAAAGAAGGTAATACCTTATTTAATGAGGAACAGATACAAGGAAGTTTCTCTAAGCCCGGAATTGTATTATTTGACGAAATCGAAAAAGCAAGTAATGAAGTTATTCGTGGATTGCTTAATGTTTTAGATACAGGAACTCTTAATCTTACATCAGGAACAAAATCACTCGATTTTAAAAATAGTTTAATTTTTATGACCAGTAATATAGGCGCAAAGGAATCACAAGCTCGTCTAAAACTTCTTGCCAAATTACCCCAGCGTTTACAGCAATTTGCTAAAGCGACTAAACTTGACGATTCAAAAATTACAGAACGGGCTTTACACAAAAAGTTTGATCCTGAATTTTTAAACAGAATAGAACGTATTCTGCATTATCAAGCAGTACCAACAGATTTTATATCTCAGCTAATTATTCTAGAAGTTGAAAAATTAAACCTTCGCCTGCGTAAACAAAATAGAACTGTCTCACTTACAGATCGAGCAATTAAATTTTTATCAGGAAAACATGATGTGCGTTTTGGCGCTCGTGGTTTAGGCCATCGTTTTCGCATCTTAATCGATTCGAAGCTTGCACGATTTTTAATGGAAAATCCTGATGCAAATCATATTATTATTGATTACTCACAAAAAGAAATTGAACTTAGCATTGTTAATTAAACTTCAAATCAATAGTTTAAAATTTCTCTATGCAAATTGTTTTTGCATGGCGTGGATATCATGTTTCTAAAATAAAATTGATTTCAGGATGATTAAAAACTTTAACATTATAAATTAATGTTTTATGCACCATAACGGAACTATATTAAAACAGAAAATTGGAGAGGCTTATGCTAGGAATTGCACTTTTATTTATAGGATCTGTATTATTAGTCAATGGTTTAGGGCTAAATGGAAAAATGGAAGCTAGAGATTCTGCACCATTTAACCTATTAATAGGATTATTAGCCTTTCTCATCAACAGTATTGCTTTATATAGAGGAAATAATCCACTTGATTATTTCGGAGCAGCCGGAGGACTATTATTTGCATTTACATATCTATATTTAGCAGTTGTTCAATGGTTTAATTTAAAGGGTATTGGTTTTGGTTGGTATTGCCTTTTTGTCGCCATTAACGCATTAGTTTTTGCAGTATTGGCTGTTGAATATCGTTTCATGATTATGTGGGTGCTATGGTCCAGTTTATGGTTCTTATTTTTCCTAGCATTGAGTCTTGGTAAAGAACTTAATTTTTTAGGAAACTACACAATCTTTATAGGTTTTTTTACTTGTTGGATACCTGGTCTATTAATGCTAACCAATCATTGGTAAATAATTATTTAAAAAAATCTTATGTGAAATCTAGCCCAACATGGGCTAGACATAGAAATTAAATCCAATTTTCTAACTTTAGCCCATCGATACGTTCAAATTTTTTATTGTTGTTTGTCACTAATACAACATCCAAGGCGAGTGCATGCGCTGCAATTAACATATCAAGTCTCCCAATAGTCTTGCGTGTTGATAGGAGGTCTTGACGTAATTTAGCGTAATGCCAGATCGCTTGCTCATCGTAGGGCAAAATATCTAAGGGTGACAGAAACTTATTCAAAGCCTGCTTATTACGCTTAGATCCTGATTTTTCGACACTGAACCGTACCGGGTTTGTCGGAGACCAAGCTTTCTGAGAGAATGTCCCGATGAAAAAAGTAAAATATACCCCCTGAAATCAGAGAAAGAGCGGTTCAATTATTGATTGAATCCGAGAAAGATTATCCATCGAATTGGGCTGCAATCACTGCTATTGCTCCCAAGATAGGTTGTACTCCTGAAACACTGCGTGTTTGGTATTTAAAACATCTCGATCAACAAAATCCTACCAAAGTACAACAGGCATCAGATCAAGAAAAAATGAAGCAGATGGAACGTGAAATCAAAGAATTAAAGCGTGCCAATGAAATTCTACGTAAAGCAGCTGCTTTTTTCGCCCAGGCGGAGCTCGACCGCCCACACAAATAATGGTGGATTTCATCCATAACAATAAAGACTTATATGGTGTTGATGCGATTTGTAGGATTTTACCGATCGCAGCTTCAACCTATTACCGAACTTTAGATCTCGCGGACAATCCAGAACATCGAGCGAAGCGAGATTTACATGACTTGCATCATGCTGAACAAATTAAACGAATTTGGAAGGAAAGTTCAGGTCGATATGGTGTACGTAAAGTTTTGCAAAAACTGAAACGTGAAGGCTATATTATTGCACGCTGTACAGTTGCTCGATTGATGCAAAAGCTAGGTATACAAGGTGTTTGGCGAGGTAAGAATAAACAAACTACCCATAGCCGAGATGATCAAAAACGAGCAGATGACTTGGTGAAACGCAATTTTAGTGCTGATCACCCTGACCAGCTGTAGGTCGCTGACTTTACGTATATTCAAACAAATTCAGGCTGGGTCTATACCGCCTTTATTATTGATGTGTTCTCGCGAGCAATTGTTGGATGGAAAGTATCAACACGGATGAATACAGACATGGTGCTTGATGCACTGGAGCAAGCATTGCATGATCGAGGCATGCCAAAGAACGTGATTCATCATAGTGACAGAGGTGTGCAATATCTTTCCATTCGTTATACCAATCGTTTAGAAGCAGCAAATTTACGAGCATCAGTCGGTACGACCGGTGATTCATACGATAATGCTTTGGCTGAAACGGTGAATGGCTTATACAAAACAGAGGTGATTGAATATTTAAAAGCGGATTGGCAAGGTTTAGCGGATGTACAACTTGCGACACTAAACTGGGTAGATTGGTTCAATAAAGAGCGTGTACATAGTGCACTAGGTTATGTGTCACCTTTTGATTTTGAAGCAATGTACTATGATAAAATTAACCCATTAGGTCAGGTGGCCTAACTTAAATAAAAAGTCTCCGACAAACCCGGTACGGTTCAGGTAGCTTTTTTATTTAACATAATGGCGGTTATACGCAATACACTTGTAACTCCAAAATAGAAATGTCCGGTTTCTCCAAAGTAAAAATGTCCGCTTTTAGAATATGCACTTTTGTAATTTCGTTAGCGGACGGTTTGATATGTTGGTGTCTATGTCGGATAAAGAACTTAAACGATTGTCGGTCTTGCAGGAAATCTGCGATCAACGCATAACTCAATCCCAGGCTGCTCAGCTACTTCATATTTCAGAACGTCAGATCAGACGCTTACTGCAGAAATACCAAGCTCAAGGTCCCGCTGCATTAGCCCATGCCGGTCGTGGCCAAATCAGCAATTCCAAACTTCCTGAAGAACTCAGACTCAAGTGCCTCAATATTGTTTCTGACCAACTCCATGGTTTCGGACCCACTTTAGCGCATGAAAAGCTCACCACCGTACATGGATTCGATCTTTCAGTAGAAACCCTGCGTTCCTGGATGATTGCAGCTGACTTATGGATTCCTCGATCCAAGCGCCTGAAACGCCCGTATCAGCCTCGTTACAACCGGGATTGCTTTGGTGAACTGATCCAAATTGATGGCTCATATCATGACTGGTTTGAAGGACGCGCTGCTAAATGCTGTCTGCTGGTGTTTATCGATGATGCTACAGGAAAATTGCAGCATTTACGCTTCTGTGAATCAGAATCAGCCTTTGATTATATGATTTCAACACGCTTGTATGTTGAGCAGCATGGTAAGCCGTTGGCATTTTACAGCGACAAACATTCAGTCTTCAGGGTGAATCAAAGCAGCAAGAAAGACACCAAGATTACCCAGTTTGGACGCGTACTCAGTACCCTGAATATCGATATCATCTTCGCCAATTCACCACAG
>ENA-UOUJ01001594-UOUJ01001594.1-activated-sludge-metagenome-genome-assembly--contig:-NODE-1594-length-11606-cov-8.025972_pt1 | contig 11606 bp, 8 predicted proteins | sample MGYA00249839_ERZ747224 | MGnify/ENA primary metagenome ERZ747224 (study PRJEB28782, sample SAMN03220277) | activated sludge metagenome | biome: wastewater; feature: sewage sludge; material... | reverse complement strand
CATAGGCGCCCATGGTGGACTGGTGGTCCTGGGCGCGGTAGGTGATGGGGCCGAACGGCGTGCGCACCTCCAGGCCGCGGAAGGCGGCGATGAGCGCCTCGGTGTCGGCGCTGCCGGCCTTGCGCAGCCCCGCGGCGATGGACTGGATAGCGTTGTAGCCCACCACCGAGCCGGCGCGCGGATAGTCCTTGAAGCGCTTGCGATAGGCGGTGGCAAAGGCGTCGTGGTCGGGTGTGAAGATGGCGTACCAGGGGTAGCCGGTGACCACCCAGCCCAGCGGCGTCTCGCCCTGCAGCGTGTCCAGGTACTCGGGCTCGCCCGTGAGCAGGCTGACCACGCCCTTGCCCTGGAACAGGCCGCGCGTATTGCCCTCGCGGACAAACTTGGCGAGATCGGCCGCGAACAGCACGTTGAAGATGGCGTCCGGCTTGGCATCAGCCAGCGCCTGCACCACGCTGCCGGCGTCCACCTTGCCCAGCGGTGTGGCCTGCTCGGCGACAAACTCCACATCCGGCTGCGCTGCGGTAAGCAGCTTCTTGAACGTGGCCACGGCCGACTGGCCGTACTCGTAATTGGGGTAGACGATGGCCCAGCGCTTTTTCTTCATGGCCGCGGCCTCGGGCACCAGCATGGCCACCTGCATGTAGGTCGAGGGGCGCAGGCGGAAGGTGTAGCGGTTGCCCTGTTCCCAGACGATCTTGTCGGTGAGCGGCTCGGCGGCCAGGAAGAAGCGCTTCTTCTGCTGCGCGAAGTCGGTCAGCGCCAGGCCCACATGCGACAGAAAGCTGCCCATGAGCACGTCCACCTTCTCGCGCGCGATCAGCTCCTCGGCGGCGCGCACGGCGTCGGCCGGGTTGCCGTTGTCGTCGCGCGTGACCAGCACCAGCTTCTTGCCGCCAATGCCGCCGGTGATGTTGATCTGCGCCAGCGCCAGCTCCATGCCCTTCTTGTAGGGCTCGAGGAAGGCCGGCTGGGCCTTGTAGCTGTTGATCTCGCCAATGGTGTAGACATCCTGCGCCTGGGCCGCGCCCAGGGCGCAGGCCAGCATGGCCAGGACGGTGGTGAATGACTTCTTCATGCGTGAATCCTTGCTGCAGCGCAACAGCCGCGGCCCGCAACTGTACCGCCGCCGCCGCCTTGCCCCACAATATGCGGGTTTGCCCGCATGACGGGCGGGCGGTTCGGCGCAATTCGGCTTATGCCTGACACGAATAAAAAAACCGCGACACTAGCCGCAAAGCCCAGCCTCCCCCACTTTTCATCTTTCTTCCTGTCCATCCATGAGCGCATTCCTCGAAGAGCGTGTCCTGTCGGTGCACCACTGGACCGATCGCCTATTCAGCTTCACCACCACGCGCGACCCGGCGCTGCGGTTCTCCAACGGCCACTTCACCATGATCGGCCTGAAGGTGAACGACAAGCCGCTGCTGCGCGCCTACAGCATCGTCAGCGCCAACTACGAGGAGCACCTGGAGTTCCTGTCGATCAAGGTGCCCGACGGCCCGCTGACCTCGCGCCTGCAGCACATCAAGGTGGGCGACTCCATCATCGTGGGCAAGAAGCCCACGGGCACGCTGCTCATCGACTACCTGCTGCCGGCCAAGCGGCTGTACCTGATGTCCACGGGCACGGGCCTGGCGCCGTTCCTGAGCGTGATCCGCGACCCCGAGACCTACGAGAAGTTCGAGCAGGTGATCCTGATCCACGGCGTGCGCGAGGTGGCCGAGCTGGCCTACTACGACTACCTGACCAAGGAGCTGCCGCAGCACGAGCTGCTGGGCGAGATGATCAGCCGCCAGCTCAAGTACTACCCCACGGTGACGCGCGAGCCCTTCAAGCACCAGGGCCGCATCAACGAGCTGATCGAAAACGGCAAGCTGGCCGCCGACCTGGGCCTGCCCCAGCTGAATGCGCTGGAAGACCGCGTGATGCTGTGCGGCAGCCCGGAGATGCTGGCCACGCTCAAGACCCTGCTGGAGCACCGCGACTTTGAAGAGGGCAACACCACGCGGCCGGGCGACTTCGTCATCGAACGCGCCTTCGTCGAGAAATAAAAGGCGCGGCCTGAAACGCCACGGGCGCTACCAGTTGCATAGCTGGTAGCGCCCGTTTTTATTGGGCTGGAGCCCAAAAACGCCCTGAAAACCGTCAATAGGCCCGGTCGTTCACATACACCGGCCGGGCGCCAGGGCGCTCGGTAGCGCCGGCACCATCGTCCACGCGAAAGCCCTTGCCCTCCAGGCGCACCGGCGTGCCCTCGGCCACGGGCTGGGCGCGCGTGAAGTTGCGCACCGAGCCGTCCTGCATGCGCACGCGCATCTGGTAGACGGTGCTGCTGCGGGCGCGCTCCTCCACCTTGTGGCCCACATAGCCGCCGCCCACGGCGCCCAGCACCGTGGCGGCGGTGCGGCCCGAGCCCTTGCCCACCTGGTTGCCCAGCACGCCGCCCAGCACGCCACCGGCCACCGCGCCCAGGCCCGTGGCCGGCGCGGCCTGCTCCAGCGCCTGCACCGATTCGACATGGCTGCGGCGGGTGTTCCGGCAGGCGCGCGGGGCGCGCGGCAAGCTGATTCGCTCTTGAATCAGGAGCTGCATGTGCTTGCTGTAAAACGGTTTGTGGCGGTTTCTGCTTGGAAATTTCCGCGCGTTGCGTGGACTCCTGGACGGGTTGCGCCATGGGCGCATCGCTGTGCAGGTTCTGCGCCAGCAGCGTACCGCCCAGCGCCAGCACGCTCGCGCCCAGCGCGCCCACGGCAATCCAAAGCCATTTCAGTGTGGCCGGGCTCTGGCCCACGGCGGTGCTGGGGTGCATATCCAATTCCTGTGCAATGAAGTGCGCGCAGCCTAACGCCCGCGCCGCTTCACAAAACCGGCCGCGCTGTAAGGCGCGTAAAAAGACGTCACCCCGCCGCGGCCTGGCGCGCCTCGTGCAGCGCCCGCGCGCAGCTGGCGGCAAACAGCAGCACGGCGGACGAGAAATACATCCACATCAGAAACACCACCAGCGAGCCCGCCGCCCCATAGGCCGACACCACAGCCGCGCGCGTCAGGTACAGCGCCAGCAGCTGCTTGCCCACGGTGAACAGCAACGCCCCCACCGCCGCGCCAAACAACAGGCAGCGCAGCGGCGGCTTGGGGCCGCTGCCTATGCGCATCAGCCCGACAAACAACAGCACCACCACGCCAAAGGACACGGCCTCGTTGATCAGCTGCAGCAGCAGGCCCGAGCCGAAGGGCAGCAGCGCGCTGGCCCAGGTGGCCAGCACCTTGATGGCCGTGGACAGCACCAGCGACACCAGCAGCAGAAAGCCCAGCGCCAGCACATAGGCCAGGCCGCGCAGGCGCAGCGAGGCCATGCGCCACCAGGCCTTGCGCTCGGGCGCGGCCTGGCCGTGCAGCCACAGCCGCTCCAGCGCCGACTGCAGCTCCGCAAACACGCCGGTGGCGCCCGACAGCAGCAGCACAAAGCCGGCCATCGACGCCAGCCGGCCCTGCGCCGGCGCCTGGGCGCTGGACAGCGCCATGCGCACCACCTCGGCGCCGCGCTCGCCCATCACGCCCTGCACCTGGCCGATCAGGTTGCTCTCCAGATAGGCCTTGTCCACCCACCAGCCCAGCAGGCCGACGATGAGCAGCAACAGCGGCGCCAGGCTGAGCATGCCGTAGAACGACATGGCGGCGCTCATGCGCAGGCCGTCAGCATCCAGCCACAGGCGCACGGCGCGCAGCAGCGGTGTCAGGTGTTGCACCAGGGCGCGGGCAGGCGATGGTGGCTTGGGCGAGGCATCAGGCATGGCCCGATTGTGCGCATGCTCGGGCCGGCGCGCGCCGGCTCTTACACTCACGACTCACCGCTCACCACTTACGAACACACAAGCATGCAAACGCGTTGCGCCCTGGTCGGCATGCCCGGCAGCGGCAAATCCACCGTGGGCCGGCAGCTCGCCCGGCGCCTGGGCCTGCCCTTCATCGACATGGACCACCTGCTGGAGCAGCGCCTGGGCTGCAGCATCAGCAGCTTTTTCGAGCAGCATGGCGAGCCGGCCTTTCGCGACCACGAGACGGCCCTGTTGGCCGAGCTGGCGGCCGAGAGCGGGGACATGGTGCTGTCCACCGGCGGCGGCGTGGTACTGCGGCCGGAGAACCGCGCCGCCCTGCGCCAGGGCTTCTCGCATGTGATGTACCTGCGCGCCTCGCCCGACGAGATTTACAAGCGCGTGCGCCATAGCCAGACGCGGCCGCTGCTGCAGGTGGCCGACCCACAGGCGCGCCTGCGCGAGCTCTACCGCACACGCGACCCGCTGTACCGCGAGGCCGCGCACTACGTGATCGAAACCGGCCGCCCCACGGTGAACACGCTGGTGAACATGATCGTGATGCAGCTGGAGATGGCGCCGGGGGCTTGAGGCCGGATACCGCGCGCGTCCCGCATGACCTCTGCCCTGCCCATCCTCCACGGCCCGGATCGGCCCGAGCTGCTGCGCGGCGAAGTCCTGGCCGACCTGTTCGAGGCCACGGCCGCGCGCTTGCCGCACAAGACCGCGCTCATCGCCGGCGGCGAGCACCTGAGCTATGGCGCGCTGAACGCCGCCGCCGACCTGGCCGCACACCGCCTGATCTTGGCCGGCGTGCGGCCCGGCGACATGGTCGGCCTGTGGCTGCCGCGCGGGCTGGAGCTGCTCATCTGCCAGCTGGCCATCGCCAAGACTGGCGCCGCCTGGCTGCCGTTTGACGCCGAGGTGCCGACCGAGCGCATCGCCATCTGCCTGGACGATGCCAACGCCAGCGCACTATTAATTTCGGAGCTATCGGCGCCCGCCATACGGGCGCAAACGGGTATTTCGGCACAAATCCTCACGGCGCAGGCGGTGCTGGCGCCACTGCCGGCCGGCGAACCACTGCGCCGCCGCGCGGACGCCGCACCCGAGCACACGGCCTACGTCATCTACACCAGCGGCTCCACCGGCAAGCCCAAGGGCATCGCCGTCACCCAGGCCAGCATCTGCCACTTTTTGCGCAGCGAGAACGCGCGCCTGGGCGTGCGCGAGGACGACCGCGTGTACCAGGGCTTCTCGGTGGCCTTCGACATGAGCTTCGAGGAGATCTGGATCAGCTACCTGGTGGGCGCCACGCTGTGGCTGGCGCCCAAGGAGATCGCCGGCGACCCCGAGGCCCTGCCGCGCGCGCTGATCGAAAACGATATCACGGTGCTGCACGCCGTGCCCACGCTGCTGGCGCTGTTCGCGCAGGATGTGCCTGGCCTGCGCATCATCAACCTGGGCGGCGAGATGTGCCCGCAGGCGCTGGTGGACCAGTGGGCCACGCCCGGTCGGCAGATGTTCAACACCTATGGCCCCACCGAGGCCACGGTGTCGGCCAGCCTGGCCGAACTGCACGCGGGCGAGCCGGTGACGATTGGCGAGGCACTGCCCAACTATGGGCTGCTGGTGATCGAGGTGATCGAGCCGGAGGCCATCGTGGACGGCCGCCTGTCACCTTTGAAGCTGCTGCCCTTTGGCGAGACCGGCGAGCTGTGCATCACCGGCCCCGGCGTGGCCGCCGGCTACCTGGGCCGGCCCGAGCTGACGGCCGAGAAGTTCCTGCCCAACCCCTGGGCGCGCAACGACTGCGAGGCGCGCCTGTACCGCACCGGTGACCTGGCGCGCGTGGAGTTGAGGGCCGACGGCCAGCCGCAGATGCAATGCCTGGGCCGCGCCGATGACCAGGTCAAGGTGCGCGGCTTTCGCGTGGAGCTGGGCGAGATCGAGGCCGTGCTGGCGGCGCAGCCCGGCGTGGGCACCACGGCCGTGGTGCTGCGGCCCGATGCGGGCATGGATCAGCTGATCGCCTTTTACGTGCCCAACGGCCAGCCGCCCGAGGCCAAGACCCTGCGCGCCGCGCTGGCCGACAGGCTGCCGCCCTACATGGTGCCGGCGCGCTTCGAGGACCTGGCCGCCATGCCGCGCCTGTCCAGCGGCAAGATAGACCGCAAGGTGCTGAAAAGCCAGCCGCTGGCCGCCGCCGCGCCGGCCGAGGGTGGCGATGAGCCCGAGACGCCGGCCGAGACCACGCTATTTGCCGCGCTGCAGGGGCTGTTTCCCGGCCAGCCGCTGCGCCGCGCGCAGGACTTTTTCAGCGACCTGGGCGGCCACTCGCTGCTGGCCGCGCGCCTGGTCTCCAGGCTGCGGCAGGACGCGTGCTTTGCCCGGGCCACCGTGGCCGACATCTACACGCACCGCCGCCTGGGCGCCATCGCCCAGGCGCTGCAGGCCGGCATGGTCGATGCGCGGGCCGGCGCGGCCGAGCGCCCCTTCCTCATCCACGGCCGCTGGCGCCGCTGGCGCTGCGGCCTGGCCCAGGGCCTAGCGATTCCGCTGCTGGTGCTGCTGAACATGGCGCAGTGGCTGGCCCCCTTCTTTGCCTACCACTTCTACACCGGCGATGCGGGGGACTCGATTACCCGCGCCGTGGCCATGTCGGTGCTCGCGTTTTTGGCCAGCACGCTGCTGGGCTTTGGCGTGGCCACCACGGGGCGCTGGCTGCTGGCCGGCCGCCTGGCACCGGGCAGCTACCCGCTGTGGGGCCTGACCTACTACCGCTGGTGGCTGGCCGATCGGCTAACCGAGACCGTGCCCGTGTACCTGCTCAACGGCTCGGCGCTGTACCCGGCCTGGCTGCGCCTGCTGGGCGCGCGCATCGGGCCCGAGGTAGTGCTGGGCTCCACCACCATGCGCGTGCCGCACCTGGTCAGCATTGGCGCGGGCACCAGCATAGGCAACGGCGTAAATCTGGAAAATGCCCGCGTCGAGGGCGGCCGGCTGCACCTGGGAGCCATAGACATTGGCGCCAACGCCTGCATAGGCTCCTACGTGGTCATCGAAGGCGACACGGTGGTCGGTGACTGGGCTCATGTGGAGGGCCAGTCGGCCCTGGCCGCGGGCCAGCGCGTGCCGGCGCGCCAGGCCTGGCATGGCGCCAGCGCGGCGACTTCGACCCCGCCAGCCTGCCCGCGCGCCCGGCCGTGTCCGCCGCGCGCAGGGCCGGCGAGGTGACCTTCTTCGCCCTGGCGGCGCTGGCCGTGGCGGTGCTGTTCTTCATGCCGGTGTTTCCCACCTTCATGCTCATCGACTGGCTGGACATCCCCGAGATCTCCGTGCGCCCGCTGGTAGACGACGGCAGCATCAGCGCCTTGCAGGCCTTCGGCCTGCGCCTGGTGAAGTTCTTCGTGCTGGCACTGCCGGCCAGCCTGGTGTTCATCCTGGTCACGGTGCTGCTGTCGGCCGGCATCCGCTGGGCCTTGCTGCCGCGCATGCGCGCGGGCAGCTGGCCGGTGCACAGCCCGCGCTACCTGGCCAAGTGGACGGTGAACCTGATCCAGGAGGCCAGCCTGGCGGTGCTGCACGGCATCTACGCCACCGTGTATTCGGCCGCCTGGTACCGGCTGCTGGGTGCGCACGTGGGCAAGGAGACCGAGCTGTCCACCGCCCTGGGCGTGGTACCCGACATGCTGACGCTGGGCGACGGCTGCTTCATCGCCGACGCCGTGATGCTGGGCGACGAGCATATCGACGGCGGCTGGATGACGGTGCAGCCCACCGTCGTGTCGCGGCGCAGCTTCATCGGCAACGGCGCCTACGTGCCCGACGGCACCACCGTGCCCGAGAACGTGCTCATAGGCGTGCTCAGCAGCGTGCCGCGCAACGCCAGCATGCAGGACGGCGACACCTGGCTGGGCGCGCCGCCGCTGCGCCTGCCGGCACGCGAGCAGGTGGCGGGCTTCCCCGAGCACCTGACGTTTGCGCCCTCGCCCTGGCGCAAGGCGGCACGCGGGCTGGTGGAGGCGTTTCGCATCGCCGCGCCGCACGCGCTGGTGATCGCCACCGGCTACGCCATCGTGCTGGATGCCATGCCGCTGGCCGAGGAGGGCCGCTGGGCCGCCGTGGCGCTGGACCTGGCGGTGGGCGGCATGCTCTTCGGCATGGCCACCTTCGGCTTCGTGGCGCTGTTCAAATGGCTGGCCGTGCGCCGCTACGGGCAGCGCGCCGCGCCCATGTGGACGCCCTTCGTGTGGCTGTCCGAGGCCGCCACCAACCTCTATGAAGGCGTGGCCGTGCCCTGGTTTTTGCGCTACCTGCGCGGCACGCCCTGGCTCAACGATGCGCTCAAGCTGCTGGGCGCCGACATCGGCCGCGGTGTATTCCTGGACACCACCGACATGACCGAGTTCGACTGCGTGCACATCGGCGCGCACAGCGAGCTCAACGCCCTGTGCTGCCCGCAGACGCATCTGTTCGAGGACCGGGTGATGAAGATCGACCATGTGCGCATAGGCAGCCGCGTCACGCTGGGGCCACGCTGCACCGTGCTGTACGGCGCCCAGGTGGGCGATGGCGCGCAGCTGGGCCCGCTGACGCTGGTGATGAAGGGCGAGCAGATTCCGGCCGGCACGCTCTGGCACGGCCTGCCGGCTGCGCCTTGGCGCTGAGCACGGCAGCTTGCGCGCGAGGCTCGTTCGGTGCAGTTTTTTCTCCATCGCCCCCTTGGGGGAGAGGGAGAAACAGCCCTAAGGCACTGCCCATGCTGCGCAAGACGCTATGAAATTATGTGTTCAGACCTAAGCTTGCCATGTCCCTTCGCCGGCGACCGCCTGGCCGGCGCGCCCCAGGCGCATGCGCTCGATACGCACCTGGCACAGGCCGTGGCACCCGGGCAGGAGCGCGATCATGCCCGCGCCCAGGCCCGCGCCGCGCTGCGCCGGCTGCTGGCCGCCGTACTCGGCTGCGCGCCGCAGGCGCTCAGCGTGATCGACGCGCGTGGAATACCACCGCGCCTGGGCTGGACTACCGGCGGCCGGTCGGGGCTGGACGCCATCGGCCTGTCGATCAGCCACGCGCCTGGCCTGTCGCTGGTGGCCTGGTGCCCCAAGGGCGCGGTGGGCGTCGATGTGCAGGCCGTGCCGTACGCCACCGATCGCGCCGAGCTGTGGCGCACGGCGGCGCTGTTTTTTCCACCAGACAGGCTGGAAGCACTGGCTGAGCATGCGTCAGACGCTCTTTTTAGTGAAGCGTTCGCGGGCCACTGGGCAGCCCACGAGGCGGCGCTCAAATGCCTGGGCCAGGGCCTGGTGGAATACACGCCCACGCTGGCGGCGCGGCTGGCCGGGGTGCGCACGGCGGCCCTCACCCTGCCGGGCTGGGCCGCCGCAGACGTGGTGGCCGCCATCGCCTGGCGCCCCTAACCGCCATGCTGTTCAGATAGCGATCGATGCCATTTGTGCGCAGGAGCCGTTCACTGAACCGCACTATTGATCCGGCAAGTAACGGTTGTTGGCTGTCATCATCTCGGCCTTCGCCGGGATGACGGTCAATCCTTTGTTGCCGGGGCAATAACCGGGTCACGACGCGGCAATCACGCCGCAGGCGATGCGCGCGCCCGAGTTGCCGGTGGGCTGCGTCTTATAGTCGTCCGCGTCCTTGTGCACCACCAGCGACCGCCCGACGATGCTGGTCGGCCCGGGCGCGACCGTGACGCCCGTCACGCTGAACTCGGCCCGGGCCTTGCCGCTGGCGTCGGCCTTCAGTGCCGGCAGGTCACCGCCATGGTGATCGGCGTTCTGCGGCCCATGGGGCTTGCCCGTAGGGTTGAAATGCCCGCCCGCGCTCATGGCGTCGGGTGCCGAGCAGTCGCCCTTGTCGTGGATGTGCAGGCCATGCTCCTGCCCCGGCGTCAGGCCGCTGACCTCGACGCGCACCAGAACCCGGTCGCCCTGCTGCCTGAAGTTGGCCTGGCCGCTCGTGGCCGAGCCGCTGCGCGGCTGCAAGCTGGTGCCGGCGCCCAGGCCCTGGCCGGCCAGATGGCCGCAGGCCGTGAGCAGCAGGACGCTGGCGCCCAGTGCGGCATGGGAAAGAAATCGCATGGCAGGTCTCCTTCGGTGCTTCAGTGTGTCGATGCAATGGGTGGCGCGGCGCAACCTGCACCGGCCAAGCCTATTCTTGCCGATACCGGTGCGTGCCGTGCCACGGCTATCATTTCGGAGCAGCTCTCCAAGAAAGCCCAGGCCATGCCCGATTCCACCGGCAATTGCGACTTCATCGCGCTCTCCAACGACTCTTACCGCCTGCTGCTCGACGAGGTCGGCGCCTTTGTCTACACCACCGACATGGTCGGCCGCTACACCTTTGCCAACCGCATGGTGCTGCAGCTCTTGGGGCACCCGCTGGACTATGTGGTCGGCAAGGACATCAGCCATTTCTTTGGCGACAAGGGCAACGAGGCGCTGCGCGAGACCGACGAGCGCGTGCTGCGGGGCGGCGAGACCATTGCTCGCGAAGAGAGCAACCTGATCCTGGCCACCGGCGAGCTGCGCACCTACTGGTCCACCAAAAAACCGCTGCGCGACGCCACGGGCCAGATCATCGGCATGATCGGCATCTCGCACGACATCACCGAAAAAAAACGCCTGGAAGACAAGCTGCGCCGGCAAAAGGAGCTGCTGGACGCGCTGGTGGACAACGTCGATGCGCTGATCTACATGAAGGACGCCAACCGGCGCTTTCTCTACGCCAACCGGCGCATGGCCGAGGCGTTTGGCTGCTCGGTGGACCAGATCATCGGCAGCCTGGACGTAGACCTGATGCCCGCCGAGGTGGCCGAGCGCTTCTGGCAGCAGGATCAAAAAATCCTCGCTAACGGCCAGCGCCACGCCTGCGAGGAGTCGCTGGTCGATGCCAGCGGCCGCCTGCGCCACTACTGGAGCGTGATCATCCCCTGGGCCGGCCCCGACGGCACGCCGGCCATCATCGGCCTGAGCACCGACATCACCGAGCTGCACGCGCTCAAGGAAGAGCTGCAACGCCAGGCCCGGGCCGACAGCCTGACCGGCATCGCCAACCGGCGCAGCTTCTACGAGAACGCGGAGCTGGAATTTGCACGCAGCCGCCTGCAGGGGCAGGCGCTGAGCCTGATCACCATCGACATCGACTTCTTCAAGAAGATCAACGACACCCTGGGCCACCCCACGGGCGATCGCGTGCTGCAGGAGTTTGTCGCCTGCTGCCAGGACGCGCTGCGCAACGACGGCCTGCTGGCGCGCACCGGCGGCGAGGAGTTCTGCATCCTGCTGCCGGGCACGGATCTGGACACGGCCCGGCACATCGCCGAGCGCATCCGCGAGCAGACCCAGGCGCGCCGCATCGAGGTGCCGGCGCAGGAGCTGCGCATCAGCGCCAGCTTTGGCGTGGCCGGCCTGTGCGATACCGACGAGCGCTTCGAGACCCTGTATTCCCGTGCCGACCTGGCCCTGTACGCCGCCAAGCAACAGGGGCGCAACCGCACCAGCCTGCTACGCTCGCCGGCGCAGGAGGGCGTGCTGGCGACGCCCGTTGCAGACTAGCCGAGGTTTGGCGCCAGGCGCCGGCGCAGCTCGTCCACGTCCATGCCGCGGCGCGCGGCCATGTCCTGCACCTGGTCGTCGCCGATCTGGCCGACGACGAAGTAGGTAGCCTGCGGGTGGGCCAGGTAGAAGCCGCTGACGCTGGACGCCGGGAACATGGCCATGCTCTCGGTCAGCTGCATGCCGATTTCGTCGGTGTTCAGGGTCTCGAACA
>ENA-UOUJ01001593-UOUJ01001593.1-activated-sludge-metagenome-genome-assembly--contig:-NODE-1593-length-11613-cov-10.235508_pt1 | contig 11613 bp, 10 predicted proteins | sample MGYA00249839_ERZ747224 | MGnify/ENA primary metagenome ERZ747224 (study PRJEB28782, sample SAMN03220277) | activated sludge metagenome | biome: wastewater; feature: sewage sludge; material... | reverse complement strand
GGCGGTCTGGTGCAATGTAGGAGCGGCGCAAGCCGCGAACGGCGTGGGGTGGCGTCACTTACGCGATTGCTGATGCGCTGCATCAGCCCGCAGCGCTGACCGCGCGCGCGGCCGCCCCCTACACTCCGCGGCCCCATCGTGTGCCCTGGAAAACCTCATGCTGCTCGGCCTGTCCCTGTTCTACGTCGGCGCGGTCCTGATCCTGAACGGCCTGTGGATGCTCGGCCGCATCGGCGACCGCGAGATCACGATCATCAACCTCTTCACCGGGGGGCTGACCCTGCTGGTGTGCCTGCGCCTGGCCCTGGGTCCCGACGCGGACGCGGCCTCGATCCGCGGCGCGGCCTTCTCGCTGCTGTTCTCCTTCACCTACCTGTGGGTGGCCTGGAACCGCCTCACCGGCGCCGACGGGCGCGGGCTGGGCTGGTTCAGCCTGTTCGTGGCGATCACCGCGGTGCCGATCGCGGCCGACACCCTGCGCGTGGCGGCGAGCACCTGGGACTGGTGGCTGGGCCTGTCGTGGGCGGCGTGGGCGGTGCTGTGGCTGCAGTTCTTCCTGCTGCTGGCGCTCAACAAGCCGATCGCGCGCATGACCGCGGTGATGGCGATCGGACAGGGCGTGGTCACCGCCTGGCTGCCGGGCTACCTGCTGCTGACCGGCGCGCTCGCCTGAGCGCAAAGCCGGCCCCGATTTTGCCGCGCCGCAAAAATATAAATTTTTGTATTTGATCTATTAGCGCAGCCCGGTCCCGCCGCTCCGTCTAATCCCTAGACTGCGTATCAAGTCGCCCGGCGGCCTCGCTGCCCGGTAGACGCGCCGCGATGGTCCGGCACGTCCGCGGGGGATGGCGACGAAGAAACAGACAGAACCATCAAGGAGACAAGAATGTCTGACCACGCACTGGAAGGCGGATCGCAACAGGTCCATCCGGTCGATCAGAAGCTGCCCGGCGGCCGCCTCGCGGCGCTCGGCATGCAGCACGTGCTGGTGATGTACGCCGGCGCGGTCGCCGTACCGCTGATCGTGGGCCGCGCGCTCGGCCTCAGCCCCGAGCAGGTCGCCCTGCTGATCTCCGCCGACCTGTTCTGCTGCGGCCTGGTGACGCTGATCCAGTCACTCGGCTTCGGCAAGTACTTCGGCATCAAGCTGCCGGTGATGATGGGCGTGACCTTCGCCGCGGTCGGCCCGATGGTGGCGATGGCCAACGTACAGGGCGGCACCGAGGGCGCGCGGGCGATCTTCGGCGCGATCATCGGCGCGGGCATTCTGTCGATCTTCATCGCGCCCTTCATGAGCCGGCTGCTGCGCTTCTTCCCGCCCGTCGTCACCGGGACGATCATCGCGATCATCGGCATCAGCCTGATGCGGGTGGGTGTGGGCTGGGCGATGGGCGGCCCCGCCCACCTCGCGCAGAGCGTCGATGTGCCCAAGCTGGCGCAGATGGTTGACGGCGCGCAGGAGAAGGCCGCTGCCGCGGGCACGGAACTCACCAAGTTGCCGGGCCCCATCCCGATGGTCGACAACCCCAACTACGGCGCGCTCGACACCCTGGCGGTGGCCGCCTTCGTGCTGGTCGTGATCCTGCTGCTGGTGCGCTACGGCCGCGGCTTCGTCGCCAACATCGCGGTACTGCTGGGCATCGTCGTCGGCTGCGTGGTGGCGGTGGTGATGGGCAAGATGCACTTCGACAAGGTCGCCAAGGCGGAGTGGTTCGACCTGGTGACGCCCTTCGCCTTCGGCATGCCGACCTTCGACCCGGTGATGGTGCTGACCATGACCCTGGTGATGATCGTGGTGATGATCGAGTCGGTGGGCATGTTCCTCGCGCTCGGCGAGATCACCGACAAGCGCATCAGCCGAACCGAGCTCGCCGCCGGCCTGCGCACTGACGGCCTGGGCACCCTGATCGGCGGCATCTTCAACACCTTCCCCTACACCAGCTTCTCGCAGAACGTGGGCTTGGTTGGCGTGACCGGGGTGAAGAGCCGCTGGGTGTGCGTGGCGGCCGGCGTGATCATGATCGTGCTCGGCATGCTGCCCAAGATGGCCGCACTGGTGGAGTCGGTGCCGACCTTCGTGCTCGGCGGCGCCGGCCTGGTGATGTTCGGCATGGTGGCGGCGACCGGCATCCGCATCCTGACCAACGTCGACTTCCGCGGCAACCGCAACAACCTGTACATCGTCGCGCTGTCGATCGGCTTCGGCCTGGTGCCGCTGGTCGCGCCGCGCTGGATGCAGCACATGGCGCACAGTCTGCACCCGCTGCTCGAGTCGGGCATCCTGCTGACGGCGATCTCGGCGGTGGTGCTGAACCTCTACTTCAACGGCGGCCGCGAGGACAAGGCGGGCGCGATCGAGGCGGCGAAGGCTGCAGAAGCGCACTGACCGGAGCGCGGCCGGCACGCCGGCCGCGCATTTACACGGGATGCAAGCGGAAAGGGGGCCAGCGGCCCCCTTTCTTCGTTTACGCCCTGGGCAATCGGCCGTCGACACGCCGCCGCTGCCTGCCCGGGCTCACTTCATCATCGCCACCAGCCCGAGCGTGATCGACGGGAAGGCGACCAGCAGCAGCAGGCGCAACAGGTCGATGCCGACGAAGGGGAACAGTCCGCGGAAGATCGCGCCCAGTCTGACGTGCGGCAGGGCGGCCTTGAGCACGAACACGTTCATGCCGATGGGCGGCGTGATCAGCGCGATCTCGGTCACCACGACCACGATGATGCCGAACCAGATCAGGTCGAAACCATGACTCATCAGCAGGGGGAGGAAGAGGGGGACGCAGATCAGGATGATCGCCAGCGACTCCATCACGCAGCCCAGCAGCAGGAAGATGAGCAGGATCGCCGCCAGGGTCTGGTACGGGCCGAGTCCAGCCTGCTGGACGAGCTCCAGGATGCCTTCGCCCAGACCGGAGAACGAGATCAGCTTGGCGAACAGCAGCGCGCCGAACAGCACGCTGTAGAGCATCACCGAGGTGGTGGCGGTCTCGACGAAGATCTGGCGGAAGCTCTGCCAGGTCATCCGACGCTGCCCGATCGACAGAATCAGCGCCAGGCCGGCACCCAGGCCCGCAGCCTCGGTGGCGGTGAAGAGCCTGCCATAGAGGCCGCCGATGATGACTACGAAGAGCAGGGTGAAGGGCCACACGCCGCGCAGGGAGCGCAGCTTCTCGGCGGTGGTCGTGCGCTCGCCACGCGGGGCGTCCTGCGGGCTGATGCAGGCGATGGCGTAGACCACGCCCAGGTACATCAGCAGGCCGAGGATGCCCGGTATTACCGCGGCGACGAACAGGTCGCCGATGTTGGTCTGGGTGAGGATGCCGTAGATCATCAGGATGATGGACGGCGGGATCAGGATGCCGAGCGTGCCGCCGGCAGCGATGGTGGCCGAGGCGAGCTGGTCCGAGTAGCCGTAGCGCTTCATGCTCGGGTAGGCGACCTTGGACATCGTGGCGGCAGTGGCCAGGCTCGAGCCGCACACCGCACTGAAGCCGGCACAGGTGACCATGGTCGACAGCGCCAGCCCGCCACGAACCGGGCCGAGGAAGGCGTTGGCGGCGCGGAACAGGTCGTCGGAGATGCCGGAGCGGGCGAGGATGTTGCCCATCAGGATGAACATCGGCACCACGGCCAGTTCATACGAGAACACGGCTTCGGAGATCGTCAGCGGGACGAGTGAGCGCGCAACGTCGAAGCCCATGACGAGGCTGATGCCGGCGAGGGACACCGACAGCAGCGCGAAGGCGAGCGGCACGCGCAGGAAGGCCAGCACCAGCACGGCCAGCAGGAAAAGGAGTCCGACGGTCATTTGGCATGTTCCTCGGTGGCGTGGGGGTGCGAGGCGGGGGCGCCGAAGCAGCCCAGCAGCGCCGCGAGGGCGGACAGTAGCGAGGTGAAGGCGATGAAGGCATACATGCCGCTACGCGGAATCGACAGCGCCTGGCTGATCTCCTGGATCTGGCCCGCCTCGATCGCGGCGTTGAAGAATTCGTAGGCGATCAGCAGCAGCACGAGGGTCATCAGCAGCGCGATCAGCCGGTGCCACCACGCCATGCCGGGCGTCATCAGGTACTTGTCGAACAGGTCCACCGCCAGGTGTCCGCGCGCAGCGGTCAGGAGCGGCAGGCCGCAGAACACCATGATCGCCATCAGGTGCTCGGTCGCGTCGTGAGCACCGAAGACGGGGGTGCCGAACAGCCGGCGACCGATGACGTCGGCGAAGGTGAGCAGGACCATGCCCAGCAGCGTGAGGATGAGCAGCGACTCGACGAGTTGGCGGATACGGGACAGATACGCGTCCATGTGATTCTCCTTGTGGGCGTGGCCGGCCGGGGCCGGCCACATCCCGGATCAGCGGGCGATCACTTGCCGGCGTGGGCCTTGTAGCGCTGCTCGAAGAACGCGAGCATCTCCATCGGCTTGTCGACCCCGTAGCTCGGGCCTTCGGCCGCCCAGTCGGCGAGCATGCGCTGACGCACCGCGCCGATGCGCTCGAACAGCGCCTTCGAGGGCTCGCTGAAGTTGTGGCCCTCGCCACGCAGCTTGGCCTCGCCGGCCTGGTTCTGCACGTCGAAGCGCTGGCCCCACAGGCGCGACAGCTTCTCGCCCGATACGCTCAGGATCGCCTTGCGGTCGGCTTCGGAGAGCTTGTTCCACTTGCCCTCGTTGACGGCGATGAAGAAGCTCGCGTCGTAGAAGCCGCCGGGGACGATGGTGTGATGCTTGAGCTTGCCCTCGACGCGGAAGTTGATCACCGACTCGATGGTGTGCAGCGAGGCATCGACCACACCGCTCTCGAGCAGCTCGTAGGCCTTGGGGCCGGGGCCGGCGACCGGCACCGCGCCGAGGTCCTCGAGCAGGCGCTTCTGGATCGGGCCGCCCATGCGCACCTTCTGGTTCTTGAGGTCGTCGGGCTCGACGATGTTCTTGCTGCCGTGGTGGATCTGGCCGCCGCCGAAGAGGCCGACGCCGAGCATGACCACGCCCTCGAAGGCCGGCTTGCCGACGAGGTATTTCTCGTAGGTCTCCCACAGCGCCACCGAGGACGCCTCGGCGTTGGTGCCGGTGAAGGGCATCTCCGAGAACCACAGCGCCTTGAAGCGATCCGGCTCGTACGTGAAATTGCCCCAGGTGATGTCGGCCACGCCCTTGCGCGCCAGCTCCCAGTGCTGGGCGGGGCCGCCGACCGGCTTGGGCAGGATGCGGACGTTCACACGGCCTTCGGTGACGCGCTTGACGTCCTCGATCCAGGGCTGGAAGACCTCGGGGGTCAGGAAGTGGGTGGGCGACACCCAGCTCGACATGGTCAGGGTGGTGGCGGCCTGGGCGGCGGGCATGCCGGCGCCGGTGGCGAGGACGAAGCCTGCGGACAGGGTCGCCAGGAGTTTGCTGAGTTTCATGTTGCCTCCGTACAGGGTTTAGTTATGGAAATACTGCTCGACCAGGCCGACCCACAGCCGGGCGCCCACCGCGAGGCAGGCATCGTTGAAATCGTAGTGCGGGTTGTGAACCATGCAGCCGCCCGCCCACCTGCCGTCGGCGTGGCCGTTGTCGCCGTTGCCGACCAGCACGTAGCAGCCCGGCACGCGCTCGAGCAGGAAGGCGAAATCCTCGCTGCCGGTAAGCGGCTGGGTGTCGTCGACCACGTGGTCGGCGCCGAAGGTCTTGCGCGCGACCTCGACCGCGAAGGCGGTCTGCGCGGCGGCGTTGATCAGCACGGGGTAGCCGCGCTCGTAGCGGATCTCGCTGGTGCAGCCGTAGGCGCACGCCTGGTTCTCCGCCAGTTCGCGGATACGTTGCTCGACGAGGTTGCGGACGTCGGGGTCGAGGGTGCGCACGCTGAGCTCGAGTTCGGCGGTCTCGCCGATCACGTTGTAGGCCGAGCCCGCCTGCATGCGCCCGACGCTGATCACCGCGGCGAGGTTGGGATTGACGTTGCGACCGACGATGGATTGCAGCCCGAGCACGGTCGCCGCCGCCGGCAGGGTCGGATCCACCGCCATGTGCGGCATGCCGCCATGGCCGCCGCGGCCGACGAAGCGGATCAGCACCTTGTCCGAGGAGGCCATGAAGGCCCCCGGACGAACGTGGACCTCGCCGACCGGGATGCCCGGGAAGTTGTGCATGCCGAAGATGGCGTCGCAGGGGAAGCGCTCGAACAAGCCTTCGTCGATCATGCGCCGCGCGCCGCCGCCACCGCCGAGTTCCTCGGCGGGCTGGAAGATCAGCACCAGCGTGCCGTTGCCCGACAGTTCCCCGTTGCTTGCACGCAAGGCTAGTGCCCGGGCGGCGCCGAGCAGCATCGCGGTGTGGCCGTCGTGACCGCAGCCGTGCATCTTGCCGGGGTTGACACTCGCCCACGGCAGGCCGGTCATTTCCTGGACCGGGATAGCGTCCATGTCGGCACGCAGGCCGATCCTGGGCCCGCTGCCGTCGCCGACGCGGAGCACGCCCACCACGCCGGTGATGGCGATGCCGGTGTGCACCTCGTAGCCCCAGGCGCGAAGCTGCTCGGCGACGAGCGCGCTGGTGGCGTGCTCCTCGAAGCCAAGCTCGGGGTTGCGGTGGATGGCATGGCGCCACACCTTCATCTGCACGGTATCGATCTCGGGCGCAACGGCTGCTTGGGTGCTCATCTGGCTCACCAATAGAATTAGTTCATGTCCAGATATTAAGAACTTGATGCGAACACCGTAAGGCGATATTTTTTCTTGGATGACAACCAAGGGAGTTCATTGAGCCCATGAAGGACCACCAGTTGCGGGCCCTCGTGCAAGTGGCGGAGAGCGGCTCGATCCGCGCTGCGGCGCGGGCGATGAACCTGAGTCAGAGCGCCTTGACCAAGGCGCTGCGCGAACTCGAGGAAGATGTCGGCGCCGAGCTGCTGCAACGCAGCTACAAGGGCATCGGTTTCACGCCCGAAGGCAACGCACTGCTGATTCGTGCCCGCCTCGTGCTGGCGACGATCGAGAAAGCGCGCGCCGAGATCCGCCAGATGCGCGGCGGCGCGGGCGCACACGTCAAGGCGGCGATCACCCCGCTGGTCACGGCGACCGTGATGCCACGGGTGCTGGCTGCGTTCCGCAAGGCGCAGCCCGAAGCCGAACTCACCTTCCACGAAGGGCTGCTGGTGACGGCCCTTCCCGGCCTGATCGAGGGCACCCTCGATTTCGCGGTCGCGCTCGCCTCGCCTCAGGATCTGCCCTACGAGATCGAGTTCGAACCCCTGGCCGACATCGAGGCCATCCCCTTCGTGAGCCTCGGCCATCCGCTTGCCGAGGCGCGCGACTGGGCGGCGGTCGCCGGCGCCGAATGGGTGCTGAACCTGAGCGCCGGAAGCCAGAGCATGAACCTGGTCGGCTGGCTCGAGCAGCATGGCCTCCCGGCACCGAGCCGCATCCTGCACTGCTCGTCGCCCTTCCTGATCCTCGAGCTTGCCCGTCGCAACGAGCTGATCGGCTACGGGCCAAAGGTCCTGATCACCGATCCGCAGGTCGGCGTCGGCCTGCGCCCGTTGCCGCTGCAACCGCTGCCTCCCACCATGCCGCTTGGCCTGCTGACCCAGCGCGGGGTGCCGCTCGGCAGCGCGGCGAAGAAGCTCGCCAACCTGTTCCGCCGCGAGCTCGAAGCCCGGCGGCCGGCGGCAGCGCAGCCCTGAGCCGCCCGCACGCCGAAAGCATCAGGCCTCCCAGTAGCCCTCGCGCTGGTAGATCGCCTTCAGGTGGTCGATGAAGCGCCGCACCTTGGCCGGCAGGTGGCGCTGCTGCGGATACACCGCCTGGATGTCGTAGCTCGGCACCGCGAACTCGTCGAGCACGGTGACCAGCTCGCCCCGCTTCAACTCGGCCTGGATCTCCCAGGTCGAGCGCCAGCCCACGCCGAGGCCCTGCTTGACCCAGCCATAGAGCAGTTCGCCATCGTTGCAGGCAAGATCCCCCTCGACGCGCACCGCGAACAACCTGCCGTCGCGCTGGAAGGTCCAGCCGCGCTGCTGGCCGCCGGCGAGGTTGAAGGCGAGGCAGTTGTGGCGGGCCAGATCCTCGGGCTGGCGCGGGATGCCGTGGCGCTCGAAGTAGTCGGGGGTGCCGCACACCACGCGGCGGTTGGGGAACAGGCGCACGGCGACGTAGTTGGGGTCGGTGACCTCGCCGATGCGGATCGCCATGTCGTAGCCCTCGCGCACCAGGTCGACCACGCTGTCGGTGAAGTTGAAGGACATGCGCAGCCCGGGGTGGCGGGCCTTGAAGGCGGTCGCATGCGGCGCGACGTGGCGGCGGCCGAAGGCGGCCGGCGCGGAGACGACGAGGTGGCCGCGCACCGCATCGCGGCCGGCGCTGACCGCACGCTCGATCTCGTCGAATTCGCGCAACAGGCTGCGGCTCTGGTCGAGGAACTGCTCGCCCAGCTCGGTGAGTGTGAGCCCGCGGGTCGAGCGGTGCATGAGCTTGACGCCGAGGCGCTTCTCGAGCGCGTCGAGCCGCCGCCCCATCACCACCGGGGTGACGCCTTCGACCAGTGCCGCAGCCGCGAAGCTGCCCTTCTCGGCGACCAGGACGAAGCTGCGCAATGCGGTATGGCGATCCATTCGCAGGTTCTCCAATTCAGGGGCTGGAACATACCTGGAAGACATTCCGGATGCTGATAAGGCCTATAACGGCAGGCAAATGGGCGAGCTGCGTCGCCTGCATCCGCTTCATACGATACTTTAAGTATCGTCAGAACGGATTCCCACGCCTCTTCATCGTTCCCCACCCCGTCCGTATGCTGCGTCCATCGATTCGACGACATCCACCCAAGGAGACAGGAAATGGCCCGCATGAGAGCAGTCGATGCCGCAGCCGCGGTGATGCGCAAGGAAGGCGTGAGCACGGTGTTCGGCGTGCCCGGCGCCGCGATCAACCCGCTGTACTCGGCGATGAAGAAGGACGGCGGTTTCCGTCACATCCTCGGCCGCCACGTCGAAGGCGCCGCGCACATGGCCGAAGGCTACACCCGCGCCAATCCGGGCAACATCGGCGTGTGCATCGGCACCTCGGGCCCGGCGGGCACCGACATGATCACCGGCCTGTACTCGGCCTCGGCCGACTCCATCCCCATCCTCTGCATCACCGGCCAGGCGCCGCGCGCCCGCCTGTACAAGGAAGACTTCCAGGCGGTGGACATCGAATCCATCGCCAAGCCGGTGACCAAGTGGGCGGTGACGGTGCGCGAGCCGGCGCTGGTGCCGCGCGTGTTCCAGCAGGCCTTCCACCTCATGCGCTCGGGCCGCCCCGGCCCGGTGCTGATCGACCTGCCCTTCGACGTGCAGATGGCCGAGATCGAGTTCGACATCGACACCTACGCGCCGCTGCCCGCCTACAAGCCGGCCGCCACCCGCGCCCAGGCCGAGAAGGCGATGGAGATGCTCGTCGCCGCCGAGCGCCCGCTGATCGTCTCCGGCGGCGGCGTGATCAACGCCGACGCGGCCGCGCGCCTGCAGGAGTTCGCCGAGCTCGTCGGCGTGCCGGTGATCCCGACCCTGATGGGCTGGGGCACGATCCCCGACGACCACCCGCTGATGGTCGGCATGGTCGGCCTGCAGACCTCGCACCGCTACGGCAACGCCACGATGCTGGCCGCGGACTTCGTGTTCGGTATCGGCAACCGCTGGGCCAACCGCCACACCGGCTCGGTCGAGGTGTACACCAAGGGGCGCACGTTCGTGCATGTGGACATCGAGCCGACGCAGATCGGCCGCGTGTTCGGGCCGGACTACGGCATCGTGTCCGACGCCGGCGCCGCGCTCGACCGCCTGCTCGAGGTGGCGCGCGAGATGAAGGCCGCGGGCCGGCTGCCCGACCGCAGCGCCTGGGTGGCCGAGTGCCAGCAGCGCAAGCGCACGATGCAGCGCAAGACGCACTTCGACCAGGTCCCGATGAAGCCGCAGCGCGTGTATGAGGAGATGAACCTCGCCTTCGGCAAGGACACCTGCTACGTCAGCACCATCGGCCTGTCGCAGATCGCCGCCGCGCAGTTCCTGCATGTGTACAAGCCGCGCCACTGGATCAACTGCGGCCAGGCCGGCCCGCTCGGGTGGACGATTCCCGCGGCGCTCGGCGTGTGCGCGGCCGACGCCGATCGCCGCGTGGTGGCGATCTCGGGCGACTACGACTTCCAGTTCATGATCGAGGAGCTGGCGGTGGGCGCGCAGTTCAAGCTGCCCTACCTGCACGTGCTGGTGAACAATGCCTACCTCGGTCTCATCCGCCAGTCGCAGCGTGGCTTCGACATGGATTTCTGCGTGCAGCTCGCGTTCGAGAACATCAACGCGCCCGAGACCGAAGGCTATGGCGTCGATCACGTCGGCGTGGTCGAGGGCCTGGGCTGCAAGGCGATCCGCGTGCGCACGCCGGACGAGATCCAGCCCGCCTTCGCGCAGGCACAGCAGTGGATGGAGGAATTCCGCGTGCCGGTGGTGGTCGAGATCATCCTCGAGCGCGTCACCAACATCGCGATGGGGACCGAGATCGACGCCATCAACGAGTTCGAGGCGCTCGCCGAGCGTGGCGAGGACGCCCCGACCGCGATCTCGATGCTCGACTGAACGCAGCGCCCGGGAGCGGCGCACCCACTCCCGCAGGCCGCCCTCGCCCGTAACTGAAAACCGGAGACACCGACATGCCGAAGTTCAACGCCAACCTCACCATGCTGTTCAACGAAGTGCCCTTCCTCGACCGCTTCCAGGCAGCGGCGGAAGCCGGCTTCAAGGGCGTGGAGTTCCTCTTCCCCTACGCCTTCGACAAGGATGCGATCGCGGAACGGCTCGACAAGCACGGCCTGGTGCAGGTGCTGCACAACCTGCCCGCGGGTGACTGGGACGCGGGCGAGCGCGGCATCGCTTGCCATCCGGACCGCGTCGGCGAGTTCCAGGACGGTGTCGGTCGTGCCATCGAGTACGCCACCGCGCTCGGCTGCAGGCAGCTGAACTGCCTCGCCGGCATCGCCCCGGCCGGCGTGGATGCGGAGAAGGTGCACGCGACCTTCGTCGCCAACCTGCGCTTCGCCGCCACCAAGCTCGAGGCGGCCGGCATCCGCCTGCTGGTCGAGCCGATCAACACCTTCGACATCCCGGGCTTCCACCTCAACCGCACGGCGCAGGCGATCGCCCTGATCGAGGAGGTCGGCTCGGCCAACCTGTGGCTGCAGCACGACGTCTATCACATGCAGCGCATGGAGGGCGAGCTCGCCAACACGATCGCCAGGTACCTGCCGAAGATCGCCCACATGCAGATCGCCGACACCCCGGGCCGCCACGAGCCGGGCAGCGGCGAGATCAACTACGCCTGGCTGTTCCGCTACATCGACCAGCTCGGCTACGACGGCTGGATCGGCTGCGAATACAAGCCCGCCGCCGGCACCCGCGAAGGGCTGAGCTGGATCCAGGCGCTGGCGGGCTGAACGACCTTCGCGCCTTGCGGCGCTCCTACATGGACCGACACGGTCTTGCGAAAGCCCTGTAGGAGCGGCGCAAGCCGCGAACGGGCGGTCGGTCTGCGACCGGCGGCATCGCGGTTCGACACGCTGCATTCGCGCCTTGCGGCGCTCCTACATGGACCGACATGGTCTTGCGAAAGC
>ENA-UOUJ01001592-UOUJ01001592.1-activated-sludge-metagenome-genome-assembly--contig:-NODE-1592-length-11619-cov-18.997406_pt1 | contig 11619 bp, 7 predicted proteins | sample MGYA00249839_ERZ747224 | MGnify/ENA primary metagenome ERZ747224 (study PRJEB28782, sample SAMN03220277) | activated sludge metagenome | biome: wastewater; feature: sewage sludge; material... | reverse complement strand
ATGATGCGGCAGTAACTGTCATTGCATAAGGTGTCGTGAAAAATTACCGCTTACGTTTTGCGGCTTTGCGAAGGTGGCGATTTTCACCGCTAAACTTCAATCGAAGCACTAAATTTTGATTGCCCACTTCACTGTCATACGAAGCACTGCACCGCCACTTTTGCAAAACCGCTGTTACCAGCTGGCGTTCTGTCGTCCGTGTCTGTAAACCATTGTCGTTGTTGAGTTTCCGTGTCATTTTTCTTTGTCGTGTTGGTCTGTGCGTTAGCGTGTTTTATTTTTTTTTGAAGGGTTGGAAAAATATTTTGAAATTCTCTTTTGGGTGGCAAAGGTGGAAGCTCTTTTGCAATTTTTGGTCTGTGCGTTGGCTTGTGCGAATTGCAAATGTGCTTACACCTTGTGCGTTGGCTATTTGGTATTTAGTGTCATCATAATTTCTCTAAAACTTGCTAGTCCTGCTTCCAGGTTTTCAATAATGTCTTCTGCCAGTTCTTCGGGGTCTGGTAAGTTGTCTAAGTCTGCAAGTGATTTGTCTTTAAGCCAAGAAATGTCAAGGCTTGTTTTATCTCTTGCAATGATTTCTTCATAGCTGAACTTTCTCCAACGTCCTTCGGGATTTGTTTCAGGATGATAAGTTTCTTTTCGTTTGTTTCTGTTGTCAGGTTTGTAGCAGTCAATGAAGTCTTTAAGTACATCAATGTTTAAAGGATTTTTCTTTAAGGTGTGATGAATGTTTGTCCGATAGTCATACACCCAAACTTCCTTTGTCCAAGGGTTTTTACTTGCGGGTTTGTTGTCAAAGAAAAGTACGTTTGCTTTCACTCCTTGAGCATAAAAAATTCCTGTCGGTAAACGAAGAATGGTATGCAAGTCGGTTGTTTCTAGAAGCTTTTTACGAACTGTCTCACCTGCACCCCCTTCAAATAAAACATTGTCAGGCAACACAACGGCTGCTTGTCCTGTGGTTTTGAGCATTGAACGTATGTGTTGCACGAAGTTCAATTGCTTGTTACTTGTCGTTGCCCAAAAGTCTTGACGGTTGTAGGTTAAATCGTCTTTTTCTTGTTCTCCTTCGTCATTGGTAAATGTTTGTGAACTCTTTTTTCCGAAAGGTGGATTAGCTAATACATAATCATAAGTTGTTGGAGAAGCTGCAATCAAAGCATCAGCAGGGGAAATAAAATTATCGCTTTCAATGTCGCCTATGTTATGTAAAAACAAATTCATCAAAGCTAAACGCCTTGTTCCTGCAACAATTTCATTTCCGAAAAAAGTATGCATTTTAAGAAACTTGTTTTGCTCCTTATCCAGTTTGTTATTCTCCACTATGTAATCGTAAGCAGCTAAAAAGAAGCCACCAGTTCCGCAACTTGGGTCGGCAATGGTTTTCATTGGTTGTGGCTGAATACATTCTACCATTGCACGAATCAAAGGTCTTGGAGTAAAGTATTGTCCTGCTCCACTTTTTACGTCTTGTGCATTTTGTTCTAAGAGTTTTTCGTAAATATCTCCTTTTACATCTGCACCCATTACCAACCATTGCTCACTGTCAATCATATCAATGATTTTGGCAAGCATTGCAGGGTCTTGAATTTTGTTTTGGCTTTTGGTAAAGATTTGTCCTAAGATACCTTTAGCGGTGCTTAATTCACGAAGCAAAGTTGCATAGTGCAATTCCAGTTCTGCTCCTTTTTTGTTGGTCAAACTTTCCCAATTGTATTCCTTAGGAATGGGCAGTTTCCTGTTGTGTGGTGGCTTGCTGTATTCATCAGCCATTTTTAAGAAAAGCAAATAGGTGAGTTGCTCCAAATAATCTCCATATCCTACACCTACATCACGCAGGGGATTACAGAAACTCCATACTTTGCTTACTATACTTGACGTGTTGTTGCTCATATTTTTGCGGTATAATCTAATGTATTATTTACTAGTGTTTCATCAGCCACACTAATTGGTTTTGCTGCTTTTAGTTTGGCAATACTTGATATTGCCGCTCTCATTTCACTCATTCCTTCCGAATCCAATTCAAACATTTTTATCGAGGCTCTGCCTTTATCAGAATTATTTCTAACTTGAATTAAAATTTTATCACCATTGTCAGTCCAGTCGTAATGAATATCAGGGTTATCAAAATAAGGATGCACAATTAAAAAGTTACATTTCTTATATAAACGATGTGCAGGAAGTTCTACTGTTGGTTTAGAACCTTTGACAATTAAATTATTGCAGTAAACGCACGAAAGAACAAGATTCTGCAGAGTAAAAGTAAACTCAGGTTGTCTAAATTTCGCTTTTGGTGCAATGTGTTCAATTTGCTTATCTTTTTCGCCTTTGAAAGGCAAACCGCAATAAGCACAACAATTTTGATTAGCAATTAATTGTGCTCTAATCTTAGCTTTAATACTAACAATTGCAGCATCATCAGAATCCCACTTGCCTTTCCAAGGTTTGTGGTTTACTAACTGTTTGTGTTCAGCAACAGTTAAATGAAGGACAAATGGCAATTGAGTAATCATAGTTTTTGAATATATTCTTTCGCTTTGGTAATTATTAAATTAAGTGGGTCTTCATTATTTAGCTTAACACTTTCAAGCCTTTTGATAATCACTTCAAGTTCTGGTTTATTCTGCTTCTTTTCTGAAATAGAATGCAGAAGTTCTCGCATATCCACTTCCATATAGTGATTTCTAGTTGTTCTTAGCCCGAATACTTTGTATAACACATCTTCTGCCGACCAACCAAAAGTGTCAATGCCTTTTGGCATATCTATAATTTCAATCTCTCTACCTCCTCTTTTCAATCCGATAATTTTTGAACTATCGCCTTTTAAATCGGAAATTAAAAAATGGGAATGTGTCGCAACTAAAATATGGCAAGTAGCATATTCGGAATGCCCAAATAACTCTCGTAAAAACGATAAATATTTCATTTGCCAATTCGGGTGCAAACTGATTTCAGGCTCATCAATTAGAACCAAACTGTTTGTTGGTTTTACAGTAGCCATTAAGCCAACAATGGAAGAAAAGAAATGATATTCTCCTGAACTACTTTCTTGAAGTGAATATCCGCCAGCTCTTTTTAATTCAATTTCTGGTGAAGAAATCATACCTAACTGCCGTAAATGTTCAAGCATTGGATATTCCGCATTCAATCGTTCAAATAACTTAGGTTCTATTAAGTTGTAAGTTATCTTGCGGATTGAACTGTATTTATAAGGCAACTTTTCAAGCTTATCTTCATTAACAAGTTTATTGCAGAAGTCGCAAATTGATTGCAGTAGTTTTCTGTCTTCTTTTATTTTTAAGTACTGATTAAGCTTAAAAGGCGGATTGTCTTCGGGCTTTGGATATTTTTCTCGGATTGGCTCAAAGTAAGCGTCTAAGCCCTCAGGCGTTAAATCGCCTTTGAAAAATTTGGCATTGTTTGAAGTATAGTAATAAATGTCTATTGAGTTATCAAGTTCTAAAAAGTCTGTTGCACGTTTTAAGGCAGAAATGAATCCTGACTTGTTGCTGTCTTTCTTTTCAAATTGTTCTACAATAAACTCAACCGTTCTACGAACATATGCTCTTGTACTTGCACTTTGAGGAATATTTCTAACTCCTAAATATTTGTACCTTGGAAATGCTTCAACTTGTTCGCCATCTTCATTTTTTTCTTTTCTGAAAAACGGAAATTTATCCGTAAGCATTATTGAATTAGCAACAATCGCTAAAGGAAATTGAGCAAGTTCAAAATCAATTTTTTCACCATTGCGAAGAAGAAAAGCAGGATTGCCTTTTTCAGGCTCATTACTATTTTCATTTGATTCGCCTTCTGAAACTATATTGGCATATTCAAAAATATCGCCATTAACAGAGAACTTTAAATTGAAATTTCCATCAACATTATATGAGCGGCTTTTACCTCTGCTCAAATCATTCAATTCTTTCAAAAGTTCTATTATGATTCTGAACAAGTTACTTTTTCCAGTTCCGTTGGCTCCTATTATAACCGTTGTATAAATGATGTTTTGCTTATCGTTTGCATCCACAAAACTGTAATACAAATTGCTTTTGCCCATTAAGGAATTACCTCTTAAATCGAGGGATAATAGTTTAAAGCCTTCGTATTTATGTATTTCTTTAATGTAACTCATTTACAACTGTCATTTTTTCTGTAGTTACCAATTTCCCCTCAAACGCCTTTTTCAATATACTCTGCCTCAAGGTTTCTGCCTGTTGCAAACTATGGCTAATGGTTTCTTCTATTTTATCACAAACCGTGAGTTTACTTTCTAATTCGGAGACGATGAGTTGCTGTTCTTTAATTGATGGAAGTGGAATTGAATAATTTTCGATGAATTGTTTTGGAACTCTGCGTAAACCAACGGCACCAGTCATTTCACTTGCTGCTTTATGCCTAAATCCATCTTGCACTAAAAAATAAAAAAGAAAATTTGATTTAATCTTATCTCCAGCTCTTAGAACGTGAAATTCAGAGGAGCCAAAACCAATTCCATTTTTCAAATTATCGACAATTGCAATCTTGCCATTTTCCATACAAGGGGTAACTTTTGCAAAAATCACATCACCATTTATAAATGGTGTATAGCTACCTTTCAAAACATCTTCATACTTTCTTATTTCTGTTAGGTGAATTTTATTAATTATTTCTTCAACCAATTTCATCGGAAGAAATTGCACCTCCATTTGCTTTGAAATATTTTCACGGTTGGGAGTTTTTGGATTCATTGTTGCCACGTCCTTTATTTGAACTTCCTTCCACCCCTTAGGCAATTCACCCTCTTTTACTTTCTTATTTGTGAGTTTCCCTTCAAAAGCCCATTTCAGCAAACTTTGCCTGTACACTTTTAATTGCTGTTGGGCGGTAAGCAGTTGTTGTTTGCCGTTTTCTAATTCACTTAGGAGTTCTTCTATTTTGGCTACTATGGCTTGTTGTTCGGGGAGGGGCGGAATTGGCAAGTCTAGGTTTTTTAAAATTCCTTGACTAATGTTTGGCTGTGCTCCTCCAATACCTTGTTTTACTAAATTTGGTTTTTTATAGAATAAAAAGTGATATAGGTAATTGGAATCTATGGTATCATTTTTGAAAATTCCGCATATAGCTTGATTGGTAGCAGCATCAACACCCAAGAAAGCAAGTTTGCCGATTGTAGCCCCATAGAGAGCAATTAGCAAAGTTCCTTTAGGAAATACTTTTGCACTTGAATTTTTAATTGCTTCCTCTGAAATCTTTTCTTCTGTGTCAAGAATTAAACCTCTAGCTAGTTCCCCTGACTTAACCCAAGGAATGTTTCCATTGTAGTAACTTGATTTTTGTCTACTCGGTGTTCCGCCACTTGTTGTATGACAAACTTCCCCAAGTTTTTTTACTTGCCAATGCTTTGGTATGTTGTTATTGTTTGTCATTAGTTTGCTACTATCACTTCTACATTAAAATTTTGTTCGCCCTTAGTTCTCTCTCCGTTCAAGTCATAAAAGTTTGAAATGTCTCTAGTCTTTTTGTAAGGGTCGTAAACAAAGCAAAATAGCTTTCTCAACCATTTACATTCGTGGTATGATTCAAAATCTGCTTTTAATTGTTCTATGAAATGCGTTTCGTTTGAATCCTTCTCTTTAATCATTTTTACTTCCACTAAAATTCTTTCATCCCTTATTATCAAGTCGATTTTAGTTGTTTTTGCTCCAACTTTACCAATGGCATCTTCATCCCTTAGGTTTGGAAATACAGATTTAAGTATCACATACAAAATATCCTGCACATCATATTCATCTTCAATTTCAAAATTGGGATGGTCTTTTCTTCGGTTCTTGATTATCTTCTGAATGGCATTGCTGAAATTATTCAAAATGTCCCTCACCACTTCATCAGCAGACTTATTGATGTACCTGATGTTCAGCAAAGTGCTTTCAATATCTTCTAATAGGATTTGCAATTGCACATCTATGTCAGTGTCTTCTGTCACAGATTGCAATGAATTATTCAGTTCTGCCTCATTTACTGTGTCTTTGTCAAAAACTGTTTTAATTAAAACGGCTAAGGGTTGATTTTGCAACGCTTTAACTTCGTTCTCTAATAAGGGTTTAAGAGTTGGTTCAATTTTGGTCAGAAAGTATTTTTGTTTTAAATCACTTTGCTGATATTTTTCTTTGAGTTGTTGGCTTAATTCACTTTTTGCCGATAAGTACAAACCAGCAAATTTGTAAACATTGGAAATTGCACTTAACCCTTTTACTGGTGCTTTTGAAATGATTGAAACAACTTTTGAAACTTCAACACTTTCTTTTTTATAGCCAATTATAGCAATTTCTTCATCAGGACTTAATTCAAAAGAATGGTTTGGTAATTCTTCGAAAGATTGAACACACAGATAAGCGGCTAACTCAATATTTTTATACTGAATTAATTTCGTTCTGTTATGCTTTAATATCTCTCTTAGATAAACCATAGTTTTTCACTTACTGCTTTTAATCTTTCGTAATCCCAACCCTCTACTTTTTTCAGTTCTTCGGTCATTCTTGCCATTAAAGAAGGGTACATTATGGTAACGGTTCTTTTTGATGGCATATAGCTTCTATGCGACAAGTGAGAGAACCAATAAACCTGCTTTGCTATGTAGAATAGACTTGTGAAGGTGGAACGCTTATCCAAATCAATTTTCAAGGGTAAATCACTCTTGCTCACAAAATGAAGCAAAGCCGAATGTTTACTTAATTGAATGTATGTTCCTTGGTTGATGTCATTTCTTCCATCATTGTAATACAATCGGAAATTATGACCATAAGCCAAATGAACCAAGGCAAATTCAAAATTGTAATTTGCTAATCGCTCTTTTAACCCATTAATGGCTTTGATTTCATATTCTTCGCTGGCTGATTTGAACAAATGAAAAATCAATCGAAATGTGCCTGATTTGCTCATTTCCTCAACTAAGGGCTGTAAAGTTTTATAAAGGTGATTTTCTAAATTTTCAGCATAGTTGGTAAATGAAGAAAGGGGAGAGCAATCTCCTGTCATATACCTTCCATCATTATGAAAAACCTGTGCAATGCCCAAAACAAACTGCCCATTTTCTGATAATGTGGAGCCAATGCCAATAACCAATTCATCTTTAAGTTTGTCTTCTTTTTCAATCGTCCAAGCCGTGCCTCCAAGCTTTGCATAAGAGTTTAATGCAATGTTGGTCATAGTAAAGGCATTCAAATTCTGTCTTATGGTTTCTATTTGCACATCCTGTGTTGGAATGCCATTACCGATAAACTTTGCTTTACAAACGTAATAAGGTGAATTGTTTGGGCTTAGCTTTTCTTGGGCTTCATTTACGATTACATAAATCAAATCGCACTTTTGTAAAGCTTCATCATAAAGCACTTCCTTGTAATTTTCTAATTCTTTACCTGCGATTGTTTTGAAATGAAAGTTTAAAGAGTTGAAATGGAAAACCTCTTTTAGTTTTGCTTCAATTTTCTTTACAAAACCTTCTGTTTCGCCTTGATATTCAGAAGGACAAATCACACCAATATTGATTTGTTTGTTTTGATAAAGTTCCAATGAATAAGGCTGATATGCCTTAACCATTTGGTCGTAATATTTTAAACCTTGTGTATTCTTGCGGTTACTATAAAAATATCGCTGTGGCTTTCCAATGATTTCAGGTTTTATCAATTCATCTTCAAAGGGCAAGTACTTTTTAGAAATAGTATTTATTGCTAGCCCAAAAGGCAATTTAATTTCCGTTCTATTTTTATCAAGCCATTTGTAAAAGCCCTCAATTACTGCAAAGCATTTTGAGTTTTTGTTCTCCTCACTAATTATTTGGTCGTATTTGGCTGTTGCCCCCTTGGTTTCTAAAAATCGCTTTATGGATTGCCTGTTTGCAAAGATTCTATCTTCATCACCTTTCAATCCTTTAATGTCAATGCCATATTTCTCAAACTCTGATTTACTCCAAGTAAAAGAGTTTTTGAGTGAAGTGGATAAAGAGAAGCCTAAAAGCAATTTGCTTTCTTTAAAAAAGAAACAAGGTGAAAAATGCACAATTCGGTTTACTGATAGTCCTTCAATACTTCCGTTTAATACATCTTTCGGTGAAATTATTTCCCAAGAATTTGAATGCTTATTTTTGAATATTTGATAGCCTTTCGGTTCAACATAATCAATTATTGACCTTTCTAGTATTTTGGAAAGCACTTTTGCTTTCTCGGTAAAGTCAATATTTATTGATACAGAATTTTCAGGAAGTTCAGATTCACTTGAATTCTTCCAAAGTAATATTTTATCATCATCCCGATAAAATGAAAGATTTGGAAAACTTTCTTTTAAGCTAATGAATGCTTCTTTTGAAGCGTACGGGCTATACTCAACTGAATCAATTGAAGCAGCTTTTGTAGGAATATCTACTTGATAGAAGTTTAAAAATAGACCACTCATTATGCTGCCAGTGCTTCATTTAATTCGTTAATAATTTCTTCTGTTTGGTCGCCAAACAATTGCCACATCTTGCCCAATCCGCCTTGTGCGTTGAAGGGATTCAAATCAAAGTCGTCTTTGTCAATGTGAAAACTATTCACCACATAATCCTTAATCATTCTCAGCCATTGCATTTGTTCTTCGTTGAATTTGGTTGCTCCGGCTTGTTTCTTGAAAACCCAATCCTGAAAATTTTTGTCCACTATTTTATCGTAACTGGTCAATGTGCTGTCTAACCCACTGATTTTACGAATCAAAGAAACAATTGCGGTTAGTTCGTTCCTTGGTGAGCCGTTGCATTGTTCCAAAGCTTCATAAGCTCTCCATACATTCAAAGGTGCAAGTGAAGGTTTATCGTTTTGGAGTTTTTCCAAAACCTCTTTAATCATTGAATAGGTTAATTCTCTTCTTCTAAATGGTTGGTTGTAAAAAATCTGCAAAGCCATTAATTCGTCTTTGTGTTCTAGCATCCATTCTGAAAAACTAGTAATAATTTCATTCGCTTTGTTGGTGTTGTCTTTGTCCCAACCAACGTGAATCACTTCATCAGGATTTGCCAAGTCAATTTTTTGTTCGTGTGCTTTGCGAACATTTTCAATGTATTCGTTTAGTTCTCCTGTAAATACTTTGGCTGCTTCGTTTTGCAGAGTTTCTGTTTGTGCTTTGATTTTCGCTTCAATCTCTACAGGAGCAGCACCTGACATTTCAGTTCTTACCTTGTTTTCAATTTCTTCTAAAACATCAGGATTAAAAGCATTCAATAATTCTTTTACAACTTGCGAAACGCTTTTCCCGTTTGCCTTTTCAGCAAATTGTTTTTTCTCTTTTTCTGTAATTTGTTTGTCTAATCGGGTCAGTCGGTTAGCTAAAGAAGTGAACAATTCTTCTTCTCTTGCACCTACTGCAATAGCTTGAAGCAAATCTTTTAATGGAACGCCAGGTTTCTTTTCTAAAGGTCGGCTATCGGTTTTTAAACTCTTGGTTACACCAATGGCATCCACAATTACAAAATGGTCTTTTGTGAATTTTGCAGTAGGTGTTACTTTTCGCAAACTATCCAAATCAATGGTTCGTGTACCTCTGCCTTTCATCTGTTCAAAGTAGTTTTTGCTCTTTACATCTCGCATAAAAAGCAAACATTCCAAAGGTTTTACATCTGTACCAGTGGCAATCATATCTACCGTTACCGCAATCCTTGGATGATAGTCGTTACGGAATTGAGCCAAGGTGCTTTTTGGGTCTTCGCTGTTGTATGTGATTTTCTTGCAGAATTTATTTTCTTCGGCAAACTCCTCACGTACAATATCAATTATGTCGTTTGCGTGGCTATCTGTTTTTGCAAAAATCAATGTTTTAGGAACTTCAAAATTTCCGTTCTTGTCGTAACGGTCTTTGAAAATGGTCGGTAAATGCTCTTTAAAAGTGCGAATGATGGTTCTTATCTGATTTGGATTTACTACTTCTTTGTCCAATTGCTGTTTTGAATATTCTTCATCTTCATCCTGCAATTCCATTCTTTTTTTTCTGCTTAGGCGTTCACGGTGTTCAATGTATTCGCCTTTCCATAGTGTCGCTCCTTGCTGAGTTACTTTAGTATCTATAATAAATACTTCATATCCTACATTAACGCCATCAGCAACCGCCATTTCGTGAGAATATTCACTAACCAGATTTTGGTCAAAATAACCAATAGTTCTTTTGTCGGGTGTTGCTGTTAAGCCTACTTCAAAAGCATCATAATATTCAAGAACTTGTTTCCACAAATTGTAAATGCTTCTGTGGCATTCATCAATTACAATGAAATCAAAAAACTCAATCGGCATTTTGCCATCATACTCAATAGGCGGAATTTCCTTCGGTTGATATTTTCTCTCGTTTGGATTTTCTTCTTCGGCTGCTTCTTCTAACTCGGTTCCCTTTAAAATGGAATACAAACGCTGAATTGTACTGATACAAACCTGACTATCGGTTGCTATGTAGCTTGATTTTAGTCTCTGAACGCTGTATAGTTCAGTAAACTTTCTGTTGTCATCATTCGGAACGAATGACATAAATTCCTGCTCTGCTTGTTCGCCAAGGTTTTTGGTATCAACCAAAAACAAAACTCGTTTTGCCTTTGCATATTTCAACAAACGATAAATGGCAGTAATCGCAGTAAAAGTTTTCCCTGAACCAGTTGCCATTTGAATCAAGGCTCTTGGTCGGTTCTCTTTGAATGACGTTTCAAGTTTTGTGATTGCGTTTATTTGGCAATCTCTTAAACCTTCTGTTTGCAAAACTGGAATATCCAACAAACTTGCACGAAGTGATTTTTCGGTTTTTAGCCAAGTCCTGAAAGTTTCTGGTCTGTGAAAAGTAAAAACTGGTCTTGAACGTGGCTTTGGGTCTCGGAAGTCCGTGAATCTTGTTACATCACCTGTGCTTTCATACACGAAAGGCAAAGGGTCGTTATTCAGATATTTTAGTTTGCTGTTAGCGTATTCGTTTGATTGTTCTTCAACGGTTGTCAGTCGGTGCCCTTCTTCTTCTCGTTTAGCTTCAATTACTCCAACTGGCTTTTTGTCAATGAATAAAACGTAGTCTGTTTCTTTGCCGTCCTGTGTCAAATAATAGCGAACAACCACACCAAAAGCAGCATTCAGGTTTATCTTGTCTTTGTCCTGAATAACCCAGCCGCAAGCAATCAATTGCTTGTCAATGTTATCTCTTGCTATTTGTTCCGGGTCTTGATTCACTTTTACTTAAATATTTTCAATTTTTAGTCGGTTAAAATACGCAAAATAAACCTTGTTTTCGTTGTTGAACTCGGTCTTTGGTGCGTTGGCAAAATTGGCTCTTTTGTTTTTGCCTGTGTGTCGGCTTGCGGGTAGGGGCAAAACCAAATGTGCCAATGCGGGCTGGCAGAATTTCAAAATATTTTGTGCGGTGGGAAAAAAAATAAAACACAGAAGGGTCGGCAATGAGTGTCGGCTTACTCCTTGTCCGTTTGTTATATCGTTTCTATGTCTGTGTTCACCTGTCAAAATGGTTTACTTCTTTCTCGTTTAAGTTCGTGTCTGTCTGCTGTGTCGTGTCGTTTTACGCTTGCTGGTAACGGTTTAGGTATTTGCGATGGTGCGGTAATAGCGTTCCGTCAGCCGAGTTTTG
>ENA-UOUJ01001591-UOUJ01001591.1-activated-sludge-metagenome-genome-assembly--contig:-NODE-1591-length-11620-cov-5.274103_pt1 | contig 11620 bp, 13 predicted proteins | sample MGYA00249839_ERZ747224 | MGnify/ENA primary metagenome ERZ747224 (study PRJEB28782, sample SAMN03220277) | activated sludge metagenome | biome: wastewater; feature: sewage sludge; material... | reverse complement strand
ACGGTGGTGTGAGAGGACAGGTAGGGAACTAATTCCTACCTTCCTACTCGATTTTGGAATGTAACCATAATCTTCTTTAGCTTTATATTGAAAAATATATTTCCTCATCATTTCAAACCATCATGTATGATTTCCCGTAAGAAAACAATTGCCATTACAGGCTTGGTAGTAGCAACAGCTGCCTTGGTACTCTTCCAATCATCTGCCCCCCCCCCTTCTGGTCCTGATTTTGACTTTGAACAAGAACCTCCGGTAGTAGAAAAATATTTCGTTCAGAAACTTAGTAGTTCCATTGACAACTATAGTATGATAATGAAGATTAAATACCTCGAAGATGATAGGCTTGCAGACTTGCATGAGTTAAACATATACTATGGCGTAGATGAAATTACATAACCTTTCATGACGATGGAATAGCCCCCGATGTTACCTCTGGCGATCTTATTTATTCTGCCTATTTAAGTGAAGATGTTGATGCGTTTACTGATCGTGTGGAAGAACTGCAAAATAATTTACAAGCACAGATTGCTAATAACGGCGGATTCCTGCATTTTACAGGACACTCAGGAAAACTTCATAGCGAGATAGTTGAATTTGACCTAAATGGTTTTGAACACCATGAACAAGTGGAATTAAACGCCCTTCTTATAGATGCAATCAACTGCCAAAGTGAAATACTAAAACAAAACTCTCTCTTCATAACCGATTTATCTGTCGTTGAAGATCCTGCAAGAACTTACAATGTTGTAACGGGCACTGGAAACCATACTGGTGTCTGGACATTTGGTAACCTCATAAAAAACATGGCAAATCAAACTGCAACAGGCGTATCTGCAAGAACTTTGTTGAAGGAATGGATAAGAGGTTGGACGAATGGCAGAACTATTAATGGTCAGACTGTCCCACTAAGAATTGCTGTCTATAATTATTTGATTATTCCTTGGCTTGTTAAGGCAAACAATTGGCAGGGAAACCACTATCAAAATTTAAACATTGTAACACAATGGGAAACCGATTGGGACAATACCTCTGAAGCAAACTTGTTGAAATATGCACCATTTAAATTGATGGCAATAGTAAATAGATTAGATCTGAAAGGAAATACCGGATATTCATCTTCTATAACTAATGCAGGTGAGACTCGTTTTATTTATACGCTTATTGCTCCCCATACAAATACCCGGTGACCAATTAGGAACTGTTGCTGCTTATGCCGGCGAATCTCCACGTGGCTTAACTGGTGCAGGCGACTTTATTGATTGGCAGGGAATGAATGTGATACTTGAGTATGGCAATCCACATACTAACCTTTGCGATTTACGTGATTATGCCCAAGCATGGTTAGACCTTAGTGACTATACACTAGGCAGCAGTTCTTACAATACTGCACTGGAAGCAATAACGCATGAAGTAATTGATGCTAATGTAGCAACCGGCAAGCCCAACGGAAGCGCTTTAAATCAATTACGCACTAATGAGCGATTATTTCAACCCTCTATTAGCGTTCCTTTCCCGAATGGTGTTCAATTGTGGCAAGAGTCAGATTGGGAACTTTCTCAGTTTGAGCTTAATGGTTCTTCACATTTGCTTGCTCCGGCACCTGTTACCAATACACCCGTAAATGAAGCAAACATGGGTACAAATCTGTCTGGTCAAATTTTGGCCGGTACTGGATCGTGGGGCGCTGGTATAGAGGCGCTGATAGATTGGTCTTTTAAAAGCAAGCTAAAGCTAAAACAAGGATTTCACAACCTACCATTAAACTACACCTATAATGGCGATGTGTTAAAACAGGCTGCTACTGCAAGGATTGATGCTGAGCAGCTGCATTTTTGGGACTTCAACTGGAGCAATAACAGCACTACGTTTTATACATACATTTCTCCCAGCAATCCAAACAGCCATAATTATGAGAAAGATTTACGGCAGCAGCTATCATTGAATACTTGCCAGGGATGCCATGCCGGTGAAACAAAAACCATGTTCACGCAAATGACCCCTGTGGGCTATGGAGAATCTCATAACTACTGGGGTACAATACCGGCTAATGACTACCGCCGATTGATACAAGATTCGTGTCAACAAGCGGAAAGTCATTTTATAATCAGACGGTAGAAAGCACCTATGCATTACCCTCATCTTCTGCTTCAGGTTATTACCAAAGACTCTCAGCTTTTCTTACAGGCAGACGATATTCCGGACCAAATAATTGGCAGGATGATAAGCATGAAAGTGGGCAATTTGGTGACGATGTTCTTGATAATGCAGATATAAACACTCCAGCTGCGGCAGCTTCTTTATTTTATGTTTACGATCCCACCGACAACCACGACGGAACAACAGACAATTCTTACCCAAAGCCAGACCGTGTAAACGGTTACAATGATCTTGAAATGCGAAAGCAAAGGCTATGTCAGTTCTTAAACCATGCCTGTAATCCTGACATGAATACAAAGGTTTTAGCTATAATGTCAAGAACTTCTGTTTACCCTTTGCCTAAGAAAGGACACTAAACCTATCCTCTATGAAAAAAATATTTTTTGCGCTAATAGCGCTCACAACTATTTGCAATATTACTGCAGTGGCACAAAGTTGGCAATGGGTGAGCAGCGGGCAGGCTAATTATTTTGATCAAGTAGAATGGATAACAGTAGACAAATGCGGTAATACTTACGTTACGGGTTCTTTTTATAACACACTTACCATAGATACATTTCAATTGGTGAGTAACGGCTACAAAGATGTGTTTTGGGTAAAGTATAACAAGCATGGGCAAGTGATTTGGGCAAAAAGCACAGGCGGTAACAATGATGACGATCCAGGGGGCATTGCTGTTGATAACGCAGGTAATGTGTATGTATTCCTTTCTTTTAGTGATACCATTTCTAATGGAGGCTTTCAAGCATTTAATTCAGGATATAGAAACGATCTACTGTTGGCAAAATATGATAGCTCTGGCAATCTATTAACTTATAAAACTTGGGGAACTCCTTATGCAGAAATAGCAACTAGTATCGCAATTAACAAAAACAATCAGCTTATTATTTATGGGAGTTTTAATGGCTATAACGGTGTTGTCCCTCCTCCGGTCGCAGCTCGAATGTTAGTATTGGATAGTAATCATATTTTACAGAGTTACAGCAATTACGGTCAAGACATTTTTATAGTAAAATTAGATACATCTCTAACTATTTTATTTTCAAAAAGTGCTGAAGGTAACACAGGAACAAATAAAATCTTAGCCGATTACAACGGCAATAATTTTATCACAGGTACTAGCGCATATAAAATGAAATTTGATGCTATTCTACTTACAGCGCCTTATATTTTTGTTTGGATTGCAAAATACGATAGCACTGGAAACGCTTTATGGGCTAATATGGGAACATCCAACTTTATGGGCACTTATGGTATTTTATGCTCCACAAGTCCTAAGGGTAATGTTTATTGCGTTGGTCAATATGATACCCCACCTAACATTAGTCCCTATTCTCAAATTACTTTTGGAAATACCACACTCACAGGAGATTACGCTTTTATGGTGAAATACGATCCTGCGGGCAATCTTAAATGGGCAAAAAATGTAGGTAAAACCGCACGAGATGCAGCCTATGACGTGGCGGTAGATGCACACGACAATATTTATGTAACGGGAACTTTCAATTACATGGGTGTCTTTGGCTCTGATACTTTTTATACTGTCGGTCATAACGATTTGTTCGTAAACAAATACGACAGCAACGGCAATCATATCTGGACAACAACTGCAGGCGGTATCTCAAACGATGGAGGCTATGCTATCATCTTAGATAAAAACCAAAATATTTTAGTTGGAGGATATATTGCCAGTACTCCTGCGTATTTTGGCAATCATCAGGTAAGTAGCGCAGGCAATTGGGATATGTGTGTGGCAAAGCTATCGCCCTGGACAACTGATATTGAACAACCGAAAGAAATCGATAAATTTATTTCCATATATCCGAATCCTAATAGTGGTAGCTTTCAGGTTGAACTGAAAAAGGGAAAATATCAGCTCCTCACTATTACAGATGTGAATGGCAAGGTTATATACCGGCAGCAGTTAAGTCAGGCACAGAGCAGGTTGAATATAAATATTGCGCTTTCCAATGGTATGTATTTCATTAGGCTTACAAACGCAAAAGAATCCGTAATACAAAAATTCATAGTTCCACATTAGTAAACACTAAAAAACAAATTTTATGAAAGCAACAATTGTAATACTAATAAGCGCACTGTTTTGCAACATGGCACAGGCGCAGCAATTTACAGCAATAGCTTACACTGCGGAAGGCAATAATTATTATCAGATAGCCAATGCAACATCGCAATCGGCAGTACCTTTTTACTCTGAAGCCGGAGGGGGTAACTGATGCTTACGCAACCGGTGGATGCAAATGGCGAGATATTATACAAGGGGGGCAAAAACTTCAACCCGGCTTTTGTGCTCAATATCGCAAGTGAGGCAAATGGTACAATTGGGAACAATATGGTTTATCACTTTGGCGATAAAGAATTTTCTATAGAGTATATACAGGCGAGAGAGCGAGAAGAAATGACTTACTTACAATGGGATGCAGCAGTAAAAGATATTGATGATTATAAGTTTTATATACGGAAAAGCGAGGATGGCTTGCGTTTTACCCACATTGGTACAATACAACCTTACCGCAAGGAAAGGGCAGCTTATCAATATTTGGATAGGAGGGGCGGAACAGCCTACTATCAAATAGTTGTAAGCGGGAAAAAGAAAAATGTAAACTATTACTCGAAAAAAATATTTGTGAGTGATGACAACTCGGTTCGGGTTTACCCAACTGTTTTTAGCAACTTTATCAATATTCAATTGATCACTCCAGTAGAAGCCAGCTCTTACAAAATAGAAAATATTCAAGGTCAAATATTACAAAGAGGAATTCTCAAAGAGTTGAATAATACTATTGAGGTTAATGAGCTCGCTTCCGGTGTGTACTACATAAGAATTCAAGGCGGAAAAACAGAAGTAACTAGAAAGATAATTAAGAAATAGAACCATTTTTTAAAATGCATAAAAGCGGTGGTTGTTCCATCGCTTTTGTCTTTAATGCTGGGAAGCATTCAGCCGTTCAGAATTTTATAGAAAATGGCTCGCACCCATTATCGTGGCACAGTTTTGCTTTTTTATAAAGCTGTAAAGGTTCGGATAATACAACGGCTCGATGACGACAGATGAATAAAAGACTTTGGCAGCCGCTGCAAATATGATGACCTTGAAGAGAAGGATGAGCAGAACGTTCATCCTTCTTTGCCTTAACAAACCCCTACTATTTCTTCCCAATCCGGTACAACCTTCCTTCATCGGTGATTGCATACAAAGCGCCATCCGTTCCTTGTGCTACATCACGGAAACGCTGTCCTTCATTGGCGAGTAAACGCTCCTCACCTGTTACGCGGTTGTTTTGCAATACTATCCTGGCAATGTGCTTGCTGTTAAGTCCTGCGATAAAAAGATTGTTTTTCCATTCTGGAATATCGGTAGCGTTGTAGAACGTCATACCACTTGGAGAAAGTACAGGATCCCAATAATAAACAGGCTGTTCCATGCCTTGTTTTTGAGTGATGCCTTCACCTATTTTTTGTCCGCTATATTCTATGCCGTAGCCAATGAGGGGCCAGCCATAATTTTTTCCGGCTTCTATTCTGTTCAGTTCATCACCACCGCGTGGTCCCATTTCACTTTCCCATAGTTCTCCGGTCTCAGGATGTAAAGCGAGGCCTTGCACATTTCGGTGTCCGTAACTATAGATTTCCGGACGCGCATTGGTATTATTAGCAAATGGATTTCCCGGTGCAGGTTGTCCTTCTGTGGTTATGCGCAATATCTTTCCCAATGCACTATTAAGATGTTGCGACTGCGGACGCGTTTCTTTGTCCGAACGTTCGCCGGTACTTACAAACAAATAACCGTCCTTTCCAAATGCCAATCGTGACCCGTAATGTTTATCGCCATCATACGCAGGCAAAGCGCGATAAATAACTTTTGCATTCTCGATGCTGCGCTCATCTTCTGCCAGTCTTCCCTTGGCAACCGCTGTAAGATTTCCATTGCCTTGTCTTTCAGAGAACGACCAGTAAATCATTCTGTTGGTAGCAAATGCAGGATCGAGCGTAATGTCTAAAAGCCCTCCTTGTCCCGCAGCATCTACAGCGGGTATGCCTGTAATTTTTTCTCCAATCTTTCCATCTTTTGCAATGATGCGCATGTTGCCTTTCTTTTCTGTAATGAGGAATCGTCCATCGGGCAATACTGCAATTCCCCACGGACGATCAAGGTCGCGTGTTAGCACCGTAGCATCGTAAGGGGTAGTAGTGCGCACACCCGCTATACGTGTTTGTCCGGCAAAAGCAGGTTGATAATCTGTATTTGCGGATTGTGTTTCTACTGCTTTGCCCACACGCGCCGTGTCTTCATTATTGCCTGCATTGGCAGGTTTTGAATTTCCACAAGCGGTGAAGAGGAACATCATAATAAGCGCTGAAGCAGAAAACTTTACTGGCATGATATAAATGTTTTGGAATGAATAATGTTGTTGCGAATAAATAAGTTTGCTAAAAGGTCGTTCCAGGCAAGGTCAGGATTTTCCATTAGCATTTTGGGGAATTTTATTTTGGAGGATGAAGCAAGGATTTGCACCATTTTTTGCGTCTTGAATGACGTACCATTTTTAAAATAAAAAGTTATGCGCCAATTGGTATTTGCAGCACTGCTATTGATGATCGCTCCGTTTTTGATGGGCACTTCTTGCAACAAAACAACAGATTGCAAAAAGGTTATGTGTACGATGATGTTTGTGAGCGTAACCGTTACCGTACAAAATAGTGAAGGCGCACCTGTTAGGCTTGATGAAACCTACACGCTGCGAATTGAAAATAATGAAAAGATAAGGTTGGAACCGCAGATGGAAGAAGGACGCTATAATGTTCTTGACGATAGTTATCAAAAGAAGATGGCTAACCGAACCGAGCAATTTATGTTTGTAGGTATTAAAGATGGGAAGAAAGTAGTGGAGGAGCCTTTCACTATTAGTGCAGATTGTTGTCATGTGCAGAAGCAAAGCGGCAAGGAAAAGGTAGTGATGAACTGAGATTCCTACAGACAATTTTTACTTTTCCTCCGTTGACGACCGCTTTCGTGTCCACTTAATTTTTACGTTTCCATCATCGCCATCTACAGCTTTAAAATGAATCACAAGTCCTTTCATTCCCTTTTCCTGTCGTAGGCTGTCATTTACAATTAATTCACTGCGCTTCGGATTTTTCAGAGGTACATCAATATTGATGTGGGTTCCTTTTCTGAATGCATATACTCCGTCCACCTGCACATTCAGCGCACTGCTCTCAATGTACATGGGTGGAATTGTCACTTTATCTCCATTGATGGTCAGCACATTTTTAAGACTGCGAATCTCAATGTTCGATACATCTCTGTTGCGAAACACAAGCTTCCCTATTTTTTCTAAGGGTGAAAAATTGACGAGTGCGCCGTTGGTAAGATTAAAACCTGCTGTTCCTGTAAGCGAGTAAGGAACCATTTTCCCATTGTCGCGGATGCTGCCTTTAACGTCAGCGTTTGCAAACAGATTGCCACGGATATTTTCAGCAGTTATTGCATCCTGACTAAAATTGTTGAATGCTGTAAAAAACTGCTGAACGTTTACATTGTTTACATCTGCTTTTACAGCAAAGTCATTGATGCTTCCGTGTTGGTGGATAATGCCATTAAGCTTAAGGCGGCCACCTGCATGATGGACATCGAAATTTCGAAGAGTAATGTCTGAAGAATTCAACATCAAATCTGCGTTCACATTTGTAGCGCTGAAACTCCTGAAGCTAAGTTTTTTGAGTTGTACTTTCAATGCCACCTTTCCTTCTGCAAGCACTCTGTCCATCTGCGACGATATTTTTTTCACCGCTACCGTGTTATTTTTTTTTGCGGGTGATTTTTCCGGTGTCATTGTGTTTTTTCTACGCCCTAAAAAAGAAGTAAAATCATCGAGGTCTATTGCATCGCTGTTAACTTCCCAGTTCAGCGTCATCTTACCGGGATCGGTATAATACAGGCTCAGAAAGTTCAGAATGCTACCATTCATTTTTAGAACAGAATTTCCCTGTGCAATTCGCACATTGTTGATGAAAAGATCTCTTCCACGAAATAGCACTGTTGCAGAACTGTTTCGAAACTCAAGACTGCGAGGCAAATAAGCAACCGTAGCACCAGAGGCTTTGATGTTTCCAAAAACATAAGCCTTGTTCGTGTCATGCTTACTAATCCCTCCTTTATACAAAAGATCAAGCGAAGCCTGACCTTCTTTGAAACGAAATGAATTGCCGCCAATTACTGCGTTTAGTTTATTCAATGGAAACTCCGAACGAAAGCGGCCTTGCAACAGCGGATGAATAAGATTTGAAACATGGAGGGTGTCCACACGAAAGGGGATTTCTACCCAGCTTCCTTTAAATGCGAACACACTGATCATAGAATTTGGATCGTTGTGACCTTTGCCTTTTTCTTTCTCGTTGGTGAAGTGCCCTGTGAAACTACAATTTTCAATATCACCCACGGGAAGAGCAAGTGTATTATTCGCTACTTGCCATCGAACATTTACCAATGGCGTATCCCGATATTTCATGCGACCGGCAACTGTGCTTTGTACGTTTATGGGTTTGGCTATGTTTATTAAGTTGAGCTTCGCGGCAATACTGGGCGATAGCCAGGAGACCACCGTTTTATATTGTACGTTTTGAGTACCAAGCGAAAGGTGAAATCGAGTGGGTGTGGACGATATGTCAAATAGGGCTGCGGCAGTAAGTTTTTGATTGTCGAGTTTCAGGATTTGCGAGGGAATTTTAATTTGCTTTTTGTTGGCATCGTATTGCAATACAAGCTGTGCGGAGACTGTTCTGTTTTTTAGAAAGCTTCCTTTATTCAGGTTGAAATTGCATTCTTCAATCAGTGTGCTTGTACTGAGTTTTGCATCCCATCCGTTGCTATTATGGTTGATGTTTGCATCCAGCTCGCGGATCGCCAGCCGAAACAATTTATTTTTCATTTCATGCCGAAACATAACGGTCACTTCACTCAAAGAAAGTTCGTGGATACTTGCCTTTGTCTTTTTGTTTTCTTGTTTTTGTTCGTTAAAAATGTTGGTATTGCTGTAACCTGTGCTGTCGGTAAAAACAGAAATTGTTCCTTTAGTAACGGTTAGTTTTTGGATGCTCGGACTTCCTTTTATTATTGACCAAACGTCAACTGACAAGTAAATATTTTCGGCTGTGAGTAGTCGGTGGCGATGAATAGGAAACAAACTATCTTCCAGCTTCACATCATTAAGCGCCACTGCAATGCCGGGAAATCCTCTTATTAAAGCAGGTTCCATGCTACCAATAGTCAGCTTGCCCTGTATGTTGTCATTGATTTGTGAGCTGACTTGAGTTAGAACTTTTTCCTTGTTGTAAAACACATATCCGGCTAATGCACCCCATAGTAAAACCACAAGACAGAGTAGTAGCCCCATTGCTATTAAAATCTTTTTCAGTACGCGCGGCATGTCAGGTTTGTGTGATGTTTTAGAAGTGGAAAATCATGCCATTTAACCGAAAAGAACCGGATAGCCCGCGGTATTTCGATCCTTATCTTTGCCGAAACACTAAATCAATTCTTATGACATCAGTAAATGTTTATCTCAATTTCAACGGTAATTGTCTGGAAGCTTTTGATTTTTACAAATCGGTTTTCGGCGGTGAATTTTCTTATGTAGGACGATTTAAGGATATGCCGCCGCCTGCCGAAGGTCAGCCAACAATGTCGGAAGAAGATGGAGAGCGAATTATGCATATCTCCTTACCCATCAGCAATGAGACAATGATTATGGGAAGCGACACCGGTGGTGAGTGGGCTTCAAGTTATACGCAGGGAAACAACTTTAGCATTTCAATTAATACAGATAGCCGGGAAGAAGCAGATCGTTTGTTCAACGGACTTTCTGCCGGAGGGAATGTGGCTATGCCAATGAACGAAACTTTTTGGGGCGATTATTTTGGAATGTTCGTTGATAAATTTGGTATTAATTGGATGATAAGCTTCGCCACAAAACAACAGAATTAATAAGAATGCTTTGAAGCTAATAGAGGTGGTAGGAATGCCGCCTTTTTTTGTGCAAAGAAAAGTTAGAAGTTGAAGAATTTTTGAGAGCGGGAATGTAGATTTTTCCGGTAACTTTAAGCATGAAGCAGCGCACGAGAGACTATCTGGACCGTAAGAAAGCACGCAATCTTATGTGTCATCCCACCGACCTTAAATCATTGTTGATAGCAGAGTTCGAATCTTCACGAAATATAGTAGTGAAGAAAGATGTACTGAAAATGTTGGAACAACTTGAAGCGAACAGCAACAATTTTTCTGAAGCAACCCCCAACGAACAATAGTATTCACTCAGTTTTCGACCGCTTATTTATTTCCCACAGCTTTTTTTACCGCAGGTGCTACAACTGTACCAAGTAATTCTATGGCGCGCATTACATTCTTATGAGGCAGCGTACCAACGCTAATGTGCAACAGGAAGCGGGTATTGCCAAACAGTTCGTACTGCCATAAAATTTTGTCTATAATCTGCTGCGGACTACCTACCAGCAAAGAACCATTGGGCGCACGCATGTGTTCATAATGATCGCGCGTCATATCCGACCAGCCGCGTTCACGTCCTAATTTGCTCATTACATGTGCGTAAGGTTTGTAAAATTCGTCCGCAGCTTGTTGCGAGGTGTCGGCTATATAGCCATGCGAATTGATAGCAAGTTGAAATGCCCCATTATCGTGCCCCGCCTTTTTGTAGGTTTCTTTGTAAAGATCAGTGAGTGGCACAAAGCGCTCTGGCATTCCGCCAATTATTGCAAGCGCCATGGGTAGTCCTTTTGTGCCGGCGCGTACTACTGACTCTGGAGTGCCGCCAATTGCTATCCAAATGGGTAATTCTTTTTGATAAGGACGGGGATACACACCTCTGTCGGGAATGGAGGGAGTATGTTTTCCACCCTTCCAGGTAATGTTTTCTGATTTGTTCAATTCGATAAGCAAATCAAGTTTTTCAACAAACAGAGAATCGTAATGGTTGAGATTGTAACCGAACAAAGGAAATGATTCTATAAAAGATCCCCGTCCGGCCATTATTTCTGCCCGCCCGGAAGAGAGCAAATCTACGTGCGCAAAATCTTGAAAAACACGAACAGGATCATCTGAACTTAAAACAGTCACAGCGCTTGACAACCTTATATTTTTGGTGCTGACTGCTGCTGCTGCCAAAACTATTGCAGGTGAGGAAACCACAAAGTCAGGACGGTGATGTTCTCCAATAGCAAACACATCAAGCCCCAATTGATCTGATAAAGTGATTTCCTCCATCAAATCCATCATTCGCTGGTGTGGACTTTGCAATTTTCCTGTTATTGAATCCGGTGTATTTTCTGCAAAAGTGGTTATGCCAATTTCCATAACTGTAGTTTTGAATGGGTGTGTAGGCTTCCCCGAAGTTCGTTTGTTTGAAAGTAGAGAATATCTCTAATTTTA
>ENA-UOUJ01001590-UOUJ01001590.1-activated-sludge-metagenome-genome-assembly--contig:-NODE-1590-length-11625-cov-8.541573_pt1 | contig 11625 bp, 11 predicted proteins | sample MGYA00249839_ERZ747224 | MGnify/ENA primary metagenome ERZ747224 (study PRJEB28782, sample SAMN03220277) | activated sludge metagenome | biome: wastewater; feature: sewage sludge; material... | reverse complement strand
CGGCACTCCAAGAGTTGCTGATGGAATAAAGCCTGGAGCGCCCCCTCCTCTGCCCGCCCACCGTCTCCGGTGAGAGGCCGACAGGCCGGCCCGAAACGTGGGCCTGCCGCGGGTGCGCAATAGAGAACGCGGGCCGAAAGGCCCGCGTCATCGGGGCTTCTTAGTCGAGCCCGCGACTCTCGTCAAGTTTTGGCGACTCAAGCTGCGAGAAGCTTCGCTCAACAGGCGGTGTGCTTTGTGGATAGCCGGCGCAGTCCATGCAAAGCATGGCTTCGCCATGACCGCCGGGCGCCGTTGGCGCCTGAGGCCCTACGGGCCTGGGATTTTCGATCCTAAGAGTGCTTCCGGAAAAATAGGAACCGGGTCATGGCGAAGCCGTGCCCTCACGAAGTCCGATAAAGCAAAAGCTTAGAGCCGTTCCGCGATTCCACCAAAATCGGAAAGGCTCTAGGCCAAATCGCGGAACGCTGTCGCTTAACCACTTCGACCGCAGCCGACGAGGCTGCGGTCGCGGGGCGCGACTGCGCCCCCGCGGCAAGTGCCGCGGCCATCCACATAGTACCACGCGCCTTGAGCGAAGCTTCTCTCAGCTTGAGTCGGTAGAATCGAGAAAAACCTACTTCTGCTCGACGGGCGCGATCGTAGCCGCTGCGGCAGCGCCGCGGTCGTTGGACGCAAGCGCCGGCCCGGACTGGACGTAAGAGGTAATCAGCGCGCGGACTTTTTCGCGCTGCTCGTCCGAGCAGGTCTGCTGTGGCGCCTTGGTCTCGTCGACCACCACTTCCTTGTCGCCGTCCTTCTCGACGAGACGGATCTTGCCGGTCAGCAGCATCACGGTCGTGAGGTGAAGCTGGTTGATATAGAGCGTCTGCTGATCGCTCCACTTGTTCCTCTCGAGCTCGCGGCGCATCAGCGAGCGATGGTTGAGCACCTGCTCCTCGGCGAGGTTGCAGACCTGCGCGTGGGCCGAGATACGGCCCACACGGATCACTTCGCGCGCAATGTCGACCGGAACCATCGCTTGGTCCGGCTTGGACTTGTCCACGATGATGACCGTGCCGTCCTGCTTGCTGTACTGCTGCGGGGTCAGCGACCACGCATATTCCATGAACACCTGCACGGAGCGGTCGCTGAGCTCGCCATCGCTCGCGCCCGCCGCCATCGGAAACAGTGTCGCTGCGCCGGCCACCAATGCCGCGCCGACCCATGTCCGCTTCGTCGCCATGATCATCGTCCGCATCCTCTGCCCCTGCTCAGCTCCAAATTTTATTATCGGTCACGAGCCACTGCACCGTCGCCATCGGGGCCCTGGCTTATGCCGGGTTTTGCGGGCATCGCTCTGCTTAAATCCTGGCAAGATCATGGCGGCCTATGTGGACGGCTTGCGTCCTCGCCCTTTGCCAAGAGCCAGAGTGGCAACTATACCACGAAGGCTTCGAACTTCCTGCTCCGTCAGCTCCATCCGGGTGAACATTGTCCTCAAGTTTTGGACCACAGAAGGGCGTTTTTCCATCGGTTTGAAGAAACCGAGCCGATCGAGCTCGGATTCGAGATGCGCGAAAAAGCCCAGGAGCTGCTCCTTGCTTGCCGGCCGTTCCGTTCCGAGATTGAGCCCCGTCGACACGGGCGTTTCGTAGGTCGTGACCCGCCCCAATGTTCCTTTACCGCTTTCGCGCACCCACTGATAGCCCATGAGCAGCACCGCCTGGGCGAGATTGAGCGACGCGAAGCGTGGGTTAACGGGAATCATGACGAGGGCGTCCGCATTGGCGACCTCGCTCGTTTCGAGCCCGTTTCTCTCCCGGCCGAACAGGATCGCGCAACGCTCGCCGCGTGCGATTCGCTCCCGCAATGCAGCAATCGCCTGCTCCGGCGTCAGCACCGGCTTTTTGAGCGGACGCTGACGCGCCGTCGTCGCCACCACGAAACTCACGTCACCAATCGCAGCTTCCAATGACGGATATGCGACAGCGTCGTCGATCACGTAGTTGGCGCCGGACGCCGCGATGCGCGCTTTTTCGTTGGGCCATCCGTCCCGCGGCGCAATCAGGCGCAGGTCGTCGAGGCCGAAGTTCGCCATCGCGCGCGCCACCATGCCGATGTTGTCGGCGAGTTGGGGCTCCATGAGAATGACGGCCGGCGTTTCTCCCGGCCCCGCGACGGCCTCGCCCGCGATGTGCGCACGGCGGATGCCGTGACGGAGCTTGCGCAGCACGCGCCGCGCCCAGAACCAGTAGTTCTCGCCCGACCACGTCTTTTCGAGAGCCGCGAGAGCCGGCGTCGCGAGCGTCTCCGTGCCCCGTCCCACGAGCCGCACCGTGCCGTCGCCAACGACGATTTCCTTATGACGTGCGATGAAATCGTCGAGCGAATGGAAGCCCTGCGCCTCCGTCCTCCGCTTGCAGCCGGGACACGTGGCATCGTCGGCTTCGCAGCGAAGCTCCGCGCAATAGGTCAGGATATGATCGAGCGCGGTACGGTCGATATCGGAGGCATCGACCACGGCGAGCCCATCGTCGATGGTCTTCTCGTGACAGGCGTGAACGAGCTCCGCGACCGCGAACCCATGCGAAGCGACCTTGGGCACCCGCTGTCCGGCTTCGACGGCGATTTCGACGTCTCGTGAAAATGTTTCGACGCGTGTCATGCGAGGGGCTTAACACCGAAGGGCAACGGATGTCCCGCATCACGCATTAATCCCGACTGAACGGGTAGACGTTAAACCCGCACGCCATCGCTACAACCGTCGCACGATCGGAAAAGGAGAGGCCCATGACAACGCAATTTGCCACCCCCTCGGATGTCGTGGGCTTCTGGCGCGAGGCAGGCCCCGCGCGTTGGTTTACCAAGGACGCAGCCTTCGACGAGGATTTCAAAGCCCGCGGCCTCGCCCTGCACGAGACGGCTGCCCAAGGCGATCTCGATCCATGGAGCGCCCATCCCGAAGGCGCGCTGGCGCTCATGATTCTACTCGACCAGCTTCCCCGCAACGCGTTCCGGAACACGCCCCGCATGTTCGCAACCGACGCGAAGGCGCTCGAGCTGGCCAAGGCCGCCGTGGCGGCGGGTCACGACGCGGCCGTCGCGGACGATCTGCGGGCGTTCTTCTATCTTCCCTTCGAGCACGCAGAAGACCTGGACGAGCAGGAGCGCGCCGTCGCCTTGATGACGCCGTTGGGCGGCGAAAGCCTCGCCTATGCCGAAATCCACCGCGACGTCATTCGCCGCTTCGGCCGCTTTCCGCATCGCAATGCCATTCTAGGACGAAAGACCACCCCGGACGAACAGCGCTTCCTCGACGAGGGCGGTTTTGCGGGTTAGACCATGATCGCTTCAGGCCCTATCAGCCTGAAGCGTGAATCATCGGTCTCACCAAAGAGATTCACCAAAGAGATAGAGCGTGATCCCGATTCAATCGAAAATGTTCACGCTCTAGGTCACGATCGCTTCGTCCTTTATGGGTCTGAGGTGACGCGTGCGCCATGGCCTCGTCAAAGGCCCGGCAAGGCGCACGCGTCGCACCCGCCTTGTTGCATCAAACACCTGCGGGTAAGGTCGCAGCGACGAATCCTCCCACCGCAAGGGCACGCTTTTCATGAAGAAAATTAAGGTGACCGGCACGGTCGTCGAACTCGACGGCGACGAGATGACCCGTATCATCTGGCAGCTCATCAAGGACAAGCTGATCCACCCTTATCTCGACGTGGACCTTGAGTATTACGATCTCGGGATCGAGAGCCGCGACAAGACGAACGATCAGATCACCATCGACGCCGCCAATGCCATCAAGAAGCATGGCGTCGGCGTCAAATGCGCCACCATCACGCCCGACGAAGCGCGCGTCGAGGAATTCAAGCTCAAGGAGATGTGGAAGAGCCCCAACGGCACCATCCGCAACATCCTGGGCGGCGTCATCTTCCGCGAGCCGATCATCGCCCGCAACGTGCCGCGTCTCGTGCCCGGCTGGACGCAGCCGGTCATTATCGGCCGCCACGCCTTCGGCGACCAGTATCGCGCCACCGACTTCAAGTTCCCCGGCAAGGGAAAGCTCACCATCCGCTTCGAAGGCGAGGACGGCGAGGTGATCGAGCGGGAGGTGTTCAAGGCCCCGTCGAGCGGCATCGCGCTCGCCATGTACAATCTCGACGACAGCATCCGCGATTTCGCCCGCGCCTCCTTCAACTACGGGCTGGGCCGCGGGTATCCGGTCTACCTCTCGACCAAGAACACCATCCTCAAAGTGTACGACGGCCGCTTCAAGGATATCTTCCACGAGGTCTTCGAGGCCGAGTTCGCCGACGCGTTCAAAGCCAAGAAGATCGTCTACGAGCACCGCCTGATCGACGACATGGTCGCGTCCGCCTTGAAGTGGTCCGGCGGCTATGTGTGGGCCTGCAAGAACTACGACGGCGACGTGCAGTCCGACACGGTGGCCCAGGGCTTCGGCTCGCTCGGCCTGATGACGAGCGTCCTCATGACGCCCGACGGCCAGACGGTGGAGGCGGAAGCCGCCCACGGCACCGTCACGCGCCATTATCGCGAGCATCAGAAAGGCAAGGATACCTCCACCAACTCAATCGCCTCGATCTTCGCGTGGACGCAGGGGCTTGCGCATCGCGCCAAGCTCGACGGCAACAAGGAGCTGGCCGACTTTTCGGCGACGCTCGAAAAGGTCTGCGTCGACACGGTGGAATCCGGCCACATGACCAAGGACCTCGCGCTCCTCGTCGGTCCCGATCAGCGGTGGCTCTCCACGACGGGCTTCCTCGACAAGATCGACGAGAACCTGAAAAAGGCGATGGCGAAATCGTCCGCTTGAGGGGAGCGCTTCGATGCCGAAGCGTATCGTCACGGCTCTGGGTGCTGCGCTCGCCGGACTTTTTCCGGCGGCGCGCGCCGTTGCATCTCCCGGCGACCCGCCTGCGTATCATACCGCCTTCGACAAGGCCTTCACACCGGGCTTCACCGTTACGACCCGCACCAAGCTCAACGGCGAGACCGTCGTCGAGACGGTGCCCTTCAAGGTCGTCGAAGCGGGCACGCTGAAGCTTCCGAGCGGGCGCGTCTCGGCCGCCGACCCCTTCATTACGCTCAGCGACGCCAAGCCCTTCGCGCAACCCGTCCCGAGCGGCACGTTTCCCGTCCGCCTCGCCGTTGGAGATTTCCCGAGCGGCGGCACGCGCGTGACCTTCGCGCGCATCGACTTCTCGGGCGCACCCGTCGTGCGGTGGTCGATGGCCGTGGTCGAAGGCCAGGATATCGCCACGCTGAAGGACAACGAGATCTTCGGCTACGGCGTCGATGCGGGAACCGGCGCGTTCTTCGATCCTCTGGCGAGTGAAGCTGCCGCCCGCCTGCTCGACGCCAATCCGGACGCCTGGGAAGACTGGCAGACCGAGGGCGAGGCGAACGGCCCGAAGATAATCGGGCCCTATTCGTTTTTGCTCGATCTCGATCTCGGCGACGCGAACGCTGTCATGTTCCACAGCGGATGGGGCGACGGCTTCTACGCATCGTGGTTCGGCTTCGACGCGGACGGCAACGTGGCGGCGCTGGTGACGGACTTCGCCACCGTCGATTGGGGCACCGCCGACTGGTGAGCGGCCAGCGGCTCATCGGATAAATCCGGGGCTCTTTTTTTGACGTTTTTGGAAGCGACCCTCGGCGTCCTCGAAACGTCGACGGAAGTCCGAATGAGGTCCACGCGCCGGAAGCTCGCGGTGATCGGCTTGCTGGTTGCAGCAGGCCTTTTTCTCGCTAATACGAACTGGCTCGCCACGCGGTCGGAAGGCGGGCCGACGCTGCTCGCTCACCGTGGCCTCCATCAGACCTTTCCGTCCGACGGTCTCGAGAACGACATCTGCACCGCGAGCCGCATTCGCGCGCCCACGCATCGCTACCTCGAAAACACCCTCGCCTCCATGCGCGCGGCGTTCGACGCCGGCGCGACGATCGTCGAGTTCGACGTCCACCCGACGACGGACGGCCACTTCGCCGTCTTTCACGATTGGACCGTCGATTGCCGCACGAACGGAACGGGTGTCACGCGCGAGAAATCCTTGGCCGAGCTGCAATCGCTCGATGTCGGCTACGGATACACTGCGGACGGCGGCCAAACCTTTCCCTTTCGCGGAGACGGCGTCGGCCTCATGCCGACACTCGACGACGTGCTGCAAACCTTTCCCGACAAACGCTTCCTGATCAATGTCAAGAGCCGCGACCCCGACGAAGGCCGGAAACTCGCCCATCGCCTCGGCAAGCTCACGGAGCAAGAGCGTGCCCGCCTCACCGTTTACGGGCACGACATCCCGCTGTCCGCTCTTCGCGAAGAGCGGCCCGACGTCCGCCTGGTCAGCCGCGGCACCCTGATGCGGTGCCTGCTCCGCTACCTCGGCGCGGGATGGAGCGGCTACGTTCCCGCCGCCTGCCGCAACACCATGGTCCTCGTGCCGGAGAACTACGCCTGGCTGCTCTGGGGCTGGCCGAACCGCTTCGTCAACCGCATGCAGAGCGTGGGGACGGACGTCTATGTCGTTGGCCCCTACGACGGCCGGGACTTCAGCACCGGCATCGACACGCCGGAGGACCTGGCGCGTCTCCCCGCCAGCTACAGCGGCGGAATCTGGACCAACCGCATCGACGTGATCGCACCTCTCCTCCGCCGCTGACTGTCATCCCGCACACGCACGTTTGAACGAGGCGTGATCCGCGGTTTTGACCGGGATCAAGTCCGCACCGCTCCGCATCGGCATCTTGGCCGCAAGACGCTGCCGCGAAGGCAGGACACGTTGCGAGGAGGAGCCCGCATGAACGAGTTCGTGAGAAAGATCGAAGCCGCCGATACCCCCTGGAGCCCGGCGGAGTTCGAAGCCCAACTCCGCGCCGTCGGCCCCGAGCGCTATCACGATCTTCACCCCTTCCATAAGCTCCTGCACGGCGGCAAGCTCTCGAAGGGCCAAGTCGCAGCCTGGGCGCTCAACCGCTACTGCTACCAGGAGGCGATCCCGAGGAAGGACGCGGCCTTCATGAGCCGCACGCACGACCGCGCGCTCAGGCGCGAATGGATCCACCGCATCCACGACCACGACGGCACGCTGCCGGAGGAAGAAGGCGGCATCGAGCGCTGGCTCGTGCTGACCGACTGCCTCGGCCTCGACCGCGATTACGTCACCAGCATGAAGGGCGCGCTGCCCGCCACGCGCTTCGCCGTCGAAGCCTACGTCCGTTTCGTCGTCGAGCAGCCGCTCGTGGTGGCCGCCGCCTCGTCGCTCACGGAGCTCTTCGCGCCCTCCATCCACCGCGAGCGCATCGCCGGCATGCTGGCCAGCTACGACTTCGTCAACGACGACGTGATGGCTTATTTCAAGCGCCGCCTCTCGCAGGCGCCCCGCGACGCGACGTTCGCGCTCGAGTTCGTGAAAACTTACGCAACCACGCGTGAGCTTCAGGAAGCCTGCGTCGACGCCGTGCGCTTCAAGTGCAACGTGCTGTGGGCGCAGCTCGACGCACTTCATCACGCCTACGTGGTGGGCCTCATCCCGCCGGGCGCCTACCGCCCCGAAGGCATGTAAGGCGCAGCAAAAAACGCGATCGCCCTGTTCCGGTCGGGACAGAGGAAGGAAGCAGGCACTGGCAAGGTCCCCGTACCGGAGCGCTCCGAACGGGGACCGCTCCCCGCATCACGGGAGACGTCCAATGCTGTTCAAAGCGATTGCCATCCTCCTCTCGACGCTTTTCCTCGCCGCCGTCCAGCTGTCAACGGCCAACGCCGGCTGCGGCAGCCACGGCGCTAAGACAAGCGTCCTGAAAAAGTCCGCAGCAAAGCAGTCTCGCACCCGAAAGGCGATGCAGATGCGCGCCGCCGCCCAGAAGCGCAAAGCGCGTCAGGCTCAGGAGACCCGCGCACGCAAGGCGGTGTCAGAGAAGCCCGCAACCGAGATTGCCGAAACGGCCGAAAGCGAGAGCACGGCGCAGACGGTCGCAGCCACGGTCGAGACCTGCACCCGCTTCATCGCCTCGACCGGCACGACCGTTTCGGTCCCCTGCTCGACGGAGTGAGCGGACCGCCCTGCGGAACGACCGGCCCGAAGCCGTAGGATCAGGCTTTGGGCCGCGCCCATGGCCAGCCCATGATCCGGTAGACGCCGCGCAGGCCGAGATAGATCCCGAGCGCGGCCAGCAGCGCGGACCCAAACGCGAACTTCCACTGGAACGGCCGGTCCGCGACGAGGCGGTCGAAATAGACCTCCCGCGAAAGGCCGACAACGCTGTCGGCGTGGAAATCGAGCACGCCGCCTTCCGCCGGGATCAGGCGGCCGAAGGCCATCACCGGCCCTCCTGCGACAATCCCCTCATAGGTGTAGCTGGGGCCCCACTCCGAGCGTTCGAAGTGCTCCGTATCCGTCCATTGAAGGAGCACACGATCGAAGGCATAGCTGGTGTTGACGATGTTGTAGAGCCGCGATCCCGCCGCTTCCACGGTGAGCGGCGGAGTGACAGTCCCCACACCTCCCCAGTTGTACTTGTTCCCCACGCTATAGCGTTCACGCCTGTAGGCGACGAACTCCCGGTACACCGTGGGCACCGACGCCGCGATCCGCCCTTCGAGGATCGCCGTTTCGCCCGGCGCGGCCCGCGCGACATCGGGAAGGGTGCGCACAAGCTCTTGGCGCTCCGAGTTCGCCCAGATCGTGTGAAGCGTCACAGCCAGCGCGAAGAAGCAGAGCAGGCCCCCGATGCCGACAATCGCGACCGCCGCAACGAAGAAGACGTTGGGCTGCGGGAGCTCCTTGGGCCGAGGGGGAGACGGGCGAGGTTTCCCGAACTGCTGCTCGCGCTTCGTCTTGCGGGATCGGCGTTGGTTCACAGGAGCAACCTGAAAAAGCAGTGAGCGGAGCAAAGTCCGACTTTGCCTCAACCGCATCGGACTGTGAACCCGCCCCTTGAAATGTTCTTATTTTGTTCTATTCTTCCTTCACGCCTCCCGCTGTCCCGGAGAACCAGGAAGTTGACCAGCAAGATGTCCCAGGAAACGGCCCGCAAAGCCGCCGTTCAGGCACTCCGCGCGCACCTTGCCCGCTTGGAAGGCGTGCCGAAAGAAGCCCATCCCGCCCTCACCTTCGGCGTGCCCGCACTCGACCATCATCTCCCGCATGGCGGGCTCGCGTTCGGCACGCTGCACGAGATCGCGCCCGAAACCGAAGCCGACCTGCCCTCGGCCTTCGGATTTCTGCTCGCCCTCCTCGGCCGCATGCCGGAACAGACGCCGCTGCTTTTGCTGCTGGCCGCGAAAAAGCTCATGCGCTGCGGCCGCCCGCATGGCGCGGGCCTCAACGCATTCGGCCTCGCCCCGGCACGCCTGACACTGGTCGAGGCCACCGACGAAGCCGAGGCGCTCTGGGCCACGGAGGAAGCTCTCCGCGCAGAAGGTCCTGCAGCCGTCGCAAGCGTGCTCGGCGGCAGGATCGACCTCAAGACGAGCCAGAGATTGCATCACGCGGCACGCGAAGCCGGCCTGCCGCTGCTGCTCCTGCGGCCGGACGGCGTTCCCCCTGTCCCGACGGCCGCCACGCGCTGGCGTATCGGCCGGACCCCGGCCGCCCGCGACCGCTTCGGCCAGATCGAGGCTTGGCGCTGGCGTGTCGCTCTCGAACGCTGCCGCAACGGCCGGCCAGGAGATTGGGTGTTGGAGTTCGATCATGCCACGCATTGTTTCGCTCTGGCTGCCGCAGTGGCCGGTGCATCGCCGGCTCGCTGCGGAGCAGCGGGAACGACATGCGGCGGAGCGGAAGCGCCCGCCGTGCGCGCCGGTTGATCCCGCGTACCCCTTCGTCGTCGTCGAGGCTTCGGAGACGGCGCCGCGCATCGTCGCCGTCAACCCGGCTGCGGCGGAGGCCGGTCTCGCCTCCGGCATGCACCTTGCGGACGCCCGCGCGCGCCTGGGCAGTCTTCAGGTCGACCAGGCCGAGCCCGCCGCCGACGCCGCCGCACTCGAACGTCTCGCACACTGGGCCACCCGCTACACGCCCTCCGTCGCACTCTTCGAAGGCGCGAGCGGCACCGACGGCCTCTTCCTCGACATCACGGGCGCCGCCCATCTGCTGGGCGGTGAAGAAAACCTGCTCGCGGATCTCGCCGCGCGCCTTGCCGCCGCCGGCCTCCCGACGCGCCTCGCCGTGGCCGAGACGCCCGGCGCCGCCTGGGCGCTCGCGCATTTTGCGCGCAAGACCAACCCGATCCTGCCGGCGGGAGCAGAGTGCGCGGCACTCGCTCCCTTGCCCATCGAAGCCTTGCGTCTCGATCCCGCAACCGCCGTCACGCTGCGCCGCCTCGGCCTGAAACGCGTGGGCGCGCTCATCGGGCAACATCGCGCACCCTTCGCCGTGCGCTTCGAAAAGGAGCTTCTCCTGCGGCTCGATCAGGCGCTCGGCCACAGGCCCGAGCCGTTGGCGCTCGCGAGCCCTCCGCCCACGTACACCGCAAGCCGCACGCTGCTCGAACCCATCGACAGCGAGGAGGCCATCGTCGCCGTCGCAACCCGCCTGATGGAGGATCTCGCCCCGCGCCTCGAAGCGGACGGCGCTGGCGCACGCGTCCTGCGGCTCACCCTCTACCGCATGGACGGCATCGCGCACGAGGTCCCGCTCGGCCTCGCGCTCCCGACCCGAAGCCCCGAGCACGTCGCGCGCCTGCTCCGTCTCCGCCTCGAGCGGCACGCGCGAAGCCTCGAAGCAGGCTTCGGCTTCGAGACGCTCCGCCTCTCCGTCACCGTGGCCGAGGCGATGACGCCGCGCCAACGCACCCTCACACGATCGGAAGAGGCGGAGCGCGCGCGCCGGTGCACGCTCCTTCACGACGCCCTGCGTCAGCGCCTCGGTCCGCGCAGCGTCCGCCACCTGGCGCCTGTCGAAAGCCATATCCCCGAGCGAAGCGAGATGTCCTGTCCCAAGCCGCAGCCAACGTCTTCCTGGCCTCCGCTCGAAACCGCACAGCCGCGCCCACCGCTCCTGCTCGCACGGCCTGAACCCGCCGACGTCATCGCTCTCGTTCCAGACGGCCCGCCTCAGCGCATCCGCTGGCGCGGAGCACTCTCGGCGATCGCCGGCGCGCAGGGCCCTGAACGCATCGCCGCCGAGTGGTGGCGGGACGGCGCAGATGCACCGACACGCGACTACTACCTCGTGGAGGACGCGACCGGCCGCAGGCTCTGGCTCTACCGCGAAGGCATCCCCGGCCGCGAGACCACCGCCCCGCGCTGGTTCGTGCACGGTGTCTTCCCATGAGCGCCCAAGCCTCTCCTGAGCACGCGGCCATGATCCGCTACGCCGAGCTCACCGTCACCACCAACTTCTCGTTCCTGCGGGGCGCGTCCCACCCCGCGGAAATGGTGGCTGCTGCCGAAGCGCTCGGCCTCGACGCCCTCGCGATTGCAGACCGCAACAGCTTCGCGGGCGTCGTGCGCGCCTACGACGAATGGAAGAAACAGGAGAAAGCGAAACAGGACGCGCTGAAGCAGAGGGCAGTGAAGCTGATCGTCGCCACGCGCCTCGTCACCGTCGACGGCTTCGAAGCCATCGCCTGCCCCACCGACCGCGAAGCCTACGCGCGTCTCTGCCGCCTGCTGAC
>ENA-UOUJ01001589-UOUJ01001589.1-activated-sludge-metagenome-genome-assembly--contig:-NODE-1589-length-11625-cov-11.567070_pt1 | contig 11625 bp, 14 predicted proteins | sample MGYA00249839_ERZ747224 | MGnify/ENA primary metagenome ERZ747224 (study PRJEB28782, sample SAMN03220277) | activated sludge metagenome | biome: wastewater; feature: sewage sludge; material... | reverse complement strand
GGATTGTTCCGCGTGGGCGCGAGCGGAAAAAGAACGCCGCTCAGTGACCGGTTACTACGCAGCGGCCGGGTGCTTGAAGTAGGACCGGATACGCTCGGGGAGCAAGGCGATGCGCTGCATGATGGCGTGTGCCTTCTTCAAGAGCTGCGAATCATCGCGGCTGGGCGGCTCCAAGCGCAGCGCGGTCTTGAAATCGTGATTCAGGTATTCGTCCGGATTGGACTCGGGCGCATAGGGCGGCAAGTAGAAGAGTTCGATCTGCTCGACACGCGGCTCGAGCCAGGCCTGAACGAGCTTGGCGTGATGCACTCGCAGGTTGTCGACGATCAGGAACACCTTGCTCGTTGCACCGGCGATCAGTCGCTCAAGGAACTCGATAAAGCGTTCTGCGTTGATCGTGCCCTCGACGATCTGGAAGGCGATTTCGCCCCGGTTGGTGATGGCCGAGATCATCGACAGTTTGCCCCACCGGGCGGACGCCTCGAGCACCGGCGTGCGGCCGGCCGGCGCAAAGCCTCGAATCCAGTTCGTGTCTTCCTTGACGGCCGTTTCATCAGCCCAGTAGATGAGCGCACCTTCGGCCTTGGCACGCGCGGCAATGGCCGGGTAGCGCTCGCGCAACCAAGCCTGGACTAGATCGGTGCGCTGCTCCATCGCTTGCTTGACCGGGCGCTGAGCGGTATAGCCCCAGCGCTTCAGATACTTGCCCACGAGGCGATCGGACAACTGCAGTCCGAATTGTTTCTCCACCAAGGCCTGGATCGCCCGCCGGGTCCACAGCGCGAAAGGCAGGCTCAACTGCTCGGGCACCGCACCCACGATGCGCTGGCGCACCCAGACCTCCTGCGCCATCGTCAGCTTCCGGCAGGCCCCGTAGGGACGACCTCGCGTCTTCTCGATCAACGCCCCGGCACCGTCCGTGCGCGCTTTCCTCAACCACGCCTGCACCGTGCGTACATGGACGCCGGCGATCTTCGCCAATTCCACGCTGCTCATATCCGACTGCTTTTTCAGGCGCAGCACCATCTTGCGCAGCGTCTCGCGCCCTTCAGGACCCAGTTTGCGTGCATCGATCTTTTCCATGCACGCATTATATTGCGGGCAGCTTATTTAAGGGCCGGGTTAATAATCTCCCATGCCACGCCATCCCATCATGTGGCCACCCATCATCGTGTCGCCTGAACAGCAGCCCATCATGCCGGGCCCCCACATGCCGTGCATCGTCGTCATGCCGTTTTGCATCGTTTCCCAGTGCTCCTGCAGTAGCTTCTGCCGCTCCTGCGGGTCGGAGGTCCGGCCGATCTTTTCCATCTGATCCTGCATCCGCTGCATGTTCTCCTGCATTTGCGCCATCTGCTTGTCAAACTCGGCAACATCGGGTGCCTGCTGCATTTGCCCGCCTTGCTCAGGCGGGGGCGCTGTCTGCTGGGCCATCAACGGCGTCACCGAAAAGGCGCTCGCCACCAGAGCTGCGATCAAAGTCGTCCTCTTCATTTCACCCTCTCCTTGATTGCCGAAGAATCGTCCTCGGATGACGTCGTTCCTAGCGCCTCAATAAACGGAGCCCGTTCGCCACCACGATCAAGCTTGCCCCCACGTCTGCGAAGACTGCCATCCACATTGTGGCTTGCCCGGTAACCGTGAGCAGCAGAAACACCGCCTTGATGCCAAGGGCCACTACGATGTTTTGTATTAGCACATGGGACGTAGCACGCGATAGGCGCACGAACGCGGGGATCTTGCGTAAATCGTCGTCCATCAGTGCCACATCCGCCGTCTCGAGCGCAGTGTCCGTGCCGGCAGCCCCCATCGCGAAGCCGATGTCCGCGCGAGCCAGCGCGGGCGCATCGTTGATGCCGTCGCCCACCATGCCGACCCGGCCGCCCTCCTGCCGCTTCAGCAGCGACTCGATCGCCCCGAGCTTGTCTTCGGGCAAGAGGTTACCCCTGGCCTCGTCGATTCCCACCTCACGGGCGATGGCTTCGGCGGTGTGCGCGTTGTCGCCAGTCAGCATCAACGTTTTCACGCCCAGCGCGTGCAGTTCTGCGATCGCCTGACGGCTCGTCTCACGCAGAGTATCGGCAACGGCGAAGAGCGCCAGCACCCCGCGTGGGTCTGCCAGGAGCACGGCCGTCTTGCCCTCCCGCTCATATTTCTCAAGCGCTTCCTCGATGGCGGGGGCGCACAATCCGAGCTCCTCGATCAGGCGATGATTGCCGAGCTGATAGACCTCTCCGTCAATGCGGCCGCGCACGCCACGGCCCGGAATCGCGGCGAACTCGAGTACCTCGCGTAGCGGCCATTCCTGACCGTCCACAGAACGGGCGACCGCAAGCGAGACCGGGTGGTCGGAGCGCACGGCCAAGCTTGCCGCGAGGACATATGCCTCGCTCGCATCGCCCCTCAGCGTCATGAAATCTGTCCGGACTGGCTTTCCCCAGGTGATCGTGCCGGTCTTATCCAGGGCCAGCGTAGTGAGCTTTCGACCCTCCTCCAGATAAGCCCCGCCCTTTATGAGAATCCCCTTGCGTGCCGCCGCAGCGAGTCCGCTGACGATGGTCACCGGCGTCGAGATCACCAGTGCGCACGGGCAGGCGATCACCAGCAGCACCAAAGCCTTGTAGATCCAATCCATCCATGTTCCGCCAAGCATCAGCGGCGGGACGATCGCCACCAGCAGCGCCACGGCAAACACGACCGGGGTGTAGATCTGGGCGAATCGATCGACAAAGCGCTGGGTTGGGGCGCGGCTACCTTGGGCGGACTCGACCGCATGGATGATGCGCGCCAAGGTGGAATGGTTCGCCTCGGCCGTGACGCGATATTCGAATGACCCCGCCGCGTTGATCGTGCCCGCGAAAACGATGTCGCCCTCGGCCTTGTCCACCGGCAGGCTCTCGCCAGTAATGGGCGCCTGGTTGACGGTCGAACGCCCGCTGGTCACCACCCCATCGAGCGCGATCCGCTCACCAGGACGCACGCGCACCACAGCATCAAGGAGGACGGCCCCAGCCGGTATGGGCACCCAGCTTCCATCGGCCTGGCGCACGGTCGCGGTGTCAGGCGCGAGTTCCATCAGCCCCCGAATCGCATTGCGTGCCCGGTCGAGCGACTTCGCCTCGATCGCCTCGGCCAGCGTGAAGAGGAACATCACCATTGCCGCTTCCGGCCAGTGTCCGATAAGCATCGCTCCGGTCACGGCAATCGACATGAGGGCATTGATGTTGAGATTAAGATGCCGGAGCGCGATCCAGCCTTTCTTATAGGTCGCCAGGCCGCCGCTCACGATCGACACCAGCGCAAGCGCAAGAACGATCCAGTGGTCGCTACCGTTGAGCCAGGACATAGCCTCGGCCAATGTCGCCGTCGCACCAGCCAGCGCCATCGGCCACCACCGCCCCGTTGGTGTGGATTCGGCCTGGGCGGCGGCGTTTTCCTTGCCATCGCCATGGACCGTTCCCTCAAGACCAATCGATTCCAGGGCGGAGAGGACCGCATCCAACGCTCCCGCGTGATGCGTGACGGTCAGCCGCCGCTGGACGAGATTGAAATCCAGCGCAGCCACTCCGGCCAAGCCCGAGAGCGTGCTCCGGATCAATGCCTCCTCAGTCGGGCAGTCCATTCCAGCAATATTGAGTGTGGTGTGCAGCACGGGCGAACCCGTCACGCTCGGTTGCTCAGGCTCCGTCAAAGGGAGGACAGATCCATCGGCACGCCAGAGCGCCTCCCGCGCGGGAAGCGCTGCCGCAGGGGCACCCTTGGCTGACGAGAGGGCCTGCGGTTGCGACCGCTTGGCGCATCCGCAACTGCCGCCACTACGTTCGTTCATGTTCGACTCCTTGCTTCACGACACGCAGCCATTGAACAATCTGTAGTCGCTACAGAGTCAAGCGTTTAGAATCGAGCAATCATTTGCATGTACACCACGTGAGGCGGCGCAACATGAAAATCGGCGAATTGGCGCGTGTCACGAGCACCCAGGTCGAGACAGTTCGTTACTACGAGCGTGAAGGCTTGCTGCCAACCCCTGCGCGTACCGATGGCAATTTCCGCATCTACGAGGGTATCCACGTCGAACGTTTGTCGTTCATCCGCCATTGCCGATCATTGGACATGACGCTCGATGAGATCCGCGTCCTGCTGCGCTTCAAGGACGCACCGGCAGAAAACTGCGAGGACGTGAATACCCTGCTCGAGAAGCACATCGGCCACGTTGCCGCCCGCATCCGGGAGCTTCGCGGGCTGGAGCGACAACTGAAGGGCCTGCGCGCGCAGTGCAACGAAGCCGGCGACGCAGCCCACTGCGGCATCCTGAACGAGTTGTCACAGCTTCCACGCCATGAGGCCCAGAACGAAGCGATGCACGTGCGCGGCGCCCATCGCGGTCCCTGCGCCCCTCATCCAGAACACTGATCTCGGGCCTCGACCAGGGGACGATAAGGACCAATGGTCGCCAGACGCTGCGCCCTGCGAGTGAGCGCACCCCGTCGAATGGCCACCCCGTAACGGTTACAATCTGTGCCCAATGCGCCGATGGCTTGCTGTTCTTCTCATGCTCATCACGCCCCTCCAGCTCGCCTGGGCGGGCGTGAGCGTCTATTGCCAGCATGAGTCCGGCGCCACGACGCCCCACCTTGGGCATCATCAACACGGCCACCAAGGCGACGAATCACCCGGTGAGCCGGGTCCGACGCTCCACCCGGACTGCGGTCTCTGTCAGGTGGCGACCGCCGCCTTGCCCGATGTGTGCTGCCTCGCCACCTATGACTCGAGCCGGATCTTCGCCGATGTGCCGCACGCCCTTGGCAAGTCCGCACCCACGTCCGAGCCCGAACGCCCTAAATGGCGCTGCGCTGCCTGATCGGCAGCATCGTCCCGCACGTCCTTGTGTGACGCACGTGCCGCAGGACTGCGGCCACGTGCAATGTTGGGCATCCGCCTTCGTAAGGGCGGCCCCGCCAAGGCCCCGCAATCTCGATCGCCGCGACAGAGTTCAATTCAATGCATGACAAACAATCACACTGGTGGTGGCTGCTGGCCGCCTGGATCGTCGCGCTCACCGCGACCCTGAGCGCACTTTTCATTGGCGAAGTCATGGGCATGACGCCCTGCGTGCTGTGCTGGTACCAGCGCATCGCCATGTTCCCCCTCGCCCTCATCCTGGGCATGGCCGTGTTCGCTGAGGACCGGCGCGGCGCGGTGTATGCGATGCCGTTCGTGCTCGCTGGCCTTGCCCTGGCGGCCTATCACAGCGCGCTGATTGCGGGCTGGGTGCCGCAGTGGCGGGTGCCCTGCGGTACCGGCCCATCGTGCAGCCAACAGGCCCTGGTCATCCTTGGCGACATCCAGATCCCCTGGCTGTCGTTGGCGGCCTTCCTCACCATCGCCGCCACCCTGACGATCTATCTGAAAAGGACCCGTACATGAACACAAGAAAACTGTTGGCACTTGCTGTGCTGCTGATTCTCGGCCTGGCTTTCTACTTCGGCATGGATGCCTATCGCGACCGCACGCAGGCCGATCAGGACGCCCGCGTCGACGTGGGGAAAAGCCGCCTTGTAAGAATGCACACCCCGATCATCGGGCCGCAGAACGCGCCGGTCACCATCGTCGAATTCTTCGACCCCGCCTGTGAGACCTGCCGCGCCTTCTATCCGATCGTCAAGCAGATCATGGCCCAGCATCCGGGCAAGGTTCGACTTGCGCTGCGCTATGCGCCCTTCCACCACGGCTCGGACCAGGTCGTGAAACTCATGGAAGCAGCGCGCAAGCAGGGGCTTTACACCCCGGTGCTTGAAGCGCTGCTGGCCGCCCAACCGGAGTGGGCCGACCATGCGGCGCCCAACATCGGCACTGCCTTCGAAACAGCGGCGCGCGCCGGTCTGGACATGGGTCGTGCCCGGCAGGATATGGAGACGCCCGAGATTCAGGCGGTGCTCGCGCAGGACATCGAGGACCTTACCGCGCTGCAGGTCAGCAGGACGCCGACCTTCTTCGTCAATGGACGCAGCCTGCCCAGTTTCGGCCCGGAGCAACTCGCGCGTCTGGTGGCGGAGGAAGTGGCCAAGGTACAGCCTTGATCGAATTCTTCAAGCTCGCCGGCCTGTTCGCCTTGACGGCCGTGGCCGAGATCGTCGGCTGCTATCTCCCCTGGCTGGTGTTGAAGCAGGACCGAAGTGCCTGGCTGCTCGTGCCCGCAGCGCTGTCGCTGGCCGCCTTCGCCTGGCTGCTCACGCTGCACCCGACGGCGGCCGGTCGAACCTATGCCGCCTACGGCGGCATGTACATCGCGGTCGCGCTGCTATGGTTGCGCATCATCGATGGCATTGCACTGACCCGCTGGGATATCGCGGGCGCCGGCGTCGCGCTTGTTGGCATGGCCATCATTGCACTGCAGCCCGCTGCCTCTCCTTGAGAGGAGGCTCGCTGTTTCTGACCGAGGTTCCCCAGGCGGATACCATCGGCCAGTGGCCCTCGTTCGGCCATTCGGCAGACCTGTCGCTCGAACGGCGGCTTCGCTTGGGAAGGAGTCATGGCGCCTTCGTTTCGGCGACCGTCGGGTCTGGGTCGAGTCGAGACCTTCAGGATCGCCTCGACCCGATCCAATGCGAAGGGCGTAGGTTTCAGTCCGGCCCGGCCCGGAGAGACCGCTGGCACGACGCGCCAGACATCGATGAAGTCCGCTCTTTCGAGTAGCCCCGTTCGCTCACCTGCTCGCCCGCGCTCACGCGCGTCCCCGCCTTGCGGCCGAACCTGCGGTTCAGCCGGCTCCGCCGCCGCTGCGCCAGGCGTCCAGATCACTGCGTTCGATGTGGGTTTCGCGCGGGTTGATGTTGCCCGGCAGCTGTGCGCCATCCCATTGTTCGGTGGCCCAGCGCTTCACGTTGGCGTGCAGTTCGCAGTGCTGTATCGCGTTTGCCAGCAGGACTTCGGCGTCGTGCGTCGACATGCCTTCGCCGGCCAGCAGTTTCGCCGCATCGCGCAGGGTCAGGGTGGTGCCACTGTCGGTTGTGTTTGTCATTCTGGTCTCCCATGTTTTGCAGCGTGCGCCGAGCAGGAATAGCGCGAGGGCGGGATTGCGGTCTGCCCCCGAGTTTCACTCACCCCCCGTGGCGTAGGGATAGAGCCGGCTGATGAACTCCTTGTCGCCCGATGACAGGCTGGTGTTGGTGCTGAAGATCTGCTTGCCGCCGGTGACTTCCTTCGGGAAGAAGTAGGACATGATCGACAGCGGATCGAAGGGTTTGGCAAAGGGGAAGCGGTCGGTCTCCCAAGTGCGGTAGAGGTACTGGTCGATGGTGTTGTGGTCCCAGTGGTTGGGCGGGCCACCCAGCAGCTTGAGGACCTCCTTCCGGTCCCAGGGAATGTCGCCACTGGGGTTGTTGTGTTCGTGGGCGAGGCCCAGCACGTGGCCGAACTCGTGCAGCACGACGGACTCGACGTCGTCGATCGGCAGCGCCGGCGCCAGCCAGCCGAGGTTCATGGTCGGTTCGCTCTGCGACACCGCCAGGCAGTTCGTGCCCTCGTAGGACCAGGAGCCGCCATCCTTGTCGAACGCGACACGCACCTCGGCATCCTTGTCGTCGCTGGCAACGAAGAAGATGTTCGCGTAGGCGCTCCAGATCTGGGCAAGGCGCAGGATGCGTGCCGCGAAGGCGCTGTCGGCGCCGATGAAGCGCACCCGCAGGCGCGAGCCCGGCACCCACATCAGGGGGTTGGTCTTGCGTGCCGCGGCCTGCACCCCGGGCGCCAGCACCTCTTCGACCGCAGCATGCCCAAGTTGCGATTGGGCGCGCGATGTCTCCGACTGCCAGCTATAGAGCGCGGTGACGACCTTGGTGGCGAGCGCCTCGGGCGTCTCGAAGGTCGATACCAGCCCCTTCTCACGCAAGGCTTTGCGCAAGGCGGCAATTTTCTTGCCGCTGTCGTTGTCGCCGGTGGTGGAATCCATCTGGTCCGGCGGCCAGGGCGCGCGATTGTCGGTCAGGAAGATCAGGCAGGGCTTCTTGTGCTTCTTCGCCTCGAGATACTCCAGCTCGGTCACCGAGCGGCGCTGGGGGTTGCCCGCGCGCGGCACGTAGCCGTAGCGCCAGGCGAACAGGCCGATGTAGACATCGCTGTCGCGCACGTCGCGCAGGCACTTGTCGAGCGGGCGCTCGTCAGCGGCGACGTAGTCCTCCATCGCGATGACGTCGTGGCGCAGGGCCCGCAACTGGTCATACACGCGGCGCCGATAGTCCTTCAGATCCTCGAAGGTCGAGGACACGTAGATTTTCAGGCCCATCCCCTTCCCTTCGTGCGGTCCCCATGTGTTCAAGGTAGTGAGCCGCGGCAAAGTTGCAAGCTGAACATCCACTTTCGCGCCGCCAGCATCGACCGCCTTGCGCCGGCTTTCATCCTCAGACGAAAGCCGGCGCTGGTGCGACCGGGGCGCTGGTGCAGCAGGGGCTGGAGCGCGAGTATCCGAGGTCCGCTGATTGCATCAGGTGAGCGGAGAGGGGCAGGGGAGGGTAGCGCCAGCCGTGAGCATGACCGCATCCTGGTTGTGGGTGGCCGGGGTAGCCGCCAGGTGCAGTGCAGTGCAACGCAACGGTCGGTGGAACGGGTTCTTGCGGGCGGATTGCGGGCCGACTGTAACCTTTACCCGGCGAGCCGCATCGAATTGGCAACAACAGGAGGGCGTCATGAACACACTCGGCACGGCAGCGGCGACATGCGCGCCGATTTCAGACGTTGCGCTGGCGAGCAGCATCGTCGCCGGCGAGCCGGGCGCCTTCGAGCGGCTGATGCGCCAGCACAACCGTCGGCTGTTCAGGGTTGCGCGCAGCATCCTGCGCGACGACGCCGAGGCCGAGGATGCGCTGCAGGAAGGCTACATCAAGGCCCATCGCGCGATGGCCGGCTTCCGCGGCGATGCGCGCCTGTCCACCTGGCTGACCCGGATCATCGTCAATCAGGCACTCGAATGCAGGCGGCGGCGCCCGGCAGAGGCTGCCGATCAAGCCGGCGGCGAGCCCGTCACCGAGAGCAGTTTCGGCAGCGCCCCGGATACCCCCGAGACCCTGGCGATACGCAACGACCTGCGTCGCCTGATCGAGCACGCCATCGACGACCTGCCGGACAGCTACCGCAATGTCTTCATGCTGCGCGCCGTCGAGGGCTTGAGCGTCGACGAGACCGCGGCCTCGCTGGGCATCTCCGAGGTCAACACCAAGGTCCGCCACCTGCGCGCACGGGCCCTGCTGCGCGAATCGCTGGGGCAGCGCCTGGGCCCCTTGCTGGAGGGCGTCTTCGCGTTCGACGGCGAACGCTGCGACCGCATCGTGGCGCAGGTTTGCGCCCGCCTCGGGCTGCCCGCGCCGGCCGTTGCCGGGCAGGGCGCCCTGCCTTCACCCACCTCGCCGAGGAGAACATCATGATCGCCCGCATCAATCCCTTTTCCGCCCTTGAAGGCCTGAGCCGGCGCCGTTTCCTGGTCGGTTCGGGTGCCACCCTGTCGGCCGCGGCGGTGGCCCTGATGGCAGGGCGACCGGCCCTGGCCGCCGGCGAGGCCGGCAAGCAGGACGACACCGAGTCGGATGTCCGCATTCTCAACACCGCACTCAGTGCCGAACTGGAGGCCATCGCCGTGTACGCGGTGGGCGCTGACAGCGGACTGCTGCAGAAGCGGGTGCTGGATCTGGCCTTGCAGTTTCAGGGCCATCACAAGGAGCATGCGGACGCGCTCGCCGCGACGGTGCGCAAACTGGGCGGCACGCCGGCGGAAGCGCGCGAACGCTACGTGTTTCCCACCGACAAGCTCAAGAGCCAGGCCGATGTGCTGGGCTTCGCCGCCGGGCTCGAGCGCGGCGCGGTGAGCGCCTATCTCGGCGCGGTGCCGTTGTTCCACGGCCGCGAGCTGGCGAGTGCGGCCGCCAGCATCCTGGGCGACGAGGCCATGCACTGGGCCATCCTGCGCCAGGCGCTGGGCCAGGACCCTGTGCCTACCGCCTTCCTGTCATGAACCGCGCGCTCGCCACCACCCTGCTGGCGCTGGCGACACTGGTCCCCCTGCCCGCCGGCGCCGCCACGCCGGGCGATCCGGCGCGCGGCGAGGCCATTTACGCGCGCTGTCTGGCCTGTCACGCGCTCGCCTACAACCGCACCGGGCCCAAGCATTGCGGCCTGTTCGGACGCCGCGCGGGCGGCGTGGCGGACTTCCGCTACTCGCCAGCTATGGCCCACGCCGACATCGTCTGGAACGGCACCACGCTGGACCGCTTCCTGAGCAACCCGACCGCGATGATCCCGGGCACGACGATGGGCTATGCCGGCATTGCCGATGCGCAGGAACGCGCGGACCTGATCGCCTGGTTGGGCCAGACGAGCACATCCTCTGCCGAATGCACGCCGTGAGCCGCCCATGAGACTGCAGATCGTCTCGGACCTCCACCTGAGCCTGGCGCCCTGCGAGATTCCCGACACCGGCGCGGATGTGCTCATCCTCGCCGGCGACATCCACCGACCGCAGGCCGCGCTGCAGTGGGCGCGGTCGCTGGACCGGCGCGCGATCTATGTGGCGGGCAACCACGAGTATTACGGTTCGAGCATCCCCGCGACCAACCGGCTGCTGCGCGAACTCAGTCGCGACAGCCAGGTAATGGTGCTCGACTGCGCCGAAATGCGCATCGGCGACGTGCGCATTCTGGGCGCCACCTTGTGGAGCGACTTTCGGATCCTCGGCGACGGTCCAGACCGCGAGCAGGTGATGGCTGCGGCGGTCCGCTTCAGCCGCGACTTCAGCCGCATCGCGATCGATGAAGATCAGAAGGAGGTGTTCACCCCGGAACACTGCGCGTGCCTTTTCGAGCGGCACGCACGCTGGCTCGAGGCGCGGCTCGACGACCCGTTCGCGGGCGAAACCGTGGTGGTGACCCATTTCGCCCCCTCGCGCCACAGTATCGCCCCGCGCTTCGCCGGCTCGCCGCTCAATGCCTGTTTCGTCTCCGATCTCGAGGCGCTGGTCGCCAACAGCGGCGCCGCATTGTGGATACACGGCCACACCCACGACAGCTTCGATTACCGTCTGGGCGGGACGCGCGTGCTGGCCAACCCGCGCGGCTATGTGTGCAACGGAGAAGCCGAGAACCCGGACTTCGACCCGGGGCTGACGGTGCAGGTGGGCTGAACCTAGGCCTGTTGGAGGGGGGGGCGATCGTCGGGGCAGATTTGCACGGAGGACAAGATGCTGAACGGGAAAGTGGCACTTATCACCGGCGCCGCGAGTGGCATCGGCAGGGAAATCGCCCATGTCTACGCCAGGGCCGGCGCTGCGGTTCATGTATCGGGACAATCGCGGCGGCACGGTGATCTACATGGGGTCGGTGCACTCGCACGAGGGCTCGGCGCTCAAGTCGGAGTCTTCACCACCATCGACGATGTGCGCAGACGGCGCTGTTCCTGGCTGCCTTCCCCAGCGCGGCGCAGACCGCTCAGTCGTTCATCGTCAGCCACGGCCGGCATATGCATTGAGGGACCGACATGGTCGCCCACGCGCCAGAGACCACCCGGCACCGGGACGCGGGCTTCTACTGAGCATCCCATCCGCGCGTCCCGCACGCCCGGCGTTCCGGAAGAAACGACTAT
>ENA-UOUJ01001588-UOUJ01001588.1-activated-sludge-metagenome-genome-assembly--contig:-NODE-1588-length-11650-cov-3.845796_pt1 | contig 11650 bp, 1 predicted proteins | sample MGYA00249839_ERZ747224 | MGnify/ENA primary metagenome ERZ747224 (study PRJEB28782, sample SAMN03220277) | activated sludge metagenome | biome: wastewater; feature: sewage sludge; material... | reverse complement strand
TTCCGGCAGCAATATTATTGAGTGCCGCGGTGGTAGCACCATTCGACCATACATAGGTATACGGAGCGGTACCACCCGTAATGTTGAGTGTAATACTTCCATTGGTTGCACCACAGAGTGCATCGGTAACGGTGGCGCTTACCTGCAGATTGCTGTTGTTGTTCTGCACGGTGATGGGTGTAGGTGATGCCGTACAGCCATTGGCATCGGTTACGGTTACGCTGTAATTTCCGGCAGCAATATTATTGAGTGCCGCGGTGGTAGCACCATTCGACCATACATAAGTATACGGAGCGGTGCCACCGGTAACATTGAGTGTAATACTTCCATTGGATGCACCACAAAGTGCATCGGTTGCAGTGGCAGTTACCACCAGTGGATTGGGTGCGGTGAGTGTAATGTTCGTTGTAACAGGGCACGTATTGGTACCTGAAACTTGTACGGTGTAATTGCCCGCAGGTATGAAACTGAGTGTAGGGCTACTCTGCGGCGCAAAACCTGTCCAGGTATATTGCAATGGCGCATTGGTGCCTGTAACCGAAACGGAAACAGCACCGGTTCCGCCAGCACAAGAAATGGGTTGGTTTACTGAAGCAGTGGCTTCTATGACCGTTATGGTTTTACTGGTGGTAGATGGCGGTGCATTACTGAATGTGGTTTGTAACGTTATGGTGTAAACGCCGGGAGCCGAAAATGTATGAACCGGATTTTCAGCGGTAGATGTGTTTGATGCCCCCGAAGCAGGATCACCGAAATTCCATTGTAAACCGGTCTGACAAACCCTGCTGGTGGTATTGAACGATACAATATTATTGGCAGTGCATTGCCAAGTAAAATCAGAAGGGTTAGCAAATACTTCCTGAATTTTAAAATCATCAAAAGCGAATCCGTCGTACACATTACATGTTGTACCCGCACCAAAACGGAAACGAAAACGTACGGAAGGCTGACCGGCCAACATACTGAGTGTATGCTTAGCTGTTAGCCATACTCCGGTGCCTCCACCCCCTAAACATGGACCGGATGTGGGCTTAATGGTTCCCGCCCATCCTGTTGTAAAACCCAGGTAACGGATTGATGGATTGTTGTGCCAGTTTTCTCCTGAGCAATTGGCATTGGATTGATCCGAACCCAGGGCAGTCCAACTGCTGCCACCATTGGTTGAGTACTCCAATATGGCCCCATCGAAATTGCGTTCGGTTTCCCAAAAAACTTTAAAACTGATTTGCGGATTACTCAGGGTTGTGAAATTGAAACATGGACTACGCAACCAGGAGTCTTCCCCATCATTATAGGCATTCGAGGTTAATCCGCCCGTAATCCAACTTCTGCTTCCTCCACCGGCACCGGTTATGATGGATTTGTTGGGTGTGCCCCACGTCCAGGATGAAGCATTGCCGCCCGACTGCCATCCACCATTATCGGCTTCAAAATCTTGGAGATAGGGAAAAGTACTGATGAAACTCGTGCACTGTGCACCCGCATTTTTATGCAGTAAAAACAGGAGGATTAAACAAATCAACCGGTGCAACATTCCGGCAAAATTAGCTGTTTTTTAGGGATTTTTCAGCTAAGAACACGAGTGTTTCGCAACTTAACATTCTATTTTTATTTCATGCTATGACGGTTGGTTGGCCCAATGCAATTCATGAAAAACGCACCAGTTTAAGGTGCGTTGAATCTATTGGGAAGTGCCCTTATTGCACCAGTATTAATCGTTTTTCACGGAATGCCTCACCCGTTATGATGAGGTAATACGAGCCGGCAGCAAGCCTGCGCCTTGGGCGGATGGTATACACATGATCAGGCACGGTATGCATGAGCTGCTCTCGGTGCATTTCTTTACCCTGAGTGTTCACCAACATGAGTCCATACTTTCCGGCTGGAATATTTGTAAAGGTAACTTTAAACGATTCTCCGGTAACTGGGTTAGGATACACCACAATCATCGGCTGAATTTTCTCATTCCACATGGCGGAAACAATGTCACTATAAGTGAAGGCACCATTATTATCGTATATCCGTAAGCGGTAGTAATTGATACCTGGAGTTGGTAACGTATGTAGTTGATGATAGGCAGCTACTTGTTGCGTACCATTAGCCGCTACTCCGCCGATATCGCTGAAAGTACTACGGTCTGTGCTGTGTTCCACCACATAGCGGGATACATTGTTTTCATGTTCTACTGTCCAGTTTACCAGGATACCTTCTCGGATGGCTTCTGCCTGCAGGCGGGTGATCATTGTTGGCTCCGGACGCGACAGTTCAAATATGAGGTGGAAACGATTGGCAGCTTTGGATCCCGGCTGAGACGTTACCTCAAAAGCGTAGGATGAAGGTGCATCCATGCGCACCGGCGTTTCCGTACCCAGGAAAACATCTACCAGCCATGCCTGCATACTTCCCGGCATGTTTTCAGGTTCAAACTCGATTCGGTGTGAACCATTCACCAGGTTACGTATATCATAATATACTGTATCCGTATGTCTGAAGAGTTTTCTGGCTTCTAGGGCCAGGCGAATGTTGTTGTTTCTTAATCCAAATTGCGGGCCACCGGCAATAATCTTCATGGCATCATCTGCATCAATGGCATTGGAAAAGGCGCCGTCAATGACAATCAGGTTACCATCTGCCATACCACCCGCACTGTGCAGCGAAGCACGTAAATACTTTCGCAACCTCAGGTCTGCTGTACGCAATACATTGTCTTCTCCGGTTACTTTCACCTGCTCTCCAAACTGAACGGTTCCTCCGCCGGTACTGAACACCATGAATGCTTGTCCGCTCTGAATCCTCGTTACCGGTGTTGCGGCCGGATACCCTGCACTGCCCGGTACAGGCCTCCATCCGTTGGCACTGCTGATGGTTTGCCATCCTCCGTTATTCGAATATCCAAACAACTGATGATCCCATACATAGAATTTTAAATCTACACCCGATGATGCAGCCTGCACTTGCTGGAAATCAATCGATGAGGCGTATGGGTTACCGACCGACTGAAAGCGATTAGCCGGTACCGGTATACTGGCCGGTGGGTCGGTGGGTGAATAAATTTTTCCTGTTGAACGAAGGATAACGTCAGTCGCCGGTGTAAAGGCATCCTGCACGCTCCTGTCTCCCCGTACATAAATCATATACCCCTGTGGTTGTGATACCGGTTCAGTGGTGGTAGATGGAATACCATCCCAACGGTTGGTGGCAGGGTTATAGATTGTTACGGTGTTCCCCAACGGTGTAAAGAAATCAAATCCTTGTACCAAAGCAGAAGGTAGATTACTGGTCATGATGGTTCCATATCCCGGTTTTGGATTTTCAAGTGGCAATACAGCGCCTTCCTGCCATGCTTGTTTTACGGTTTGTCCGAACGTGGCCGCACTCAGCAATGCCCAGGCTTTCGGATGTTCAGGAATATATCTTTCCACAATAAACCTACCGGTGGTATATACAAATTGCACCGTAGGCCCTACTGCGTTAATGCGTGCCGTTTTTGTTAGGTTCGATCGAATGGTGATGGTATCGGCCAGTGTGATAGTACCTGCATTGGGACGCATCTCATCCAGTATCACCAGGTCTTTGGCTATGGTTACTCCGCCTCCGCTGTTTTCAATGGTAAAGAATGGTATAGGTGTTACGGTGCCGTTTCCTAACGGGAAGGTTTGTGCGGTGTTTCCATTGAGGCGCAACTCCCCATTGATGTTCAACGCGCCATCTATGGTGGCATTTTCACTGATGCTGATGCGGCTTCCGGGATCTACCGTAAGGGTGGCATTTAATGCCAAACTGATATTCTTCACTGCGGCATCGCCATCAATGATTGGATAGAAGGATAATCCGGAAGGAATGATCACATCGGTATTACCATCCGGTACCAAACCACACCAGTTGTTCTGATCAAACCAATCTGTTGAATTTCCTAACCATGAAGAAATGCCTACGGATGTTAGGTTGATAGTGGCCGATCCTGATACCGTTGATCCGGTGGCCGTACAATTGGCATCCGTTACGGATACTAAGGTGTACGTAGTGTTCACCAATGGCGATACAGGAATGATATGGGTTGAGGTAGTGATACCACTTTCCGTGAAGGTATTGGTACCATCCGAGTAATTCACTGACCATGGGCCGGTGCCCGTAAGCGTTACCGTTAGGTTGGAAGATCCACCCAAACAAATTACGTTATCTCCTGATAGCACCCCGCCTACCGGGAAGATGCTCACTTTGGTAGTATCCCTCGACATACAGCCATTAGGGGCTGTAGAAGCCGCAATATAATCAGTTGTTACTAACGGTTGAGCATACACGGTATTTAATGCAGTGCCTGCAGTGTATGGAATGGTTCCGGCAGCATCTTCAAACAACCCGGCCACAGGCGACCAGGTGTAGGTAGGTGCCAAATCATCTCCCGAAATAAACAAATTATCTATGGCCCAATAAAACGCTTCTTCACCCGGTGTGATGGATTTCATCCTGAACCGGATATACACCGTAGGATTCCCTACCCACGGCGTGAGGTCGAGTTCTACCTTTTTGAAACTGGTAGGCCCGCCCTGTGCAAAGGTGGTGTAGGATACCAGTGTGGTCCATTCAGATTGCACTACGTTATAATCATGGTTCCCACTGGGGCTGGGCACGGTAGATATCTCCACAAAAATAGTATCAGAAATAAAGGCACGGTAATGATGCCAGAAAGTCATGTTTACGGTGGCGAATCCAGAGAAATTCATCGACGGGGTGCGCAATGAACTATGGGTAACCGCGGCCTGAGCATCGGTTAAATAAAACTGACTTTGGTCGTTGCTGCGGAGGATAAACGCCCCCGGACTGTACGCATCCGGTCTTTTAGTAAAACGCCCGGATATTCCGGTAGAACCATTAACGGATTTCACCCATCCGGCCGGTGGGTCGTCTGCACTGTTGAAGTTTTCAAACAACAACGGATCGCCCCGTGTAATTCCACCTGAAACCGATAAAGCAACCGGTGCACCATCTTCACACTTCGTAACATCAGCTGATGCAAAAACTTCCTCCGGCATGGCATTCATCGCCACATCTACCGATACCTTGTTTGCACAAACTCCGTCGTTAGCAGTAACTGTATAGGTGGTAAACGCAGTAGGGCTCACGGTAACAGTGGCTCCGGGGCCTCCGGAAGGTGACCATGAATAAATATAATTTACGTTCGGACTACTGGCCGAAAGCGTTACCGGATTGCCAGAACACACGGAGGTGGGCGTTGCGGTGGCTACCACCGGTGGTGGCGTAGTAACGGTAACGGGTATGGGCGTTCTGGGAGATTCACACGCATTTGAAAACCTCCATCGGTAATAATACATGAAGGAATTGGCGTTGAATTCATTTCCTGTAATCTGCAACTGAGAGGTAGGGCTCACCGGGTAAGGATAGGCACCTCCTGAACTGTTACGCGCCAACCCGCTGATGGGAAAATCTTCATAGGCATTCGACCATATATAATATCCGATACCCACCGGCAACTGCACATTAATGGGAATGGTTTGTGGGGTGCTTCCTCCGGAAACAGTGGTGGTGTACGGGATAGAGGCTACAATAGAATGATCAGCCCTGCGTACCGTGAGTGTAGAAATTTCTCCTGCACCATATGGGAAAATATCAACAGATAAGAGTTTGGTAGGCGTGTTCACGTTGAAATAAACCTGCCATGAAGTTTGCCCCTTTTGGATGGTTCCCCCTTGAGCACTGGGTGAAACCGGACCGGCTGTTCCGGTAGTTCCACCCTGAAAAGATTCTACATAAAAGGTAGTGTTAGACGATATGGGCGGTGTAGTGAAATTAGGTACCGTGCCCAATACCGCACCATTGGCCGGTACGTCATACCAACGCACACTGGCTCCCGTGGTAGGCGTAGCATTTAAACTCACCGTACCCAAACCACAACGCGTAGCCGAAGTAGAGGTAGATATAAAACCGGGGTTGAAAACATTCACCGATACTACATTGGAATATCCCGGAGCACCGGCAAGACAATTAACCCGCAGGCGATAATAGGTTGTTGTGTTTATATTGGTAGAGGTAGCTGTTACCGGATTGTCCTGCCCAGGTATAGACACAAAGGTTACATTATCGCTGCTCATCTCCCATTGATACGTTATACCAAAGCCGAACGAATACCCGGTGGCAAACAATACAGGAGCACCAGAAACGCAAATTGAATTTGTGTTCACCGTAACTGTACCGGCGTTGTTTTCTGTACAGGGTGGAGGTGAAAATTCATCGGCGCCAATGTCAGGGGTTAATACATCTCTGGCATCACCATCCTTGTCAGTGGTAATGCCCGGTATAGGCGTACCCAAGGCATTCATGGGCGAGTTGCCATTCACATGCAGATCAGTAGCAGCGAGGAATTGAGGATTGGCAGATACCGAGGAGGCATCCTGGCCGGTAGCCGATTGCCATGCTGCTAAACTGGCTCTTGCTCCACCCAAAAAACCCTGTGAGCCGGCTGAATAATAGTTGTTGAAGTTGATATTCCCGAATATCAGGTTGGTGGGGTTCTCTACATACACCCCATATCGGGCCCCGGTGGATATACGGTTAGAGAAAATGTTGTTTCTCACATCTGTAACGGCATTGGCAGTACTGATGCCCGGGCCAATGTACAGGCAGGATGTAATGCCGGAGTTTACCTGATTGGTAGGCTGGCTAATGGTGTTATACCACAAACGGTGGCCTGTACCCGAAAGCAAGGCAATGCCATGTCCGTTTAATGCTACATTCGTTGCATTTCCTCTTCCGAGCGTCCGGGAAATCATGTTATTGAAGATGCGGATGTTGTTGTTGTTGTTATCCGGCATAATGGCTATACCATACACCGCACAGCCTATAATGAAATCATCGTTTCGTATCTCATAAATCTCGTTCCTCGAAATGGTTGCATTAAGAATATTGCCTTCTAAACAAATGCCCGCCGGAGGACGAATGTCCGTACCAATGGTATCAATGGCTTTAACCCACTGAACCTTATTGGTGTCTATTAATAATCCGGTTTGATTGCTGGCAGAGATACCACGAAAACCAATACCGGTAGAATTTCCGGAAGTGAACTGATTTCTTCTAAATACATTGTTCACATCATTCACCATACCACCGTTCAATAAGATACCGTAGTATGACTTTCTGAATTCATTGTTTTCAAATAGGTTGTAACTATTGGGGTGTTCCGCAGGATCCGTTTTGCTGTTACCTCCTGAACTGACGATGCCGGCAAAAGAGCCAGTACGTCCCTGACCCGAGAGCTTCATGTTTTTAATAGTATTGTACCGGGCTCCTTTGGTAGCGGTGCTGGTTAACCAAACAATAGCCTCCGAGCCTGTATTGTTTTGTTGATCAAAAGTGACATCCCTTGTATTGGTGCCGTTTCTTGAACCGTCCAGAATTACGTATTCTGCTCCATTCAATCGAAACATCGCCTCGGGTTCATTCACAATATAGGTGACCGAGGTATTGGGTTTTATGGTGAGGGTACGCGAAGGCGCGGCTTGTGGATTGTAATTTATGGTAATGGGAAAATTATCATCACCGGTTAAATACACGGTTTTCATAATGTTGAACACTACATGCCCGTTTAAGCAGGAATTGTTGTAGGTATTCACCGCATCGGTTAGGGTTAGAAAGTCGGAGGCCGGGGTACCCACCGTGTACGTTCCGGCAGCTAGTAAATTTTTAATGACATAAAAGTCGGCATTGGATGGCGGTGTAGATGCTGCCGGCGGATTGGCTGTAATCCCTCCTGCCCCGGTACCCGGAGTGATCGTAACGTTGCCCAGATTATCTTGTGCGGCGATATAATAATAAATGATGGCACCTACAAAGCCACCGGCACCAACACCGGTAAACGTATAATCATTGCCCGAACCGGGATAGGTAGCTGTAATAGGGATATAAGCGCCGGCATTGATGCGATAATACAACACGGGTAATCCAGCCCCCGAAACAGGCACACCATCCGGGTCGGTAATGGTAACAGTTAATGTACGCGGTGCCGAGCCACAACCATCCGGCAAAGGGGTATATGTAATATCAGGCCCCTGTGCCCATGAAGTTTGTGCACAGAAAAGAAGCAGGGAAATAATGCATATTCTTGTGGATTTGCTTATCATCCCGGAAATGCCCGCGTATAAATATTCCATACCATTCAATCAAATTTGTAGGTCTTCCGGAATTAGGTATAGGATATATGAAGGAGTAAATTTAACATATATTCATGATACTTTATAATCCTATGTCTCCTATTTTACAGATTCCAGACCGTTTAACGCACCAATTGTTTCACCCACTGTTGTTCTTTGTTGCGGATGATTAAAGTATAAGAACCTCCCGGAAGACTTGCCGGAACATCCCAACGCAATCTCCGCTGCTTATCATGTACCCGAATGGACGTTTGATATACCGGTTTTCCAGCTGAATTATTTATAGAGATATTGTACACATCTTCTTGTAAATCATTGAGTATAATGTCTAAATAATTTCCAGTAATGGGGTTAGGACCGGCAATAATTTCGGGTGAAGGTTTGCCCGTTTCGTTTCTACCGGGGTGTTGGCTTACCGGCGGGGTTCCGGTGAACACGAGGTAGAATCGTCCCTCTTGTTTAGAAGCTGCTTCGGAAGTAACTTCTATGGTGAGGGTTGTTTCACCTTCCAGCGCAATGGGCGTACGTGTACCGGTATATCGATCGGTGAGTATGGCCTGTAAAAAACGGCTGTGGTTCCCTCCTGCCTGAATGCGGGTACCGGCAGGCACGTTGAATTGCATACGGTACCGACCGTTTTTAAGATTGCGGATGCCGTAGTGGATGGTATCTCCGATGCGGGGGTCTTTTCGGGTTTCTACGGCAAGCACTTTACCCGGACTGTTTTTCAACAACACGAAAAAATTCTCCCCGCTGTTTACATGTTTCACTGCATCGTTACCATCATACGCATTGGAGTAGCGATTATTAAACACTACAATATTCCCGTCGGCTACTACCCCTTGTTCCGTGAACAGCGTGGCCTGCAATAGGGGAACCGGTTGATGTGGTTGCCTGAACACATTATCACTTGAGGTTACTTTATCTGCTTCTTCAAAAGAAACCGAACCGCCAGAGCCGGTTGCATACACCAGAAATGCTTGTCCGCTTTGTATGGTGGTTACCGGTACGCCGGTGGGATAATTGGTGGTGCCACCCGGGGATGGAACAAATCCGGTAGAGGAGCTAATGGCCTGAAATCCGCCTAAGCCGTAATATCCATTCATGAGTGGGTCCCACACATAGAAAGTATTATCCACCCCTCCCGTTCTGGCCAATAAGGTGAAATCAATAGCCGATGCGTACGGATTACCCACTGCCTGAAAGCGGTTAGCCGTTACTGTTGCTGCAGGAGGAAGGAACGATGCGTTGTCGTGTACTCTTCCCGTGGCACGCAGTACAGTAGCGTTGGCGGGAGCGTTATACGTTGTAACAGAACGATCGCCCCGTACAAAAAGCATGTAGCCGTTGGGGTTAATGACCGGTGTGTTCTTGGTATTCAGCACACTGTTCACCCATGATTCTGTGGCGGGGTCAAATGTTTTGATGGAGGCGGCTGCCAGGGTGTAGGCATCAAAGCCGATAGCAGGTGTTGTAGCATTGGCAACATTTCCTGTAATCATGGTGCCGAAACCGGGATTGGGGTTCTCGTTGGCAAAAGTGGCTCCCTCCTGCCATGCAGTGTTGATGGTAGGGGTTGCATTGGCCGATAAGGGTACATTGAGGAATTGCCATGATTTAGCATGATCTATACCGGTTGGGATATAGCGTTCCACCGTACAGTTGGTTGCGTTGGATAATGTGCCGTAAATTCTTCCGAGGTATGCGGTTTTAGCGTATGTTGATTTCAATGTAACCGACCTGTTATTCAGATTCAATCCGCCTACATGGGTAGGGGCGAATTCAATACCCGTATATACTTCCACCCCTGCACTGGCAACAGGAAGGGTAACAAAAACGCCGGCCGTTTTATTCAATGATAATTTACCCAATGCAGCACCGGTTTTGAAATAAATGTTTTGCGCCACGATACCCGTTAATAACAACTCGGAGGTTGGCGTACCCGTAAAGCCTATTAATCCGCCTGTTGGGGCATTATACAAGATGTTGTTTTGTACATTCAGTGTATTATTATCTCCAATATTGAGTGAGGCATTGTTCGCAAAATTTAGTGTAGTGGTTACCGTTAGGGAACCGCTTAACGTTACGGTTCCTCCATTGGAAGAAATAGCATCTAATCGGGTAACCGTTGACGGTAGCGCGTTGCCTGATGTTTGATTGCCCGGGCCCATATAGTAATACTCTGAACCGGTGTTAAAGTTTCTTCCGGTAGTTTGGATATTGCCGGCTGCTCCCGTGGTGATACCATCGGGCGAACCCATGCCCAGGCGTCCTCCACTCAGCAGGCTGAAATTAGTAGAACCTGAAATGACATACGTACTACAGTTCAACCGGGCACCTGAATTTACATTTACATTGTTGTTGTTGATGGTTTTGTTGGAAATCAACGTAGTAGTACCTGAAATAATGACGAGTCCGGTAGTACCGTTCAACTCCAGCGTACCCGATCCGCCCAAACGGGCGTTGTTACTGTTGATTCTGAATTCACCACACCCGGCCAGTTGCGTCAGGTTTCCACTTCCGGAAATACCGTCTCTGAATGTTTTTATTCCACCGAATTGAAATGCGTTGTTCGCATTGTTTTCAAAATGACCATTGATGGTTGTTAACTGAGCTCCACCGATCTGGAAGTTGGTAGTTTGATTCATTCGGAAGATGGGATATTCAGTAGCTACGTTTGGATTAAAATAGATGATGTTAGTGGACGAAGGGGTGAACGCATTGGTGTTCCATTCAAATACCGCATCGGTTAAAAAAGCAGACCGGCCGGCGAGATGAGCAAAATCATCTGCCTGACTGGGAGGATGATTGGCCTGTACCCGAACGGTGGCCCCACCTTCTACCCTTGCGGTGGTTGCCGTGTTTACGGTGTTGTTGATGGGTGAATTTCCATACAAATTCAACACGCCGCCGGACGTAATGATTAAATCAGTGCCGGTGGCATCCACAAGGTTCAGCGGCCATCCTCCTGAACTGATATTATCGCTGGATAATGTACCGGAAATGGTAAGCAATCTGGCTGATTCTGCTGCGGTAAGGGTAATGGTATGCCCGGTTCTGATGTCGATTCCTGCGGCAGACGAAGTGGGTTTTAAATCGGCTGTAACCCACGGCCCTCCAATGGCATTGGCGGATTCCCAGGATGCGGCAGTATTCCAGTTTCCAGTTATCCTCGATCGGAAAAAGCCAGCCGGGTTGGTTACCGGTGTGGTGGTACTGAACAAACTCACAGCCGGTGATACCGTTTTATAACAAGGGTTTGAAACAGTATTATATTCAAAAATGTATATCCTGTAATTGGTTCCGGGGGTTAAATTGAATACGGTAAAATTTCCCGTGGGCGCATTTCCGTTGTATACCACGTAGCCGTTGCCCAGTGCGTGGCCGGAGCCAAAATTGGCATTGGCTGTGTACACCACAGAGTTAATTGGGTTTTGTGATAAGACTGCATTTTGCACCATAACGGCAAGAAAACCGCCGGTACC
>ENA-UOUJ01001587-UOUJ01001587.1-activated-sludge-metagenome-genome-assembly--contig:-NODE-1587-length-11650-cov-5.536524_pt1 | contig 11650 bp, 13 predicted proteins | sample MGYA00249839_ERZ747224 | MGnify/ENA primary metagenome ERZ747224 (study PRJEB28782, sample SAMN03220277) | activated sludge metagenome | biome: wastewater; feature: sewage sludge; material... | reverse complement strand
AGCTTTACGTTGCCGTCGGCATCTCGGGTGCGATTCAGCATCTCGCGGGCATGAAAGACTCCAAGATCATCGTCGCCATCAACAAAGACGGAGAAGCTCCGATCTTCCAGGTGGCGGATTACGGTCTCGTCGCCGATCTCTTCCAGGCTTTGCCGGAGCTCGAAAAAGAGCTCGCCAAAGCGGGTGGCTGAGATCACGCGAAGCGCACCGGGACAGGAAGGACATTCGCCATGGACGTCGCAGTCAAGGCTGAGAGCAAGTCTAAACCGGATGCACGACCGGTTCCGGTGATCAAGCAGGTGGGTATTATCGGTGCGGGTCAGATGGGCAGCGGCATTGCCCATGTGATCGCGCTCGGTAAGTACGATGTGCTCATCAACGATGTTCGGAAAGAGCAAGTCGATAAAGCTCTGGAGATCATCGAGAAGAACCTCGGTCGCCAGGTCGCCAAGGGCCTCGTCAACGAGGACGACATGAAGGCCGCGCTTGCGCGGATCACGTTTGCGCCCGATCTCGACGCGTTCGCGAACTCCGACATGGTGATCGAGGCGGCGACCGAAGACGAGACCGTCAAGCGGCGGATCTTTCAGGAGCTGTGTCCTAAGCTTAAGCCTGACGCGATCGTTGCGACGAACACCTCGTCGCTTTCGATCACGCGACTTGCCTCCACGACGGATCGTCCCGAGCACTTCATCGGGATGCACTTCATGAATCCCGTGCCGCTGATGGAGCTTGTCGAGCTCATTCGCGGCATTGCGACGGAGGACGAGGTTTTCGGCGTTGCGCGCACGTTCGTCGAGAGCCTCGGTAAAGTAACGGCGGTGTCGGAAGACTTCCCCGCGTTCATCGTCAACCGCATCCTGCTGCCGATGATCAACGAAGCCGTGTACACGCTCTATGAGGGCGTCGGAACGGTCGAGGGGATCGACAAGGCGATGCGGCTCGGTGCGCACCATCCGATGGGGCCGCTGGAGCTTGCGGATTTCATCGGCCTCGATACCTGCCTTGCGGTGATGCAGGTGCTCTACGAAGGGCTCTCGGATTCCAAGTATCGTCCGTGCCCGCTGCTCGTGAAGTATGTGGAAGCTGGATGGCTCGGCCGGAAGACGAACCGTGGCTTCTACGATTACCGTGGCGAGAAGCCGGTGCCGACGCGCTGAGCCTGTGGTGGCGTGACCGTCCCTTCCAACAAGATTGCGCTTGTGACCGGTGCCGGAAGCGGCATCGGGCGCGCCGTCGCGGTCGCTTTGTTCGATGCCGGTTTCGAGCTTGTGCTCGCGGGGCGACGTCAGTCGATGCTCGACGAGACGGCCGGGCTCTGTACATCGCGCCCGGGGCGAGTGCTCGCGCAGGCGTGCGACGTTTCGAAACCGGCTGCCGTCGCCGCGCTGTTCGACGAGATCCAGTCGACGTTCGGGCGGCTCGACATCCTCTTCAATAACGCGGGACTTTCGGCACGCGGGGTTTCAATCGACGAGCTTGCATTCGACGAATGGGCGGCCGTGGTGGACGTGAACCTCACGGGTGCGTTTCTGTGCGCCCAAGGGGCGTTCCGGCTGATGAGAACGCAACGTCCTATGGGCGGGCGGATCATCAACAACGGATCGATCTCCGCTTCCGTGCCGCGTCCGTTCTCGGCGCCTTACACGGCGACCAAGCACGCGATCACCGGTCTCACGAAGTCTCTCTCGCTCGATGGGCGTGCGTTCGACATCGCGTGCTCTCAAATCGATATAGGCAACGCCGAGACGGCGATGACGGATCCGATGGCGGCAGGCGTGCGGCAAGCGGACGGTTCGATTTGTCCGGAACCACGGTTCGACGTGGGGCATGTGGCGGAGGCCGTCGTCTATATGGCAGCGCTGCCGCTTTCGGCCAACGTGCAGTTCATGACCCTGATGGCCACCAAAATGCCGTTCATTGGCCGAGGATGATGCGGACAATGGATTCGGAAGTGTTGCGGTCGTCCGCCGACGTACTTTAGAGTCGTGCGATATTATCGTTTGGATGTTGCTCGACTGTTGTCATTTCCATCGCTGAGCTTCCCTTTGGATGAAGCGTTCCCATCTTTCGGGAGGCATCGGAGATTTGCCTCGCCCCGCTGATCGCGGGAGACAGGAGGCGTGCAGCTCACATCGGGAGGGGTGAGCCCACATGCGGTTACATCATGTCAGGACCGGCGCTATTGCGCTCGGCCTTGCGGTTGGGTTGTCGGGCTGTGCGAGCGTCTTCTCCATGTCCGAAGCCGAGCGCGCGGGGCATCAAAGCGACGGGACATACATTCCGAGCGTTGCCGAGGAGCGGCTTGCCTGCCGTCAGATCCGCGAGCGTATCGATGATCTCGACAGCCATATCGCCACTTTTCCAGAGCGCGCGAAGACGGAGGAGGAAAGCCGGCCGCGGACACTCGGCGCGGCTTTCGGGCGGATGTTCGGTGGCGCGAACGGGGGTCTTAAGGCAGTCGAGGATCAAAAGAGAGCGACGGCCGAGCGTGCGGGCCTAGCCGAGCTTTACGCGCGGAAAGACTGTATCTGAAACGAGAGCGGGCGAAGCTTTCGCTCCGCCCGCTTCGATAACGAACAGGTTCTGCAAAGACGCTTAGTCTTCGAGATCCATCTTGATGATCTTGCCGCCGCGGATGTCGACGTCGAACACGCGGCCATCCTGATGCACGGCGTCATCGATTTCCCACTTGCCGTCGTCGAGCTCGATCTTGCGCCAGGACTTGAAGCCGGCGTCATTCAGGATCGAGGTGAGCTCGGAAAGCTCGGCCGGCGTCGGCGGGCGATCGTCGGCGCGGGCAACGGTGACGAGCGGCGCCGTCGCGAGCATTGCGGACAGGCCAAGGGCAAGAACTGCGTTTTTCATGCGATTTCTCTCTCGGTTGGCATTCAGATCAGTTGCGGCGTGCCGTGGTACATCCAGGGCGCGTCTCGCATCGACCCCGTGACTTTTAATCATCGGGCCCTGACGACCGCCTGATCGTGTCCGTCAGCCATCTGTCAGACGAACACCTAATGCGCTTGAAACGGGAAAAGATCCCCGCATTGACGGGCTTTTCGGTCTCATTTTGTGGCGGAGTTGGGTCGCCTGCGGGTGTTCGCCGCAGTCTTGCGGATCAGGGGCGCGGAGGGGCGTTGAGCGTCAGGGTCGCGGCTAGGCCAGGGTTCGCATTTTCGAGCGAAAGGGCGCCGCTCCAGGATTCGATGATGTCGGTGACGATGGCGAGGCCTAGGCCTGCGCCGGAGCCGCGCTCGTCGAGCCGTCCGCCGCGACGCAGCGCTTCAGCGAGATCGTCTTCGGGAATACCGGGGCCGTCGTCGGCCACTGTGAGGGTGACCGTGGCGCGGTCGCGGTGTCCGGCGATGGTGACGGTGTGGCGGGCGTGTCGCGTGGCGTTCTCGATGAGGTTGCCCAAGGCTTCCGAGAGATCGTCGTGATCGATGGAGGCTGTGAGATCGGAGGGAACGTCCACGATCCAGTCCATGCGTTCGCCATCGGGTGTGCGTTGGACGACGCGGACAACTTGCTCGACCGCGGCGGCGACGTTGGCTTCGGAATCGCGCTGAGGCGACGCGAGCCTGACGCGTGCAAGCTCGCGCTCTACCGTCCGCTGCATGGTTCGCGTGACGGTCGACAGGTTGAGGGCAACCGTTGCGTGACCGTCCTTGGCGAGGCGCTCGATTTCTGTTTGCAGCACCTGGAGCGGTGTCCGAAGGCCGTGTGCGAGGTCGCCGGCGCGGGCGCGGGCACGGGCAAGCTCTGCGTCACGCGCGTCGATCAACTCGTCGATCTCTTGCGCGAGCGGGCGGACCTCGTCGGGAAAGTCTGCGCCGAGACGCCGGTTCTTGCCGGAGCGGACGGCGGCGAGGCGGCTTCTGACGTGCGAGAGCGGCCGCAAGCCAATGGTGACCTGTACCCAGGCGGCGGCGAGCAGAAGCGCACCTATGATGGTCAGAAGCGGCGTGAGATCGGCGGCGAAGCGGCGGACGGCTTTGGCCGTTTCCGCGGCATCCCAGGCGACAGCGATGCGGGCTGTGCCGCCGCCCATGCGCGCGGGAAGCTCTACACGCCGCTGGATAAGATAAAGTTCGGTATCGGCGGGACCAGCGATGCGATGCTGGTGAATGGTGTCGTCGACATCGGGCTCGGGAGGGAGCGCCAGTTCCGAATCCCAGAGCGACCGGGAGCGAAGCACGGTGCCTTTTTGCTCGTGGATGATCTGCCAGTAGAGACCGGACAGCGGGACTTCGAAGCGGGGGTCGGCGGGTTGCGCTGCGAGCACGAGTTCGCCCTTCGCTTCCATGGAGGGTTCGAGCTGCGCCGTGATCTGATTGAGATGGACGACGAGTTCTGCTGCAAGACGGCGCTCGACGTGGCGCTCGAACAGGATCGTCAAGCCGTAGGCGGCAAGAGCGAGCGCGACCAACGTGGAAGCGGCGCCCGCGAGCAGAAGTCTCAGGCGCAGGGAGCCGAATGTCATTCGGGACCGTCCGCAACGACATAGCCGAAGCCACGGCGGGTTTGGATGACGTCTGCGCCGATTTTCTTGCGCAGGCGCGTGACAACGGCTTCGAGCGCGTTGGCGTCGCGTGCGTCGTCGTCGCCATAGAGGTGCTCGATCAGCTCGCTGGGTGGCACGACGCGGTTCTTGTGATGCAGGAGATACGCCACGAGCCGATATTCGAGCGGCGAGACGTTGAGGCTTGCCCCGTTGATCATCACGCGCATCTGGCGCGTGTCGATAGCGAGGGGGCCGGACTCGATGACTGGCGAGCCGTGACCGGTAGAGCGGCGGATAAGCGCGCGGACGCGCGCGATCAGCTCTTCGATCCGGAAGGGTTTGGCGAGATAATCGTCGGCGCCGGCATCGATGCCTTCGACGCGTTCCGGCCAGGCGCCGCGCGCGGTGAGGATGAGAACCGGCATCTGCCTGCCTTCTGCGCGCCAGCGCTTGAGCACTGCGAGGCCGTCCATGCGTGGCAAGCCAAGGTCCAGCACCACGAGGTCGAAGTCTTCCGTATCTCCGAGGAACCACGCCTCTTCGCCGTCTGTCGCGACGCGCGTCTGATAGCCGGAGGCTTCGAGCGCCGTCGAAACGTTGGAGGCGATCGTGGGCTCGTCCTCGACCACGAGAATGCGCATCAGTCGTCGTCCTCGATCTTCAGGACCTTGCCGGTTGCGGCGTCGACCTCGACCTCTTTCAGTCGGCCCGACGAGTCGATGATATCGAATTCGTAGATGATCTGCCCGTTGTCCTCGACGTCGATCTCGACTTCCAGAATGGTGCTGCCCGGAAGCTGCGGCTCAAGCAGCTTGATAATCTCGGAGAGCGGGCGGATGCGTCCTTCGATGAGGGCTTTGCGAGCGATTTCCGCATCCCGCGCAAACGCCGAGGGGAGCGGCGGAGCGACCCACAGGCCCGCAACGAGTGCGAGCATCACGACGATTGGGCGAAGCATTTTCATCGGCTTTTGGTGCACGTTCCGAGCTGACATTCCCCTGACAAGACCTGTCAGGGAATGATCAGGGCCCATCAGGCATTCAGGGGGCATCACATAACGGCCAGACGTTGTTCAGCGTCCGGTCAATCGTCAATAACACAGGAGATGATGCCATGAAGACGCTGCTTGCCGTTTCGCTGTTTACCATTGCGGCGGCGACGCCCGCCTTCGCCTGCGACGATTATGGCCGGCTCAACGTCCCCGCAAACGAGTGGCTGTCGATCCCCGAGGTGATCCAGAAGCTCGAAGGCCAGGGATACAAGGTTTACGAGATCGAGGTCGACGATGGGGCGTACGAGTTCGAGGCGACGACTGCGTCCGGTGTGCGTGTCGAAGCTTGCGCCCATCCGGCGACGGGGGAAGTGCTGAAGGGACGGCGCTAAACGGGAGCCCCGGCGGCGGCACGCCGCCGGGGCGTCCTCGCTTCAACGTTCTGCTCTCGCACACTTGTCACGGTGCGGTGGCTTTGAGATCTAGGACGCTCGGCGTTTTCGCGTGGCCGCCGCTTTTTTGGCAGATGCTTTTCGCGCGGTCGCCGGGCGGGCAGCGGACGCGCGTCCGCCAAGCTTGCCGCCCTTCTTGGCAGCCGGATTGCCGGTTCTTCTGCCGTGGCCTGACCCACCCGGCTTGTTTCCTCCGCCGTCGTCTTTGTTGACGGTGGCCCAGGCTCTGCTCTCGGCTTCCTTCTCCGATACGCCACGCTTCTTGTAGCCTTCGGCGATATGATCGGCCTTGCGTTCCTGCTTGGCGGTGTATTTCGATTTGTCTCCACGGGGCATGATGGCCTCCTCATGCGTTGGACTTTTGCTCAACATCATTGGTAATGCCGGAGTTCCGGTGTTTGTGCCTAGTCCCATGCTTTGGTCGATGTTCGCACTTTGGCGTTGCTCTCAGGTCTGAGACAGACACATGCTCAGACACCTGCGGCGACGACGTTGCTGGCTGCACAAGCGGCGGGCGATGGCCGCACACGAGGCGTTGCACAAGCTGAGCGAGGCAGGATGACCGAGACCTTTCGCGTGCTTATTGCCGATCCGATCCACGAGGATGGCCGGGCGTTGCTGGATGCGGACAGTGGATTATCTGTGGATGTGGAGACGGGCCTCGATGAGGCGGCGTTGATCGAAAAAATTCCATCTTACGATGCGCTCATCGTTCGCTCGAAGACACGCGTCACGGCGCCTGTGATCGCGGCCGCGACTGCGCTTAAGGTCGTCGGCCGGGCTGGGATCGGCATCGACAACATCGACGTTCCGGCAGCAACCGAGCGTGGGATCGTCGTTTTCAATACGCCGGACGCTAACGCCACGACGACGGCGGAGTTGACGATCGCGCATCTGCTGTCTTTGAGCCGGCATCTGCCTCAGGCAGATCGCTCGGTCAGGAGCGGCGTATGGACGCCGACACGCTACGTCGGTTCGGAGCTTTCCGGAAAAACGCTCGGCGTGATCGGCTTCGGAACGATTGGCCGGCTTGTGGCCGAGCGCGGAGCGGGTCTTAAGATGCGGGTCGTCGCTTACGATCCGTTCGTTGCTCCAGAGGTGATGGCGGGTGCCTCGGCCGAGCCTTGCGAACTCGAAGAGCTCTTGGCGTCGGCCGATTACGTCACTTTGCATTGTCCGCTGATCGAGAAGACGCGCAATCTCATCGATGCGCGCCGGATCGCGGCGATGAAGCCGGGCGCGCGGCTCATCAATTGCGCGCGCGGCGGCCTGGTGGACGAGGCCGCCCTCGTGGCCGCGCTCGAAAGCGGGCATCTTGCGGGGGCTGCGCTCGACGTTTACGCGACCGAGCCTCCGCCCAAGGACTCGCCGCTGTTCGCGCTCGATAGCGTCGTGCTGACGCCGCACCTCGGCGCCTCGACCGAGGAAGCGCAGCAGGCCGTGAGTGTGCGAATTGCGCAAGATATTGCGCATTTTCTGACGACCGGTGCGGCTGAAACGGCGGTCAACCTTCCGCGGATTTCGAGCGACCAGCTTGGCCGGCTTCGGCCCTATCAGGCGCTTGCGCGTGCTCTCGGTGGAGCCGTGGGTGCGCTTGCGCCAGCGCCGATCCGGGAACTTGTCGTTCGGCAGTTCGGCGGGGTGGCCGAGCTGGAATCGCGGCCGATAGCGGCGGAGGCGCTCGTGGGGCTCCTCGCAAAGCGCTTGGCGGGGCCGGTCAATCGCGTCAACGCATTTCATCTCGCCCGCGCGCAGGGGATCGACGTGCGCGAATCCCGGTCCGAGCAGGCGCGGGATTACGTTTCGCTGATCGAGATCGCGGCCGTGACGGACGAGGCGACGATTACGGTTGCGGGCACCCTGCTCGGCGGCCGGCTGCCGCGGCTGGTGCGGATCGACAATTATGACGTTGAGGCCGTGCCGAAGGGGCATTTCCTGTTTACGCGCCACGGGGACCAGCCCGGCGTGGTGGGGGCGCTGGGCGGCATTTTGGCGCGTGAGGGCATCAACATCTCGCGTATGCATGTGGGCGTGGATACGAATGGAAATGGCAGCGGGCTCGCGATTGCGCTTATCAGCATTTCCGACCCGTTGCCCGATTGGGCGGTGACCGAGATTCTCGCGTTGCCCGCTGTTGCTGAGGTTGCGGCTTTCGAGCTTTGATCGCCGCGCCTTTTTCATATCCGGATCCATCCCATCATGACGACGTCCAAACCATCACGCTTGCCTCTCAATCCGCGTTTCTCTTCGGGGCCGTGCAGCAAAAGGCCGGGCTGGAGCCCCGACGCGCTCAAGGGCGCGCTGACGGGACGCTCTCACCGCTCGAAGGAGGGCAAGGCGCGCCTGGGGCTTGCCATCGAGAAAACGCGGGCGCTTCTCGGTCTGCCGGACGGCTATCACGTCGGCATCATGCCGGGTTCGGATACGGGGGCGTTCGAGGCAGCGATGTGGTCGCTCCTCGGATCGCGTGGCGTGGATGTGCTCGCGTGGGAGGCGTTCGGCAAGATCTGGGTGGTGGATATTCTGCGGGAGCTGAAAATCGAGAACGCTCGTGCGCTCGAAGCCGATTACGGCGTGCTGCCGGATTTGAGCGCGGTCGATTTCTCCCGTGACGTCGTGTTCACCTGGAACGGCACGACGGCGGGAGTGCGCGTGCCGAACGGAGACTGGATTCCGGACGACCGCGAGGGGCTGACGCTGGTGGACGCCACGAGTGCGATTTTCGCTCAACCCATCGACTGGGCGAAGACGGATGTCGTGACCTACTCGTGGCAGAAGGTGCTGGGCGGAGAGGGCGCGCACGGTGTGCTGATCCTGAGCCCGCGCGCGGTGGCGCGGCTTGAAAGCACTGTGCCGCGCTGGCCGTTGCCCAAGCTGTTCCGGCTGACGAAGAAGGGCAAACTGGACGCGGCTATTTTCGAGGGCGAGACGATCAACACGCCGTCAATGCTGTGCGTGGAGGACTATCTGGACGCGTTGAGCTGGGCGGAAAGCGTGGGTGGCCTCGCGGGCCTGATGGCGCGGGCCGACGCGAACGCGCGCGTGTTGTTCGATTGGATCGAGCGGACACCGTGGGTCGAAAACCTGGCTCGGGATCGTGCGACCTGGTCGAACACGGGGGTGTGCCTCAAGGTCGTCGATCCGGCGATCACGGCGTTGTCGGATGCCGAGCAGGCGGCGTTCGCGAAGCGGATCGTGTCGCGGCTCGAAGCGGAGGGTGCTGCGCTCGATTTCGGTTCCTATCGCGATGCGCCTGCGGGCTTGCGTGTCTGGACGGGTGCGACTGTGGAGACCGCCGACGTCGAGGCCCTGACGCCATGGCTCGACTGGGCGTTTGCCGAGGAGAAGGCGGCGCTTTAAAAGCATGGGCGATGCCGGAGGAAGTTTTCTCTTCCCCGGTCTGCCGTGCGTCATGCGCGCGACGCCGACGATGGCACCCCGCGGTGCGGGGAAAAAAGTTTGGCGCCAAGTCCTCACTCAGGCATGGGGCCACGAGCATCATGTCGAGATGCCATCGCGTTTTTTGAGGAACGTGCCCGCGAAACGCGAAAATGGTTCCTGACAAAACTGTAAGGGAGCTTCGAGGCGCATGAAAGATTGGGCCGCCACCTTCGTGTGATCGCCGTGTTCTGCGCTTTGCCCGCTTCTCCTCCTTAGCATTGGCGCGAGGTGCGATCCGGCGATGTCTTCGTTGCGCGGCTCTTCCGTCCGGAGCGGCGGAAGGCGAGGGGGACGGCGCGCTGCATACTTTGCAGCACGCCCGATCCCGCGAAGGCTCATCGCGAACGTATGCAAGCAACAAAAAAGAAATTTCGGAAACGCATTTGGAGGGACTATCGAATGGCCTGCCCGTGCACACATCCATATCTTGTGCCGATGCGCTCCGACGGCTTTCCTGATCTGTTGCGATCCTCGGCCTGACGCCGCCGCTTTCGTCATACAGCCTCGGGTTTGACCGATGATGCCGTGCACCCTCCGCTGTGTGCTCTCGGCGACGCTCGCGATCGCGAGCGTGATCCTCGGCTTTTGCGTTGCTGCATCTCCCGCCGCGGCACGGAGCAGCGAGGCAATCCAGCGTCTACGATGCCTGGCTTGTCATGCCGGTGCCAATCGGCTGACGGCGCCGACCAAGGCTGCGCAGACGCGTGGCGGTACGATCAGTATTCCCGATTTTCGCGATGCCGATCATGGCCAGATCCATTGTCTCGATTGTCACTCTAAGGGCTTCGCCAACTTCCCGCATCGGGGGATGAAAACCGAGACCTGCATGGATTGTCATCCCCGAAAGGAGGAGGGCGCGGAAGACGACAAGCCCTACGATTTCGACCGCATGCGCGAGGAATACGAAGGCACGGTGCACTTCACCGAATTCAAGCATGCCAAGGAGAAATGCTGCGGGACATCGACGGGAAAGCCCGTTCATGCGGCACCTGAAAAGACGGACGAGACCGGCAATGCACATCACAAGGCGGCCGAGCAACGTTTCACGTGTGAGCATTGCCACGAGCCTCACTACTTCAAGGCAACGAAGCGTATCAGGGACCCGCAACTTATCCTGGCCAATGACAACGGTCCGTGCCTGACGTGTCACAAGGACGGGGCGGCGGGAGCGTTATCGGATCCAGCCGAGCCTAGCCTTCTCGCTGCGCATAGGTATCTGCCTCATGCGGAGCTGCATCTTTCTGGCACGCGCTGTGTCGATTGCCATTCAAGCGTTGCGTCGACGGTCGCGCACGATCTGCCGCTCGGCAAGAAGGCCGATCAGGGATGCAACACCTGTCACAGTCTCGATAGCGTGCTGTTGACGCGTCTTTATCGCTACGTCGATACGAGCGGGTCGGAGCTCGGCTTCCATAATGTCCGCATTTTAAAGGATGGCTATGTCGCCGGCGCCAACCGGCACAAGTGGACCGATTTGGCTGCTTACGCACTGATGAGCCTCGGTCTTGCGCTTGTGCTTGCCCATGGTGCCTGGCGTGTGCTTGCGCGCAGACCGGGCGGAGCACGGTGCGGCCGGGAGGTTGAGTCGTGACGCCAGTGTGGGTTCGTGTCTGGCACTGGGCGATTGCGATCCTGTTCGTGATCCTCGTCTTTACGGGCGTGGTGCTCACGTATTCCACGTCGCGGTTTGCGCTGATGGATTACGGGCTGGCCGATACGCTGCACCAGGTGACGGGCATTCTGTTCTCGATTCTTATTGTTCTGTTCGCCGTTGCGGCCGGCGTCAGCGGATACTGGAGGCGGTATCAGAGACGGTGGCAGAACCTATCGGCGCGGATTCGCCGTTTTGGCGGCTACCTCGTTCGCGGCGTTCCGGAAGCAGGAGCGGACGGCCCGTCGCGCCTTGAATTGTCGCGCGGGTTTCTCATTCTTATTCAGCAGTGGCTTTCGATCCTGAGCCTTCTCGTGCTGTCCCCGCTACTGATCGTGACCGGGCTCGTTTTGCTCTATCCCGAGCTTTTGCCGGAGCAGGTCGCCGGTCTTGGCGGGATCTGGCCTTTTGCGCTCGCGCACTATTGGGTGGGGCTGATCGGTGCGCTGTTTCTGTTGTTCCACATCTACATCGGGACCATCGCCGGCTTTAAACGCATGATCCGGGGGCGTTAGGTCGCGCGAGGTTCAGGGTCGAGGAAACGATCAGGGGCGGCGTGCCTCCTTGAAAGCTTCGTTCCGTATTGGAAGACGTCGACGTAGCAGGAATCG